>Ga0123353_10001239_pt1 | contig 31272 bp, 29 predicted proteins | sample TergutLab28metaG_3_FD_92763 | JGI IMG/M metagenome (GOLD analysis project Ga0123353, IMG submission 92763) | Labiotermes labralis P3 segment gut microbial communities from Petit-Saut dam, French Guiana - Lab288 P3 | ecosystem: Host-associated > Arthropoda: Insects > Digestive system > Gut ...
CCGCACCATTTGACTCTGGCAGTTCCTTACCGCATGCGACTTCTGACTCCTGACTTCTGACTACTTCCTTGCTCCAGAATGGGAAAGGGAAAAGTTGACCAATTATTTTCTGGCGAAAGCCTTATGAGCCAAAGGTGCGGTAGCACCATTCTAACTTCTCTAACTCCTAACTCCTTTTCCCCGGCGGGTATTTTACTTTCTAGCGAAAGCCCTACATATATTGTGACGAAACGGACGTGCCAGACACGTTCAGCGTCGCAAAGTAATCGTCCAGTGTTTCGGCGCGGCGGATTTGGCGGACAGTGCCATCTTCCTGCAACAGCAATTCGGCACAGCGCAACTTGCCGTTGTACTGGAATCCCATCGCGTAGCCGTGCGCCCCGGCGTCGTGAATGGCAAGCAAGTCGCCGATCTCGATGATCGGCAGATCCCGGTTGACCGCAAATTTATCGCAGTTTTCACAGAGCGAACCGACAACATCCACCGTCTCCCCCGGCGGCAGCTTCTCCTTGCCCAGCACCGTAATGTGATGATACGACCCGTACATTCCCGGTCGCATCAGGTTCGCCATACACGCATCCACGCCGATGTACCGCTTGTAAATGTTCTTTTCATGAATGACTCGCGTAATCAATGTTCCCGATTCCGCTGCAATGTACCTGCCGGACTCCGTGAAAATTTTCATCGACCCGAGTTCGCTGGGAAGGATCAGTTTTTCATATTCGCTCTGAATACCGGCACCGATTCTCGGCAAGTCGAGCGGCTCTTGATCGGGACGATAAGGAATGCCAAAACCACCACCAAGATTGACACACTCAATCCGCACGCCGGTTTCCCGTAAAATATCCCGAGCAAACTCAAAGAGGGAACGTGCTGTGTGGACGAAAAAATCGTTGTCCAAAAGATTTGATGCCACCATCGTGTGCAGTCCGAATCGCTTGACTCCCCGCTGCTTGGCAATTTTATAGGCATCGAACATTTGCTCCGTTGTGAGACCGTACTTGGCTTCGACGGGATTGCCGATGACGCTCTGCACTTCACGCTGTCTGCCCGGATTCCATCGAAAGGAGAGCAGTTCGGGGAGCGAACCGCCGAGGCATCGTTCCAGGAAATCCACGTGCGTGAAATCGTCGAGATTGATGATCGCACCGAGTTCACTCGCTTTGACGTATTCCGTCGCCGGGGTGTTGTTCGACGTGAACATGATGTTTTCGCCCGTAATGCCAACCCGTTCGCAGAGGACGAGTTCCGGCAAACTGGAGCAGTCGCCGCCGAAATTTTCCGACTGCAAAATGGTTAGCAGTGCCGGATTCGGATTGGCTTTGACCGCAAAATATTCTTTGAAGCCGCTGTTCCACTCAAAGGCTTCGCGGAAATGCCGGGCGGTCTGCCGTAGCGTCCGTTCGTCGTAAAGATAGAACGGAGTCGGATACTGCTGCGTCAGTTTTTCAATAAAATCGCGGTGAAAAGGGAGTTTTTTCGTCATCGGACAACACAAAAAGGAACCATCGGAGTCAACGATACTGGACCTCACCACAAACTGGTCGTTTTTTGAAACCGCAATGGAAACGGCAGACAGCAGTTTGCAGCAGACGCAAGCGGTGAGGTATTTCCGACGGAATCTGCTGCCGTCTGCAGTCTATGTCCCGGTGGAGTCAGAGCAAAAACGACCAAGTTGTGACAGGGCACGGTATATGATACACGCAAATCAACCTCGCTCAAGGGGTCAGCCCACGAATCGAGTGACACATTGTGGAAAAGCACTGAGAGGCTTTCGCCAGCAAATGACCCCGGGAGCGCGGGTATCTTGCCCGCTGCTTCCAGGAGCGTGGGCATCTTGCCCGCCGCTTCGCGTGGCAATATCACCACGCAAAGGCGGAATATGCGGTGACGCATGCGGGCGAGACGCCCCCTGATGGTGCCTGACCCATCTTGCCCAGTCAGCTGGATTCTCTCTCAAGATTGTGGTTTCGTTGCGAATTTTCCATCAAAGCAATGTCCGCATCATCCGTTACACCGTAGAGTTGATAAATCAAAACATCAATTTCTCCTTCGTAATGCTTGATTTCGCGGTCAACGTGCCTTGAGTGCTGCGAGAGCAACAACGTGTTTTTTCGCTCGTACAACTGTAAGAGACAATCGACATATTGGACTATCGAGTCGTGGGATTGCTTGTCCGGTCCCTCGCACAGATAGAGAGGAAATCTGTCGAGATCAACCTTTTTGATTTGTGGGGTGCTATCTTTATTGGTAACAAGTCGGTTAATATAGAAAAATTGAAACAATTTTGAATTGAGAACCGCAGCAATATATTTCAAAGAATTGTCCGAATGATTATTGAACAAAAAATACAATGATTGTTCCGGATATATCCCACTGTTGTCGTATGTTGCAAATAGAGGGAAGCCTGTTTTGCGCAACAGAACTTTTTCCTTCACGCCAAGTTTTTTTCTGTCAACGGTTCGACCAGTAATATTTTCCGGCTTAAATTCAAAAAAGTAAGTTTTCCCGAGAGAATAGCGTAAAACACTCCGTCCGCGAAGAATTTCAATCTGTCGTTGGTTTTTGCGTTGTTCTGTAATTTCGGATTTTTTTGCCCCAACTCCACTCGTCGTTTGTACAATAAGACCGAGTGGCTGGCAACGCGGGTTCTTCTGAATTTTATCTAAAAGAATGGCAACCTCATCACTGGATTCGTAGCAAAAGCGGTGCCTTGCTTCCGACAAAAAATCGGCGGCAATTTTTTTTTGTGGTCTTTTTCCATATTCTCCCACGACAATCGGCTGTGTGGCATTCTTGGACGTTCTTTGCACGAAACGAAAAATAAGCGTGTCGGCGATGATGTCCGGAAAGGGAACTTTGTAAAGTAATTCTTCGATGTGATAATTTTCCAAAATCTTTTTTCGTAGTGGAATGAATTGGTCATTGTAACCCAATCGATCCGGCACAATCAGTGAAAATACACCGGATTTGTTGAACAATGCAAGTCCACGTTTGATGAAGTATTCGTATAAATTAGGCATTGCCGTATTTCCCTCGTATTTTATTTGCAGATACTGCTGCACTTTTGGGTGTAATATTTTGTGCCCGAATTTCCCCTTCAACGAAACCCAAGGGGGGTTGCCAATGACAGCATCAAACCCCCCCTGTTGAAAAACTTCTGGAAATGTCTGCTGCCAGTTAAATGGCTTCACTCTCTTCACTTCATGGAGTGGTAAGTGTACGTCATAAAAATCGGTATCGACAAGGGAATTACCATCCTGTATATTGTCATCAAGCGAAGGCAACACTCTTTCATAGATGAGGAAATTCTCGATGCTCCCTGCCGTTTCTCCTTCCAAACATTTTAATAGCAAACTCAATTTTGTGATTTCAACAGCATTCGCGTCAATGTCAACACCGAAAATGTTATTGCGCAGTATCTGTTTTTTTATTACTGTTGAAAGTTTTCCGTCGGGGGTGATGGTGTCGGTTTTTAATCCTCTCGATTGCTTGTCTCGCTTCCGGTAATCCGTTTTGTAATAATCCAGGTGCCAATCGATCAAATACTGATAAGCCCCCAACAAAAAACCTCCGCTTCCGCACGCAGGATCAACGATTTTAATTTTTGCAACTTCTTTCGGCGTTTTTCCCTCAAGCAACTTTTTGAATGCATGTTGAATGATGTAGTTCACGATAGAAGGCGGCGTGTAATAGACACCTCCTGCTTCGCGTATTGCAGGTTTTTCCTCGATTTTTATTCTACGTTTTTGTGTCAAAGTGATCGTTTTGCCCAAAAATTGTTCATAAGCCCTACCAAGTATTTCGACGGGAATGAGTTCAAAATCGTAGGGATTGTGTTCATATAAATCAACAATGATTTTTTTGACAACGCGGTCATCAACGACAAGAGTCTTGCTGATTTTATCCTTGTCAAAATCAAAAAGTCCCGAGTTGTATTTTTGTTCTGCCTTTACGAAAATCTTATACAGATTTTTATAAAAACCGCCTGTATTCACCGTATTTTTCAATGTATTCTTTTGCTCCAGTCCGCGATCTTCGGCAACTCGAAGAAAAACGATGCGATCAAGAAACTGCTGAATCGAAAGATTTAATTCGTCCTCGTTGATTTGCTTATTACTGCTGATGAGTGATTTTGCCAGACGCTCTCGCCAAGTCACTAAAAGTCGTAGAAAATCTTTATCAACTGGCAACACACTCCGTGCGAATCGATCTCCGTCCTCTTTGATCAATTTTTCAAAACTGCCCCTGCTAATATTGTCTTGTGTGAAAGTATCCCAGAGAAAATCGAAACCATTCCGCTTGTCTGTGGAGATGCCTTGCGTTTGGGTCAGGTCTTGATAAGTAAAATATGCCAGTCGAGCAATGTGTGCTTTGTCCTTTTGATTCGGTTTCACGCGGCAATCATAAACGGCAAACTCACGAAAATTGGTCAAAAGACTAATGGTCAATCCCGCATTCCAGCCATAACGACGCAACTGAAACGCCAATTCCTTGTCCTCTTTAACGCTCACACTCGGCTTTTTTGCTTCTACATAAAAAAGTGTGGTGTTCCCTAGTCGAAAGGCATAATCGGGATGCTTGACTCTGCCATCCACTCGGACGCGATCTTCTTGAATGACTTCACGAAAATATTGAATTTTACCTTTTTCGTTATCAATGTCCCAGCCCAAGATTTCGAAGAGTGGAGTGATAAAGTCAATTTTCGTCTGCGCCTCGTTGTAGTCAGTCTGTTCATACGCTTCAGTTTGGGTAGCGTATTTTTCAACGAGTTCAGCGATTTTCAGTTTGGCTGTTTCTTTATCCATAGACCCATTGTAGCAATTTTTTCCAAAAAGAGTCGATATCCCCTCTGCACCGAACTCCTCGCCCTCCCTCGCCTCCATGGCACGGAAGCAATTGCACTGCTCGCCGCACTTGCCGTCTATCATTTAGCAAAAGGGGAAGAAGAGACTGCCTTTAACATCCATGAGGCAGGGCAGTCGATGTTCCCTGACCGTTTTCATTCGTGGGAACAACTCCAAGAAAAAGCAGGACTTGCTCCCGTTTACAGGCAGTTCTTTGCAAACAAACTCAAAAGCTTTGCCCAACAAATATGGGAACGTTGATGACAACTCAGGCTTTCGCGGGACAATCATTGGTCGGTTTTTCCCTTTCCCATTCCGGAGAAAAAGGAGTTAGGAGTTAGAAGTCGCATGCGGTAGGGGCGTACCCTTGTGGTCGCCCGTGGGTGCAACCGCCAAGCGGGCATGGGCAAGCCCAGCCCCTACGACAAAACGGTGCGGTAGCACCATTCTAACTCCGACTCTACGGAATGGTGATTCCAACAGAAAAAAGGATAGTTTATTTCCGGCGACAGCCTTAGACCCGCGATCACTACTCCTCAATGCTTAAAGTGTCGCCTGCCTGTGAAGATCATGGGGATACCATATTTGTTACAGGTTTCGATGACCGCCTCATCACTGCGGGAACCGCCGGGTTGGATGACCGCCCGAATGCCAGACTGCGCGACGAGTTCAATGGAATCTGGGAACGGGAAAAACGCATCGCTTGCCAGCACACTTCCCCCAATTCGATCTCCCCCCTTTTTGACGGCAATTTCGACGGCATCGACCCGGCTCATCTGTCCCGCCCCGGCTCCAAGCAACATTCCCTCCTTTGCCAAGACAATCGCATTCGATTTTACGTGTCGAACAATCTCCCAGGCAAACCGGATGTCGTCCCAAACATCTTGGTCCGGTTTCTTTTCCGTAACGACTGTCCACTGGTTTTCGGGATCGCTTTGCGTGTCGGTTTCTTGGAGCAATGCTCCCCCTTCGAGCGGGCGCAGAGCCCACTTGGACGGCGGAACTCCCAGCGAACCGACGTGGAGCAACCGGACATTCGCACCCCACTTCGGCTTCGTGGTTAACTCAGCAATCGCATCGGCATCGAACGACGGCGCAACAATCGCTTCGACAAACAAGCCGGGGGCAGCCAAAATTTCTGCCGATGCCAGATCGACCGGGCGGTTGAAGCCGATGACCGAACCAAATGCGCTGAGCGGATCGCCTGCCATTGCCTTCCGCGCGGCAGTAGCAATTTGCTCGTCCACCGCCGCCCCGCACGGATTGTTATGCTTGATGACACAGACCGCTGGCTTGGAAAAGGCGCGGACAATGGTCAAGGCGGAATCAAGATCAAGCAAGTTGTTGTAGGAGAGTTCTTTTCCGTTGAGTTGCCTTGCCGAAACAACGCTCGCCACTTTGGATCGGGGATCGACATAGACGGCAGCCTGTTGATGCGGATTTTCGCCATACCGCAGCACGTCGCTTCGTTTCAGTTTGAGAGTCAGTGCCGAAGGGAAATCTTCTTTGGTCAGGCGTTCGATAAAATACTGGGAAATCACATTGTCATAGTTTCCTGTCAGCGTGAACGCATCCTTTGCGAGACTCTGCCGAAGTTGCAGCGATGTGCGACCGTTCTTTTGAATCTGTTCCAGCACCGCCGCATATTGGTCTTGGGAAGTGACCACGGTGACAAACTGGTGATTTTTGGCGGCAGCCCGAATCATGGAAGGACCGCCAATGTCAATGTTTTCGATGGCTTCTTCTTCGGTAACCCCCTCTTTGGCAATGGTGGCTTCAAAGGGATAAAGGTTGATAATGACGAGTTCAAACGTTTTGATATTATTTTCGGCGAGCGCGTTCATATCGCCGATATCATCGCGCCGACAAAGGATTCCGCCATGAATTTTGGGATGGAGCGTTTTGAGCCGTCCCCCCATCATTTCGGGAAAGCCGGTGTAGTCCGCGACATCAATCACCGAAATCCCCTCTTTTTCGAGATGGGTTCGTGTTCCTCCGGTACTGTAAATTTCAACTCCTGCGGCTTGCAATCCCTTGGCAAAGGCGGCAAGTCCAATTTTATCGCTGACACTCACAAGAGCACGGACAATTTTCGGTGATTCCATTGCGTCCCATCTATTCCCTGAAAACATGAAAGTAGGGCTATTTTCTCTCATTTGGGCGATGTCGTCAAGAGAGTCAGGCGATCTGCAAAGTCCGTAATATGCGGTGACGCACGCGCAATCCCATAAAATTACATAAGGTTTATACCACTCCGCTCTTGCAGTTCCTTGGCAACGTCTATTCCCAAAAGTTCTGGACCATCCGAAAGCGGAGCCGATTGCACCGCGTCGAACATTCGCTGACCGTCCAGAGAGAGTATGCGTCCATGCAGCGTTAGCACGGAGTTTTCGACTCTTCCCAACGCCGCAATCGGCGCAGAACAGCCGCCTTGTAATGTACGGAGCATGGCTCGCTCTGCCAGCACGGCGGCGAATGTCGATGGGTCGGTGATCGGTCGCAATAATTCCGCCAATTGCCGATCTTCGGTGCGAATTTCCCAGCCCAATGCACCCTGCCCAATCGCCGGCAGAAAAAATGGCGGCTCTAAAACCGACCGAATCGAATCGGCAAGACCAAGTCGAACCAATCCCGCTTCCGCGAGAATCAGCGCGTCATATTCCCCCTGTTTCAACTTTCGCAACCGCGTTTCCACATTTCCCCGAATATCCTCAACGAGGTACTTGTCGCCAAAATGATGCAACACTTGTGTCTTTCGCCGCAAACTGCCGGTGCCGATTCGCGAACCTCTTGGCAAGTCCTCTATTGTCCCGGCGATGAGCGACACGAAGGTATCACGAGACGACTCCCGCTTCGGCACGGCAGCGAGGGAGAGCCTGGCAATGGGTTCGGTAGGCAAATCTTTGAGACTATGGACAGCAATGTCAATTTTGTTTTCAAGCAGGGCACGCTGGATCTCCTTTGTGAACACTCCCTGGGCACCGATGTTGATAATCGATTCATTTTGAACGAGATCGCCACTCGTTTGGATCACGACGATTTCCACGGCGACACCCACCGCATGGAATTGCTCTGCTGTCCAATGAGCCTGCCAACGCGCCAGTGTGCTGCCGCGTGTGCCAAGGCGAACGGTGGGGTGCTTTGTGAAGAGTGGTGCAGACATTGGGGCTTTCGCTGGAAAATAATTGGTCTGTTTCTCCTTTTTTCATTCTAGAGAAAAAGGAGTTAGAAGTTAGGAGGTAGAAGGTAGAAGTCGCATGCGGTGCGGCAACATCCCCTGCGCTTGCGTCTCTTATCTCCTCTCTTACGGAATGCGATTTCAACAGAAAAACGGTTTGATCATTTCTGGCGAAAGCCTTGTGCTATTGACCTTTCAGGAATTCCGTCAGCGTCAATAATCGGCTCCCGTAACCGGAATAGTAGAGCCACAGCACTATCCCAGCGATAACACCGCAACACACTAAAAACTTGACCAACGCGAACACTGAACCGAAGAAACTGACCAACGTTCTTATCAGTGATCCCGTCATTGAACTCAACGTTCTCAACAACTGTCCCTTTGCTTTTGTTGTCGTAGGAAGAAACGGGTTTAGTTCCGTCGGTACGGTAGTGGTCGGCGACACCGTACTGGCAGGCGTTTTTTGTTCGGTCGCCACCGCTCTGGGCAGCGGCGCATCGGTAAACACCAGTCCCTTCATTGTTCCTGCGGGTGCCGATTTTCCGTCTTCGCTTTCAAGAATCGTTTCCGGCGTGATTTTTCCGCTCTTGGCAAGTTCCAAGATTCGCCGGGGTACAATCGGTCCCTGCTTTCTGCCATTGCTGTCGTAATAGTACCACATTTTCATCGATGACGTCATCGTTGTTCATCTCCTTTCTTTCTTGTCTGTTATAGCGGGAACAATTGGTCGGCATGGCACACAACCCTGTTGCCCGTAATGTATCATACTTTTGAAACAATTACAATGAGATACTGTGGGTGTATACTCAACACGGTGTCAAATTGCTTGTTTCGAGCAAAGAGTTAGGCTTTCGCGGGAAAATAATTGGTCGGTGTTTCCCTTGCTCATTCTGTAATCAGAAGTCAGAAATCAGTAGTCAGAATACAGTAGTCAGTAGTCAGTAGTCGCGTGCGGTGCGGCAATATTCCCTGCGCTTGCGTCTTCTGACTACTGCCTCCTGACTACTTTTCCCGGCAGGCATTTTACTTTTCAGCGAAAGCCTGACCACACTCGGCTCCTCGAGATGTTGTTTTGCGTGCTCTCGTTCGGTTGAAACATCAGTGAGCAAGTATATCCCTTTGCCACCAAATGAGGTACAATATCGTGTCATCCTCTAACCCTAGATGTGCCATGAAACGTTGTCTCCTTCTTGCGTCCTTACTTGTCGTTGTTTCGGTTGCACTCGTTCAAGCCGCCGACAGAAATATTCTCGATACGCCGATCGTCTTTGCGAAACGGGTTAATTATCAAGGACTGCACATTTACGACACGTTCTACCAGTGGCGACCGGGCGGCGGAATTTACGTATTGGAAAATCCTGCTGACCTGCCGGAACAGCATCGCGTCCGAGCTGTTATTGATCCCACGACTCCCGAAACACTCGGCGAAGGGATTTATTTTGATCCGTCGCTCTCTTGGGATGCAACAAAAATCCTCTTCAGTTTCAAGGGATCGCCGAATGGCAACTCGACCATCTATGAAATTGGTGTCGATGGCAAGGGGCTGCGGCAGATTACGAACCTTGATAATAACGGCAATCCCTACAAAGGAACCGGCGGCGGACACCACGATGTGAAACCGTCCTATCTTGCCGATGGTCGCATCGTCTTTTGCTCGACGCGATATAGCGGACTTGTCCCGTGTGCGAACAACGGCGTGACCATTTTGCACGTCGTCAATCCCGACGGCTCCGACATTCACACCATCTCGGTCAACAACGTGACGGAGTTTGATCCGAACCAACTTGCCGACGGTCGTATCCTCTTTGGTCGCTGGGAATACATCGACAAGAACGCCCTCACCATCCAAAGCCTCTGGACAGTCTTTCCCGATGGCACCAACGAAACCGCCCTCTATTCTAACAACATGGTATTCCCCGAAGCGGTGTTGCAAGCAAAGCCCGTCGCTGGCGCAGAACATCTCATCGTCGCCACCTTTGCCCCGCACAACGCTCCGCCGCGTGGAACGATTGCCATTATCGACACACGCATCGGCAAAAACGGACCCGAAGCCATTTTCAATTTCGAGCATCCCGACAAACCGACCTTTGATCGAGGAAACTCCTGCGATCCGTGGGCACTCAACGAAAACGTCGTTCTTTATAGCGGCATGCCCGATGGAGCAAAGTTTAACGCCCTGATGCTCATCGACCGAAGCGGCAAAAAAACCATCGTCCATTCCGACCCAGCAATTGACCTGCACAATCCTATCCCGCTCGTTCCGCGATCAAAGCCGATCATTCTCGCCGACGTGACCGACCGTTCCAAAATCACCGGCAACTTCTTCGTGCAAGATGTCTATGAAGGGATGCCCGATGTTCCGCGCGGTTCGGTCAAATGGCTGCGGCTTGTCGAAGAAACGTCTCGCGTCAGTGAAAGTCCCGGCAGCAACGGGCTGAACCAAGTCTTTTCGATTTCTGCGGCACTCGCGTGGAGTCCGAAAATCTATCACGGCATTGTTCCCGTCGAAGAGGATGGTTCGGCGTACTTCGAGGCTCCGTCGGGTCGGGCACTCTTTTTCCAGTTGCTCGATCAAGACTACCGGCTCGTGCGGAGTATGCGGACGTTTATTCAGGCGGCTCCCGGCACGACACGCAGTTGTACCGGTTGTCACGAGGACAAGTTCAGCACAATCCCCGCAAACGCCCCGCTGAAACTTCACGGACAAAAGCCGAAAGTACCCGCCGACGAATCGTGGGGAAGCGGCTATCTCGATTATCCGAGTATGGTGCAGCCAATCCTCGACCAAAAGTGCGTCTCGTGTCACGGTGGCGAAAAAGGATTCGCGAAAGGGCTTGACCTGTCTGGCGGCTGGACGGAGATTTTTAACATTAGTTACGAAAACCTGACCGCGCGGCGTGAGAAACAATACATCGCCGATTTGATTTCCGGGATATGCTGTATGAATGGCACGGCGTATTGGTCGTGCAAGATTTTTGAGCCTTACGAACATGGGAGCGGCAATGCTCCTCTGGCGCAGGTGTTGCTCTCAGAGCCGCACCTCACTCACGCGAACCTCACCCCCGCCGAACGGGAACTGCTCTTTACGTGGATTGATGGCAACGGTCTCTATTTCGGCACATGGGACTACACCAAAGCGGGACCGTTCGCCAGAGAATATACACAGGCGAAAAACAAATTGATTGCCGAGATGAAACAAAGCCGGTGTGCGGAATGTCACTTAGACAATAACGGAAACGTGCGGCGGTTTGACGATTGGATCAATCTCGAAAATCCGACGTGGAGCCGCATTTTGCGTGCGCCGCTGGCAAAGGATGCAGGGGGCGAATCGCTCTGCCGCGACAGAAAATTTAATCAATCATTCAGTCGTCGCGGACTGATGTACCAGAGTGGCTACGAACATGCCGTCAAAGACCTCGACAAATTTCCGACGCAACAGTGGGTGTCGTGGGAAAAGAGTCTCGAAGGTGAACCGGTCGATTCCTTTGCTTCGACCGATGATCCGGTCTATCAGCGAATGCTCGGGATTATCACCGAAGCCCGTGCGCGGCAACTCATGACTCCGCGAGTCGATATGCCTTACGCGAATGAAATTGGCGACGGGATCATTGCGGGCAGATCGCGTCAGATTATTCCGCAGCCGCTCCCCGATCCGCTTCCCAAAGTCGAGATTGCCGTCGATGACGATGGCATTGTGCGCCTTCGCTGGGAGCGTTCGCACCGCACCATCGGACTGATTGCGGAAGTGCATCGCTTAAACCGCCCACAGCAACACTCAGGCTACGTTTCGTTTACCTTGACTCTAAGCACCGATACGCTGATCGGTCGCACGGAACTTGCCGAGTTTGTGGACAAAAATGCTCCGTTCGGTTGGGTTCATTACGCCGTTGTGTTCGTGACGGATCCCGCAGAAACTTGCGGCACTCGCAAGAGCGGTGCGGTGTTGGATTACACTCGCCCGCTCCTGCGACCAGTGAGCAGTGCGGTGTTTGTGCCAGAGCAAAATCGGATCGAAGACCGCTGCCCGCTCTCGATGGTCGAACCGATGAAGAGCGAACCTGTGCGTGTGTCTATCGGGGTTCCGCTACCGAAGGCTCCACCTGCACCGAAGAACTTGCGGGCAACGGCGCGTCCTGGCGTTGTGCGGCTGCAATGGGACGTTGATCGCATCGGTTATCGGTACAATGTGTATGCAGGAGAGCGAAAACTGAATAGTGAACCGATCTCGGAGAATTCGTTTGATGTTTCAACGAACGTGGAGGAAGAGGCAGAATATGCTGTGGAGACGGTTTCGAAAATTGCCGGTGGTCGCCGTTCCATTTCAGCAAAACCATTACCGCCGCGAACAGAGCCGATCTTCGTGCTTGCCGCCGACAAAGGGAGACTCACTGCGCCAGCAGTGTTCGACGGGAACGAACTCGATCTTTCAAAAGGGGGACATTTTACTGTCGCACCGAACGAGGAATTCAACGTGCAGGAGCATTTTCGTTTTGAATGCTTCGTAAAGTTCGACGAGCCGGGGGAGATGCCCATCGTCATCAGTCATGGATATTGGAAACAAGCCGGTTGGTTCTTGCAAAAACTTGGCGGTCGCTGGCGATTCCACGTCGATGGTGTCGATTGCGATGGCGGCTCGCCGAAAATCGGCGAGTGGTTGCACGTTGTGGGAACACTTGAAGACTCGATGCTCCGCTTGTACGAAAATGGCAAACTTGTTGCCGAATGCCCCGCCCCACTTGCCCGAAAACCGTGGACGCAAAACCTCGTGATCGGTCAGTACAGCCAGATTGCTCCCGGTTTTCAGTTCAAGGGGAAGATCAAAGACGTGCGGATTTGGTGAGGGTCTACCGAAATCGATTTGACATTCCTGCTCTACGTAAAACGGGACACAATTGCTCCAAGAATTTCCCAGTCCATTGCAGAAGGGAACACCGTGGCATTTTTGCGCCCCGACACATTTCCTTTGTATGAAATCGAACTCGACGACAAAGTCATTCGAGATTGGGATCAACATCGTGTTTCGTGGAATGAAATATGCGAGATCAGTTTTTCACAAGGAAATACGTCAGGAACGAGCAATGATCTCCCGCAGAGTCGTATTCGTATCAAAAACCTTGCTGGTGAAACGATGGAGTTCGACATGCAAAGACACAATCCATATATACCTTATCCGCCCCAAAATTGAACTTTCACCCGGGAACGCGGGCATCTTGCCCGCTCTGTTGTGGGCAAGATGCCCGCGCTCCCTGGGAGGCAAATGTGCAAATCTTGGGCGGACGAAGTATATCTTCTGGGCAGTCATGCAGGATCGATGTAGCCTACCAACTTTACGAGTACTGGACTTTCCAAAGAAGGAACACCATGTTCAACGTTGACAAAATTCTACCGAGCAATGGATTGTTCACCATCCGGTCGCTCCGACGTTGCCTGCGTTTCCGGTTTTCATTTTCCCTTGCTTACGCGGCGAGCTTTGGTTCGCAAGACATATTGTAAAGCATTCTTGACATCTTGTCGACGGGGCTTTGCGAAAAATTGGGAGGATAAAGTTGGGGGGATTTTGCGAATGTGTCCGCACACGAGCATTCGCTGCTCTGTTTGTAATCTTGCCTCTTTCCCCATCTATGCTATAATGTTTGCATGACCGAATCAACTGAACAATTTGCCGTTGCAGCGGGGGTTTTGCCAGGGACAAATCAAGCCCGGTACGATTGAACACCGCACCGCAAAAGACCTCGCACCTCTCTCCGATCAGGAGCACGCTCGCGGCATTCCCGGCAGTCCCGTCGAAAAAGTCACGCAACCTGCAAGTTTTCGTTTTGTGGCTTCCGTCGCTATGTCCTGGCGGAAATTTTTCGTCAAAATCTCTGATCTTGGCAAAATAGGCAAAACACAAAGTCAAAATGGGCAATATAAATGGCGACAGCGCGGCTCACCGAAACAAACTTGCAGGTTGCGTGTCGAAAAAGTGGGATGCATTGCATGAACAAAGAAGCAACGTTATAATGGCACTATGCCAGCATTATACGGAATAACTCACTCCAACAAGGATTTTACCCTGCGAGATTCTTGGGGCAAGAACCAATTTAGCACCACGTTCCCGGCGGCACTGGTTGCGTATATGAAAAGTCGGAAAGTTGAGAGTGTCTATTTGAAATTGGACAAGGCCCAGAAAATTGCTCGTGCAACAATTGACGCTAAAAGCCTGCTGGGTCTTGAACCCGATTCGGACGATTTGTTTTATGCGTTTGAAAGCATTTATTCTCCCTACGAACAATTAGTCAAAGGACCAATGCCGCGTATTGACTTGGTGACTCAACACAGAAAATCCGGCACTTGTTTGAAAGGACTCGAAGTAAAACTGACCGCTTTGCCAGACAATTCAACATGCGACTTGTCCGATGATCGCTTCGGCACCGAAATAGTCATCAGGCGTGATACCATCGTTTATCTGGCTTGCAGTATTGCCGAATTGTACAAGGATAAACGAGAGGCTCTCCAAGCATTGCTGGATAATTCTACCAAAACGATGAAGAAATGGACAGAAGCGAAAAATGTTTTGCCGCATATCGAGGCAATGATACAAAGTCTCGACAACATCACGGCGGAAAATGTCAGTCATCAGAGACCACTCATCTTACAACCGGTTTGGAAAACAGAGGGAAAATCACCGCGTCTTGCCCGGCATTGTCTTGATGTTTTCGTGTGGAGTAATTTTGCCCTTATCGAACTCTTTACGCGTAGCACACGTCAGCACAAAAACGTCAACGAGGTCTCCCGCACAGTACGTACCATTGTTTGGCTTTATAAAATGTTACTGGATTTTAGCAAGTCTGGGCAATTTAATCATCGAAGCATTAGCGATGAACTGTCTTACAACACGAAAAATGACAAAGCCTTTGCGGTTAGTGGCAAGGCAACGCATCCGTTCATGTCCTGCCCTGAATTGACAAAGCCGAGAATTCAAAAAGGTGAAATCAAAAATATCATTTTGGACGGTGGGCAAAATTTGTTAAGCCCCGAAAGGCGATTTGATGCCATTATTTTCAATTCCCCAGAACTCTTCGATTGACCATGAAAGTGATAGACTTATTTGCTGGTTGCGGCGGATTAACGCTCGGTTTCCAACAGGCAGGCTTTGATGTGGTCGCTGCCTTTGACCATTGGCAGCCCGCTATTGATGTGTACAAAGCCAATTTCCGACACCCTATTTTCAACGTTGATTTAGCCGAAATAACGGATTACTCCCTCTTTTCACAATGGGTGCCTGAGATGATTGTCGGTGGACCGCCTTGTCAAGATTTTTCCAGTGCGGGCAAGCGAAACGAAAACAATGGACAGGGCAATTTGACCGTTTCGTTTGCGGAAATTGTGTGCCATGTAAAACCACGATGGTTTATCATGGAAAATGTCGAACGCATCATTACGTCCGACAAATTAAAACAGGTAAAAAAACTTTTCGTAGAAGCAGGCTACGGACTAACGGAATCAGTATTGGATGCGAGTTTATGCGGTGTACCACAAATTCGAAAGCGATATTTCTTGGTTGGATTGTTAGAGGGCGAAGACCGTTTTTTGGAATACTACCTTGCAAAAAATATGCGGCAAAAACAGATGACGCTTCACGAATACTTCGGCAGTACACTCGGAATCGAGTATTATTATCGACATCCACGAAGTTACGCCAGACGTGGCATTTTTAGTATTTATGAACCAAGTCCGACTATTCGAGGGGTCAATCGTCCGATTCCAAAGAGTTACGTAAAGCACGAAGGCGATCCGACAGACGATTTGCGCAACGTGCGTCCACTCACAACAAAGGAACGCAGTTATATACAAACGTTTCCGCAGAGTTTTGTTTGGTCTGGCACAAAAACGGAAACGGAGCAGATGATTGGCAATGCAGTGCCTGTCAAATTGGCAGAATTCGTAGGACGTTGCATCAGGGAATTTATTGAATATGACCAAGACCGACTCAAGCAACAAAATCTTTTTTAATCGCAATCCCAAAAAATTGCGGCTCTGATTGCGGCGACACAGTCGCCGGCTCTCTTTCCTTGCCATTTTCCCCATCTATGCTATAATGTTTGCATGACCGAATCAACTGAACAATTTGCCGTTGCGGCGGGGGTTTTGCCGGGGGCGAATCAAGATTATACCGCAAAAGACCTCGAACATCTCTCCGATCAGGAGCACGTCCGAAAACGACCCGCCATGTACATTGGCGATACCACTAGTCGCGGACTCCACCACCTCGTCAGCGAAGTCGTCGATAACTCTATCGACGAAGCAATGGCGGGCTTCGCCACCACTATTATCGTTCAAATCAACAACGATGGTTCGATCACCGTCGAAGATGATGGACGTGGTATCCCCGTCGAAGAGCATCCCGAACTCAAAAAGTCCACGCTCGAAGGGGTCATGACCGTCCTCAAATTCGGCGGAAAGTTCTCCAAAGGAGCGTATCAAACTTCCGGCGGTTTGCACGGAGTCGGCGTGACCGTTGTTAATTTTCTGTCCGAGTGGTGCGAAGTCGATGTTTCCCGCGATGGTTTTATTTATCATCAGGAGTACGCACAGGGGATTCCCAGCGGTCCCGTCGAAAAAGTGGGCAAGTCCGACAAACGCGGCACGAAAACCACCTTCATGCCGGACGAAGAAATCTTTCCCGACCGCAAGTTCGACTATAACATTCTCTTCCGCCGCTTGCAGGACTTGGCGTTTCTCAATAGCGGCGTGAAAATCATCTATCGCGATGTCCGAAGCGGTGCGGAAGACACCTTTGTTTATCAAGACGGGTTAGTCGATTTTGTGAAGAACATGAACCGCTCGACCGATCCCGCCCATAGTGATGTCATTCGCATCGTCGGGAACGCCGAGGGGGTTTCTGTCGATGTGGCGTTGCAGTACACCGTCGAATATACAGAAAATCTGCGGTCATACGTCAACAACATTTACACGATCGAAGGGGGCACACATCTTTCCGGCTTCCGCACCGCGCTGACGCGAACGCTGAACAACTACGGCAAGAACGCAAAGATGTTCAACGAAAAGCAACCCACGCCGACGGGGGAAGATTTCCGCGAAGGCTTGACTGCGGTGATTTCGGTGCGAGTGCCGAACCCGCGTTTTGAAGGGCAAACGAAGACGAAACTCGGCAACAGCGAAGTGGAAGGAATCGTTAATTCGCTGATGGGGGAACAGTTGGCAAAATATCTCGAAGAGCATCCCAAGACGGCGCAAATTATTGTCAAAAAGGGAATCGTCGCCGCCGAAGCACGGGAAAGTGCGCGGAAAGCACGGGCACTCGTTCGAGACCGGAAGGGGGCGTTGTCATTCGGCGGCTTGCCGGGCAAGTTGCGCGACTGCACCAGCAAGGAAGTCGATAAGTGCGAACTCTATCTGGTCGAAGGGGACTCTGCGGGGGGGAGTGCGGAAGGGGGACGCATTCGTGAGTTTCAGGCGATTTTGCCGTTGCGAGGGAAGATTTTGAATGTCTATAAGGCGACCGATGCGAAAGTTTTTGCGAATACCGAAGTGCTGGCGATGATTGCGGCTCTCGGTTGCGGCATTGGCGCGGACATCGATCTCAAAAAACGACGCTACGGAAAAGTGGTGATTATGACCGATGCCGATGTCGATGGTTCGCACATTCGCACGCTGCTCTTGACGTTCTTTTACCGGCAGATGTACGAGTTGGTGAAGGCGGGGCATGTCTTTATTGCGTGTCCGCCGCTTTATCGCATTCAGCAGAAGGGAAAGTCGGACAGGTACATTGCGACCGACGAGGAGATGCAGCGGATTTTGCTCGATCTCGGATTGCAAAATGCTGTCTTTGATCCGGGCGATGGTCGAACGTTTGAAGGGGAGGCGATGGAAAAACTCTGCAAAACGCTTGCGGGTTTGGACGATGCAATCTTGGCGTTGGAGCGACGTGGCATCAGCCTCCGCGATCACGCCCAGCGACAAGACAAAGAGACGGGACGATTGCCGGTCTATCACGTTTTTTACGACCAGCAGGAAGAGTGGTTTACCGACCGAGAAAAATTAAAAGCGTTTCAAGAGAGGATCGAGCAGGAGTCGGGCAAGGAGATTGCACTTGCCGATCATTCGCCCGCCGGAGTGCCGGCGACTGTGTCGCCGAATAATGTGTCGCCCGACCAAGAAGCACCACGTTTACACATCATCGAACTGCACGAAGTGCGAACTCTCAACAAGCACTTGCTCGACTTGCGTGAGATTGGTTTCGAGATTGACGCATTGATTCCGCAGGAGCGAACGGGCACGGACGTAGCACGTTATTACCTGCGTCGCGGCGACGATGCCAGAGGGATCGAGGACTTGCGGGAGTTGCTCGCCATGGTTCGCCGCAGCGGCGACCAAAAGGGAATGAAGGTGACGCGGTTCAAGGGTCTTGGCGAAATGAATGCCGAAGAACTGCGAGACACAACGCTCAACCCCGAAAACCGCACGCTCATTCAAGTCACCATGGAAGACGCAGCCGCCGCAGACGATCTGTTCCGTATCTTGATGGGGGACAAAGTCGAACCCCGCCGCGAATTCATCGAGAAACATGCGCTGGAGGTGAAGAATCTCGATGTGTGAGAGATGCTGCTATTCCGACATTCATTTTTCAAGAAACATTGACATGAAAATGTTCCCCCGTGTTTTGCTTTGCTGTATTCTGTTGGGCGTTGGTGCGGCACTTTTTGTGCAGGTGGTTCGACCTTCACAACTCCAGAAACAGTGCCAGCAAAATCTCACGAAACTTACAGGGGTATTTTACCACTATTACGAAAAAGAGCACGGAGCGTTTCCGCCGCTCTATACGGTTGATGAAGATGGCACACCACTACACAGTTGGCGCGTCCTGATGGGCGACAAGGTGGAACCACGCCGGGAGTTCATTGAAAAACATACGTTAGAGGAGAGGAATCTGGATGTATGAAATTGAGCGGCAAATGGATGCACGTTGACACCAGTTGTCCCCATTTGCAATAGAGTGACAGAAGAGGCAAAACAATGGAAAACGGAATCACAAAATTATCTGTTGCTGGTTTTAAGTCGATCGCGCAAGAGACGACGCTTGACATGAAACCGCTGACACTTCTTGCAGGTACAAACAGTTCGGGAAAGTCGAGTTTTATGCAGCCGCTACTGTTGCTCAAACAGACGTTGGAAACGTCGTATGATCCGGGACCTCTACTTTTGGATGGGAAAAATGTCAAGTTCACCTCCTTTGAGCAGTTGTTAACGTTGACGGGGGAAAAAAATCCCAAAAAAGAATTTTTTGTGACACTGGAAATTGCTTTAAAAATGGTTCATGGGACAAGCCCTGAACCATTTAGTAATACACTCACTCTATTTTTTTCAAAAAAATCAGGAGCAATAACTGTTTCTGTTCAAGGCGGCTTTTTCAATGCACGAATCGATTCGGATATGAGATCAGCGAAATTGCTTGAGGCAATAAAAACGGATGGTCGATTCTGGAGTGAAGAAATTCTTGGCAATGGACAAATAGAATTGGAAATTGTGCGTCGCTATTGTTTCTTGTCCATAGATGCCAAAAAAAATCTTCTTTCGTTGAACTTGTGGAACACCGAACTTTTTTCAAAATTCATAGAAAAAATAATTCACGTTCCCGCCCTTCGCGGTGCTCCTGAACGCTCTTATCAGGTGACTGGAGTGGGACCGGCATTTCCCGGTAGATTTGATCACTACACCGCAAGCGTCATTGCACAATGGGGAGAGAAAAAATCGGATAAGTTAGGGCAATTATGTGACGCTCTGTCCCATCTCGGTCTCACATCGAAAGTATTGGCAAAGCGACTGAATGATGCCCAGATCGAAGTCCAGGTTGGTCGCCTCCCGAAAAATGGTCGAACTAAAAGCGACATGGTGAATATTGCCGACGTGGGATTCGGCGTGTCGCAAACGCTCCCGGTGCTGGTTGCTTTGCTTGTTGCGGAGCCGGGGCAACTGATTTATCTGGAGCAGCCGGAAATTCACTTACATCCACGCGCTCAAGTGGCACTAGCAGAAATTCTCGTTGATGCCGCGAATCGTGGTGTTAAAGTTGTCGCCGAAACGCATAGTTCTTTACTCTTGCTGGCGGTGCAAACACTCATCGCCAAACAAAAAATTTCTCATGAGGATGTTGCGTTGCATTGGTTTGAGCGGGACAAAACAGGGATGTCCACGGTGACGACCGCCGAACTTGACGACTCTGGACGTTTCGGCGAGTGGCCCGTTGATTTTAGTGACGTGGAACTGGAAACCGAAGGGGAATATATCGAAGTGGTCTCGCAACAAGCGTTTCGGTACATTGAGGACGCGAAAGGAAGCAAAATAGCCGCACCGCAAGTACGAAAGGAACGAAGAAAACATGGCTAAACGAGCGAAACGAACACCAAAAACTCTCGTCATTGATGCTTCGATTGCGAAACGCGCGGGGAGTGAAAATGCGGTTTTTCCCGGCTCGATTCTGTGCCATCATTTTCTTGTTTCTGTTCGGGAACTTACGTTTCAGGTTGCAATGTCGCCAGACATTTATATGGAATGGAAAAACCACGCTTCGCGGTTTTCTTTCAAATGGCTCACAGAAATGTATGGGCGAAAACGTGTTGCCTCTATTGGGGACGTAGAAAAGAAAATTTTGCGAAACAGTATAGTGCATACGTCATCCCATGAAAATCATCAAAAAGCGATGGCAAAAGATTGCTTATTGCTCGAAGCGGCGTTGGTGACGGATAACATTGTTTTTTCACTCGACGAAAAAGTCCGACGTTTATTCCGCCATGCCGCTGTGACGATTGACGAAATCAAACCCATCCACTGGGCAAATCCAGAATTGTCAGAAGACAAAGTCATGGCATGGTTGCAAGCCGGTGCTCCTGCCGACAAAAAGCTGCAACTGGGTAAACAAGCTTAGTTGCGAAGCCGTTGCTGCTGTCAATACGGTGAAAAAAGGAAAATTGCGGGCACGACCCGCCAAGGAATTGCTCGACGAGATATAATGTACCTTCTATACCGCCCTTCGATGGGAGAAAAACACCACCATGATCTGCCAATTCTGCGGAGCAACGATACCGGAAAACGACCTCTTGATCGGCGACAGCTCGCGCGGTTCAAGCAACTTGTCGAACTGTACCGTGATGATATTGTCCATAAATGGATTGACTTTTTCGTTTACAATAAACCCGTTGAATCGGAAATGATTACAAAAAAAATCTGAAAGATGCCATGAAAACCATTGCCATTACACAAGCCAAATATTTGGAAAAATACAAGATTCATTTTGTTTTTTCCGACAACACCGAACGCACCGTTGATTTTGGCGGCTTTTTGAGCCGTACTCATCATCCGACGACTCGTCAATTTCTCGACAAGAGTCATTTCAAGACTTTTAAGATTGAACATGGCGATATTGTTTGGAACGATTATGAACTTTGTTTTCCCATCATGGATTTGTATGAGGGAAACGTCCATTGATTGCTTAACCCCGAAACCACCATGATTTGCCAACACTGCGGAGCAACGATACCGGAAAATAGCCACTTTTGCATCTACTGCGGCGTGTCGCTGGAAGAGGGAGCCGTGTCTCCTGTCCCGCAGCCAACCTACCGAACCAAGTTAGACCTCGCCAAATTGTTGGGCGATACGTTCACGCTGTATGGTCGGCATTTTGGAACCATGTGCATGGTCGGATTGATCCTCGTGGGAGTCTCGACGTTTTTTGGTGTGTGCGGTGCGCTGATGAAAGAGAATATTCCGCTCACGTTTCTTATTGCTCTCCTCACAATACTCGCCACCTTTTACGTGGCGATTATGGGTTTTCGACAGTGTCTCTACACTGCCCGCTGTGGTGCCGATTTTCAACCGAATCTGGTTTTTCCACCGTTGCTGATGTACCTGAAAATATTGGGACTTGACATCGTTACTTGTTGCATCTACATGGGTTTTTTTATCGTACTGGGACTGCCCTTGATCATTATTTTTGTTATCGTTGCTTTCCCTGTTTTCCCTGCTATTCATGCTGCTAATGTTCCTCCGGTTATTGCGGGGCTGATAGGAGGCATTGTGGGTGGTTGCATTGCTGGCGTGGCAATGATTTATCCTATTGTGAAATTATGGATGACAAGTTATTTTCTCGTGGATCGCAACATGGGAGTCTTCGATTCGGTAAAGACCTCGTGGCAGGTTGCGGCGGGGAACTTTTGGACGTTGTGCTTTGCCATCATCGTTTTCTTTGGCTGCCTGTTCTGTTGGAACATTCCGTGTGCGGTTGTTTCGCATTTCGTTTGGGGAGCAAATTCAGTGCAGGGAGTTCTCCTCACGGGTATCGGGGGAATTTTTCTTGTGCCAATTGTTTACCTCGGCGGTGCTCTCGCCTATTTGCAACTGACAGGCGAGCCGCATTATCTTGACCGAGAAAGGGCAGTGCCGCAAATTGTCAACGAAACGACACCGCTTTGCAAGCACTCGTTAGGGCGGTTGCAAGAGCGGTGCATACTCGATTGACCGTTGCCCGCCGTTGTCGGCAAAAAAATCGCCGACGCAACTGCCTGCTCGGGTCGTTCGGCGGACGGTGAATGCCTGCCTTTACTGTTTCATCGCCTCGCGGATAATCGACTGTTTCTCTTCCGACTTATACTGGTTCATCGCGGCAAAGTCGAGTGGTGTTTTGCCAACATCGTTTTTCGCAGTAACACTGGCTCCGTTGGAAATAAGAAATCGCAAAATCTCTACATCTGCCCACGGACTGATGGCGGCATTGTGGAGCGGTGTGTTGCCGCCTTTCGCATGCACGTTGATTTCGGCACCTTTGGAAACAAGGTATCGCACCATTTCTAAACCAGAATTGGAATTAATGACCGCATTGTGGAGCGGTGTGTTACCGGTACCTGATTGTGGTGTGTTGATATCAGCACCGTTAGCGAGATGGTGTTCGATGTCACGAATGGTTCCCCATAACGCTGCTTCGAAAATGTCTTTTCCGGGTGCTTGGTAAGGCACCCCCCGACGTCGAACCGGCGGCGCGTCCTGGCTTGGCGGCTCGGCTTTGGGAACAGACTCCGCAATGGGAGCATCACTACTGCTGGCAGTAATTTTACTCTCACTATCGCTGGTGGCATGTTCTTCTTCAGCATTGCCATCTCCGGCACTGTGCGGGGCACTTTCGCTTGCGCTGTTGTTTGCGGCATTTTTTCCACCGCCGCAACCGCTCAGAAGAACCAAAGAGAGGCAGAGTAAGAATGAAAAGAAAAGTTTGACAGTGGCTTGCATAGTTGGTTTCAGGGTTAGGGAGGGGGACGAGGAGAAAAAATCCGACACAAACGGGACTCGATATTGCGATTTTACCCATTCGGCGACCAAAAGCAATAGACCGCATCCGGTCGAAGCCGCCAGCGAGTCCATTGACAACGGGCTGTCTATTCGGTACAGTCGGGGACGTGTTTCCCTTTTCCGGTCTTTTGGATTTGCTCTGTCCCCCGATCTGCCCCATCTGCGGCGAACGGATCGAATGCCCCCCCAAAAATGTCGAACCGATCTGCTCGACGTGCCTCCAAAGAATCGTGACTCCGAACGGTCAATTCTGTTACCGTTGTGGAGGGCGGCGGTTTGTACTCGCGGGCAGTGCCAACGATTGTTTCCGATGTCGAACAGTGCCATTTCGCTTCAAGCGGGCGATTGTTCTGGGCGAATACAACGACGATCTGCGGCGGCTCATTCTACGAATGAAAACTGACCGAACCGGCATTCTGGCAATCGCCGCCGCTACTGTTTTGGCAAATTGTCGTGAAGCCGATTTGAAAAATGCCGGTGCAGATTATATTGTCCCGGTGCCGATGCACCGTTTGCGTCGGGCAGACCGAGGAAGCAATTCGCCCGACTCCATTGCCGAAGAACTGGGGCGGCGACTGCATATTCCCGTCGCCCGACATCTCATCCGGCGGGCTTGCCCCACCGAGTTGCAGTACACGCTCTCGCGTCAGGCAAGAGCCGATAATGTCAGCGGGGCGTTTGCTCTTCGTGCTCCCCATCTGCTGGACAAACTTTGCATTGCCATCAAAAACATCGTACAAAAGAAACGAGGACGCAGTGCGGTCAACCCCTTCGATCTCTCCGGCAAAAACATTCTGTTGGTGGATGACATTTTAACAACCGGAGCAACGTGCAACGAAATCACAAAGGTACTGTTGTCGGCAGGTGCCCGATCCGTCATCGTCGCCGCACTGGCACGCGCCGAAGGAAACTTCATTGCGGCTCACGGAGGGAGAGCGCGTAGCGACGGAAAAAAATGAATGACAAACTGAAGTAGGTATGAAAATGCCGGTTCTGTTTCCCCGTCTCGGCGTACACTGCGAGGACCTCCGCGACGGTCACGATCAACCCCTGCGTTCTGCCGCCAGTTTTTGTACAGTTTGATACCTTATCCACCCCAAAATTGAACTTTCACCCGGGAGCGCGGGCATCTTGCCCGCGCTCCCGGGGAGGCAAATGTGCAAATCTTGGGCGGACGAAGTAGAGTAAAAACAATAACGGCAAAACAACCCATGTGATTCCGTTTTGTGTCTATTGCGATTTGCAAGAATGGTGTTATACTGACGCCGATTGAAAGTTCCGCAAGCCGAACGTTTTCGCCCGACAACGGAAGGCGGCTGCGCGACCACGCGGCGGCACGAGCGCATGCGAAAAATGCCCCGCTCCGGGTCTATGGTGATCTATTATGAGCCACAATACATTTTCCATCATCAACGGTCGCCTCGTTGATCCGAGTCAACAACTTGACCGGATCGCGAATGTGCGCATCCATAACGGCAAGATCGCCTCCATCGATTCGCCTCCGGGAGACGACGATGAAGTCTTCGATGCCACTGGCAAAATCGTTCTGCCGGGACTCATTGATATGCACGTCCACCTCCGCGAACCGGGCGGCGAAGTGGACGAAACCATCGAAACCGGTACGAAAGCCGCCATTGGTGGCGGTTTTACGTCCATCGCTTGCTGTCCCAACACGATGCCGCCGATTGATTCGCAAGCGACGGTTGAATTCATTCAGCAGCAAGCCGCCCGAAGCAAACATTGCAACGTCTATGTCATCTGCTGCATCAGCAAGAGCCGCGAAGGCAAAGAACTCGCCGAACTCGGACAACTCTTCGAAGCCGGTGCCGTTGCTTGTAGCGACGATGGTTTTCCCGTCGAAGATGCCGAACTGACCAGACGTGCTTTTGAATACTGCCTGATGTTCGACAAACCACTGCTCAGTCATCCCGAAGTGATGCCGCTCACGAAGGGGGGGGTGATGCACGAAGGGATGGTCTCGCTGCTGCTGGGCTTGCGAGGAATGCCTGTCGCTGCCGAAGATGTTGCTGTCGCTCAAGATATTACGCTCGCGGACATCACCGGCGGAAAACTTCACGTCATGCATGTTTCCACCGAAGGGGCAGTGTCCGCCATTCGCCGTGCGAAACAGCGAGGGATTCGCGTCACCGCCGAAGTGACACCGCACCATCTCACACTGACCGACGAGGCACTGCGGTCGTTCGATTCCAACTTCAAAATGAATCCCCCCCTTCGCAGCCAGGAGCACGTCGAAGCGTGTATCGAAGGGCTTCGGGATGGAACGATTGATGTCATCGCCTCGGATCACGCTCCGCATGCCGCCGAGAAAAAGATGCGTGAACTCGATCAGGCACCGTTCGGAATCATCGGCTTGGAAACGGCACTCTCGGTGGTGATGACGAAGTTGGTGCGTCCCGGCATTTTGGATTGGCACGCGGTCGCCGAAAAAATGTCGCTCAATCCGGCGAAGATTTTAGGTATTCCGAAAGGGACGCTCCAGATAGGCGCCGATGCCGATATAACGGTTGTTGACCCTGACGTGAAATGGACAGTTTCCGCGAACGAGTTTCATTCCAAGAGCAAGAATTCCCCCTTCATCGGTTGGGAACTTTGTGGGCGAGCCACGGCAGTGTTCGTCGGTGGAGTACGCCGATAAGACGTTCGCTGGAAAGTTTTAGGCTTTCGCCAGAAAATAACTGGTCTGTTTTTTCATTTTTCATTCTGGAGCAAGGAGTCAGAAGTCGCATGCGGCAAGGAATTGCCAGAGTCAAATGGTGCGGTAGCACTATTCTGACTCCTGACTACTGACTACTTTTTCCCCGGCGAGTATTTTACTTTTGAGCGAAAGCCCTACACCGATTCAACATTGACGAGTTTCCCTTCTTGCCGAAGTTTATCGGCGAGCAGGGGGATCAGCACTTTGCGGGAGAGTACGCCGCGTTGCCGGAACGAAATGTCCGCATTGGCAGTGTTGTCCGCCACGCCGAGGATAATGTTCAACTTGTCGGCAACTCCCAACAGCAGTCGCAGTTCCGTCACGCCGCTGTCTTCCTGTAAATTGGCAATGTCCTCATCCAAGATGTTATAGACTTGGTTGAGCGTTACCGCCCCTTCCGTCACCAGATTGATCCCCTTGATCCCATATCGGGGCGGAGCAATGGTACTCATCGGTTCCGATTCCATTTCCAGCGGAACATTCAGGTACTTCGCCACCAGTTTTGCCGTGGTGCCGCCGCAGACAATTTTCAAGCCGGGAAGTTGCAGGAACCGCTTCACCGTCGGCATGTCGTTGTCCCTGTCCTGCGGCGGTCCGGTGAAAATGTTGACCGTTTGCCCTGTCCGGCATAGTCCCAGGATGACACTGCAATCGTCCCCCGTCACGGTGGCTGGCGGACGCACCATTGCCCGACGCGGTGCGCTTGGGGCGTAAGGGGAAAAAGAGCGGTCAGAAGAACGGATGTCCAGCCCTTCCCCTTTCCAACGCGCCAGTGCTTCTTTGTGGATCATTTCCGGGGCAAGCGATAATTTGAGCCGCGAACTGATTTTGCTGTTGATAAAACGCACCACTCCTTCCGAGGTCCATTCCGTGTCTTTGCCATAGCCGAGACCGGCTTGCGTGATGCCATCGCTCATCAACAGAATGCCTTCACCCATGTCGAGTTGGCAGTTGCTTTCGACTGCCAAGCCGCCCGGCAAGGGAAAGGGACGATTGGCAAGGACCGTTGCCCCTTGCCGGCTGACCATCATCGGAAGCGGTGCGTCGTAGGAAAAAACCGTGGCATACCCGTCGGAGCGGATACGGGCAATGCTGAATGCTGCAAAAGGTTTTTGAGGATCGCGGCTCGCTTGCATTGTCGTTGCCACGGACTGAAAGACTGTCCGCAGCGAAAGTTCCTGCTCCAACGACGCGGTCAATCGAGAGACGCACATTTGTGCCGCTATAAGAGCGCGAATGCCGGAACCGATGCCATCGGCACAGATGATCGTCGTCCCGGTATTCGTGCGCACCGTCGCCAACATATCGCCGCAGGGCATCCCCGGCTTCTTGGACGACTGAACGGAGTGAACGTCAACGTGAGTGTAGTCGGACATGGATGTAGGGGCGGGGCTTACGCCATACGTTTCAACTTAAGGCATTGTGCGGTTTTTTCTGCTTGCGAACTGCCTATTTTGGCATTTTGTGACTGTGGGCAAGTGGCAGATTTTTGATTTTTCTTTTTTTTTCTTTTCTGGGGATATTTTTACAAACAAAGGGGGTCTCTCCTTCTTGGTAGTAGTAATAGTTTAGCCTCTTACCCCTCCCGCGGAAAGGATTCCCCCGATGAGCAATGTTACCGAATACGCCCAGCGATTGCAAGACCTCCTCGGCGATGTCGCCCAAGAAGTCGCCGTCGCTACCAATTTTATCCAGCGGGGGACAAACAAAATAGCCGCCATTGGCGGCAAAAAACGATCTGTGACCAACGATGACTTAACGGCGTAGAGTGCTACTGTATCCTCGATCAATAGTGTGGTAGCACTCTACTGTCTACTGACTACTCTACCGCCCGGAAAGAGCCATGCTGCAAAACTGGGTATAAAACTTTCTGGTGAAAACCCTCTCACTCCTCGTAACCCTTGGGGGAAAATTGCCTGGCTTTGTGGTAAAATAGCAATCGGCAGTTCCTCGTCTCCGTTTTCCCATGTCCCATCGAATCGGTTTCACGCTTATTGAAGTCATTCTAATATTGACCATTCTGTTAGCCATGGCGGCATTGGGGATTCCTGCATTGCGGGGAACGCTTGCCCAGCAGCAGTTGAAATCGTCTGTCGATCAAGTACGCGGCGAATGGCTCGACGTGCGTGTTCAGGCAATGGAGGAGGGGCAAATCTTCTGCATGCGTTTCAAACTGGGCGGTTCCACGTTGGTCATCGAACGAGTGTTAGATACCCACTTCACGGCGGGCTTGTCTTCTCGGCAAACGACCAGACGATTCGATGCTTCTCACGAACTTGATCCCTTTGAAAAAGGGGGATTTACCGGTGACGTGCAGGACTTTATCTTGCGTGATCCCGATTCGCTGTCGGTGGAGGGGAGGGGGGGAGGCACGGCAACCATTGTCGAATTTCCCCAAACGGTGATCTTCGTCGACGCGATTGTGGTGGCGGAAGAGCGGGCGGCATTTTATCTCGGCTTAACAGCTCCCAGCGAGGCGATCGTGGAAGAAAACGTTTCGGAAATTGAAGCCGTGACGCTCGGTGAACGGCGATTGGGGGAAACGGCGGGTTCGGACGGAATGATTTGGTCATCGCCGATTTTCTTTTATCCCGACGGCACCACCTCGACGGCGGCAGTGTTGCTCAAAAACGAGTCGGGTCGCTGTATGGAAGCACGATTGCGCGGCTTGATCGGTAAGACGACGACCACGGAAATCACCACGCAAGAAGCCTATATCGGCGAATTGAATGCCAGTCGGTTTTGATGTTGCGGTACATGGTTTCACAAATAGTGTTGCTTTTGTTTCGCACGAAGGACACAAGGGTTCATCTTCTTCGTGCCCTTTGTGCGAGAAAAACACCCTGACCACGTTGCATTTTCTTCATTTCCGATTAGACTAGTGTGCATGTCCAGACGTACTCTCAAAGCGGCGGAAGCCATTCGGCAGGTTGTTGGAATGGCAATCCTTACTGAAATTCAAGACCCTCGGGTGAAGGACGTGACCGTGGTGCGCGTCGAAGTTTCCGGCGATATGCAAACGGCAAAGGTTTACGTCTCCGTCATGGGGGACGAAACCAAACAGAATCTCTGCCTGAAAGGACTCAAGTCGTGTGCCGGTTTTCTCCAGTCTAAAGTTGCCAAACGTATCGAGACCCGATATGTGCCACACATCCAGTTCGTTCTTGATCAGGGGGTGAAGAACCAACTCCTCATCTCCAAAATGCTTGCCGAAGAGTTTTTCCACGAGACTGCCATCGAAGGGGAAGAGGAGGAAGAGGAAGAGGCGTTGGAAGAGTAGACCCGGAGCGGGTCATTTTTCGGTGACGTGCCCCTCTCGCTCAGCCGCATCGCCTGCGCATTCTTATCCTGACCCCCTGACTCAAACATGAGACCTGCACCGTGTCTCTCTTGCTTTTCGTGGGATGCTGTAGTATAAACAGGGCGATAGTACAATCCTTTTTTCAGGAGATTACCATGTCCAACCCATTTGGTTCCCGTTACGATTTAGACACGTTCATCCAAGCCGCAGAGCAGAAAGACTACAATCAGGGTGTGTTCGAACTGGAAAGTGAACGCATGCTTGAAGTCAATTTGAACAACAGCATGGTCTGGACAAAACTCGGAGCCATGGTCGCTTACCGTGGCAATCTCAAGTTCACCCGCGAGGGGATTTTTGAACAAGGGCTTGGCAACCTCTTGAAAAAGATGGTCTCCGCCGAAGGTGCCCGGCTCACCAAAGTCGAAGGCACCGGCAAACTGTACGCTGCCGACTATGGGAAAAAAATCACGATTCTCCAACTCAAGAACCAGGGGATCATCGTCAATGCCAATGATGTATTGGCATTTGAACCGACGCTCACGAACAAGATCGTGATGATGCGCAAAATTGCCGGGATGATGGCGGGGGGACTTTTCAACATCCAGCTCAGCGGTACCGGCTTGCTTGCGATCACGACGCACTTTGATCCGTTGGTGTTGCGGGTCACTCCCGGCAACCCTGTCTGCACCGATCCCAATGCGACGGTCGCTTGGTCGTCTAATTTGTCGCCGAGTTTCAAAACGGATATTTCGCTTCGGACGTTCTTTGGGCGTGGCAGTGGGGAAACGTTTCAGATGCTGTTTGAAGGCAACGGCTTCGTTGTTATTCAGCCGTTTGAGGAATTTTACGGAGCATCGAGTTAAGCGAGAGAACACCGGTTGCGATACTGAAGCCAGCCTGAAATTCCTGCGACCGAACGTTTGTATACCGTACCCCGCCACAAATAGGTCGTTGTTTGACACCGCAATGGAGACGGCAGAAACGGAGCCAAAACGACCAAGTTGTGGCGGGGAAAAGTATAGCCTGACGCAGGCGAGGTGGCTGCACGGGCATAGTCGAAGAACCAAAAAATGACCCGCCCCGGGTCTATTTTTTCTTCAATTTTTTCCGGTCTTCCTCGTCGAACGCAACGTCCTGCATTCGATGCGCTTCGTATTGTGCCATCATTTTCATTTTCTCTGCAAGGACATCGCCAGTCGAACGAGCGAGGCGTGCCTCGTAGGCAACCGCCTTGTCGGGAGCGATGCCGTAACTCTGGGCGACACGAATGGCATCTTGGTTTGCTCCCAAGTAGAGAAACACCCAGTTATACACGTCGGTTTGCTCTCTGATTTTTGCGAGGAGTCGTTCTTTCGTGTATTGGGATCGAGAAGATGTTCAAGGACTTGAAGGAGGTTTGGGGCTGGGGCAAGCAGGAGTTACGGAAGTTGGAGTCGAACGAGGCGGCGACGGTGATGAACATGTTGCTGTTTGGGATGACGGAGTTAGCGACTTGGGATCGTTCTCATGGGGAGTTAGTGGATCGCAGTGATAGTCCGTGGGACGATGTGGAGCGTCGTCCTTCTCATGCGGATCGCCGCAATTTTTTGCGCCGGGCGATGGTGGCGAAGGAATTAAATGACACTTTGCAATGGAACGCAATACCAGCGAAAATTAGGAACGCACTGAAAAAACTAATGCGACTCGCCGCATGATGCTTGGAAAGTACAGATGATAGGAAGGCTGTTAAAAACAACGGCCCTTATTGACAAAGAGTAGAGTGCTCATGCATCCCCTTGGATGCAAATCTTTGTCGAAGCCCATCATCGTCATAACCCTTGTCAGAAATCACACGAGCAGGAACCAACCGAATCGCTTTTCGCCGACGCTTGGTATGCTTTCTTTTGGC
>Ga0123353_10001240_pt1 | contig 31262 bp, 39 predicted proteins | sample TergutLab28metaG_3_FD_92763 | JGI IMG/M metagenome (GOLD analysis project Ga0123353, IMG submission 92763) | Labiotermes labralis P3 segment gut microbial communities from Petit-Saut dam, French Guiana - Lab288 P3 | ecosystem: Host-associated > Arthropoda: Insects > Digestive system > Gut ...
ATGGCGCGGCATTGCCACGCGTTATGCCAAAACTACAGTTGCATTTGTCGGCGCCGTGATCGTCCGCTGCCTTTTCCTGTGGCTAAAGGTTATTGCATGATCTCATGTCGACACTGCCTAGCAGTGCGGATCTATCCTTCGCATACTTGTCCAGGAAAAACAACAGGTCTTCGGTGCTCGTAAATTCCTCTGTAAACGGCGCGAAATGGAATATTTCCGCGCCGGTATCCATCACAAAACGCGCGTGTTGGCCATCTCCATATGGAAATGCATATGTGCTGTTCACATATTCCGAAAGGTCAAACCCGGACGTGTATTCACGCTCCACCCCCCATGCTTTGCAGCCAGCCATGCACATAGGGCAACGGATCCGCAGCAGACAAGAACGCGGGCAATCCATCCCCCGCCACAATATACGCGGCAAGGCTTTTCGCGCTTTGGATGGCAAGGTCAAGCTCCTCTTCCGTATTGAAATTTTCCGCAAAATATCCGGCGAACATGCTGCACATATGCAGATTTTCGGCAGTGTTGTAATGTGATAGCAATGCAGCGTTGCTACCGGTCAAGCTCCCCATATCGCCATAGACCATTGCCTGTATGGCATAGCATTGCCAGGGCTCCAGCGCCGTGGCAGCTTGTACGAGCGCGTATTGCAGCTCTTCCAAGCTGCAGCTAACATGGGAAAAATAGATATGCGTTCCCTTGACATATGCGCCGTTTATGGATTCGGCTTCGACAAAGATTGTGATTTCGCGCAAAGGCAGGCTGTCCGTAAGAAAAGCTTGCAGCGTCGTGTAGTCCGCTTCCAACGCGCGGAACAATAAACGGGCGGATTCCTCATTGTATACCGCCCCTTCGATTCCGAGGGTGATGTTGCCGAGGGGCGTGATATATCCGCGAAAATACCCGCTGTGGGGGGTATAGAAATCGTTTTCGATGTTGATGGTCGTGTATTCGAAAGCTGGGATTTCGGCGGACGGCGCGGTAGTTTTGCCTTCGTCCCTGCAACCCAAAAGCAGAGACCCAATGATCAGGCAGGGAAGCACCAATAAAAAGCATCTCAGCACTCGCGGATTTTGATTTGCATTCTTCACCATAACATCACCTACTTGTAACTTTCATATTGGAAGTAAATCGTTTCATTGCGGAAGTGAATCTGAAATTCAATATCCCGCATTTCATAGATGGGGCTGCCGTTATCATCCAATTTCGGAACCATTATGATTTCCGTCTCTATGTGTTCGTTGCCGTACACATCCGTTTTGATATTTTGCGTCTCCACAGCTATCATAACCTGTGTTTCGATGGGGAAAACAACACTGCTTTCGCCCGCGCGATATGCTTCCGTGGCACGGAGTATGAATTCCGTCGACAGCGGCTTATCCATGATCAAGGAACTGAAGTACAAGTCGGAGATTTGCAGTACCGCTTCACCATCGCTATCCAACACGGATACGTTCGCGCTGCCGATTTTGGCACTGTATGCGACACCCTCCCAAGTGAATATGGCGGAAGCTGTGCTATGATCCAAGCTTTCCCGAAACGCAGCATAGGCGTCCCGCATTTTCTTTGTCGTGGGAACAATGATGTCACCATTCATCCGCTCGATGAGGAAACGGTCTGTTTCTTCGTGATGGATCAACTTATATTTTTCAGCATTATATGAAAATTCCGTCACTCCCTCCGCCATGCGGAGCCATGCCGCTTTCGATAAATCCTCATCCGCAAACGTGACATAACAATCAAGACCTGTGTCGCGCAGACTGCTGACTCAGGGAATCCCGTGGCGCAAAGCATATGCCGCACCACCGACGGCAAAACCGGACAGCCGACCTGCCAGGCTTTCCTCGACCGCCAAAATGAATTCATAGTTCTTTGCCAATGGCGCATACGCATCGCTTAAGGGAAGGTAAACGTTGAGGGTTATGATGGCGATTGGGATATCCGTTCGGTATAGCTTCCAATTGAACCCCTTGGTGCAGGCAACAAGATAGGTTTCGCCCCCTATCTCTATCTCTGTTTCACCCTCCATTACACCGTGGAGCAATTCCAGCACCGCGAGAAACGCGGGATTATCATAGGCTTCGTGCAGATACGTGTAGCTGCCCTTCTCTTGCGTCGCAATCAGAATATCGCCCGATATGGCATATGTATTGGCGGCACCGTTGACTGTGCGTATGAAAACGGCCCTTCCGTTCGCGTCTGTCGTTTCCATTTTCGTACCGTCGGGGAGCACATAGTCTGCGGCTAAATGATAACCCCAACCGCTTTGCGCTTTCTTTTCCTCATAAATCGCATCCAGGACGGGGCTGCGGTAATCCGATTCCTGTATGCCCGCGTCCGCCGGAATGAAGGCCCAGTCATTCTTGTTTATGCTCGCCATCGCCCAGTCGCGCATATAAGGCTTCGGGTACTTCACAGATGACTTTTGCGCAGCGCACCCCTGCGCACAACCGACGGCGGTAAGCAGGGCCGCGATCAACGCGGCTTGTGTTGCGCGTTTCCAAAGTTTTTTCATACGGTATGCTCCCTTCGCCTTGATAGGGCTATGTTAGCATGTTTTATGCGGAGGGGCAATATGTATTACTTGCCTTTGCACGCTTCTTACCATACAATAGTCTTCAATAAACAGAGCGGGGGTTCTCTATGCAGATTCGAAGAGCAGATTTGTCGGATACGGATGCCGTTGCGTCGCTGGTTGCGAAGTTTCGCGTTGCGTTGGCGGGGCTTGGCGGCGCGGTTGCAGCGGAGGATGCGACTGCCGCGCAGGAGGAATTTGCGGATTATCTGCGCCGCGGCTATCCGATTTATATATATCAGAGCGAGGGGCGCTGTTTGGGCTATATCGTCTGCCGTGTGGACGCGCCGACGGTTTGGGTGGAATCCCTCTATGTTTTGGAGGAGCACCGAAGACATGGTATTGCGACAGCGCTGTTTGAGACGGCAGAGCAAGTTGCCGCGTCCTATGGAGAAGATACGATGTACAATTACGTACATCCGAACAACGACGGCATGATCACTTTCCTAAAGAAAAGGGGCTATGACATGCTCAATCTGATTGAGATTCGGAAGCGGGGTGCGGGTGAGCCTGTTCGCGAGGAGATACGGGTGCGGAATAATACGTTTGGGTATTGATAATGCAAAAACGGCAATTCCTATGCTGAAGGCACAAATCCGAGGGGAAATATAGGATGTGCAAAAAGGGTTGTTTTGGGGAGTTTCCGACGATAACGGATAGTGGAAGCTACTTGCATACACCGCGACCTTCGACAGCAATGGCATCGCGGAAAACGGCCAGACCACATGCAACTCAAAAAAGGCAATTTTTTCAAAGAAGACCACGATATATCCTGTTGCCAGTCGGCTCCATCAAAATCCATGGCCAAAAACCAACCGCATTCCGCTTCGATCATAGGGTACAACCCAACCACATCAGTCCCCACAGCACTCTTTCCGATAAGGTACTGATAAATCGCGGTTTTATCAAGCGGCGCGAGCTTTCGGTTCGAGCAGGTATTGCACATGAATTTTCGCTTATCGCATAATCCCGATTCCCACTCCTTCAGACAAACCGGCGAATACCCGCATTTTCAGCTCTTTTCGCTGTGCCATCGCTTGGCGCACACATCCTCCCGACCACGAAAGGGTGACACGAACAAATCGATTTTCACGTCAGCGATTTGGACTATCATTATCACGCAATCTGTAGAAACTATCTATAGCCATCATGGCAAAAACAAAAAATAAAGAAGAGCAGGAATTCATCTTGTTTCCCGCTCTTATGCGTTGTATACTTATCTTGCAATGATTTGAGTTGCTACGAACCCGTATTCCGATTGTCGTCGTTTTAGTTTAGTGACGCTTCCATATCGGGTTTCACCATTATCGCGCCCGAATCACGGAGGACTCTTATGAAAAAAACACTCAACATCATCCCCCTCGGCGGAGTGGGCGAAATCGGAAAGAATATGACCGTGCTGGAATATGACGAGGATATTCTCATCATCGACTGCGGGCTCATCTTCCCGGACGAGGATATGCCGGGCATTGACGCGGTTATCCCTGATATGACCTATCTCGAACAGAATAAGGAGCGAATACGCGGCATACTGCTGACACACGGACACGAAGACCATATCGGCGCGCTGCCCTATGCGCTGCAGAGCTTCCGCGCGCCCATTTTCGGCTCTGCCTTTACCATCGCGCTGGCAGAGCACAAACTGTCGGAAGCCAAGATTCGGGACGCGGATTTGCGCCGCGTGAACCCGCGCGACAGCATAGAGCTGGGCAATTTCAAGGTGGAGTTTATCAAGACGGGGCATAGCATCGCGGGCGCGCTGGCACTGGCTATCACCACCCCCTTGGGCGTGGTGATGCATACGGGCGACTTTAAGATTGATTTGACGCCCATCGATGGCGAGCCGATTGACATCAACCGCTTTGCTTATTACGGCACGCGCGGGGTGCTGGCGCTGTTGAGCGACAGCACGAATATCGAAAGGCCCGGACATACGCAGAGTGAGAAGGAGCTGGGCAAGACCTTTGAGCGCGTGTTCGTCGCGGCGAAGGGGCGCGTAATTGTCGCGTCGTTTGCGTCCAACGTCTACCGCTTGCAGCAGGTGGCCGATCACGCCATTGCGCACGGGCGAGTGATCTGCTTTCAGGGCCGCAGTATGGAGCAGGTGGCACAGATTGCGCAGAAGTTAGGCTATATGCGCATCCCCGAGGAGCGCGTGGTGCGCGCGGAGCAGTTGAAAAACTATAAGGACGAGCAGGTTTGCGTCATCACCACGGGCAGCCAGGGCGAGCCCATGAGCGGACTCTACCGCATGGCGAACGCTTCGCACAGGCTGAATATAGGCAAGGGCGATACGGTCGTGATTTCCGCATCCGCCATACCCGGTAACGAAAAGGGCGTATCCCGCGTGATCAACGCGCTGTTTGAGAAGGGTGCGGATGTGATATACGACCAGATGGCGGACGTGCACGTTTCCGGCCACGCCTGCCGCGAAGAGTTGCGCCTGATGCTGTCCATCACGAAGCCGCGCTATTTTATCCCCGTGCACGGCGAATATCGGCATTTGCAGATGCATGCCGCGCTGGCACAAGAGATGGGCGTGGAAGTGCAAAATATCTTTGCGATGGAGATAGGCAAGGTGCTGGAACTGTCCCCGCGCAAGGGCGTTTGCAAACAGACCGTGCAGGCGGGCAGCATCAAAGTGGACGGCAACGCGGGCATTGAGGATATCGTCCTGAAAGACCGCAAGACCCTCTCCGAATACGGGCTGGTCGTCGCTGTGATTACGCTGGATTCCGAGACCGGCCGCGTCGTTGCGCCGACGCAACTGATTTCACGCGGCTTTATCTATATGAAGGACGCCGAGCCACTGATTGCCGAGGCCATTGAGCAACTCAAGATGGAGTGTGCGCGCTTTGAGGGCGCGGATAAGTCGGACTATGCGGGCATTAAGAATGCGGTGAAGAGCAGACTGAAAAACTTCCTCTATTCTAAGACCAAGCGCAATCCTATGGTGATTCCGATTGTGAATGAGATATAGGCGGTCAACATGTTGCATAAAGAATTTCCCATCCTGGAATTTGATTCGGACAAGGATGCTTTTATAAGGCTTTCGCATACCGTTGCAGCGGTGGAAGTCTCCGAACACTGCGTTTTGTGCTTCTTTGGTGAAGCGATTGCAAAAATCCTTTTGGAATGCCCGCATAAGGTCGTCGGAGAGTTTCGCGCGGGTTCTATACGCTTACCCATTTATGAGCTGGCATATAAGGGGGCAAAGGTAGTCCTGATAGAAGCGTTTATGGGCGCGCCCGGTGCCGCGGGGCAGATAGAGGAACTGACTGCCCTCGGTTGCAGGAAATTCATCGCCTGCGGAGCTTGCGGGGTGCTGGATCACGATATTGCCGTAGGGCACCTGATTATCCCGACCGCTGCCGTGCGGGACGAGGGTACATCCTACCATTATATTGCACCTGCACGGGAGATTGTTGCGAATGTGCATATTGTGCAAGTAATCGAAGAGACCTTGTCAGCGAAGGGTCTCCCCTATATCAAAGCAAAAACCTGGACGACAGACGCTTTCTATCGCGAAACACCCGCGAAAATTCAATTGCGAAAGGCGGAGGACTGCGTTGCTGTGGAGATGGAAGCCGCCGCATACATGGCGGTTGCGCAATACAATGACGTGGAATTCGGGCAGATCCTCTATGCGGGCGACAATTTGGGCGGAGCCGTTTGGGATAGCCGAAACTATAACGGCAGAACGGAAGTGCGGGAACTGGTGCTGCGTGCCTCGCTGGATGCCTGCTTGAGATTATAGAGTGAAAAAGCTAAATAAGTGGATCATGAGAATATTACTGGCTTATGCCACGCTCTCCTATGGACTTGGATTGTTTGCGTGTTTTCACCCACAGATGCGGCTCTATTACCCAAGCTCATTTCTGCTTTTCGGCCTGCCCTTGCTGTTATTGCTGATCCATATGTTTGTGCAGATTCGGTTGCAAACGGATGCCGCGGAGAGACGGCGCGTTACGCGAATCTCCATGTGGGCTTTGCTTTCGCTTTACTGCGTTGCCATCCTGACCTTGTTGTTTTTCAACAGAATTCAGCAGGATTCCGCTTGGCAATATGGGACAAGCTTTATCAACCCGGTTCCGTTCAAAACAGTTTGGGACTTTCTGACTTGCGGCAACTTCTTTATTGCGGGGGTGAATATTGGCGGCAACCTCCTGCTGCTGATGCCACTGGGCGTGTTTATCCCGTTTCTGTTCGGTAAGCTTATTCGGAAGTTTTGGCAATTCTTATTGCTCATCCTTGGCATGGTCATTCTGATTGAATGCATACAGTACCTGGTGCATGTCGGAAGCGCGGATGTGGACGATGTTATTTTGAATACGCTTGGGGCGTGTTTGGTTTTTTGGATTTACACAAAACAGCGCGCGCGATTGCTTACAGGTACTGAGAACTGAGAACCGAGGACTGATAACTCTCCCCTCCCCTGCATATCCTTTCCCATGAACACGGTATTTGTAATCCTACTGCTTGTGGGGCTGTGCGCGCAGACCCTGCGCTTTGGCGGGGAAGCGGCGCTGGCTTCGCTGATTGCGGGCGCGTATAATGCGGCAACGCTTTGCCTTTCGCTCCTGGGAGCCTATCTGTTTTGGATGGGCCTACTGGTCGTAATGCGCCGCGCAGGGCTGCTCGAGAAGCTTACGCGCCTGTTGCGGCCCGTGATTGCGTGGCTGATGCCCGGTGCCTCGACCGCGTATCCCGAGATTGCGGGGAATTTCGCCGCGAATATGCTGGGCATGGGGAACGCCGCCACGCCGCTGGGGATCGCCGCTATGCAGAAGCTGCATAAGGGCAACCCAAGTCCCGATGTCGCCACACGCGCGATGCTGGCTTTCTTTTTGATCAATATATCGGGGCTGCAAATCATCCCCACGGGCATCTTTGCCTTGCGGGCGGGCTATGGCAGCGCGCAAGCGACAGCGGTGTTTCTGCCGATATTGCTATCCTCCCTGATCGATACCTTGATTGCCGTGCTGTTTTGCCGTTGGGTGCTGCGCGCGTGACCGCCTATATACTCCCCTGCCTTATCGTTTTGGTCGTCGTATACGCGCTTATCAAGCGCGTCAATGTGTTTACGGCATTTATTGAAGGCGCGGGCGAAGCGTTGCCCATGATCAAGACCATACTGCCCGTGCTGGCCACGCTGATGATCGCTTTGCAGTGCTTTCGGGACAGCGGCACCATGGATTATTTCGTGCACCTGCTGACCCCCGTGTCCCGCGCGCTGGGCTTTGAAGCGGAGCTGCTGCCCGTGATACTGATACGCCCGCTTTCAGGCTCTGCCGCGATGGCGGCGGCGGCGGACCTGTTCCAAACGCACGGGGTCGATTCAAAGATCGGTTTTCTCGCGTCGATAATCGTGGGCGGGACGGAGACCGTGTTCTATACCGCCGCCCTGTATTTCGGCGCGGCGGGGGTAAAGAGAACGAGAGGGGCTATCCCTCTCGCTCTGCTTTTGACGGTGGTTGCGATTGTGGCCGGGATTTGGTTGGGGGGTTTGTTTTATAGGCCGTGATTTGTTATACTTCGTATATGGAAAAGGAATATAAGATATACGACATCACCCGCGATATGATGCGCTGCGCGCCCTATCCGGGCGACCCCACCCCCGCCCTCTCTGTTGTTTATGACGATTGCGGCTTTTTGACGCAGGCGCTTTCCGCCAGCTTGCATGCGGGTACGCATATGGATGCGCCTCTGCATGCGCGGGCGGGCGGGGATATTGCGGGCGTGTCTCTGTCGTCCTGTCTGGGGGATTGCGTTGTGTCCTCCGAATTTGTGGCCGATGCGCCGCGACTTTTGCTGCGCAGGACACTGACGCCCGCAGAGGCGGAGCGGTTTTCCGGTTTGCTGGTTGGCACTTGCGCGGAGAGCATTGCTGCTGCTTCGGCAGAGGAGTTTGCCGTGCATGCGCCGCTTTTGGGGCGCGGGATTGTTATTTTGGAGAATTTGAATTTGGATGCGGTGCCGGACGGGGATTATTTTTTGATTGCCCTGCCGCTGAAAATCAGCGGCGCGGAAGCCTCGCCTGTTCGGGCGATTTTGGTAGCGCAACCTTAACTCTATACTTTCTATTTCTATGTAAAGCTGATATACTATATATGCGCTGCATCCTTGCGGGATTGTGCGACGCGGGCGGATACTATCCGCCCCTACGGTTTACGGCGAACCCGGGCGGCCAATGGCCGCCTATGCGATGCGATCGCACCCACGGGATTGCATTGTAGGAGCAGATACCGATACACTCGCCATACACGTTGCACCCCCGCGCCGGAGCGGCAGTATTCTTAGGAGTGATTTCATATGCAAACACGAACGAACACGCGCAAGCTTGTCCTGCTGGCGGTGCTGTTGGCGCTCACCGTCATCCTCGATTTTACCGGGCGACTTGTCAGCCCCGGCATCTTTTCCATCACGCTGGCCCTCGCGCCCATTGTCGTCGGCAGCGCGCTGATTGGCTGGTGGGCGGGCGGCATTCTGGGCCTTGCCTTCGGCGCGACCGTTCTGCTCACGGGGCAGGCGGCTCCGTTTATGACGTTCTCACCCGTTTGGACCATCATCGCCGTACTTCTGAAAGGCGCGGCGGCGGGTGTGGCCAGCGGACTCGTCTATCGGATGTTCCGCAAAATCAACCATTATGTGGCCGTAGTCATTGCCGCCATCGCCGCACCCATCGTGAACACGGGCATATTTTCGGCGTTCACACTCACCGTGTTTCTGCCCGCCGTATCCCAGTGGGGCATAGGCGCGGGCTATGAAAACACGGCGGCCTATGTGTTCCTCGGCATGATCGGCATCAACTTTCTCATCGAATTTACAGTGAATATCGTCCTCTCGCCCGGTATCGCCAAATTGGTTAGTTTGGGCGAAAAAATGATAGGCAAGAAGGAATAAACATATGCTCCTCGCGATTGATATAGGCAATTCCCATATCGTTCTTGGCATCATTGAGGGTGAAGAGATACTCGACAGTCTCCGCATGTACACAGACCCGAAAAAGACGGAGGATCAGCTGGCGGCAGAGATTTTGCAGCTCCTGCGCTTGGCGGGCTACCGCGCAAAGGATTTTGACGGCAGCATTATCTCCTGCGTAGTTCCGCAGTTGGGCGCGAGTGTGCGCGGCGCGCTTGCCGCGCTGCTTGGTCTCGATCCTGTCGTTGTCGGCGCGGGGATTAAGACGGGACTAAATATTCGTATAGACCACCCCGCCGAACTGGGTGCGGATATGGCCTGCACGGCCGTCGCCGCCCTGCACAGATATGGCGCGCCCTGCGTGGTTGTGGATATGGGTACGGCGACCAAGCTGTCGGTTCTGGACAAGAACGGCGCATTGGTCGGCGGCGCCATCTGCCCCGGCATGGCGCTCTCGGCGGAAGCGCTGTCGCAGGGGGCGTCCCTGCTGCCCCGCGTGTCTCTCAGTGCGCCCGCTAAGGCCATCGGCACGGGTACGGTCTCGTGTATGCAGAGCGGCATTGTCTTTGGCGCGGCGTCCATGATAGACGGCATGCTCGCCCGCTTCTTTGAGGAGTTGGGCTATACCGCCACGGTTATCGCCACGGGCGGTCTCGCCCCCCTTATCGCCCCCCATTGTGTCGAGGATATGGAGTTGGATGAAGATTTGATTTTTGAGGGCATGCGGATTTTGTGGGAACGGAACAGACCGTAGGGGGCGATTGTAATCGCCACGTCGAATAAAGGAGATGGCATGGAACGATTTTATCAAATGGTGGAAGCTTCTAATAAACGCTTTCCCGAGGGTGTGCAGCCTTTTCAAATGGCAACACGCTTATTGGAGGAATGCGGGGAAGTCGCCGCTGAGATCAATCATTGGGAAAGTTCGGGTATAAAGCGGGAAAAGAGGGGCGAGCCAAGCAAAGAACGTCTCGCAAATGAATTACGGCAAGCTATAACCGAGCTATTCAAGATAGCCGTCTATTATTCTGTTGAAGAGGAATTGGAAGAATCCATTGAGCAATCTTTGCAGATTTCCAGGAGCGAAGGGTTGATTTAGAAAGAGAGCAAATGTGAACCAAACCAACATCGCCCTCCTCGGCTTTGGCGTCGTCGGATCGGGCGTATACCGCATACTGACAGAAAATCACGATGATCTCAATCACCGCGAGGTGTTGGATTTGCATGTTACACGCATTCTGATTCGCGATGCGGCGAACGTGCGAGATTTTGCACTTGCGCCGCAGGAGCTGTTTACGGCGGATTACGGCGAGATACTGAATGATGACAGTATCTCCATTGTCGTGGAATGTATGGGCGGCGTGGAACCTGCGCGCAGTTTTATCCTGCAAGCTTTGCGCGCGGGGAAGAGCGTTGTTTCTTCCAACAAGGAAGTGATCAGCAAGCATTGGCACGAGTTTGACGCGGAGGCCAAGGCCCGGGACGCGGGGCTCTATTATGAGGCAACGGTCGGCGGCGGCATCCCCATCCTGCGCACGATTATGGATTCCATGCAGGCAAACAATATCACGCGCGTGATGGGCATCATCAACGGCACGACGAATTATATCCTCACCAAAATGAGCGAGGAAGGGCTTGATTTTGACGAGGTGCTGCACGAAGCGCAAAGCTTGGGCTATGCGGAGACGGATTCCACGGCGGATGTGGAGGGCTATGACGCGACCTATAAGCTGTCCATACTGGCCTCGCTGGCCTTCCACGCGCATCTGCCCGTGTCCGTGATCCCCCGCGAGGGCATTACAAAGCTGAGTAGACGCGATTTCGCGATAGCGCGGCAGTTAGGCTATGAGATCAAACTGTTGGCCATCGGCAAAAAGCACGGTTCGCAGATTGAAGTTCACGTTCACCCCACCATGCTGCCTAAGACGCATCCGTTGGCCGCTGTGCGCGGCGTGTTCAACGCGATTTTTCTCACGGGACACGCGGCGAACGATATCATGCTCTACGGGCGCGGCGCGGGCAGCATGCCCACGGCCAGCGCGGTCGTTTCGGATATCATCTGCGCGGTTCATCGCGCGGGCAGGCACCGCTATATCACCTTCGCCAATGCGGAGGAGCTCAGCACCGCCGTGCAGCTGCTGGAAAATTATGAAAGCCGTTTCTGCGCGCGCCTGTTGGTGGAAGACGCGCCGGGCGTACTGGCAAGCGTCGCTGGCGTACTCGCAAAACACAACGTCAGCCTGCGCAGTGTGCTGCAACCGGGCGAAAGCGATACGACGGATGCGCGCCTGACGCTCTTGACCCACAATGCCGCCGCGCAGAGCGTGCGCGCCGCGCTGGCGGAGATTGCGGGGTTATCCTGCGTGCGTGCGGTTGAGAGTTTGTTACATGTGGAAGAATAAACTTTGACAAATATTGCAGCGTGTATTTTCTGCGTTTCCGCAGAAAATAGAATTGTCGGCGATATATAAGCCGAACGAATATACAGCGAGGTGCAATATGTCATTCAACAACGAGTTTTCGAGGCAGAATCAGCAGAACCAGCAGAATCGCAACAGCGAAAACAATAACCGCAACCGGAACCAAAACAAGCAGCAGAAGAACAGCAACAAGCGCGAAAACGAATCGGAAAACATGAATAAGTATAGGTTTTAAGCGATGCGCAGAGAAAAAGGATCCTTTTTTGCGCGCCGCAGACGCGATCAGCAGGAAATTCCCAGCGATGTGCTGGGCAGCTATACCGGCTATGGATACGACGATTGGCCGGTGCAGGATGCGGATGATTTGTAATACGTATTGATAAAATTTTGCTTTATCAATACGTGGCGCTTCCGGTGGGTTTTGCACGCGGTTGCTCTTGCAACCGCGTGATGAGTATGCTTTCCGGCGTACACGCCGCCGGAAAGCATGGATTTAAGCTTATTGCTGCTTTTACCGGCCGAGCCAGCAAAGGTGGCGTATGGATGTAACTCGTAGGGACGGATAGAAAACCGCTCTGCAGGAGACATTGCGCCCGCCGCTTTTCTTACAACAGCGCACCCCATTCTCTGCGTTTGAACAGCACGCGAACAACCTGTACGGTTCGGGCAGGTTCATCCACCTTATAGAATACAAGATAGTTTTTTATGGGCAAGGCGCGATACCCCCGGCAGACCATGCGATCATCACTGACTATGGCATACCGCTTTGGCGCGAATGCCAATCCTGTTATTCCGGCTTTAAGCGCGGCTTCCATCTCCTGTGCGGCGCGCGGTGCAGAGAGTTCCGAGTTGATATACGAAACAGCATCGCGAATATCTTTTCTTGCTGTGGCGGAAACAGCAACATTATAGAGTTCCATTTTCCATGTCTCTCCGCAACTCTGAAAAAACGGCTTCCGCGCTGTAAATGCGCCCATGCTTAAAATCTTCCTCGCCCTCATCCAAAAGACGATACAATTCTAAACGTCCCGAGAGCAATTCATAGGTTTCCATGCTCATCACCGCTAAATCACCCGCGCCGTTCTTTGTGATGAAAACGGGTTCGCGGTGCTTGTGGCAAAAGGAAGAGATCTCGTTATAGTTGTTGCGCAAATCTGTGCTGGATCGAATCCATGCCATATGCAAACTCCTCTCACTCTTAATACAGATATTATATGCGAATTTCTTTAGATTGGCAAGACCTTTTTACCGCTTTTTTCTTCACCGTTGCATTTATCGATCCCATACTATCTTTTCAAAATGCACGTTGGATGAAAATAGCTGCATGCCTCTTTCGATTGCCATAGACTCTACCATGTCAAAGCTGAATTGAATCGTCACCGCTTCGTGCGGTGCAACAGCATCTTCCCCAACGGGCACCTCGAAATAAAATGTTCCTCCGGAAGTGCTGACCCTGAAAACAGCTCTGACATTATTGAACGTACGATCGGTTACGTTGTAGATTTCTGTGGTGTAGGTTTTATTTACATACTGCTTTTCTATGACCGCAAAGTTTCTTATCGACTCCGTTGCACAAAGCGACCCTATTTGAATAAGTGACATGACAATGAGCGCAAAAACAACGGGCGAAGCAAGGTATATCAGTTCCCTGATGAGTTTTTTCTTCTTGGGGCTCCTCGTTTTGACGCGCTTTGAAGGTATTGTTTCCATTACGCACATGCATTCCTTTCGTTTGTTTTATCGCTTCTCCCCGTTAAACGCATTTTCAATATGCGTGACGGCAAATTCCGGCGCTATTACTTCCAGTATATCATAGCGGATGCACTTGTCAAAGAACTTGTGGGCGCGGACGTATTGACGCGCGGCTTTGCGGATGTTTTCCCGCTTTTGGAAATTGACGGCTTCACGCGGGAGGGTCAGTTGCCCTTTTGTCCTTGTCTTTACTTCCGCGAATACCAGTATGCCTGTTTTTCTGTGCTCCGCGACGATATCCAGCTCGCATTTGCCGTAGGTATAATTCTTCGATAGGATGCGGTAACCATGGCGGCGCAGGTAGCGGCGTGCTGCTCGTTCGCCGCGTTGGCCGATTTTCAGGTGTTGGGGTTGTTTTTTGAAGATTTTGATCATAAAAAATTCCTGATAAAACTCCGCCGATGCAGCGGGCAGGGGCCATGTTCGCGCAGGGCGGTTATATGCGCGGCTGTGCCATAGCCCTTGTTTTTTGCGAAGCCGTATTGGGGATAGATGGCGTCCTGCTCGGTCATATAGGCGTCGCGCGCGACTTTGGCTAATATACTGGCGGTGGCTATGGAGTAGGACAGTGCATCGCCGTGGATTAGGATGTGTTGGCGCGCGGGGAGGGTTAGGCCTTTTAGTGCGTCGATCAGAATGTCAGTGATCGGTAGCTGCATGTTCGCGAAAGCCTCCGTAAAGGCACGTCTGGTTGCGTTCAGGATATTGATTTCGTCTATTTCAGCCTGCCAGACCCAGGCGAGGGAGTAGTCGAGCGCCGTTTCGCGGATTTGCGCGTCTAATGCGTCTCGCCGTTTTGCGCTTAGTTTTTTGGAATCGTTGATATAGGGCAGTAATGGCTCCGGTGGCATGACGACGCAGGCGGCGACAACCGGGCCAGCGAGCGGGCCTCGGCCCACTTCGTCCATGCCTGCGAGGATGGCGCCCCCCTCCCACAGTGCGCGGTCGGGGGCTATGATTTGCAGCAAGCGTGTCTGCTCTTTTTCGGGGATCATGGCGGGCTGTCCAGTGTGACGCGGGCGATTTTGCCGCCGCGGAACTCGTCCAGTACCACGCGCGCGGCGCGCTCGGTGTCGGGCAGACCGCCGCGCAGAACGAAGCCGCGGCTCTTGCAGACCGCTTCCAACAGCAGCTCGGGCGGGATGTCGGCTTGGATTTTTGTATAGCGCTCCGTCAGCTTCTGCGGCACCAGGTCGCGCAAAACGGCCAGCAGTTCGCCTGCCAACTGCTCCAAATCCAAAATCTCATCGTTCACGGAACCGATAAAGGCGAGGTTGCGGGCGTACATCTGGTTGTCTAATTTGGGCCAGAGCAGGCCGGGCGAATCCATCAGTTCTAAATAGGGCGTAATTTTAATCCATTGCTTGCCGCGCGTGACGCCCGGGCGGTCGCCCGTCTCGGCGCGTTTTCCGCCCGCAAGACAATTGATAAAGGTTGATTTGCCAACGTTTGGAATGCCCACGATCAGTGCGCGCACCGTCTTCTGCACGCCCTTCTGCGCCAAGCGCTCGCGCTCTTCGCGCACGCTCTCCTCAATGAGCGTGACGGCTTCCTTTTTGCCGCCGCCACGACCCGCGGCGATTTCCGCGGCCAGTATGCCCTGCTTGCGATACCAAGCGATAAAGCGCTTGGAGACGGCGGGCGCGGCGAGGTCGCTCTTGTTCATTAAAATTACCCGCCGCTTATGCGAAAACAACGCGTCAAAATCGGGGTTGCGCGTGGAAAGCGGCGCGCGCGCGTCCACCAGTTCCACCACAACATCGATCAGCTTCAAATTTTCTTCCAGCATACGGCGCGCCTTTGCCATATGCCCGGGGTACCAGTTGATGATCATACGGCATTATACCAAAGATACGCTACGAAAACAAACGGTTTAATTCGGGAAGCAATTGTTCATATAAAACATCCCGATTCTCTGTATCCATCTGATAGACCGCCGCCTTGGGATGCGCGCGGACGGTATCCAAGAACGGCACGCCTTGGCGGCATTTTACCGCGCCAAGGACGGGAATGTCTCCGTCCAATGCGCGAAAAACGGCCCGCACAAAGGGTTGCGCCTGCGCTTCCATGAAACCGAGTTCGTCCATGACGATGATGCCGCCGGGCAAAACTTCCGAAAGATATTGCACACCCAAATGGTTAAACACCTCGGTGAACACGCGGGGGGCATGTTCACCGCAACACCCGACACGGTTGCCCTTCGTATACATCCGCTCGGCAGCCCCGGCGGGATGGATATAGGTAGGGCGATACCCTTCTGCATCGGGATTGCCGCGATCTGTGAGGAAGCCGCTGACGGGGCGCTTGCAGTGCGCCAACAAACGCGCAATCAGCGCGCTCTTGCCGACCGCACGGTCGCCGCAAATCAGGATGTGGCGCGGCTCCGTCATAGCCCTCCCCCACCTCGGCGAGCCCGATGTGCAATCAGTTCCGCCGCAATGCTGACGGCGATCTCTTCGGGCGTTTCCGCGCCTATGGGCAGTCCGATCGGTGTATGGATGCGGGAAAGCGCCGATTCCGAGATGCCCGCATCCAATAAGCGGCGGTTGGTGATGGCAATTTTATGGCGGCTGCCGATGACGCCTATGTAGCTTGCCTGCGTTTGCAGCACCTGCCGCAACACCTCAAAATCGGCTTGATGTCCGCGCGTTAGGATGACAGCATAGTCCTCGGGTGCTATCGTCAATTCCTCGAAAATGCGGGAATAGTCCCCGCATATCGTCCGAACGACTGTGGGAAACAACGCGGGCGCGGCAAAGGCGGCCCGGTCTTCGAACACGGCAACGGAGAAACCCACTCGCGCCAGCAGTGGCACAAGTTCTTGTGAAACGTGTCCGCCGCCAAACACCCAAACCGTTTCCGCGCGGGTAAGCGGTTCTGCGTAATAGGCCGGGTCTCCACGGCCCAGCATGGCGCGGACGCAGAGCAGCGGCCTGATTTCCTCCTCAGGGATGCCATTCGCAAAACAAAGGCCCGAATCCTGCGCGTACACGCCCATCTGTCGCGCCGTTCCGTCCGTGATTTTTGTCACAAGCCAGGTATTCTTCCGCTGCCCGAAAAGGGAAACGATGTGCTTCCATAAGGCAAGGGCTTCATTGCCGCCAAAGAACTGGAAGTATACGACTACCTGACCCCCGCAGATCATACCGATGTCCGCCGTCTGATTTTCGGTCAAACGGAAGCCGCGACAGAATGCGGCGCGCTCCGCCAGCGCCCTTTTTGCAAGCTGTACGCTCTCATATTCCACCGCGCCGCCGCCTATGCTCCCGATCGTGGATCCATCGGTAAACACAGCCATCTTTGCGCCGCTTCGGCGCGGCGCAGAGCCGGAGCTGGCGATAATGCTGCACAGCACCGCATCTTTGCCGCACCGTGCAGCCTCCAACAACGCGAGAAACAGTTGCTCCATTTTCATATCAGCGCTCCGTTGTCATATATAGAATCGGGGATGTCCTTCGTGTCTATCACAATGATGCCCGTCTCCTGTCCCACCGACAGATAGTACGGGAACTTTGCTGACTGTGTTCGCACAAGTTGTGTACGGATATCCGTTTCCGACACAGCATCGCCGCTGTAAAGCTTGAAAAATGCCTGTGCATCTGCAACGGAGCGGAAGGGCTGTCCCGATTCCAACGGAAAGACATTACACCGATACGGAATGCCGAGCGCATCCAATGCCGCGCAGGCTTCCGCAAAGGTATCCTTTTCTCTCGGTACTTCTTTCACGCTAAAACGGCGGAATGCGCCCGCCCTTTTCACCAGAATTACTTTTTCGATGCAGTGCGCTTTGGCACAGCTAAGCAGCTCTGCGAGTTTGCCGAAGAAACAAAAAATCATCACGTCAAACAAAATGTCCGCACCCAGCCGGAATACATCACATTCCCAAACTTCCACATTGCGCAAACCCGCCTTGTTTTCCCGCAGAGCACGCAGCGCCTCCGCCGAAATATCCACCGCCGTCACTTTCCCGCAGTGCGGCGCCAATGCCAGGGACAGATAGCCGAGCCCACATCCCGCGTCGCATATCGTATCCTTCCCCGTTAAACAGGGCAGTATCTGTGCCGCCAGGTTCTCATGGAAGGGGGTAAATTCCGCCGCATCCCTAAAGAAGCGAATTTTCTCAACATTCCAATCAAACATCATAGTCCTCTCCCTCCCGTCGGCAACGCATGGTTTATCATGCGCCTATGATATACCAAACGGGTGCGAAACGCAATTACACGAATACAATTAAAAAATCCAAATCTTCTATTGCAATATAGTTCGTTGTCACATATAATTCATAGGGAGACCAACACAAATCATAGGAGGAATCAGAAATGAAGTATTGTCCCCAGTGCGGTGTGCAGGCAGAAGACCACGTAACATTTTGCCCCTCTTGCGGATACCAATTCGATGGCGCGCAACAGTGGCAGGCGCCGCGGCCCAGCAGACCGGCCCAACCGGTATATGATGAGCAAGCGGATGTAAACCAGAACAGGGCGTATGCCATCCTGGGCTATTTCGGTCCCTTGGTGCTGATTCCCATCTTTGCCGCAAAGGATTCCCCCTATGCCCGGTTCCACGCGAATCAGGGTCTATGGGTGGCCATCGCCTATGGCGCAGTCGTCGTACTCTCCATTATAATCTCCGCTCTTCTCTGGCGGGTTTGGGGTCTGGCCAGTCTTATCAACTGGCTGCTCTATGTCGCTGTAAGCGTACTCGCGATCATCGGCGTTGTCAACGCCGCGAAGGGCCAGAAAAAGGAACTGCCCGTATTGGGCAAACTGCCGAAGCTCCTTAAGTAATTCGGTGCAAAAATGCGAATAGGGCAGCTCTTTAGACTGCCCTTTTTGTGTTTCCCGGAAACTTGCTTTTGGACAAATATAAATGTTGTCACGCATTTGACAAGCCCCCGCTTGTAATGTATAATTTAATTAGCAAATTATGATTTTCGGAAAGGAGCGCGGGGCAACGCTTTGGAATTCGGCAGATTTTCTGAAAATCAAACCCTACCCCTTTTCGAAATGAAATTGCAGTTTTTCGGTGGCTTTGGCGCATTGGCGGGCAGGAGCGAGGATATTGCGCGCCTGCAAACGGGGGCAACCCTGTTTGATTTGCTCCAGACGCTGGCAACTCGCTATGGCGAGAGCTTTCGCGCGGAACTGCTCCAGTCGGATGGCGCGTTGCGGGACGACGTGATGATTACGGTAAACGGAACCATTATGAATCATGCAGTTGCCGCCGATAAGGCTTTGCATCCGAATGATACGCTTGCGCTGTTCCCCGTCTTTCCGGGGGGAGGGTGAAATTTTAGTATGGAGTTTGGAGTGTGAAGTGTGGAGTTAATAAAATTAGGAATCGCTTGCGATTCCTACCACAACTCTTCACTCTTCACTTCACACTCGCGCGGGCGAGGCGTGTCTCGCCCCTACGGGTTGCATTGTACTCGGCGGGCGGATTGCTATCCGCCCCTGCGATCAAAAATAAGGAGGACACAAACTTGCACGCTTACACGGGGAAAATCCTATACGTAGACCTTTCGACGGGTGCCAGCCGCGTCGAGAGATTTGACGAAACGCTGGCGAAGGAGTTTATCGGCGGCACGGGCTTCGGTGTGAAGATGCTGATCGATACATTGCCGCCGGGCATCGATGCTTTCGACCCGCGGAATCCGCTGATCTATGCGGCGGGCGCGACGACGGGGAGCATGCTGCCCTGCATGGCAAGCAAGTTCGGCGTCTTCGCGAAATCGCCTGCCACCGGGCTCCTGGGCGAATCCTATTCGACCGGGCAGTGGGGGGCTGAGCTCCGCATGGCGGGTTATGACTATCTGGTGATCACGGGCAAGGCAAAGAAACCCGTCTATCTCTGGATCGATGACAACGCCGTGCAGCTGAAGAGCGCTTCGCATCTCTGGGGCAAGACGACTTGGGAAGCCGAGCAGATGATACGCGATGAGTTGGGTGACCAGAATGTCCGCGTTTCGGGCATAGGCCAGGGTGGCGAGAATTTGAGCCGTTTAGCGTGCTTAATCAACGACCACTTCCGCGCGGCGGGCCGCACGGGTCTCGGCGCGGTGATGGGCAGCAAGAATTTGAAGGCCGTCGCACTGCGGGGCACGCAGGACGTCACCATTGCAGACCCCGAGGGCTTTATGGAACTCTGCAAGGAGCTCTATGAGCGCGCCAAGGGGCCTGCTACCGCAAAATACCGCACACTCGGTACGCCCGCCAATATGCTGACCATGGACGCGCAGTGCTGCCTGCCGACGCGCAACTATCAGGGCGCGTCCTTTGAGAACGTCCACAAGGTCAGCGGCGAGGTATTAAACGAAAAGTATGTGACGCGGATTCAGGGCTGTTCCGCCTGCCCCTGCCGCTGTGAGCATATCGCCAAAGCGAAGGAGGGCATCCACAAGGGCGCCGTTTCCCGCGTGGAATATGAGCCGCTGATGGCCTTTGGCCCTTATTGCGGCGTGGACGATATGAACGCCATCATCAAAGCGCTGCAATACTGCAACGAATTCGGCGTGGACGCGATTGGCACGGGCATCGTCGTCGGCTTTGCGATGGAATGTTATGAAAAAGGTTTGATTGCCATAGAGGATACGGGCGGTCTAGAGCTGCGCTTCGGCAACGCCGACGCGATGGTGGAAATGGTTCGCAAGATTGCAATGCGCGAGGACGTCGGTGATCTGATGACCGAGGGCGTGATGCGCGCCGCGAGGGAAATTGCGCGCGGTTCCGATCACTTCGCCATGCATATCAAGGGTCTGGAATTGACCGGCTACGATATACGCGGTCTCAAAACCTGCGCGCTGGGCTACGCGGTGTCCCGCCGCGGCGGCGACCACCAGCGCCACGGCAGCTATAGCCACGACCTCAGCGGCAAGGTCGACCGCTATAAGGCGGAGCGCGGGCGCGGCAAGCTCGTAATGGACGACGAGGATATGTACGCCGTCGTCGACTCGCTGATTATCTGCAAATTTACGCGCACCATTTGGCGCGGCTATGATGAGATCGCTAAGGCCTACAGCTTAGTCACGGGCGTACCGATGACGGGCGAAGAACTGCGGCAGGCGGGCGAACGCATCAACAACCTGGCGCGGCTCTTCAATATCCGCGAGGGCATGACCCGCAAGGACGACAATCTGCCCCCGCGCGTTATGAAGGATCCGATCCCCACGGGCGTGGCGCAGGGTTCTGTCACCACGCAGGAGGATTTGGACATCATGCTCGACGGCTATTATGAAGCGCGCGGCTGGACGAACGCGGGCGTGCCGATGCCCGAAAAGCTGGCGGAGCTGAATCTTTCGAGCTATGCCGCCTTGATTGGCGAGGAGGTATAATATGCATCAGTTTGTAAGCGTTGATATCAAGAAGTGCGTGGGCTGCCGCGTATGCGAATATGCCTGCTCCATGGAGAAGACCAAGACCTGCAACCCGAGTAAGTCGCGCATCCGCGTCGTGCGCATCTATCCGCATACGAACGCCGCGCTGAACTGCCGCATGTGCGAGAACGCGCCCTGTGTGACCGCCTGCCCGCGCAAAGCTTTGTCGCAAGCGGCCGATACGGGCGTGATTGGCGTGAACGACCAGCTCTGCAACGGCTGTGGCTGGTGCGTGAAGGTCTGCGACTTTGGCGCGATTGCCCTCGACCCCAAGCCCACGGTGCGCATCTGCGATCTCTGCGGCGAGCGGGAGGGCGGCCCCGCCTGCGTGGAATGGTGCCCCGAAGTGGCGCTAAGCCTGACGACGGGCGACGCGCTCTCCCAAAAGGCGCGCATCGCGTCGGTCGAAAAGCTTGTGGAAGCCGTCGGAGAAGGGCAATGATGAATTTCCTCGCCGCCGCGGGCGTGCTGGATGCGTTGATGCTGGAATTGGCCGAGCGCGGCGTTGTTGCGCCCGCGCATGTCACGGCTTCTCTGCAAACGGCTCGCTCCTTAGCGCGCATAGGCCTGCGAAAAGCGGAGGAGGATAGCGAGTCCGAATTGAAAATCCTCGCCATCCTGCAGGACGCGGAGATGAATCTGCTCTCGCTGGCCGAAACGAACTTCGGCGCGGCCTATGCCGAGGACTGGCAGCGGCGTATGGCGGTTGCCGGTGCAACGCCCGTCACCAAACCAAACGAATCCGCTTCCAAGTTTGTGGCGGGCGTGCCGAAAGGCGTACATTGGGTGCGTATCCGGCAGAGCGAATTGGAAAAGCTCCCGGATGCCGAGTTTTCGCGCTTTTCCCTGACCGCCATGCCGCAGACGGACGGATATCTGCTGCTCTATGGCGAAAAGACGAATATTGCCGCGTTTTTGAAAGAGATGCGCAAGGTATATAAGGAGGGCTAAGACCATATGAAAACCAAACGCACCGGGCGGATCCGGATTTTAAGTATAAGCTGCGCGGGCTCTATGGTGCCGAGACGCTGAAATATTGTTACCAGTGCGGCACCTGCACCGCCGCTTGCCCGATCTCCAAGATGATCGACATATACAGGCCGAACCGCATTATCGAGCTGGCCAAGTTGGGCGTGCGCAGTCTGCCCCAGAGCAGTGCGTTCCTCTTTTGCTCTGCCTGCACGCTCTGCACCAAACATTGCCCGCAGGGCGTCAAAGTGCATGAGCTGATGCAGGGATTGAAAGAGCTGGCGGAGAACGACCCGACGGTCTGGAATTTTGCTGCCGAGAATATTGACAGTATCCTCGAAGAGCTGGGCGCGGAAATGCCCTTCCCCGTGACGTATAGCTGGATTTGCCTGAATCCGAAGAACGCGGCATCGCCCCTGCAGGATTCCATCGCAAAGGCTTTCGACCGCGCTTTGAATACACCCAAGGCCAAACAGACCCCGCCCGCAGACGCCAAGCGAGTCGCCGTGATCGGCTCGGGTCCCGCAGGGCTTACCGCCGCATGGGAATTGGCAAGGCGCGGGCTGGCCGTGACTGTGTTTGAGTCGGGGCAAGCCTTGGGCGGCATGCTCAGTACAGGCATCCCGAGCCATCGGCTCCCTCAAAATGTCGTCGACGCCGAAATCGACGCCATCCGTGCCCTCGGTGTGCGAATGGAGACGAATACCGCGGTCGGACCGGAGCTTTTCGAGAAGCTGTTGACAGAATACGCGGCGGTCTTTATCGCCACGGGCGCAAGCGCGAGTCGCGCTTTGCGCATGGAGGGCGAAGACTTGCAGGGCGTAGTCCCCGCGCTGCAATTCCTGAAAGAATATAACGCGGCCCCAAGCGATTTAACGGGGGTACGCGTGGTCGTCGTCGGCGGCGGCAATGTCGCGACGGACGCGGCAGACGCGGCCAAGCGAAGCGGCGCTTCGACCGTGCACCTGTTCTGCTTGGAGAGCCGCGAAACCATGCCCGCCCACGAATGGGAGATCGATGAGATCATCCGCGATGGCGTGGAGGTCAACGCCGCCTGGGGGCCGAAAACCATTCTGGGCGACGGGCAGCGCGTGACGGGCATGGAGTTTGTATTGTGCAAATCCGTCACGGACGCAAGCGGGCGTTTCAACCCCGTATTCGATGAGAGAAAAACCAAGAGCCTTGACGCGGATATGGTGATTACCGCCATCGGCCAAGGACCGGACTTGCGCTTCCTCAGCGGGGATATAGAAAGATTCCGCGGCGCGGTGCAGGTCGATCCCTATACGATGGAGACGAATATCCCCGGCGTGTATGCGGGCGGCGACGCCACAAGCGGCACGGCCAGCTTAGTCGAGGCCCTCGCCGCGGGCAAGCTGGCGGCCGCGTCCATCGCGCGTTATTTGGAGGAGCAGCCATGAAACGATATAAGAAAGAAGCAAACGGCAAGTTGGAAGTCGGACAGGTGATGTATACCAAGCGCTCCGTCCTGACCGTGGACAGGGCATTGTGCAAGGGCTGTGAACTTTGCAAATTGGTCTGTCCGCGCGAGGCCATCAGCCTGATTCCCGCCGAGCCGCAGAACGGCAAGGTCGTCGCGCCGCGCGTGGATATCGACGAGAGTAAGTGCGATTTCCACGGCATCTGCGCGGTTGTCTGCCCCTTTGCCGCGATCCGCATAAGCATCAACGGAGACGAGACCCTGCCCGCCGTTGCGAAAGAGGTGTTTCCGCTTCTGACCCGCGATATACGCTGTGACGAAAGCCGCTGCCCGGCGGATTGCAGGGATTGCGAGACCGCCTGCCCGTTGCATATTATTGAAGCCGATGAAGGCGTGAAAATACAAAAAGAGCTTTGCGCGGGCTGTCTCGTCTGTGAAACGGAATGCCCCAAGGACGCCATACGCCTGACGAAATTTATCGAGGGCTCTATTGCGATCACGCTCGAGCATTGCCCCGAGGGCTGCCGCGCCTGTCTCGACGTCTGCCCCGTCAACGCGCTGGGCAGCGGCGAGGACGGCAGGGTGTTCGCGAAGAATGTACACTGCATCTTCTGTGGCGCCTGCAAATTGGTTTGCCCGGGTGAGGATGCGTTAAAAATTGAACGAACCGCTATACGGCATACGCCCGTCAACTCCGGTGCGTGGAACAGGGGACTCGAAAAACTCACGTCCACGGGCGCGCTGATTCGCGAACTGGCGGCGGATGGCGTCGACCGGGCGCGGGACGCGGTGCATAATTTGTTGACTGAGGAGGATGCAGAATAATGGAACAGCCGAGAATTGGTATATTTATTTGCTATTGCGGGCTAAATATCGCGGGCTCGCTGCATATGGCGGAGTTGATGGAGTTCTCCAAGACCCTGCCCGACGTCGTTTGCGTGATGGAGAATCGCTATACCTGCGCCGACCCGGGGCAGAACGAGATCAAGAAGGCCATCGCCGAACATAAGCTGAACCGCGTGGTCGTCGCGGCCTGTTCGCCCAAGATGCACGAGCCGACCTTCCGCAATTGCGTGCAGGAAGCGGGGCTCAACCCCTTTCTCTTTGAGATGGCGAACATCCGCGAGATGTGCTCCTGGTGCCACCCGGGCAACAAGACGGTTGCCACGGATAAGGCCAAGGAGATCATTCAGATGGCTCTCGCTAAGGCGCGCAGACTGGATCCGCTGACCCGCTTCCAGGTGCCCGTCACCAACCGCGCCATGGTGATCGGCGGCGGTATCGCGGGCATCAATGCCGCGCTCGATATGGCAAACATGGGATACAAGGTCTATCTTGTCGAAAAGGACGAGAGCATAGGCGGGCATATGGCGCAGCTCGACAAGACCTTCCCGACCCTCGACTGCTCCATCTGCATTGAAGGCCCCAAGATGGTCGAGGCCGCGCGCAACCCGAATATCGAGGTCATCGCCTATGCCGACATCATCAATGTGGACGGCTTTATCGGTAATTTCAAGGTGCGCATACGCAAGAACCCGCGCTATGTCATCGCGAAGAACTGCACGGGCTGCGGCGAATGCGCCGATGTCTGCCCCGTCGAATACCCCAACGACTGGGAGATGAACCTCGGCTCCCGCAAAGCCATATCCGTCCCCTTCCCGCAGGCCGTGCCGCTTATCTTTTCTGTCAATCGTGAGCATTGTATTGACTGTTTCAAGTGTGTCGAAATTTGCGGCGGCCGCTCTGCCATCGACTTCAAGCAAGAGCCGGAGGAAATTGAAATCGAGGTCGGCACCATCACGGTCGCCACGGGATTTGATATATACGAGCCGACGGACGAGCCGAAATGGGGCTATGGCGTATATCCCAACGTCGTCACCGCTTTGGAAGCCGAGCGGCTGATCAACGCCGCAGGGCCGACGGGCGGCGAGGTCGTGCGCGCTTCGGACGGCAAGCATCCGCACACGGTCGCATTTATCCAGTGCGTCGGTTCGCGCGATATGAAAAAGCACGAATACTGTACGGGCTTCTGCTGTATGTATGCTATCAAGGAAGCGATATTGATCAAGGAACACGAACCGGACACCGAAATCTATATCTTCTATATGGATATGCGCACGCCGTTCAAGGGCTTTGAGGAGTTTTACCGCCGCGCGCGGGAGATGGGCATTACCTTTGTGCGCGGCAAGCCCCTGCGCGTGCTGGAAGATAAAAACAACGACCTTATCATTCAGGTGGAGGACACCGTTCTCGGCGAGACCATCGAGGTCAAGACCGAAATGGTCATACTGAGCACGGCGGGCATACCCAAGGCGGGTACAGACGAGCTGTCACGCATTCTGCATGTTACCCGCGGCACAGACGGGTTCTTCCTTGAAAGTCACCCGAAACTGAAGCCCATCGACGCGCCCGTGGACGGCATATTCTATGCCGGTGCCTGTCAGGGCTTGAAAGATATCCCGTACAGTGTCTCGCAGGGCAGCGGCGCGGCGGGCAGGGCGGCCACGATTCTATCGAAGAAGATCGTGGAAATTGAGCCCATCGTCGCCAAAGTCAATGCCGACAAGTGCCTGCACAGCAAAGCCAACTGCCAGGTCTGCCAAAAAGTCTGCCCCTATGGCGCGCCCAGCGCGCCGGAGAAGACGCCCATGCAAATCAACCCCGCCAAGTGCCACGGCTGTGGCACCTGCGTTGCGGACTGCCCGGTGGACGCGATCACGCAGATGCACTTTACCGACGAGCAGATCTTCGCCCAAATCCGCGCCGCGCTGGCCGATAAGCCCGAGGAGAAGATCATGGGCTTCCTCTGCAACTGGTGCTGTTATTCGGGCGCCGATCTCGCGGGTACCAGCCGCTTTGAGTATCCCAGCCGCATCCGCGTCGTCCGCGTCATGTGCTCGGGCCGCGTGGATAAGGATTTCGTCCTCGAAGCCCTGCGCCTCGGCGCGGGCGCGGTCTTCGTCGGCGCCTGCCATCTGCCGACCGACTGCCACTATATCGCGGGCAATGTCTGGATGAAGGAGCGCATGGAATCCCTGCACAACTCGCTCACGACCCAGGGCATGAGCCCCGAGCGTCTCCACATCGCCTATGTCTCCGCCGCGGAGGGACTCATATTTGCTAACCTCATGAAGACTATGGACAAGCAAATCCTCGCCTTGGGTGCAGACCGCATCCGCGAGGAGAACGAAAAGTTGCGGCCCGGGATTGAGAAAATATTGGGCAGGAAGGGCTTGCTGCCAAAACCTGTTTAAGCGAATGAAAAACCGAAGTCTGCGCTTCGGTTTCTTCTTTCATTAATGAAAGTACGGTGCGAAGAAAAAATGGCCCCGGGTCTATGATGATGAGACAATCTACTTCACAATTAAGAAGAATTGGTGAACCAATATGTTAAAATGTAAATTCATACTACTCTTAACAGTTTCTATAATCGTATTATTATGTGCGTGTCAAGGCGACTTTTCAACCAATGATTTGACTATTCACGGTGATGCAACACATACCCCCACGTCAAGCGCCACACCCATCTCAACGCCCAAGCCCACCCCAACCGCCACGCCCATTCCAACGCCCGAACCAACGCCCACGCCCCAAGAAGAAACAGAGCCAATGGACATTGCACTACAGGTCGATACAGCGCCTGTTGAATCGCTGCAAGAGAGCTATCCTTTAAGCGAGTTGGAGGAATTCTTCATCATAGTCTATTCCTACGATGCAGGTATGTTGCGGTATGATGATACAAAAACTATACGATATCCGGGTGCAAAGCAAAGATTCCCTGCGTCATTATTGCGCTGCTATGATTCTAAATATGAGAAATATTACTCCATATATCGTGTTGCGGAAGGCGGATTCCTCTATGTATTTTGGGATTGGTGGGGCGATATTTTTGGAACAAGATATAACTTATATATCTCACGGTTGTACGCTTCGGAAGAGTTTGCGGAAATCAAGATAGGCGATTCCTTCGCCGATGTGCAGAAAATCGCTCCGGAACTCTGCGAAAGTGTAAGTTCGTCATACTCCAGCCTGTATGTGTTTCTCACTTCTGGAGAAGTGCTGGAGTTCGTGAGTCGGGAATATGACAAAACGAAAGAAGGAAGCTACAGAGATATTATCACAGAAATCAAAGAAGTGCCCATACCCCGTGGCATTGCTTTGTCTAGGATTGCAAAAGAGGACTTGCCGGATTGAGGCAGAATTGCAACATGATAAGGGGATGGTTTTCGCATCCTAACAAAGAAGAGCACCAATGCAAGCAAGCACGATATGGAAACATTCTCCGATGAGATCACGTTAATAAGGAATGATGTCCTTGACTTTGCCGTATCAGGAAACGTTTTGTACTATGCAACGAAAAACAATAGGATTTACAAAGCCGATTTAGACGGAAACGATATACAATACGTTGCGGATGGCTCTTGCCCAATAATAATAGGCGACTATTTGTTTTACCATAACAAAAATGGTAAAATCGTTTTCACAAGGATAGATTGCATTCCCTCCCCTCTTTGCGCTATACTGCCCCTATGACTACGGAACGCGCTTATGCAAAACTGAACTTGACCCTGGGCGTGCGCTGCCGCCGCGCCGATGGATACCACGAATTGGACAGCCTGATGCAGACCGTCCGTTTTTCCGATAGCTTGGTTGTGGAAAGATCACGCAATATATCCGTGACTGTTTCGGGCGCGGATTTGCCGCCCGACAACACGGTGACACGGGCGGCGCGCTTGTACAGGGAAGTGACAGGCTGCGGCTGCCGCGTGCACTTGGAGAAGCGCATCCCGAGTGAAGCGGGCTTGGGTGGGGGCAGTGCGGATGCCGCCGCGCTTCTGCGCGCGCTGCAGCGCCTGCACCGCATGGCGACCGACGCGGAATTGCAGAAGATCGCGCTGGCGGTGGGTGCGGATGTTCCCTTTTGCCTGCGCGGGGGGCTATGCCGCTGCGAGGGCATCGGCGATATATTGACGCCGCTGAGAATTTCGCGCGCGCTGTGGTTTGTGATTGCCAAACCCAACGCGGGCGTATCCACGAAGGCTTTGTTCGAGGCTCTACCCCTGCCGCGGCCGCCCGTATCTTCTCTGCGCGCTGTATCCGCGCTCTCGTGGGGTGATTTTGCCGCCGCCGCACCGTATATGCAGAACGCGCTGGAATCTGCCGCCATCGCCCTTGTCCCGGAGATCGGGTACTATAAACAACGCATTTTGGAAGCGGGCGCGATTGCCGCCGCGATGAGCGGGAGTGGCAGCGCGGTTTGGGGCTTGTTTTCGGACGAGCCGAGCGCGCGGGCGGCGGCGGAGAAGCTGAGCGACTTGGATTGGGTTGTGGTGAGCGATTCGGTGTGAGATACATCATTCGCGCCCGCAAACCTTAGTCTGTCTAATGTTTTCTTTTGATTTGTCGGCGTTAATCGCCGCTTCACATTTGATTTGCAAGCATAATGTATGATCGGTATAATCTTGACAGCGCAGTTACTGCGTGGTTTAGAATTGTTGTCGTTCCCGAAAGCAAAGGAGAAAATCTCATGAAGAAGCTTATCGCATGCATTCTCTTTGCCCTGTTGCTGTTTTACACAGCTTGCAGCAATGTAGATGCCCCGCAGATTATGCAGGCACCGGAAGCGACCCGCGCGGCGGAGATTACGCCCGCGCCCACCGCCACACCCGCGCCGACGCCTGAGCCGACGCTTGAGCCGACAGCGGCGCCCCCGGACTATTCCGACCAATGGTTTTCCGCACAATGCGGGGATAACGCCATCTGGGAAATAGAGGGTAGCACAAAAACCCTAACCATTTCGGGGAGAGGCACCATCTGGCCGAAGGATACAAATAATGGCGAGAGAGTTCTCTTTGATTTGAAAAGGGAATTGGCGCAAGGCTACGATATTTGGATTTGGGATATTGTAGAGAATGTCATCATCGAAGAAGGTATCACCTGTATCAGCAATGGTGTGTTTTATGACTATCATCTATCCAATTTAACATTGCCAAAAAGCTTAAAGCGGATTGAAGAAGGTGCTTTCCTATGTGCCGAAATAGACACGTTTTTTATACCGGCGAATGTTTCCCATATCGGCGAGCATGCTTTGCGCGATATGAAAGTGCGCGACTTCCAAGTGGACAGCAGAAACAAACACTTTACATCGGAAAATGGTGTGCTCTACAACAAACAGATGACACGTGTGATTTCCTTTGTCGGCAACGCGGGCGTATCCTTCCTTGCATTGCCCGACAGCGTGCAGATCATCGGTGACTGCGCTTTCAGCGGCTGTAAGGAACTGCAAAGCATTGCGCTACCGAAGGGCTTGCAGCGTATAGAACCGGGCGCCTTCTTTGAGTCGGGCATCCTTGAAATCGTGATACCCGAGGGCATCGAGATTTTGGAGCGCAGCATGTTTTGCGATTCCGCTTTGGAACGGATTGTGTTGCCGGGCACCATAAAAGAGCTGCATGAACATGCATTGAGTTGCCCGAATCTGAAAGAGATTGTTTTCATGGGAAGTCCGCCTGCGGTGAATGGTTATTATGTGTTTATGGACTGTCCAAAAGATATGGTAATCCGCTATCCCGCGCAGTATGAAAGCGAATGGACCAAGAACGGCGCAAAGACCTGGCAGGGGTTCCCGATACAGTCCTTTGACGCAAGCCGTGGCGTGCCGGACAGATTATAGTTGGAGGTAGCGAAAGTGAAGAGGAAAACAAGGCTGATTCTTGCCATAACCGGCGCCGCGATATTGGCGGCAATCCTCGTGTTGACTGCGCTCATATGCTTTGGCGGTTTGGGTTATCAGTATCACTATGATGCAGAGTTGGATGGCATGGCGATCACAAGCTTTATAGGCATCGGAAACGTGCGGATACCAAAAACAATCCGGGGCAAGCCTGTGGTGAAGATATATTCGCTTGAGGATAGCTCGGATTGTTCCGGCCCTCATATAGACCCGGATGCTTTTTCCGACTATGTTACGGCGATTACGATTCCCGACGGCGTGCGGGAAATAGGCTACAGGGCGTTTGCCACCTGTAAGTATCTGCAAGAGATTACAATACCGGACAGCGTAACGGTGATCGGCGAGTATGCGTTCGGGTGGTGCAAGAATTTGACAAGCGTCACAATACCCGACAGCTTAACCGTTATCAGCGAAGGCACATTCATCTGCAACAGAAAGCTGAAAAACATCAAAATCCCGGACAGTGTGAAAGAGATTGGAGACCTGGCTTTTTATGGATGCAGTGCACTGAAAAGCATTGTGCTGCCCGATGGCATTACGGAAATCGGCACCTGGACCTTCAACCAATGCGAATCACTGAAAAGTATTACCATACCAAACAGTGTAACAGTAATTGGCCACGGTGCGTTCGAAGGATGCACGAGGCTGGCAAGCCTATTGCTGCCGGACGGCATAACGGTGATTGACGATCACGCTTTCTCGGGATGCACGGGGCTAAAGACCATTGCGATACCCGACAGCGTTACAACAATCGGCCATTACGCATTCTATTCCTGCGAGGGATTGACCAACGTTATCATCCCCGACAGCGTGACAAGCATTGGAGACAAGGTGTTTGACTATATTCCCAATCTCACCGTCACCTACATGGGGAAGACATATGTCAGCAGGGAGATAACCGAAGACTGGGGAATGGACGTCCTTGCCACCGTTTGGCGTATGCCGGATGATCTATATATAGTCAACCAAGTTGAAAGCAAGCAGACAGAGTCTCGTCAAATCCATCACAGCGCCGCAGCATGTCTTTCATTTTGTGCTTGAGCCACGCCCAAAAGTTCTCAATCGGATTTAGGTCA
>Ga0123353_10001241_pt1 | contig 31262 bp, 28 predicted proteins | sample TergutLab28metaG_3_FD_92763 | JGI IMG/M metagenome (GOLD analysis project Ga0123353, IMG submission 92763) | Labiotermes labralis P3 segment gut microbial communities from Petit-Saut dam, French Guiana - Lab288 P3 | ecosystem: Host-associated > Arthropoda: Insects > Digestive system > Gut ...
CGTGCAGACGATACGCTGGGGGCGGCCGCGCGACGCCACGCCGCCTTTCCTGATGGGCGCCGCACTGGCGCTGACGCCCTGCACGCCGCTGGCCTCGCTGCTCGCCCTGGCGGCCGAGACGGGCGATCCGCTGCGCGGCGCCAGTTTCGGCCTGGTCTTCGGCATTGGCGCGACGATGACACCCATTCTGCTGCTCGTACCGCTGGCCGGCCGCCTGGGCATGGCGCTGCGCGCGGAACGTGAATGGCTGGCGCCATGGCTGATGCGCGCGGCTGGACTGGTCCTGATCGCGCTGGGTTTGCGGCGCATCATGCCTTTGCTCTAGGGATACTCTGCACAAGTCACCGCGCCGTGGGCATCTGCGGAATCGGGCGGTCTGCGGCGTTGCGAATCCTCGCCATAGCCCTGCTATGGCTGCGGTTCGCGCCTTGCAGCCCATCCCGATCCGCAGCGCCCACTTACCGCTCGACTTATGCAGAGCATCCCTAGCCGTTCGCAGGAAAGGGGCGACGGCGGCCGGCAAAATGGCGCGCCACGGCATCTCCCGCAGTGCGCGCTTTGAAACCCCTCTTCCACTCGCGGGGGGAGAGCACAGGCAACGCGCCTTTCATGCGATGGCCCTGGGTAAGCAGGCTGTTGGGCATTAAGGCGGTGAAAGCATGTCAATATAGCGGGTGATCGTGATCTGCGAGCACCCCATGGCTTATTTCCCCGATACCCGGCAGCGCCGCGATGCCTAGCGATTCCGCCTCCCGTCCATCGCCCGCCGCCCGTTGCTGGCGCTGGCTGGCGCGGCAGCGTCGGCGCGCCGCTTTTGCCGCCATGACCCTGACCGCCGCCCTGTCGCCATCCTGCTACGACCGGCCAACCCGGCACGGGCTGGCGGCCATGTTTTGCCTCGGCGCCTGGCAGATGCTGCCCGGCTATCTGTTGGGCTGTGTCCTGGTCGGCACCGTGCTCACCCATGTCGTTGCCGTCACCAGCGCCAGTTACGGCCTGTCGCATCTGGCGCTGGAAGCCGTGGTGCGCGTTCTGGTGCTGGAATTGCTGCCGCTCGCCGCGGCTTTATTTGTCGCCCTGCGCCTCGCTCCGCTGACCATGCAGCGCCTGGCCCGCCCGCCCGGCGCGCCGCCGCCGGGCTATCGCGCCTTGCTGCCCTACGTCATCGGCAGCGCCGGCACCGTGCTGGTGCTGGCCGTGCTTGGCGGCATCGGCGCGCTGGCCGTCGCCTATGTGGTGGTGCATGGCCTCAGCCAATGGGCGCTTGCCGATTACGCGCGCCTGATCGGCCAGGTGTTCGACCCGGCCACGGCCATCGTTCTGACGTTCAAGCTGCTGGCGTTCGCCATCGTCGTTGGTCTGGTTCCCGCCAGCGTCGCCCTCGAAAGCGACCAGAGCGACCCGCTGCCGCGCCAGATGCGGGTGATGGCCTATCTGCTGGCCCTGCTCATCCTGATCGAAGTCGCCTTGCTGATCCTGCCCCGTCTCTAGGAAAATCCATGTCCACGCCCGAACCGCCCTTCGCCCCGCCGGATATTCCCCATGCCCCGCAAAAGGCCGCCGCCGTGCTCGTGCTGACGCTGCTGGCCATCGTCGCCTTCGTGCTGTTCGTGCTCGACGCCCGCGGCGTCTTCGAGCGCAACCAGCGCCTCGTGCTGATCGCCGACAGCGCCGAGGGCGTCGGCGTCGGCAGCAACCTGACCTTCTCCGGCTTCGTCATCGGTCGCGTTGTCCGCGTCGAGTTGGGCGAGGACGGCAAGGCGCTGTTCCACATCGACGTGCCCGTCGGCGAAGCGCGCTGGCTGCGTAGCTCGTCGGTATTCACGCTGGAACGCGGCGTCGTCGGCGGCGCCAGCCTGCGCGCCTTCAGTGGCATGCTCGACGATCCGTCGCTACCCGACGACGCCCGCCGCGAGGTGCTGGTCGGCGACGCGGCAGCCGGCCTGCCGCAACTGGTCGTCGGTATCCAGCAACTGGTCGCCAATCTCGAACGCCTGACCGCCGAACAATCGGCGCTCTCCGCCAGCCTCGACAACCTGCGCCAGTTCAGCGCCGCCCTCAATGGCCGCTACGGCGCCCTCAGCGCCCTGCTTGGCGGCGAGCAGAACGCCCGTCAGGTCGTGGCCGCCCTGGAACGCGCCAATACGCTGCTGGCCAAGGCCGACGCCCGCCTGTTCGACCCGGACGGCCTGAGCGATCAGGCACGGCTGTCGCTCGATGAACTGACCAAATTACTGGCCGAAGTCCGCACCAGTCTGGGCAAGGCCGACGCCATTCTGGGTGATGCCCAGGCCATCGCCGCCAACGCCCGCATCGCCAGCAGCGATCTCGACGCGTTGCGCAACGACGTGGAAGCGACCCTGCGCCGGGTCAATGTCCTGACCGGGCAGTTGAATCAGAAATGGCCCTTCGCCACGGAAAGGGAGTTGAAACTGCCATGAAACGTCTACTCCTTCTGCTGGCCGCCGCCGGCCTTTTGAGCGCCTGCGCCGCCCCGTCGTCGCCGCGCTGGCTGCTGGAAACCGACGCCGCGCTCAACGCCTGGCGCGAAGCCTGGCTCGGCGGCGACGAGCGCGTCGCCAGCCACGAACTGGCTCTGGCCCGACGCGAAGTCGGGCGCGGCGGCGACGCCACGCTGATGGCGCGCATCGAACTGACCGTCTGCGCCGCCCAAGTTGCCAGCCTCGCCGCCAACGGCTGCTCGCCCTTCCAGCCCCTGGCGGCGGATGCCGGCGCCAGCGAAAACGCCTACGCCGCCTGGCTGGCCGGCGCCAACATCGCCGCCGAGCAGTTGCCCGCCGTTCAGCGGCGAGCATGGCAAAGCGGCGCGACAGCCGATCTGGCGGCCATCGCCGACCCGCTCTCCCGCCTTCTCGCCGCCGCCATGCTGCGCCAGTCCGGCCGCTTGCCCGATGACGCCCATGCCCTGGCTATCGACACGGCGGCCGAACAAGGCTGGCGACGGCCCCTGCTCGCCTGGCTGGCTGCCGACCGCGACCGCCTGCTGGCGCGCGGCGAAGATGCCGCGGCAGCCGAACGGCAACGGCGCATCGAACGCATTGTCGCCTCAGGCCGCTGATGCCGGCGGCAGACGCGGCGGCGAGCGATATTTCGTGCGCAAAATCCACCGCATCGCCAAGGCAAGGGGTGGTGCTACAATCCCCGCCCGGGGAACGCTTATGTCTTTTTCCGAAGGTTCAGAGCGGGTGTAGTTCAATGGTAGAACTCCTGGTTCCCAACCAGATAACGAGGGTTCGATTCCCTTCACCCGCTCCATTCACGAACTCGCAACGCACTTACAGCGGTGCCTTCTCCTCGGGCCAGCGCGTCAAGCGCACGCTCCCGTAAGCCGGAATGGCGCTAACCCCTGATCAGGGATGTCCGCAGCGTCCTATACTACTGTCATCGTGGCGTAACAGGCGGAGGGCAGCATGCCGGAATTACCCGGAGCGACGAGCATGGATCTGTTGTTGTGGCGTCACGCCGAAGCCGAGGAAGGCGACGACGATCTGGCGCGGCCCCTGACCGAACGCGGCCAACGCCAGGCAGAGGTCGTGGCGGCTTGGATCAGGGCGCGCCAGCCGAAGCGGCTGCGCATCCTCGTCAGCCCGGCGGCGCGGACGCGGCAGACGGTGGAGGCGCTGCGCCTGCCATTCGAAACCGAGCGCCGGCTCGCGCCCGATGCCGACACGTCGGCGCTGATCGCCGCCTGCGACTGGCCGCAGGCCGGCGGCGCTGCGCTCATCGTCGGTCACCAGCCGGTGCTTGGCCGCTTGGCGGCGCTACTGCTGGCCGGCCACGAAGCCGACTGGAGCATTCGCAAAGGCGCCCTGTGGTGGCTTTCCAACCGCGTCCGTCACGGCGAAACGCAGACCGTGCTGCGCGCCGTGATAGCGCCCGAACTGGTCGGCTGAATTCAGCCGTTGCGGGCGATCCGGTGGGATGGCGGGTCAGGCCGCCGACTCAGCCAGCGCGCTCTCATAGACCCGCAGATCATCCGGCGAGAAACAGCAGAAGATGACTTCGCGCAGTTTCCCGCCGGCCCCCGGTAGCGCAGCGCGCACCGTGGCGATGGCTATTTTGGCCGCGAGCGCGATGGGATAACCGTAAATGCCCGTACTGATGCTGGGAAAGGCGAGCGTGGCAATGTCGTTGGCAAAGGCCAGTTCCAGCGCATTGCGATAGCAGGAGGCCAGCAGTTCCGGCTCGCCGCTCGTGCCGCCGCGCCAGATTGGCCCCACCGTGTGGATGACGTGCCGGGCGGGCAAGCGGTAGCCCTTGGTCAGTTTGGCTTGGCCGGTCATGCAGCCGTCCAGGAGGCGGCACTCGTTCAACAGTTCCGGGCCGGCGCTGCGGTGAATCGCGCCATCGACGCCGCCGCCGCCAAGAAGCGACGGGTTCGCCGCATTGACGATGGCATCGACCGGGAGCGAAGTGATGTCGGCCTGCAGGGCGCGAATGACGGTTTCCATGAGTGCGGTCGCTTTCTAACTGACAACATAGGCGCCGCCGCCGGTGGCGATCAGCAGCCCGGTTTCGTTTTCCAGGCGCATTTGCAGCGAGGCGATGCGGCCGCCCAGGCGGGTCAGGTGGCCGGTGGCGGTGAAGGTATGGCCGATACCCTGGTGCAGGTAGTCGGTGCGCAGGTCGATGGTGCCGATGCGGCCGAAACGGTGGGCGAGCTGCTCGGCCGTTTCATTGCTGAATTTTTCGGCGATGCCGACAGCTACCGCCAGGCCGGCGACGGTGTCGAGGACGGCGGCGATCACGCCGCCGTGCAGGCGGCCGTGCAGATAGTTGCCGATCAGTTCCGGTCGCATGTCGAAAGCCAGTTGCGGCCCCTCGGGGGCCAGCGAGACGACGCGCAGGCCGAGCACCGTGTTGAAGCGCAGGCGCTGCTCGAAGGTCTCGCGCAGCATGGCGTCGAGATGCCGCTGCTCGGCGGCCGAGCGGCGGGGAAGCGGCGATGAATGGGGCATGTGCAAAAAGGGCGGTGGCGAGAAGGGGGATTATCGTTGGCGCTGCCAAAGGGGGTCAATGCCTCGCAGTCCCATCCAGCGATCATTGGCGGCCAAGGCGGATTCGCGTCCCTTGGACGCTATCGATCACTATCCCACGCCGGCCGTTGTTCTGTATCCTTGTCGCAACTTTTTTCTGCTATCGCCCATGCTGATCAAACAAGCTGACGACAAGACGAGGGACGTGCAAGCCCTTACGGAACTGGCATCACGCACTGACATTACAGCGGAGATTCGCCAACGTATCGAACAGGAAATCCGCAATATCCGAGCCGGCCAGAAAGGAGAAGTTGAGGCGGCATACGAGATAGATTTTCACTATGCCTCCTCCAAAAACTGGATGATCATCCACGACTTGAGGCTCGAATGCGAAGGTCGGGTGGCCCAGATAGATCACCTCCTTATCAATCGCTTTATGGAAATCTACGTTTGCGAAAGCAAACGATTTGGCGAGGGAATTGCCATCAACGAGCATGGCGAATTCACTGCCTTTTACGCGAACAAGAAGGCCTATGGCGTCCCTTCGCCCATCGAGCAAAACAAGCGTCACATGGCCGTTCTCGAAGTGGTTTTCAAGTCGGGGCAAGTGCCTCCGCCCAAGCGCCTTGGTTTCACCATCAACCCGGTGTTGAGCGGCCTTGTCCTGGTTTCCAAAAACGCCCGAATCACGCGACCAACAGCCAAGCTCGACGGCTTGGAGCAAGTGATCAAGAACGACCAGCTCAAGGCGCGTATCGCCAACAACATTGAAAAGGAGAGCAACGTCCTCAATGCAGCCAGAGTAATTGGCCAGGATACGCTTGAGGACTTTGCCCGGCGGCTTGCAGCCGCTCACCAGCCAGTCTCTTTCGAGTGGGCCGCAAAATTCGGGCTGCCGAAGATTGCGCCCATCGCCACATCCAAACCCGCATCGCCCCTCGCGCCTACCCCTGAGGAAGCCCCGCCCCCCGCCGTAGCATCCCCTGCGCTGCCAGAGGCAAGCGCCACAGCCGGCGCCAAGGGCAAAAGTTCAAAGCTCATTTGCCATCAGTGCAACGCTTCCGTCAGCTACACGGTCGCAAAATTTTGCTGGGGCAACAAAGCAAGATTCAATGGGAACGTCTATTGCATGGATTGCCAGAAGAGCGTCACGGCATCTGCGTAGCAATATCCCCCGCGAAAAGAAAAAAGGCGACGGATGAACCGTCGCCGAAGGGGAATGCCAAGCTTGCTGGCGTCGGGATGCGACGCCTTATTTTTTGCGCGGCGGCGGCACGTCGGTGCAGGTGCCGTGTGCGACTTCCGCCGCCATGCCGATGCTTTCGCCAAGCGTCGGGTGCGGGTGGATGGTTTTGCCGATGTCTACCGCGTCGCAACCCATTTCGATGGCCAGGGCGATTTCGCCGATCATGTCGCCGGCCGAGGGGCCGACGATGCTGCCGCCGATGAGGCGATGCGTTTCGCCATCGAAAATCAGCTTGGTGAAGCCGTAATCGGCGCCGTTGGCGATGGCGCGGCCGGAGGCGGCCCAGGGGAATTTGGCCGTTTCGACTTGGCGCCCTTCCCTCTTCGCCTGCTCCTCGGTGATACCGGCCCAGGCGACTTCCGGGTGGGTGTAGGCGACGCCGGGAATGACGCGGGCGTCGAAGGCGGCCTTGTGGCCGGCGGCGGCTTCGGCGGCGACGTGCGCCTCATGCACCGCCTTGTGCGCCAGCATCGGGTTGCCGACGATGTCGCCGATGGCGAAGATGTGCGGCACATTGGTGCGCATCTGCGCATCGACCGGGATGAAGCCGCGTTCGTCGACGATCACCCCGGCCTTGTCGGCGGCGATCTTGCGGCCGTTGGGCGAGCGGCCGGCGGCTTGCAGGATCAGGTCGTATTTGACCGCTTCTGGCGGCGCGTTGGCGCCTTCGAATGTGACGTAAAGGCCGTCGTCCCTGGCGTCGACCGCGACCGTCCTGGTTTTCAGCATGATCTTGTCGAAGCGCCCGGCGTTCTGCTTTTCCCAGACCTTGACGGCGTCGCGGTCGGGGCCTTGCATCAGGCCGTCGAGCATTTCGACGACATCGACCTTGGCGCCCAGCGTCGAATAGACGGTGGCCATTTCCAAGCCGATGATGCCGCCGCCGATGACCAGCATTTTTTGCGGCAGCGAATTTTTACCGAAAGTCGGCAAGGCCAGCGCCCCGGTCGAATCGACGATGCGCGGATCGCGCGGAATGAAGGGCAGATGCACGGCGGCCGAGCCGGCGGCAATGATGCACTGCTGGAACTTGATGATTTTCTGCCCGCCCGTCTTGTCCTGGCCCGCGCCCTCGGTGATTTCGACGGCGAGGTGGTGGGCGTCGAGAAAAACGCCGTAGCCGCGCACAACCTCGACCTTGCGCCCCTTGGCCATGCCGGCCAGGCCGCCGGTCAGCTTGCCGACCACCTTGTCCTTGTGGGCGCGCAGTTTGTCGATGTCGACCCGCGGCGCGCCAAAGGCGACGCCCAGTTCGTTGGCGTGCTGCGTCTCCTCGATGATGCCGGCGACGTGCAGCAGGGCCTTGGAGGGAATGCAGCCGACGTTCAGGCAGACGCCGCCGAGGGTCGCATAACGCTCGACGATGACCGTCTTGAGGCCGAGATCGGCGGCGCGGAAGGCGGCCGAATAACCGCCGGGGCCGGCGCCGAGCACCAGCATGTCGCATTCGAGGTCGGCGCCGCCGACGTGGCTGCCGGCGGTCGGCGCGGCAAGCGCCGCCGCAGCGGGCGCTGCGGCCGGAGCCGGGGCGGCAGCCGCGGCCTCCGCGCCAAGCTCGACCTTGAGCAGTAGCGCGCCCTCGCCGACTTTCGCCCCGAGCTGCACCAGCACTTCCTTGACCGTGCCGGCGACCGGGCTGGGTACGTCCATCGTCGCCTTGTCGGATTCGAGGGTGCAGATGGCGTCGTCGACCTGAATCGCGTCGCCGACCTTGACGAACAGGTCGATGACCGGCACCTCGGAAAAATCGCCGATATCGGGAACCTTGACTTCAAACAGACTCATTGCGCTCTCCCTATAGCGCGACGCGGCGGAAATCCGCCAGCAGTTGCGCGATATAGACGTTGAAGCGGGTCGCCAGGGCGCCGTCGATGACGCGGTGGTCGGCGGTCAGCGACAGCGGCAGGGTCAGGCGCGGCGCGAAAGCCTTGCCGTCCCAGACCGGCTTTAGCGCCGAGCGGTTGACGCCGAGAATGGCCACTTCCGGCGCATTGACGATGGGCGCGAAATAGGTGCCGCCGATGCCGCCCAGCGAGCTGATGGTAAAGCAGGCCCCCTGCATGTCGGCCGGCTTGAGCTTGCCGTCGCGCGCCTGCTTGGCCAGATCGCCCGATTCCTGGGCGATCTCGAATACCGATTTCTTGTCGGCGTTCTTGATGACCGGCACGACCAGACCGTTCGGCGTGTCGGCGGCGAAGCCAATGTTGAAATATTTTTTCAGCACCAGATTCATTTCGCCATTTTCGGTCGTCGTCAGCGAGGCGTTGAATTCGGGGAATTTCTGCAACGCCTTGACGCAGGCTTTGACGAGGAAAGCCAGCATGGTCAGCTTAGCGCCGCCGCCCTTTTCGTTCTCCTTGTTCAATTGCACGCGGAAGGCTTCGAGATCGGTGATGTCGGCATCCTCGTGATAGGTCACGGCCGGGATCATGACCCAGTTGCGCGCCAGGTTCTGGCCGGAAATTTTCTGGATGCGCGACAGGGGCTTGACCTCGATGTCGCCGAATTTGGCGAAATCGACCTTCGGCCAGGGCAGCAGATCGAGGCCGCCAGCGCCGGCTGCTGCCGGCCCGGCCGTGGCGCCGCTCATGACGCCCTTGACGTAGCGGGTCAGGTCTTCCCGCAAAATGCGGCCCTTCGGCCCCGTGGCGGCAACCTTGGAGAGATCGACGCCCAGTTCGCGGGCGTAAGCGCGCACCGATGGCGAAGCATGGGTTTTGGCGTTGGTCGGCGGCGGAACGACGGGCGCGACAGCGGCGGGCGCGGGTGCAGGCACGGGGGCTGGCGCAGGCGTCGAGGCCGGAGTGGCAGCCGGGGCCGCCGGCTGCGCCGCGGGCGCGGCGGCGCCCGCTTCCACCTTGATCAGCAGTGCGCCCTCGCCCACCCGGGAACCAGCCTGCACCAGCACTTCCTTGACCGTGCCGGCGACGGTGGAGGGTACGTCCATCGTCGCCTTGTCCGATTCCAGCGTGACGATGGCGTCGTCGACCGCGATGCTGTCGCCGACCTTGACGAATAGTTCGATGACCGGCACATCGGAAAAATCGCCGATGTCGGGAACCTTGATTTCGATGATTTGGCTCATGCCGGCCTCCTCAAGCCGTCAGCGGATTCGGCTTGGCCGCATCCAGGTTGTACTTAACCAAGGCCGCGGCCACCGTGTCGCGCGCGATTTCACCGTCGTCGGCCAGGGCCTTGAGCGCCGCCAGGGTCACCCAATGGCGGTCGACCTCGAAATGATGGCGCAGCGCCTCGCGCGTGTCGGAGCGGCCAAAGCCGTCGGTGCCCAGGGTCACATACCGCCCCTTGACGAAGGGGCGGATTTGCTCGGCGAACAGCTTGACGTAGTCGGTTGCGGCGATCACCGGGCCGGCGAATTTGCCACCCTCACCGGCCAGTTTTTGCTCGACGTGCGACAGGCGCGGTTCCGCCAGCGGATGCAGCAGGTTCCAGCGCGCCGCGTCCTGGCCGTCGCGGGCCAGTTCGTTGAAACTCGGGCAGCCCCAGAGATCGGCCTCGACGCCCCAGTCAGCCTTGAGCAGATCGGCGGCGGCGATGACTTCGCGGAAAATGGCGCCGCAGCCGAGCAGTTGCACGCGCGGCCCCTTGGCTGCGCCGCCTTTCCTGAAGGCATACATGCCCTTGAGGATGTCGGCCTCGGCCTTGGCGGGCATGTCGGGATGCTCGTAATTCTCGTTCATCACGGTGATGTAGTAGAAAACATCCTCCTGCTCGCCATTCATCCGGCGCAGGCCGTCCTGCACGACGACCGCGACTTCGTACTGGAAGGTCGGGTCGTAGGAGATGCAGTTGGGCACCAGATTGGCGAGAATCAGGCTATGCCCGTCCTCGTGCTGCAAGCCTTCGCCATTCAGCGTCGTGCGCCCGGCCGTGCCGCCGATCAGGAAGCCGCGGGCGCGCTGGTCGCCAGCGGCCCAGACGAGATCCAGGGTGCGTTGCAGGCCGAACATCGAGTAACAGATGTAGAAGGGGATGGTCTGCACGCCATGCACCGAATAGGCCGTGGCGGCGGCGATCCAGTCGCTCATGGCGCCGGCCTCGTTGATGCCTTCCTGCAACACCTGGCCGGTTTTCGACTCCTTGTAGAACATCAGCTGGTCGTGGTCTTCCGGCACGTAATTCTGGCCCTGCTGGTTCCAGATGCCGACGGCGCGGAACATGCCTTCCATGCCGAAGGTGCGCGATTCGTCGGGCACGATGGGCACGACATGCTGGCCGACCTGCTTGTCCTTCAAGAGCATGTTCATGATGCGCACGATGGCCATGGTCGTCGACAACTCGCGGCCCGCGCCGGAAGCCTTCAACAGCGCCTCGAACTTGTCCAGCGCCGGCACCGCCAGGGGCGCCGCCGTCCGCCGCCGGGCCGGCAGAAAGCCGCCGAGATCCATGCGGCGCTGGCGCAGATACTGATATTCCTCGGAATCCTCGGCGAATTTCAGGTAGGGCAGTTGTTCCAGTTGTTCGTCCGGCACCGGCAGGTGGAAGCGATCGCGGAAGCGCCGGATGTGCTCCTGATCCAGCTTCTTCTGCTGGTGCGAGATATTCATCGCCTCGCCCGCCTGACCCATGCCGAAACCCTTGATGGTCTTGGCCAGGATCAGCGTCGGCTGGCCCTTACGCTCGGCGGCGGCCTTGTAGGCGGCGAAAATTTTGAAAATATCGTGGCCGCCGCGATTGAGCGCCCAGATCTGGTCGTCTGTCCAATCGGCGACCAGCGCCTTCAGTTCCGGCGTGTTGAAGAAATGCTCGCGCACATAAGCGCCGTCCTTGGCCTTGAAAGTCTGGTACTCGCCGTCCACGCATTCCAGCATGCGCTTTTTCAGGATGCCCTTCTTGTCGATGGCGAACAGCGCGTCCCACTGCGTGCCCCAGATCAGCTTGATGACATGCCAGCCGGCACCGCGGAAATTGGCTTCCAGTTCCTGAATGATTTTGCCGTTGCCGCGCACCGGGCCGTCCAGGCGTTGCAGATTGCAGTTGATGACAAAAATCAGGTTATCCAGCTTTTCCCGCGCCGCCATGCCGATGGCGCCGAGCGACTCGACCTCGTCCGTCTCGCCGTCGCCGAGAAAAGCCCAAACCTTGCGCTGCGCAGCCCGCTCGGCGTTGATCAGGCCGCGTGACGCGAGATATTTCATGAAGCGGGCCTGATAAATGGCCTGGATCGGGCCAAGCCCCATCGACACGGTCGGGAATTGCCAGAAATCGGGCATCAGCCACGGGTGCGGGTAAGAAGAAATACCCTTGCCGCTGGTTTCCTGGCGGAAGTTGTCGAGTTGCTCCTCGCTCAAACGGCCTAGTAAAAAGGCGCGGGCATAAATGCCGGGAATCGAATGCCCCTGGAAAAAGATCAGATCGCCGTCATGCGCTTCCGATGGCGCATGCCAGAAATGCGAAAAGCCGACGTCGTACAGCGTGGCCGCCGAGGCGAAGGAAGCGATATGGCCGCCAACATTGGTGTCCTTGTTGGCGCGCACCACCATGGCCATGGCATTCCAGCGGATGTAGGAGTGGATTTTGAGTTCCAGATCCGCCTTGCCGGGGAATTTCGGCTGCTGGTCGGCGGGAATGGTGTTGATGTACTCGGTGTTGGCCGAGTAGGGAATATCGAGGCCATCCTCGCGCGCCTGGGCGATCAGTTTCTCGATCAGGAAATGGGCGCGCTCAGGGCCTTCCTGGGCCATGACGCCGGCCAGGGCCTCCAGCCATTCCCGGGTTTCCTGCGGGTCGCAGTCGGCGGGCAGGGCATGCGCTTGATCGGTCATGATTCATCTCCTTGAGTGGGCCTGTGCGGCAAGACAACTTTACGCCTTATGCATGACAGATGGCAGATGATTCGAGCATCGGGATCTGTCTTTATCCCGCATTGTAAAATCAATATTCGCATCGCGCAATATGACCGGCGAAACACGCTCAATTTCCCAACCTGCTCGCGAGGGCAAGAGTGCAGACCGCCTCATCCATCATTCCGCGCCGTATCAACATACCCTCCTGTCCTCTATAATTAAAAATTTTGCATCCCCAAGGAACGAACATGGCCGCAGTCATGCCCGCGCCGGCCGCCAGCCGGCATCTGATGTCCGGCAACGAGGCCGTCGCCCGCGCCGTCTGGGAAGCCGGCGTCAAGGTCGCCGCCGCTTATCCGGGTACGCCGTCGACGGAGATGCTGGAAGTGCTCTCCACCTATCCGGACATCTACACCGAATGGTCGGTGAATGAGAAAGTCTCGCTGGAAGTCGCCATCGGCGCCGCCTATGCCGGATCGCGCGCCTTCTGCTGCATGAAGCATGTCGGCGTGAATGTCGCTTCCGATGCGCTGATGACCTTGACCCTGACCGGCGTGGTCGGCGGTCTGGTGATCGCCGTCGCCGACGATGTCGGGCTTTCTTCCTCGCAGAATGAGCAGGATTCCCGCTATTGGGGGCGCTTTGCCCATGTGCCGGTGTTCGAACCGGCGGATTCGCAAGAAGCCCACGCCATGACCGGGCTGGCCTACGAATTGTCGGAGCGTTTCCAGGTGCCGGTGATTCTGCGCATGACCACGCGCGTCAATCACGTCAAATCGCTGGTCACCGTCGGCGAGCGCGTGCCGCATGTCGGCGCTGGCTTCAAAAAGGAGCCGGGGCGTTTCGTGATGGTGCCGGGCAACGCCGGCAAGCGTATTCCCCTGATGTTCCAGCGCGATGTCGAATTGCGCGCGGCGGCCGAAAGCTCGCCGCTCAACGTCATCGAGGACGGCAGCGATAAGCGGATCGGCTTCATCGCCTCCGGCCCGGCCTACATGCATGTCAAGGAAGCCTTCCCCGAGGCGCCGGTGCTGAAGCTTGGCTTCTCGCATCCGCTGCCCATTGAAAAATGTCGGGAACTGGCGGCCCGGGTCGAGCGCCTCGTCGTCGTCGAGGAAGTCGAGCCCTTGGTCGAAACCGAATTGAAAGCCCAAGGCTTGCCGGTGCTGGGCAAGGAAATCCTGCCCTTGCAGGGCGAGTTGTCGCCCAATGTGCTGAAACCGGCCATCGCCCGTCTGCTCGGCGAGCCGGAACCGGCCCCAGCGACCATCGCGCCGATGCCGGTGTTTCCCCGCCCGCCGACCATGTGCGTGGCCTGCCCGCATCTCGGCGCTTATTACACCCTGTCGCAGGTGCGCAATATCCACATCGCCGGCGACATCGGCTGCTACACCCTGGGCGCCGGTCATCCCTGGAACGCGCTCGACACCTGCATCTCGATGGGCGCCGCGATGGGCGTCGCGCACGGCTTGGACAAGGGCCGCGGCGAAGCTGACAAGGACAAGCGCATCGTCGCCGTGATCGGCGATTCCACCTTCCTGCACATGGGTATGCAGGGCCTGCTCGACATGGTTTACAACAGGGGCAATGTCACCGTCCTGCTCCTCGACAACCGCGCCGTCGGCATGACCGGCGGTCAGGACAACCCCGGCAATGGCCGCGACATTCACGGCCAGGAAGCGCCGCGCATCGACTTCGCCAGACTGGTCGCCGCCCTCGGCGTCAAGGAAGAGCGCATCCACGTCGTCGATCCCTACGAACTGCCGGTGCTGTTCAAGACCATCCGCGAGGAAATCAAGGCGCCGGAAGTCTCGGTCATCATCACCAACCGGCCCTGCGTGCTGATCAAGGACTTCCACAAGCGCAAGCCCTACGCAGTCATCGACGACCAGTGCACCGGCTGCGGCAACTGCCTCGATGTCGGCTGCCCGGCCATCCACGTCAGCCGTCGCGGCAAGGAGGTCAAGGCCAGCGGCCGCGAAGTCGACCTCGCCTTTGTCCGCATCGAGACCTCGGTGTGCACCGGCTGCGGCCTGTGCGTCCAGCCCTGCGCCCCCAAGGCCATCGTTCACCACGTGCCGCAGGCGCCGATCCACATCGTCAAGCAAGAGGGCAGCGTATGAGCGCCAGCACCAATATTCTCGTCGTCGGCATCGGCGGCCAGGGCGTCATGACCGCCACCGAAATCCTCGCCGAAGCCGCCATCGCCATCGGCCACGACGCCAAAAAAACCGAAGTTGCCGGCATGGCCCAGCGCGGCGGCGTCGTTTCCTCGCATCTGCGCTTCGGTCCCCGCGTGCTCTCGCCGCAGATCACTCCCGGCACCGCCGATGTGCTGCTCGGCTTCGAATCCGCCGAGGCCATGCGCTGGCAGCACATGTTGCGGCCGGGCGGCATCACGCTGATGAACATCGCCCGCCTGGTGCCGCCGGTGGTCGAACTGGGGTTGTTCGACTACCCCGCCGATCCGCTGGCGGAAATCCGCCGCCACGGCAACCCGGTGGTCGCCTTCGACGCCAGCCGCATCGCTCAGGAACTCGGCGACATCCGCCTCGGCAACACCGTCATGCTCGGCGCCATCGCCGACCACCTGCCCTTCCCGGCGGAAACCCTGCTCGCCGGCGTGCTCAAACGCTTCCAGAAAAAAGGCGAAAAACTGGTCGACCTCAACCGCCGTGCTTTTGAGGCCGGGCGGGCAGCGGTTGCCAAGGAGGAGGCTGCGGCTTGATTGCCTGGCGATATGACGGCAAATTGCACCTGCGTTTTCGAGGGCTTGAGTAAAAGCCTGCCAGCCTGTCTGCGGGAACTCGGGCGCAACAATTCGCGCGAGTGGTTTCAGGCGCACCGGGATGAATTTCAGCAGCGCGTCGCCCTGCCGCTGGCGGCTCTTGCCGAAACACTCGCCCCCGGCATGGCAAGGCTCGATGGCGCGCTCATCAAGAAACTGTCCCGGCCACAGCGCGATACCCGTTTCTCCAAGGACAAAACGCCCTACCGGACGGAAATGTGGTTTGCCTTTCGCCGCGCGCGGCCGGACTGGACAGAGTACCCGGCATTCTTCTTCGAGGCGACGCCGGAGCATTGCCGCTGGGGAATGGGCTATTACGCCGCCCGCCCGGCGACGATGTCGGCGCTGCGTGAAATGGCATTGGCCGACCCGGCGCGTTTTCTGCAAGCACTGGCAACCGCCGCCAGCCGTGGCTTTACGCCGCAGGGCGAACTGTACAAAAGACAGCCGCCTGTGCCAGCCGACATTCCCGAAGCAATCGCGCAACTGGCACGGCAGCGCAACATCTATCTGGCGCGGACGACGTGCTACGAACCGCCCATGCTGGACAGCGGATTGGCCGAAATTTTGGCGGCTGACTATGCTGCCTTGGGCGATATGTATCGTCTTTTTTGTATGGCGAATGAACGGCCCACGACGTAAGGGCGGGTTTGAAACCCGCCGCTACATGCGCTTCAACGGCAGCATCAAGGTCAGCGGATACACGGCCGATGCCTGAAAACCGTAGTGCTCATAAAACTGCTTGGCGCGCTCGTTCAGCGCGTGCACGAGCAAGGCGCGAACACCGGCGTTCTCGGCGACGGTTTGCACACGAATTACCGCATCGCGCAGCAGGGCCGCGCCGAGCCTGATGCCCTGAACGCGGGTATCGACGGCGAGCCGTGCCAACACCATGACCGGCACCGGATCGGGCATGTTGCGTCGCACGGCGCGAGTCGCCTCCCGGTGCGCGACCGCCCCCGCCGCCAGCGCGTAATAGCCCAGCACGCAGTGCTCGGGATCGGTCACGACGAAGCTGCGGCTCGCCCCGTTCAGGTGATTGGTCAACGCGCGCCGCTTCAGCCAGTCATCCAGCAAGGGTTCGCCGCAATGGAAGTCATCGAGCCGATGTGTCGCGGCAAGGGGCTGCGGCGGCGAAAGCCGCATGTTTATTTGTCCGCGCGCCACGGCGGCTCGACCGCCAGCAGGCGTTCAAGACCCGGATTGGCACTGGGCGGCGCGTCGAGCAGCGCGGTGAATTGCCGGAACCTGTCTTCGTCCAGGCTGAAAAAAACCTGATCCAGCACCACGTTTTTTGCCCGCTCGCTCGCGGCTTCCAGCATGAAGTCCGAGCGATTCTTGCCGAGCAGATTGGCGGCATGGTCGATCAAATCGCGCTGCTCGGGCAGCGCACGCAGATTGATGGCGGCGGCGCGCATGAGCCTCTCCATATACACAACAGATACACATTTTAGTCGACGTGTATCTGTTGTCAATACGCCGCAGAACCCCCGCATGGGTGAATGCGCTGCCCTGGCGCGGGGTCGTTATCGCTCCGACATCGACAGTTAGCGGCCTTTCTGAAAGAATCGCCGCCATGATTCTGATGCCCTACCTGCGTAACGTTACCCGACCGCATTTTCCGGTCGGCGTGATTTTGCTGGTGGCGATCAATGTGCTCGTTTTCTTCGGGCCGCAACAGCGCGATGAGGGGCGTTACCGGCTGGCTTTCGAGCATTACGCGCAGAGCGTCCTGCCGCGCCTGGAATTGCCGGCTTACAAGGATTTTCTGAAAAAGCAGCGGCGCGCCGAGGATCTCAAGGAATTCGAGAAACTGGAGCGGTACCGCTTGTCCTACGCGCTCAGGCGGATGGATGACGACGCCGTCTTTATGAGCGAGTTGCGGGCCGAGCGGGTGATTGCGCCGGAACACGAGGATTACGCCCAGTGGCGGGAAGCGCGCGCTTACTTCGAGCGCACCATCGATTCCATCACCGTCGAACGCTACGCTTTCCGCACCGACCAGCCCTCGCTGCTGACTGCTTTTACGCACCAGTTCCTGCACGGCAGCAGCGGCCACCTGCTCGGCAACATGCTGGTGCTCATCCTCATCGCGCCAGCGGTGGAAGCCCTGCTCGGCACCGGGCTGTTCCTGCTCGTCTATCTGCTCGGCGGACTGGGGGCGGTGGCGACGCATTGGCTGATCGTCGGCGGCGGCAGCGGTCTGGTCGGGGCGTCGGGCGCCATTTCGGCGGCGATGGGCGCTTTTGCCGTGCTGCTGCGCTGGCGGCGCATTCCCTTCTTTTATTTCGTCGTCGTCTACTTCGACATCATCCGCGCCCCGGCGCTACTCGCTCTGCCCATCTGGCTGGTCAACGAGTTCGTGCAGTTGCTCTGGTTCGGCGACAGAGGCGTCGCCTATGGCGCCCATTTCGGTGGCCTGGTGACAGGCGCGCTGCTGGCTTGGCCCTTCCTGGCGCGGGCGGAATCGCGCTTTTTGCCGCAGGGCGGCGAACAGGCCGCCGAGGATAATCCGCAGGCTGCCGCCAGCGATGCTTTCCGCCGTTATCTGAGCGAAGCCCGCCGGGCCATGCGCGGCAACGATTTCGAGCGGGCGCGGCGGGCTTACGCGAAGGCGGCGGTGCAGACCGCTGGCGGCGATCTGGCCGGCTGGCGCGAATGTTTCAATGTGCTCAAGCTGTCGCCGGGCAGCGCGGAATTTCATCAGGCGGCGCGCGCCTTTCTGCGCCTCAAGGCCGACGACCGGGAAACGCAGGATTTCATCCGGGAAGTTTTTCGCGATTACGTCGCCCAAGCCAAGCCGCGCCCGCAGCTCGACGCCGAATTGCTGGCGCACTTGGGTGAACGTTTCCGGCGGCACGGCGGCCCAGCCGAGTTGGAACGCGTCGCCCGCCTGCTGCATGCGCTCGCCCCGAACGATCCGCGCAGCCGGGAAATCATTCTGGCGGCAGCGAGCGCCCACTACGGCCACGGCGACAGCCGGCGCGGCGCCGATCTGACGAAGCTGGCGGAAGAAGCGCCGCCGGGCGGCTGAAGCGTTTATTCAAATACCGCCATTTCTGGATTGCTTCGTCGCTTCTCGCAATGATGACGTGCGAAATGGCCGTCATTGCGAGCGTAGCGAAGCAATCCAGTTCTTGAACCGCCTGAAATTCAGGCCGCCGACGCGCCTTGCGGTTTGCCCTGCGGCTGCATGCGGGCGATGGTGGCGCGGTATTGCTCGGCCTGGGCGGCGCAGGGATGCTGCGGGTAACGCTCGATGATGGCGGCGAACAGGCGGTCGGCCATGGCGTCCTGACGCAGTTCTTCGCACAGGATGGTGGCGCTCAGGTAATAGACATCGGGAATCAACGGGTGGCGCGGATGCTTTTTGTCGAAGGCGCGCATGATGTCGAGCGCCTGCTTCGGGTCGCGCAGCGCGCGCGCCGACTGCGCCAGCGCAAGCAGGGTCGCCGGGTCTTCCGGGCGGAAATCGGGGGACTGCTCGCGGCAGCGACGCAAAATTTCGAGCGCCCGGCCCGGCATCTGCTGGCGCAGCAAAAGCACGATGAAGCGGTTGGCATGGGAAAGCAGGCGGTCGGTCTTGCCCGACAAATGCAGGAGCTTGTGGTAACGCTCCTGCGCCGGAACGCTGTCCGGTTGCACCCGCTGTTCCTCGTAGGCGAGGTCGAGCGCCTTGTCCATCTGGCCTTCGGCGAGCAATTCGGCGATCTGCTCGCCGGTCGCGTCATGCGGCTTGTCATGCTGGCTCCCCCGGGCGCGCGGCTCATCGACCTCAATGCCGAGCAAATGATGGTATTGATAAAGCACATAGCCCATCATGTTGAAGGCGATGGTGGTGAAATACATGGCGGCGGCATTGAAGCCGAACAAGGCGAAGCCCACGCGCGGCCGCTGTCGGCGCAGGAAGGCGTCAAACTCGGAGGAGTCCGCCTGGACAAGCTCCCAGTCGGCCTCGGACTGGATTTGCTGCATGAGCGTTTGCTGGAGCAGCGCCCACTTCTCGATGATGGGCGCGATACCCATCTGGAAAAACTTGAAGGTCAAAAAACCTTGGCCGCTGGAGAGGAAAAAGAGAAACAGAACCAGCAACAGATAAGGCTTGCCGATGGTGCCGATAAGCTCCCGGACCTGCCCCGGACTCAGCCCGTCGATCAGGCTGCGCGTATGGATCAATACCATCAGCGAAGCCGGCAACAGCAGATTGACAATCAGGTTGGCGACAACCGCTGCCCCCTCGCCGAACAGGCTCATGACGAGGCCGACGGCAAGGGAAGCGACAAAAAAGAGCCCGAATATGGCGTAAGGAATGAAGGCCAGGCTCTCGTCCCTCTGCGTGTCGTATTGGTCGGGCGACAGGCGGCCGCGCGAGGTTTCGCTGAAAATATTGCTGCCCAGGCGCAGGTAGAAAATCCAGGCGAGCAGCGACAAGCCGAGAAAGACCACGACGCCCGCCATGATGCTGGTGGTGAAAATGCAGATGACCGGCAGCGCAGCGTACAGGCCGATACGCAGCAAAATCGAGGGATGCAGGGCAAAGAGGAAAAAACGCGGAACGCGCCCCCAAAATGGCGGCGGCATGTCGTCTGTGGCCTGATTGGCTGGGATATCGGTGTTCATGAGCTGGACAGCGAATGAATTCGCCGCAGAATAGCATGCAGCCAGCAAATTACGTTTCCGTTCGCTATCCCGACATGAATTCCGACGGGTTTATGTCGGGGCGGGTTTGAAACTCGCCCCGACACCCTGTATTCAGGCCGCCGGTGCCGCCTGCGGCTGCATGCGGGCGATGGTGGCGCGGTATTGCTCGGCCTGGGCGGCGCAGGGATGCTGCGGGTAACGCTTGATAATGGCGGCGAACAGGCGGTCGGCCGCGGCGTCCTGACGCAGCTCTTCGCACAGGATGGTGGCGCTCAGGTAATAGACATCGGGAATCAGCGGGTGGAGCGGATGCTTTTTGTCGAAAGCGCGCATGATGTCAAGCGCCAGTTTCGGGTTGCGCAGCGCGCGCGCCGAGCGCGCCAGCGCGAGCAAGGTTTTCGGCTCTTCCGGGCGGAAATCGGGGGACTGCTCGCGGCAGCGGCGCAGGATTTCCAGCGCGTGGCTGGGCATGTGCTGATGCAGCAAAAGGGCAATGTAGCGGTTGGCATGGGAAAGCAGCCGGTCGGTCTTGCCGGCCAGATGCAGGAGCTTGTGGTAGCGCTCCTGTGCCTGAATGCTGCTGGAATGTTCTCGCTGCTCGTCATAGGCGAGATCGAGCGCCTTGTCCATCTGGTCGGCGGCGATCAAATTGGCGATTTGTTCGTTGATCGCGTCATGCGTTCCGTCGCGCCTGCCGCCGCGCATCGCGCGCGGTTCGTCGACGGCAAGGCCGAGCGCATGATGGTGTTGATAAAGCACATAGCCCATCATGTTGAAGGCGATGGTGGTGAAATACATGGCGACGGCGTTGTAGCCGAACAGGGCGAAGCCCAGGCGCAGCCGCTGCTGGCGCAGGAAGGCGTCGAACTCGGCGGAGGCCGCCTGAAGAGCCTCCCAGTCGTCCGCCGACTGGATTTCGATTTCCGCGAGCATTTGCTGGAGCAGCAGCCATTTCTCGTAGATGGGCTGGATGCCCATTTGAATGAGCTTGAATTTCAGGAAAGTCTCGGCGCTCGCCAGGCAGAAAAGGAAGAGGCAGAGCAGCAGGTAAGGCTTGCCGATGGCGCGGATGAGCGCCCAGATTTGCCCCGGGTTCAGGCCGGCGATCAGGCTGCGCGCATGCACCAGAATCATCAGCGAGGCCGGCAACAGCAGGGCGATGCACAGAGCGGCGGCGCTGCCCATCCCCTCCCCGAACAGCCACGTGGCGAGGCCGATGCCCAGGGAAGCGACGAAACCAAGCGCGAACAGGGCGTAAGGGATGAAGGCCAGACTCTCGTCCCTCTGCTGGCTGTACTGATCGGGCGACAGGCGGCCGAGCGAGGTTTCGCTGAAAATGCCGCTGCCCAGGCGCAGGTAGAGAATCCAGGCCAACAGCGACAGCCCGGCAAGAAGCGCGGCGCCCGCCATGATGCTGGTGGTGAAAATGCAGACGATCGGCAGCGCGGCGAACAGGCCGATGCGCGCCAGGATCGAAGGGTGCAGGGGCAAGAGGAAAAAGCGCGGAACGCGCGCCCAGAATGGCAACGGCATGGTGGAAGCCGGTCTGGAAAGGGCATAAAGGTTCATAACTTTGTATATCTTAAGTACTAGTACCTTAGTATAACACACTGCCCCAGATTGCATTTTTTGCCCTGCTCCGGCGTTAGTCTCGCCGCGAACGGATCGTCTTTCCGCCTGTTGCTATCTGGTAAAATATCAAGCCTTTAATCAAGGGGAAGGTGTGCGCCTTGCCCCTTTCTTTTTTGCGGATGCGATGATGACGGCACGAATAATCGACGGCAAGGCACTGGCGGAGGAGCTGCGCCAGGGCTTCAAGGCGCGCGTGGAGGCGCTTGCCGCCAGGGGGCAAAAGCCCGGTCTGGCGGTCATTCTGGTTGGCGCCGACCCGGCCTCCCAGGTTTATGTGCGGAACAAGGTCAATGGCTGCCTGGCCATCGGCATGCATTCCGAGCAGATCGTCTATGATGCCGCCGTCGATCCGCAAATCGTCCTCGCCCGCATCGCCGCGCTCAACGCCGATCCGGCCATCCATGGCATTCTCGTGCAGTTGCCGCTGCCCGGACATTTCGACGAAGGGCAGGTGCTCGCCGCCATCGCCGCCGAAAAGGATGTCGACGGCTTCCATGCCGAAAATGTCGGGGCGCTGGCCCAGGGCAATCCGCGCTTCATCCCGTGTACGCCCTACGGCGTGATGAAAATGTTCGAGAAGAGCGGCGTCGACCTCGCCGGCAAGGAGGCCGTGGTCATCGGCCGCTCCAACATCGTCGGCAAACCGATGGCGCTGCTGCTTATCAATGCCGGCGCTACCGTCACCGTCTGCAACTCGCGCACCCGCGATCTTGCCGGCCACACCCGCCGCGCCGATATTCTCGTCGCCGCCGTCGGCAAGGCGAAATTCGTTTCCGCCGACATGGTCAAGCCGGGCGCCGTGGTCATCGACGTCGGCATCAATCGCCTGCAAGATGGGCCAGATGCGGGCAAGCTGTGCGGCGATGTCGATTTCGCCGCCTGCCAGGAAGTCGCCGGCCAGATCACCCCGGTGCCGGGCGGCGTCGGGCCGATGACCATCACCATGCTGCTGGCCAACACCATCGAAGCGGCGGAACGCAAGGCGGGGATTTGAATGAGCGAGAAAAAACCCGTTATCGGCGTGGTCATGGGTTCCGACTCCGACTGGCCGACCATGCAGGCCGCCGCCGCCATACTCAAGGATTTCGACGTCGCTTTTGAAGCCCGCGTCGTTTCCGCCCACCGCACGCCCGACCTGCTTTTCGATTACGCCGCCAGCGCCGAATCGCGCGGCCTTCAGGCGATCATCGCCGGCGCCGGCGGCGCCGCCCATCTGCCGGGCATGCTGGCCGCCAAGACAACGCTGCCGGTGCTTGGCGTGCCGGTGCAGTCGCGCGCGCTGTCCGGCGTCGATTCGCTGCATTCCATCGTCCAGATGCCCAAGGGCATTCCCGTCGCCACCTTCGCCATCGGCGAGGCCGGTGCCGCCAATGCCGCGCTCTTCGCCGTCGCCATGCTGGCCAACACGGACGCGGCCCTGCGCGACAAACTGCAAGCCTTCCGTCAGGCGCAGACGGCCAAGGTGCTGGACATGAAATTGCCGGAAGCATGAGCGCCGCGTCAGCCATCCTGCCGCCCGCCACCCTGGGCATGCTCGGCGGCGGCCAGTTGGGCCGCTTTTTCGTCGCCGCCGCGCATGAGATGGGCTACCGGGTCTGGGTGCTCGACCCGGACTCAAACAGCCCCGCCGGACGCATCGCCGAGCGCCATTTTTGCACCGCCTACGACGACTACGCGGCGCTTGACGAATTCGCCGCCGGTTGCGCCGCCATCACCACCGAATTCGAGAACGTGCCGGCCGCCACCCTCGACTATCTGGCCAAGTTCGCGCCGGTGCGCCCCGCCGCTGCCGCCGTCGCCGTCTGCCAGAACCGCCTGGCCGAAAAGACCTTCCTGCGCGACCACGGCTTGCCGCACGGCCCCTTCATCGCGGTCAATGGCGAGGACGATCTGAAAAAAGCGCCAGCGGCGCTGTTCCCGGCGATTCTCAAGGTCGCCCGCTTCGGCTACGACGGCAAGGGTCAGGCCAATGTCGCCAATATCGACGAGGCGCTGCTCGCCTTCGCCCGCTTCCAGGGCGAGCATTGCGTGCTCGAACAGCGCCTGCCGCTCGACCAGGAACTTTCCGTCGTGCTCGCCCGCGACGGCGAGGGCCGCATCGCTACTTTCCCGGTCGGCGAAAATCAGCACACGAACGGCATCCTCGACATCACCATCGTCCCGGCGCGCGCCGCCGCCGACCTCAGGCGCGAGGCCGAGGCCATCGCCGGGTGCATCGCCGAAAAGCTCGGCTACATCGGCACCCTGGGCGTCGAATTTTTTGTCAGTGGCGGCCGGCTGCTGGTCAACGAAATGGCGCCGCGCCCGCACAACAGCGGCCATTACACGCTCGACGCCTGCGTCACCGATCAGTTCGTGCAACAGCTGCGCGCCCTGTGCGGCCTGCCGCTGGGCGAGGCGCGGGCGCATTCGGCGGCGGTCATGGTCAATCTGCTTGGCGACCTGTGGTACGACGGCGCGCATTACCGCGAGCCGGACTGGAGCCGGCTCTACGCCGTGCCCAACCTGAAATTGCACCTCTACGGCAAGCACCATGCCCGGCCGGGGCGCAAGATGGGGCATTTCACCGTCATCGGCGACGATGTCGAGGCGGCGCGGCAAACGGCGCTGGCCGCCCGCCGCGCCATCGGCATCGCGGACTGATGATTTCCGAGGCTGATTACCAGCGCGCCGTCGAACTGCTCTGCGCCGGCGAACTGGTCGCCATGCCGACCGAAACCGTCTACGGCCTCGGCGCCGATGCCGCCAATCCGGCGGCGGTTGCCCGAATCTTCGCCGCCAAGGGCCGCCCGGCGGATCATCCGCTGATTGTCCATCTGGCGGGCCACGATGCCGTCCGCCACTGGGCCGAACATGTACCGGATGTCGCCTGGGAATTGATGGAAACCTTCTGGCCCGGCCCGCTGACCCTGATCCTGAAAAAGCAGGACTGGGTGCCGGACGCCGTCACCGGCGGCCAGGACAGCATCGGCCTGCGCGTGCCCGGCCACCCCGTCGCCCTCGAACTGCTGCGCCGCTTCGCCGCCGCCAAAGGCGCGCGTGCCGGCATCGCCGCGCCTTCCGCCAACCGCTTTGGGCGCATCAGCCCGACCGCCGCCGCCCACGTCGCCGAAGAACTGGGCGAGCGCGTGGCGCTGATTCTCGACGGCGGCCCCTGCAAAGTCGGCATCGAATCGACCATCGTCGACTGCTCGCGCCCCCAGCCCGTGGTCCTGCGCCCCGGGCACATCGCGCCGCTGCACCTGGCCGCCGTGCTTGGCCAGCAGCCAGCCATCGCCAGCGCCAGCGCTGACACCCCGCGCGTTTCCGGCTCGCTTGAAGCCCATTACGCGCCGCAAACGCCGCTGCGCCTCATCGCCCGCGCCGACCTGGCCGACTTCCTCGCCGCCCAGCACGGCAAGCGCTGCGGCATCCTCAGCCCAAACTCGCCGCCGGCCGTTACGCCGCACGATTGGCGCCAACTGCCCGCCGAGCCGCTCGGCTACGCGCACGACCTCTACGCTGCCCTGCGCTCTCTGGATTGTCCCGGCATCGATCTCATCGTCGTCGAAGCCCCTCCCGCCGACCCCGCCTGGGCCGCCATCGCCGACCGCCTGCGCCGCGCTGCCGCTGGCGCTGGCCAGCGCTGATTGCAAGATCACAAAAAACGCGCCGCAACCTTGGAGAAGACAGCGCAATTGCGCTAGAATTCGCCCACTTTGGGGGCATAGCTCAGTTGGGAGAGCGTCTGGTTCGCAATCAGAAGGTCGGCGGTTCGATCCCGCCTGTCTCCACCAAGGAATACCAAGGCCAGGGTTCGCTCTGGCCTTTTTTTGTTTCTTGCTATCGCGAGGGAACGCGGCAGCCGCAATGCCAAAAATCGCGCGCGCTTGCTTCTTTCTCCCGGCAAACGCCGTACAGCAGGCTTCCAGTTGGCTGACGAACCGCATTCCCAAGAATGCCTGGAGCGCTCCCGATGCTTTCCCCCGGACGGGTAGCCTGCCACAGGTGCCCAGCGCTGGCGAAGGGATACGGAATCAGCCGGGAAACGCTCAATCCCTGCCCTGATTTGAAGGGAAGCCGGCAGGGTGTGGATAAGCAAAAAGCATAAAAATAGCAATAATTTAAATTATATCAAAAGCGTGTATAATCCACGTCGTGTTTATCCAGAAGGAATCCTGCATGGCAATCGAAATTGACGTTTCCGCCGTGCTTCCGGCATCCCCTGCCGATGCCCTCGGGTTCTATGGAAAACCTTGCGGCGTCTGGATTGACGCGCTTTTGTCTACTTAAAATCACCCATCGGAAAGAACCCCGTGTCAGCGAGGAGTACCCCATGAGCGAAAGAGAAAACCAATGAGCGCCAGCACCCCCCATCGATATTGGCCGTGGAAGCGCGAGGAAGGTTCGCGGAAAGTGTGCATCGAAGAGATCGTCCGCGATACCTGCCACCAGCCCCGCGAAGCCCTCGTTCCGTCCCTTGTGGAGCGGTACAAGAACGCCATGGAAACCGGCAGCGAATTTCCGCCCCTGACATTGGCCCGCATCAAGGGCAAGGAGCGCTTGCACCTGCTTTGCGGATGGCACAGGTACGAGGCAGCGACCGCGAAGCTCGGCATGAACGCCGTGCAGGCCATCATCATACAGGCGGGGTTCGATGAGGCCCGCTGGATTGCTGCCGAGGATAACCTTTATAACGGCCACGCCTACACGCAACGAGGCGATAACAGACGCGTGTTTGAGGCCTACATGCACGCCAGGAAAAACAAGATGCCGGATGGCACCTTGAAGAGCTACCGGGAGATCGAGCGCGATACCCAGGTCAAGAAGTCCAGCCTGCATAACTGGATGAAAGAGTATTTCCCGGCAACATTTACAGCGATGGGCGGGGAAAAGGCAGAGCGCGCCGAAGCCGGGCCGCCCGAGGTCGATCACTCGGCGGAAATCTTGCGGGCTATCGAGAGAGCCACCGGCGAACTGGAAAACTACGTCGGCAAACTCTCCGACCCAAAGGCCCGCTGGGAGTCTGTGCACAGCATCCTGGCCGCGGTGGAGCGCATGAAAATGCAGCCAATGGAAGAGCCTGCACCCTAGCGAAACCTGTAAAACCCTGGCAGGCACGCCTGCGCGCGCTTTGCAGATGCGCTCGCGCGAATGCCTTTGGCATTTTGGCGGCAGTGGAAGCGGCAACAAAGAAGGACGCCAAACGCCGCGCCTACTGGGAATCCAAAGCAAAAGCGGCCCGTCAGGGAAATGACAGACCGCTTTCAGATAATGCGTGGCGCGCCCAGCGCGATTCGAACGCACGACCCCTGCCTTCGGAGGGCAGTACTCTATCCAGCTGAGCTATGGGCGCTTGGGAGGTCGGATTTTACCTTTTGCCGCCGTGTCCGTCCAATCGCTCTAATCGAAGTAACTGCGGGCCGCCTGGAAGCGTTGGGCGTAGTAGCGGTCGTCGAGACGGTCGATGCGGACGCGGCCGTTGCTTGAAGGGGCGTGCACGAAGCGGGCGTCGCCGAGGTAGATGCCGACGTGCGAGAAAGGCCGGTTTCTGGTGTTGAAGAAGACCAGATCGCCGGGGCGCAGCGCGGCGCGGTCGATCGAACGGCCGCCGCGGGCGATGTCGGCGGCGCTGCCCTGGACCTTGAGGCCGATGGCGCGGGCGTAAATGTAGCTGACCATGCCGCTGCAATCGAGGCCGGCCTCCGGGTTCTTGCCGCCGAAGCGGTAGCCGGTGTCGATCAGTCCGAGGGCATACAACGCCACCTCGTTGCCCGGCGCACTGACCCTTGCCGGCGCTTGCGCTATAGTGCCCGGGGGCGCTGGCCGGTTGCCGGGCGTACCGCAGGCGGCCAGCAGCAAGGCGGCGAACAGGGCGAGGAGTGTGGATGGCGCGGGCATCGAGTTCGTGTGATTTCTACGATACATCTTCCAATGTAATGTTTTTGCAGAAATTTTCAAGACCATGAAACTACAGGACAGGGATTTGCTGCGCACCGCCAACCTGATCGGTGGCCAATGGGTCGGCGCCGACGACGGCGCTACGCTGACGGTGGTTGATCCGGCCAGCGGCGAGTCATTGGCCACGGTGCCGCGCTGTGGCGGCGGCGAGACGCGCCGCGCCATCGCCGCCGCCGAGGCTGCCCTGCCGGCGTGGCGGGCGCTCACCGCCAAGCGCCGCGCCCAGTTTCTGCAAAGCTGGAACCGCCTGATTCTTGACCACGCCGACGATCTCGCCCAGTTGATCACCGCCGAGGGTGGCAAGCCCCTGGCCGAGGCCAAGGGCGAGGCGATCTACGGCGCTTCCTTCGTCGAATGGTTCGCCGAGGAAGGCAAGCGCACCTACGGCGAAAGCATCCCCAGCCCCGCCGCCAACACCCGGCTACTGGTCATCAAGCAGCCGGTCGGCGTCTGCGCCGCCATCACGCCGTGGAATTTCCCGCTGGCGATGATTACCCGCAAGGTGGCTCCGGCCCTGGCTGCCGGCTGCACGGTGGTCGTCAAGCCGGCCGAGGCGACGCCGCTGACGGCGCTGGCGCTGGCCGTGCTGGCCGAACGGGCCGGCCTGCCGACGGGCGTGTTCAATGTGGTGACCGGCGATCCGGCGGCCATCGGCGGCGAACTGACGGCCAACCCGACCGTCCGCAAGCTCTCCTTCACCGGCTCCACCGCCGTGGGCCGTCTGCTCATGGCGCAGTGCGCGGCGACGGTGAAAAAGCTGTCGCTGGAACTGGGCGGCAATGCCCCCTTTATCGTCTTTGACGATGCCGATCTCGACGCCGCCGTCGACGGCGCGCTCGCCGCCAAATACCGCAACACCGGCCAGACCTGCGTTTGCGCCAACCGCTTCCTGATCCAGTCGGGTATTTACGAGGCTTTCGCCGCCTGTCTGGCCGAGCGCGTGCGTGCTCTGAGAGTCGGCCCGGGCAACGTGGAAGGCGTCAGCCAAGGGCCGCTGATCAACGCCGCCGGCCTCGCCAAGGTCGAAGCGCATGTCGCCGATGCCGTCGCCAAGGGCGCCCGCGTGCTCTGCGGCGGCGCTCGCCACCCACTGGGCGGCAACTTCTTCCAGCCGACCGTGCTGGCCGATGTCAGCCCCGACATGCTTCTTGCCCGCGAAGAAACCTTCGGCCCGCTGGCGCCGTTATTTCGCTTCGACACCGAAGAACAGGCCATCGCACTGGCCAACGACACCGAATCCGGCCTCGCTGCCTACTTTTACAGCCGCGACGTGAGCCGCTGCTGGCGCCTCGGCGAGGCGCTGGAATACGGCATGGTCGGCATCAACACCGGCCTCATCTCCAACGAGGTCGCCCCCTTCGGTGGCATCAAGCAATCGGGCATTGGCCGCGAAGGCTCGAAATACGGGATCGAGGAGTATCTGGAGGTCAAGTATCTTTGTTTTGCAGTGTAGGCGGATTGAGCTCGGCTTTGGGTTGGGGCAAACTCGTCGGCACTTGCCGCTCGAAACTGCGCAGGCGGGCAAGTTCGAACAAAAGAAGACCGAAGGTGCCAACAGACCCAAGATAGAAAAAAAACACGCCGGCCATGAAAAACGCTACGCCGCTTTCAGAACGAGAACGCATCAAGGCGAGCATAAGTGGGCCGGAAATCCAGCTAAGAACCGCGCCGACTGCGCCAATATACAGAAGAACTATGCCTGCGTTGCGCAAAAAAACGAGAAAGCCGGATACGTGTGGAGAGCTTAGTACGCTTGGGGTGCGTATAACCACGAAGATACGGTAAAGACCGATAACGAGAATCAGGATGGGGCCAGCAAACGGAATGGTTTTGGCAAAGCTACCGCCAGTTGCCATCATTACCCAACCTGACGTGGCAAGGCCGATGGGCAGAATTGCTCCCAGCACGGTTAAACAGTAGGCAATCCTTGTGGCAAGCGAAACGTTCTTTTCCATTGGTAATCTACTCCCAATATTGAGTTGAGAAACAACCAGAATTAAACGGAAGCCGCATCGTGACTGCCTACCTGATAAATGTGGGGCAGCTTACACCACCCGCAAAGAACTCCCAACATCCATCTATTTGGTGCGCTTGGCGCACACTATTGCCTCAACTATCGCCCCCGGCATCCCGCGCCATCCGCAACAATCCTTCCAGCGGCAGGTTAGATATTTCGACACAGGGAATATCCAAGTGATGCCGCAAAACCCCTGCGTTGCCGCCGGAGAGGAGGCAAATCGCCGCTGGATCGGCCAAGCGGGCGAAGGCGCGGTCGATGGCGCCGGCTTGGGCTTCGATGATGCCGGTGGCGATGGCATCCTCGGTGCGGCGCGGGCTTGCCGTCCATTCGCCCGGGGCGAGTGGCAGGCTGGCGGTATCGCTGGCGAGCGCGCGGCGCATGAGGTCGTAGCCGGGGAGGATGAGGCCGCCGCAAAAGTTGCCGTCGGCGTCGAGGCTGTCGATGGTGGTCGCCGTGCCAGCCATGACGACCAGACAGGGGGCTTGCGTCCGCTGGCGGGCAGCGATAAGGGCGCACCAGCGGTCGACGCCGAGGCGTTCCGGCGGCTGATAGTGATTGATTACTCCGGCGCACTGCCCGCTGCTGCGGACTTCCTCGATGAGCGGCGCCCACGGGCCGAGGCTGGTGGCGATGTGCGCCGCGACCGCCGGGCCGGCGACATTGGCGAGCAGCAGGCGGCGCGGTTGCGGCCAGCGGGCGACAAGGGCGGCCAGCGCTTCATCACGCGGCTCGCCGTGGTCGGCGGCGCCCTGTTCCAGCCAGGCGTGGCCGTCATGGACGCCCCATTTGAGGCGGCTGTTGCCGCTATCGAGGCAGACGATCATCGCGGTTTTCTCTGGTGCGCCATGCTACCCACGGCGCATGAACGAATGCTCCGGCATTTCCTCGCCCCGCTTGCGGGGAAAGCCGGAGGCAGTTGCTTCGCCCATCGCGCTTGCATACGCCGCGTATCCTCTGGAAGGACAGGCTTGAAACCCGCCTCAACATCCCCCTCTCCCCGGCCCTCCCCCGCGAGGGGGGAGGGTGAAAACCGGCGGCGCGTACAGACTGCCGGTTTTGCTCCCTCCCTTTCGGGCGAAGCCCGAAGGAGAGGGTTGGGGAGGGGGGGCGTAAATCTCATTTCCTCAGCGCAAACTGACGTCGCCGCTGTGGATGCGCTGCTGCCCGGCGGCGGTTTGCAGCAACAATGCCCCGTCGGCGTCGGCGCCGAGGCAGCGGCCGGTGAGCGGGGTTTCGCCTGCGTCGAGTACTTGCACCGGGCGATCCTGCCAGATGTGGCGGCGCTGCCAGTCGGCGCGCAGGGCGGCAAAGCCTTCGCCGGCAAAGATATCCAGCACCGCGGCCAGTTGGCGCAGGATGGCGGCCAGCAGGGCGTGCCGGTCGATGGCGGCGAGGCCGGCTTGATCGAGGCCGGCGGGGGGCTGCGCCAGCGCGTCCGGCAATGCCGCTGGCGGCGGACGCAGGTTGATGCCGATGCCGATGATGGCTTGGCAGCCGCGCCGGTTGCCGGTCAGTTCGATGAGTACGCCGGCCAGCTTGGCGTGACCGGCGGGCGTCGCCAGTAGCAGGTCGTTCGGCCATTTGAGGCCGATGCCGCGCGCGCCCTCGGCTTCCAGCGCTTGCGCCAGGGCAAGGCCAACGGCCAGCGACAGGCCGCCGAGGCGGGCCGGCGGGCCGGCGAAGCGCCACAGCAGGGAGAAGGTCAGGCTGCCCTCGGGGCTGGATAGCCAGACGCGGCCACGGCGGCCGCGCCCGGCTTCCTGACGGTCGGCGACGATAACGGTGCCGGCCGGAGCGCCGGCATCGGCGCGGCGCAGCAGTTCGCTGCTGGTCGAATCGCAAACATCGAGGGCGTCGACGTCGAAGCGCCCGGCCAATTCGCCAAGCCGGGCCTTGAGCAGAGCGGGGTCGATCAGCGGCATGGGGTGGGGATGATGCCGGTTAAGGCGGTTTTGATTAAAACCACGAGGCAACGCCTTTCCACGCCTATTCGGGGCAATGGAGGTGGAAAATTTTCCGCTACCCGAATTCCCTCGCCCCGCTTGGAGACTGTCGCGAAAGCCCGATACTCCCCTCCCCCCTCGCGCAGCCCTCTCTCCCGACCTCTCTCCCAGAGGGAGAGAGGCGGCAAGTGCCTCCCCTCTCCACAAGTGGAGAGGGGCAGGGGGTGAGGATCGAGGGGCCGGGGGAG
>Ga0123353_10001242_pt1 | contig 31242 bp, 28 predicted proteins | sample TergutLab28metaG_3_FD_92763 | JGI IMG/M metagenome (GOLD analysis project Ga0123353, IMG submission 92763) | Labiotermes labralis P3 segment gut microbial communities from Petit-Saut dam, French Guiana - Lab288 P3 | ecosystem: Host-associated > Arthropoda: Insects > Digestive system > Gut ...
CAGAGACACAGAGAGAGGCACTGGAAATTCGAAACATCGTTCGCAATGGTTTGATTCCTCTGTGTGTCTCTGTGCCTCTGTGGTAAAAAAAATCTCGCCATTTGAAAGAACTGAAAGACCCTGTTTTCCGGCCCCGTTTGCTTGTCAACAGACGGACGTCGATGTACACTGAAGAGAACGGAATGGGAAGCGTATTGCATGGACAAAAAACGTGTGTATGTCGAATCGTCGGTGATCAGCTATCTGACGGCAAGACCGGCCAGTCAGTCGGGTCCTCGCCATCGACAGCACATCACTGCGGAGTGGTGGTCGATTTGTTCCAACTGGGAATGCTTTGTGGCGACGGCCGTGTTGGATGAAATTGCTCAGGGCGATCCGGTCGCAGCCTCGCAACGAATGGAAAAGGCGCGCACTCTTCCCGAAATGCCCATCACGGACGAAATACGGGCCTTGGCGAATTTGTTGGTCGCCCGAAATCTTGTGCCGTCGTCGTCAGCGACTGATGCGGTCCACCTGGCCGCGGCGGCGTTTTATCGGGCGGATTATTTGGTAACATGGAATCAGAAACATCTGGACAACCTTGCCCTCGGTTCCCGCGTTGAGGAATTGATCCGGGGATGGGGCCTGTCACCGGCGAAGGTCATCACGCCGGAACGATTGCTGGAGGAGACGATATGAAAAAAGATTATGCTGACATGGACCCGTTGGAAGAAATCCGTGCAATCCGCGAAGAGATCAGCCGTAAATATAAGACCGTGGATGCCTATTGCGACTACTTGCAGAAAGCGTACCCCATGAACCCGCCGGCGGAATCGCAGCCTAAAGGCCGGCGGACGTCGATGAAGGCCAACGCCAACGCACAGCCCGCCATGCGACAGCGGAAATCGGCGGCCCACACGTAGCGGATGGCGTTTATTCCGTCGGCAAACCAGCGAACGAGTTAACGAAAACGATTCCCGCGAACCGGCGGTTCATGTTCACTCGTACGCTACGAAACGCGATCGTTCGAAGGAAACGCGTCGGAGGTTCGGCGCGAAATTACCGCCGCCCTCGCCGCAGCAGCGCCAGACCGCCCAAGGCCAGCAGGGTCATCGTCGCCGGTTCGGGAACAACCGGCGCAAAGGCCTGAAACTCGGTCAGACCGAAAAATGACTGCGTGGTATACCAGGCGGCGGCATCATCGGCCTTGGGGAACGTGATCGTCAACTCGCTGATCCCCTGGAAATACTTCATGTCTTTTTCATTCTCGATGTACTCGAGCAGATCGTACCGATTGTAGTAAGTCAACACATCGGAGATGTCGATTTTCACGCCGTCCGTGTACTCCGCATGCCGATCGCTGCTGATCCAGACCCACCGGGGGGCGCCGCGGTTTCCTTCGTGGGCGGCAAACGCAATCCCAACGCTCCCGACGTCACAACGCTCGTCGCCGTAACTGACCGTCACCGACACCGGGTCCGACCCCAGGCCGCCGCGGTTCCACAGCGGAGAATAGGCCGAACCCAGGTGTGTCAATATACCATCCGTGACCGTTTTCCCGTCGTAGTAGGTGACTCCGCCACCGCTGGTGTGACTGCTGGTGTAACTTTGGCCGAGATTCAGGTTGGGACGGACGGGGTCCGCGCCCGCCACGGGCGCGCCGTTGACCGAAAAACTCTGTAGCAGACCGCCAGCGTCCCATCCGGCCTTATAAATCTCCGTGCAGACAAAGGTCATCCAGGTGACGCCCTTGACCGTCATCGGGGCATTCGTCTCATAGCTGTAAATCGGAAGATTCGTCTGATTCCGTTCCAGGTCGGCCAGCGGGACATACCCGACGAGGGCACCATCGGCCCACACGTCAAACTGTTTTACGTAGTTTCGCGCATAGCCGGCGCCGACGATTCCCTGCCCGATATCCAGGGACCACACGTCCGACAGCGCGTCGAAGGCCATGCCGAACCCCCTGCCGGGTGTCGTTCCAGCCCCCGTGGGCATGAGAAATCCCCACGCGGCGTCCGCCGACGTGTACGCGCCGACGATGGGCGTTCCCGACAACGGGGACACCTGACCTGCCGCCGGAAAAACCAGCGCCGCGACGCCCACGGCCAACATCAGTCCCGCCCAATGTCTCGACCTCATCGGTCTCTCCTTTACGTTCGTACCATGATGATCCACAGGAAAATGCCAGGAACGGACAACCACTCCATGCTGACAATCGTACAGGCAAATCGTGCTGCTGTCAACGGCCACGGAGGAACACCGAGTTTTTTTGCTTGACAATACCCCGCCGGTCCACTACTTTCTCTGGATTCTGCCCCGGTGGAGGTGTGCGCTTCCAGCGGCCGCCGGGGTGGATGGTGTGTGATGGTGTGATTTTGAGGATGCACGCTGGAAGCGAAGGATTCACTATGCTACCAACGCAAAAACTGTCCCGTGGGCGAACGCGGTGCCGTCGGGCCCATCAGGCCAAGACGCCCGCTCACTACACGGATTGCCCCAAGTGCAATCAGCCCCGGCTTCCGCACGCCGCCTGCACCAACTGCGGGTACGTCCGCCGCGGGTTAAGCCTGAAGATCGAAGAGGAGAAATAACTCGATGCGTATCGGCATCGACGCGATAGGCAGCGATCACGCCCCCGAGGCGGAGGTCCAGGGCGCCTTGATGGCCCGGCCTTTGCTGGACGGCGGGGACCGCATTGTCCTGATCGGACCGGAACCCCTGCTTCGCGACAAGCTCCGCGATTGCGGCGTGCCCGACTGGGCGGATTGGATCGAAATTCATCACGCCGGGCAGGTGATCGCCATGGACGACTCGCCGGTGGAGGCGCTGCGCTCCAAGCCGGACAGTTCCATCGCCCGCATGGCCGAACTGCACCGCGACGGCGCGGTCGACGCCTGCATCTCGGCCGGTAACACCGGCGCGTGCGTGGCGGCCGCCCAGATGAGGCTGCGACGGCTGGCCAATGTGCACCGCCCCGGAATTGCGATCATCATGCCGACCTTCCACGGTCCGGTGGCCTTGTGCGACGTGGGCGCGAACGTCGCGTGCAAACCGCAGCACCTGCACCAGTACGCGGTCATGTCGTCGGTGTATGCGCGGACGACCTGCGGCATCGCCAGCCCCCGCGTGGGGCTGCTCAGCGTGGGCGAGGAAGAGGGCAAAGGAAACGACCTCATCAAACGCACGCACGAACTGTTGACCGAAGACAAGGTGGGCGTGAATTTCATCGGAAACGTCGAGGGGCGGGACCTGTTCAACGGCACGTGCGACGTGATGGTGTGCGACGGGTTTGTCGGAAACGTGATTATCAAGCTGGTCGAAGGCATGGCCGAGGGCGTGGTCCGGGGCATGGCGACGGAAATGGCCGCGGAGTTGCCGCCGGAGTTGGCGCCGCAGGCGAAAAAGGCCGCCAAGGCCATCATGGGCAAGTACGACTACAACGAGTACGGCGGGGCTCCGTTGCTGGGGGTGGACGGCATCTGCATCATTTGCCACGGCGCGAGCAACGCGCGGGGCATCATGAACACGGTGCGGGTGGCCAAGGCGTTCTCCACAACCGGCGTCAACGAGCAGATCACGAATCTGCTCGCCGGCGAGTCGAGGTAATTTTGTGATGCCCCTAAAAGCGCGCGTGACGGGCCTGGGCATGGCGGTGCCGGCCGGCGTGATGACCAACGACGATTTCGCGAAGTTTCTCGACACCAGCGACGAGTGGATCACGCAGCGCACGGGAATCCGTCAGCGGCACATTGCGGGCGAGGGCGAGAGCACGGCCTCGCTGGCGGCGGCGGCGGCCAAGAACGCCTTGGCCGACGCGAAACTGTCGGCCGGGCAGTTGGACATGATCATCGTCGCGACGGTCAGCCAGGAAATGGTGTTCCCCGCGACGGCGTGCTTCGTGCAGGCCGAACTGGGCGTGCCGGGAATTCCCGCCTTTGACATTTCCGCCGCGTGCAGCGGGTTCGTGTACGCGATGACGGTGGGGGCGAAATTCATCGAGAGCGGCATGGTCCGCCGCGTGCTGGTGATCGGGGCGGAAACGCTGTCGCGATTCAGCGACTACACCGACCGCGGCAGTTGCATCCTCTTCGGCGACGGCGCGGGCGCCGCCGTGCTCGAAGCCACCGACGACCTCTCCCTGGGCCTTCAGTACAGTTGCCTTTTCGCCGACGGCAACGGGTGGGACTTCATCCACGTGCCCGCCGGCGGGTCGCGCCAACCGGCGACGGCGGCGACGGTCGAGCAGCGGTTGCACTATATCAAAATGAAGGGCCGCGAGGTGTACAAGTTCGCGGTGGACAAGATGCAGTGGCTGCTGGAGGACTGCATGAAGGCCTGCGGGCTTGGCGTGGCGGACGTGGATCTGGTGGTTCCGCACCAGGTCAACCTTCGGATCATCGAATCGGCGACGTCGAAACTGGCGTTTCCCCCGGAAAAGGTGTACGTGAACATCGACCGGTACGGGAACACGTCGGCGGCGTCGATTCCGATGGCGTTGTGCGAAGCCCGGTCGGCCGGGAAGATTCGGGCCGGGTCGACGGTGGTGATGGTCGCCTTCGGTGCGGGCTTGACGTGGGCCGGGGCCGTGGTGAAGATGTAGGTCGCAAACTATGAAAATAGCATTCTTATTTCCGGGACAGGGCGCGCAGGCCGTGGGCATGGGCAAGGACCTGTACGACGCGTTTGCGCCCGCCCGCGAGGTGTTCGACCGGGCCGAGTCCGTCACGGGACTTCCGATCAAGCGGCTGTGTTTTGACGGTCCCGAGGACGAATTGAGTCGGACCGACAACGCCCAGCCGGCGATTTTTACGGTGTCGGCGGCGCTGCTGGCGTGCCTTCGCGAGCGGCTGCCGGGTCCGGTTCGTCCGGCGTTCATGGCCGGGTTGAGCCTGGGCGAGTACACGGCGTTATATGCGGCCGACTGCATCGACTTCGAGGACGCGTTGCGGTTGGTGAAACTTCGCGGGGCGGCTATGCAGTCCGCCGCCACGGCCGTCCGGTCGGGAATGGTGGCCGTGATTGGCCTGGATGAGGCGAAGGTGAACGAGCTTTGCCAGGCGGCCGCCCAGGGCGAACCGCTCGTGGCGGCGAATTTCAATTCGCCCGGACAGATCGTCGTCAGCGGCGCCCAGGCCGCCTGCGAGCGGGCCGAGGCGATGGCCAAGGATTTCGGCGCCTCCGGTGCGACGTCGCTCAAGGTGGCCGGGGCGTTCCACAGCCCGATCATGGCCCCGGCGGCGGACCAGCTCGGTCTGGCGCTGGACGGCGTGGTCTTCCGTGCCCCGCGAGGACTGGGCCTCGGGTTGGCGGGCGAGGACGTCGAAATCGTCTCCAACGTCGAAGCTTCGCCGTACGGCTGTCTGTGCCGCACCAGGACGTTGCTGATGACGCAACTCACCAGCGGGGTCCGGTGGCAGCAGAGCATGGAGTTTTTGCTTGGGCAGGGCGTGACGAAATTTTACGAGATCGGCCCCGGCCGGGTGCTGGCGGGCCTGATGCGGCGAATCCACCGCAAGGCGGAGGTCGTCACGATCAACGGGCGCGAGTCGCTGGAAAAATCCATCGACACCTTTCGCGCCGCGATCGACCCGTCGTACTGGTCGGCGGAGAGCCACATAGCCACATAGCCACGTAGCCACATGGCCACGTAGGGCTTGCATGGCGTGTGGGTGAAGATGGGCCGTTTGTTCGAAGGAATGGTTTCGTTAACTCGTTGACTCGTTAACTCGTCAGCGGGTTGGTTAGGTTCCGAGTGAACGAGTTAACGAATAAACGAGTTAACGGTTTGGAAACGAGGAAACAGTCATGGCAGACAAACACAGCGAAAAAGTGGCGATTGTGACCGGCGGGGCCCGTGGGATCGGGCGGGAGATCGTTCGGGAACTGCTGGCTGCGGGCATGACCGTGGTGGCGGTGGACCTTCGCGAGGATTTGCTCAAGGAACTGCCGGCCGCGCTGGGCAATCCCGGTGAAAAACTACAGACGGCCGCCTGCGACGTGACCGACAGCGACAAATTCCCCAAGGTCATCGAGGATGTTGCCGAAAAATTCGGGCGGCTGGACGTGCTGGTCAACAACGCGGGCATCACGCGGGACAACATCGTGCTGATGCTGACCGACGACGACTGGGACCTGGTGATGAAGGTGAATTTGAAGAGCGCGTTTATCGGCACGCGGGCGGCGGGCAAAATTATGATGCGTCAGCGGAGCGGCAGCATCGTTTTCATGAGCAGTTACAGCGGTCTGGAAGGCAACCGCGGACAGGCGAACTACGCCGCGTCGAAGGCGGGCATGCTCGGTTTGATGAAGTCGGCCGCCAAGGAACTGGCCAAGCGCAACGTGCGGTGCAACGCGGTGTGTCCGGGCTTCATTCAAACGGAAATGACCGACGTGCTGCCGCAGCAGGCCAAGGACATGGCGCTGGAGCAGATTCCGATGCAGCGGTTCGGCAAACCGCAGGACATCGCCCAGGCCGTGGCGTTCCTGGCCGGCGACGCCAGCACGTACATCACCGGCCAGACGCTGAGCGTCGACGGCGGGATGCACACGTAACGACGAGCCAGTAGCCAATAGCCAGTAGGTACGGAACGTCGGTAAAAAAAAGGCCGTGTACGCGGGAATGATTACGATGATGTGGCTGGAACCGGATCGGGTGAATTGTGGCAAACTTCGCCATACCTGATGGCGATTGGCTACTGGCGATTGGCTTCGGTTTTTTGACTTGCGAGTTTGTCGGGTCTTCGCTATAGTACCCGGCCTTGCGGACGCAGTGATTTGTGATGTTGCGATACGGAAACCGTCGCATACAGGCGATGGGTAGAAAAACCCCTATGGAGAGGTTATAGCATGGCAGATGAGATTCAGGACAAGGTGATCGAGATCGTGAGCGAACAGATGGGCGTGGACAAGGGCGAGATCACTCGCGAGACGTCGTTTGTGAACGACCTGAACGCCGATTCGCTGGACACGGTCGAACTGGTGATGGAGTTCGAGGACGAATTCGAGTTGTCGATCCCCGATGAGGAGGCCGAGAAGATTCAGACGGTCGGTCAAGCCATCGATTACATCAAAGAACACAGCAGCAAGGCGTAGGGAATCTTCATGGCAAAGCGCCGTGTAGTCGTGACAGGCCTGGGGACGGTGAACCCCATGGGCCATTCCGTGGGCGAATTCTGGTCCTCGGTTCTGGCCTGCCGAAGCGGGATCCGCCGCATTCAGCGGTTTGACCCCGAGCCGTTCGCGTCGCGGATCGGCGGCGAGGTGTTGGGCTGGGAAATGCCCGGCGACCTCGTTGACGTTCGCGAGGGCAGGCGGATGGACCGGTTTTGCCAGTTCGCGGTCGCGTGTTCGATCGAGGCCGTCCGCGACAGCGGGCTGGACTTCGCGAAGGAAAACGTCGAGCGCTGCGGTGTGATTTACGGTAGCGGAATCGGCGGGCTTCAGGAATTGGAAGATCAGCACCTGCGGATGATCGAGAAGGGCCCCGGCCGCGTGAGCCCGTTCACCGTTCCCAAACTGATGGCCAACGCCGCCTGCGGGAACATCTCCATTGTCTGGGGGCTCAAGGGCCCCAACCAGGCGGTGGTGACGGCCTGCGCGTCGGCGGGAAACTCCATCGGCGAGGCGATGCGGTGCATCCAGCGGGACGAGTGCGACATGGCCATCACCGGCGGAAGCGAAGCCGCCCTGACGCGGATCGGTTTGGCGAGTTTCTGCGCCCTCAAGGGACTGTCCACGCGTAACGACGACCCCGAACACGCCAGCCGTCCGTGGGACAAAGACCGCGACGGGTTCCTGCTGTCCGAGGGCGCCGGGGCGCTGGTTCTGGAAGAGTTGGAACACGCAAAAGCCCGCGGCGCGAGGATTTACGCCGAGTTGGTGGGCTACGGTTCCAGCGGCGACGGGTATCACATCACCGCGCCGGACCCCGAGGGTAGCGGAGCGCTGCTGGCCATGCGGCGGTCGTTCGAGGACGCCCGGATCGCCCCCGATCAGGTGCAGTACATCAACGCGCACGGAACGAGCACGGAACTGGGCGACCTGGCCGAGACGCGGGCCCTCAAGCGGGCCTTCGGCGAGTACGCCACGCACGGGCTGATGGTCTCGTCCACCAAGAGCGCCCACGGCCATCTGCTGGGCGCCAGCGGAGCGGTGGAGGCGATCGTCTGCCTCAAGGCGATGGCCGACGGTGTGATTCCGGCGACGCTGAATCTGGACAACCCTTCGGACGGCTGCGATCTGGACTACGTGCCCAAAACGCCGCGTCAGAAGAAGGTGGATATCATGTTGTCCAACAGTTTCGGTTTCGGCGGGCACAATGCCTGTTTGATTTTCAAGCGGTTTAACGGTTAGCCAATACTGGCAGGAGAGAAGATAGTGGCACATTCGCTTTCGGCAAAGAAGCGTGATCGGCAGAACGCCAAGCGTCACGGGCGGAATCAGTGGCGTAAGGCGCAGGTGAAGACGGCGGTGAAGGCGTTGGAAAAGGCCATTCACGGCGGAAAGAAGGAGGAGGTTCCCGCGCTGTTGAGCGAGGCCTACCGGAAACTGGACCGCGTCGCCGACGGTGGAACGATTCACAAAAAGACGGCCTCCCGCAAAAAGTCCCGCCTGGCCAAGCGCGCCAACAAGATGGCCGCCGCCAAGTAGCGTAGATATGGCTTGCCTCTTTGCGCTGTAGGACGTTTCGGTCGGTTGGATGTATATATAGTCAGTCCGACTTCGCGAAGACCGAGCGGGATTACACGGATTAAAGGATGTAAGGATTGCGGATACAGAACGATTGTTCCGTGCGGCAATCCTGTAATCCGTTAATCCGTGTAATTCCGCTCGGTCTTCGCGAAGTCGTATACATATACCTTTAGCGCCTGGAGCGTCCTACAGCGCAAAGAGGCAAGCCATTGGAATGGTTATGAACCACCGTTTCGTCAGCCGGGCGGGGGAGAAGTTGCAGGGGGCGCTGGACGCGTTTGGCGTTCACGCTCGCGTTGTCGGGCGGGTGTGCGCGGATTTCGGGTGTAACGTCGGCGGGTTCACCGACTGTCTGCTACAGGCCGGGGCCGCCAAGGTGTTCGCCATCGACACCGGATACGGCGAACTGGCGTGGAAACTCCGCAAGGACCCCCGCGTGGCCGTGATGGAACGCACCAACGCCCTCTACTGCGATGTGCCCGAACCGGTCGACCTCGTCACCGTCGACGTCGCCTGGACCCCCCAGCGGCTGGCGGTCCCCGCGGCGTTGAAGTGGTTGAAGACTGGCACGGAGACGAAAAATACGCCGCTCGATGGGCCGCTCATCATTTCTTTGATCAAACCGCATTACGAAGCCGAGAAGTTTCTCGGCCGAAAACCGCACGGTGTGTTGAGTCCCGAACAGGCCTCCGACATCGCCAGCCGCGTGTGCGACGAACTGGCCCACACCTTCCCCTGCCGCGTCCTGGGCCTCACGCCAAGCTCCCTGCTCGGCAAAGGCGGCAACCGCGAATTCCTCGCGTTGATCTCACCGGCATAGACGAATGAGTACCCGCGTGCCTTCGGGGAGTTTTTCGCCTTCGTCGATGGGCAGTTGTGGGTTCAGTTGGCGGAGTTTCGCGGGATTGAACTCGGGAATCTTATTTAAGTTGCTCCTCCAAATGCTCGACGTTAACGAGCAGAGCATGTCGTAGGTGTGTGTGCTTTGTCGTTGCGCGGGCTGTTGATGTTGATTATTTCAGTCGGTGGTCGATTTGGCCGAATTTTTCTGTGCGAGGTTCTCGGTGAACCCGCTCGGTGGACCCGTGGGAGAAACGCGGAACATGAAGCAGACGCCGTTTGTCACCGCCCAGACGAGGCGGCTGGTCGCGGAGTTTCGGCGCGACCGTCGCAAGATGACGGTGTTAGGCGTGCTGCTGCTGGTCGGGCTGGTGCTGGTGATTCGCTCGGCGTTCACCGCGGGGCCCGCACCGGCGCATGCGCTGCCCAAACGGTCCGCGAATTCCCTCGCGGCCGCCAACGAATCCGCCCGCCGCGCGAAAAGCTTTCTGGACGAGGAATACATCAGCCGTATCAATCGCAATCAGACGCGCGACCTGTTTCTGCCCAGCGAGCCGTTTTTCCCCCCGCCTCCCGCTTCGGTGAAGGCGGTGTCGGCGGCGGGGACCGAGGCGGAGGCATCGGAGGACCAGCCAGAGGAAATTCAACGCCAGAACGTGCTGAAGGACGCGGAGGCCCTGCGGCTGCAAAGCACAATGCTCGGTTCGCGGACGGTGGCGAGCATCAATAATTTCACGCTCGCCATCGGGGACGAAATCATCGGTTTCCGCGTGATCGACATCCAGGCCAACCGCTGCACGGTGGAGAAGAACGGAGTGGCCGTGATGCTGACGATCGTTCCGTAGATGTCAAAATGTGTCGAAGGTTTTCCGGCGTCGCCGCGTGCGACGAGAACAACTTACCCCGGTTGCCCTGGAGGCGACCCTATGCGAAGGAGAGTTTGATGGCTAGTCAATCACACCCATGGAGATGGGGAATTCTGGCGATGATCGTTACCGTGTTGGCGGCAACGAGCGTGGCCGCCCAACAGGCGGAGATGGATCCCACGGATTCCGATGCCGTGGAAGAGGCCGCCACCCCCGCGGCCGGCGACTCCGAGAAGACCGGGGGAGAAGCCACCTTCACCCTCGAACGGCCTGGGTTCATCAAGGAAATCCACTTCCGCGACACGCCCATGCGGAACGCGTTCCAGATGCTCGCCCTCTCCGTCACCGGACAGAAGAACATCATCGCCACGAAGGAAGTCACCGGAAAAGTGACGGCCGACTTGTACGGGGTGACGTTCATGGAGGCCTTGGACGCGGTGGTGAGGTCCTCCGGGTACGTGTATGAGGTGGACGGAAACTTCATCTACGTGATGACGGTCGACCAGTGGAAAAAAGCCGCCGACGCCAAGCGGCAGATGACCGTGGGGACGTTCCGGCTGGCGTATTTGACGGCCACGGACGCCAAGGATTTGATCGCTCCGGCGTTGTCGAAGGACGGCGAGATCGCCACGACGCCGAGCGCGAAGATCGGGATTAACACGTCCAAGACCGATGCCGGCGGCGTCGGCTACGCGCAGGACGACGTGCTCGTGGTGCGCGATTACGCCGAGAACATCGCCGCGGTGGAGAGCATTCTCCGCCAGGTGGACGTCAAGCCCGAGCAGGTGCTCATCGAGGCGACCATTCTCAGCGCGTCGTTGTCGGAGCGGAACGACCTGGGCATCGACTTTGGTCTGCTGACCGGCGTGAAATTCACCGATCTGAGCAGGACCAACTCGGAGGGGAACGGTTTTGCCGTTCCCCCCACCTACCCCCTCAACCGGGCGCCGCTGTCGGACTTCCGCACGGACTTCGGCGCGATGGTTCCGGGGACCGGCCTGAACGTGGGGTTCGTCAGCAGCAACGTGAGTGTCTTCCTGCGGGCCCTGGAGGAAATCACCGACACCACCATTCTGGCCAATCCGAAACTGCTGGTGGTCAACAAAATGCGCGGCGAGGTCATGGTCGGTAACCGCGACGGTTACTTGACCACGACCGTTACGCAAACCGCGGCCATTCAGTCGGTGCAGTTCCTCGAAACCGGAACGCGGCTGATCGTTCGCCCGTTCATCGGTCGCGACGGGTTCATTCGAATGGAGATTCACCCCGAAGACTCGTCGGGCGGTGTGAACATGGTCGGCGGAAGCGTGCTTCCGTGGGAAAAGACGACGGAAGTCACCAGCAACGTGTTTGTCCGTGACGGCCACACGATCGTGATCGGCGGTCTGTTCCGCGAGCGTACCGTCGCCAGCCGCAATCAGGTTCCGTTGCTGGGCAACATTCCGTTCCTCGGGGCGGCCTTCCGCGGCACGACCGACACCACGGTCCGCGAGGAAGTGATCATCCTGATCACGCCGCGCATCGTCCGCCAGGAAGTGGATGAAGCCACCTCCGCCCAGATCGCCGACGACGTGGAGCGGATGCGCGTGGGCGCCCGCAACGGGTTGCAGTGGTTCGGCCGGGGCAAACTGTCGCAGACGTACCTGCGCTGGGCCAAGGAAGCCATCGCCCAGGGCAACACCAACAAGGGACTCTGCCACCTGGACATGGCGCTCAGCCTCCAGCCGCGGATGATCGAGGCCATTCACCTCAAGGAACGGATCAAGGACCGCGCGTTCTGGTCGCGTGAGGACAGGCCCGCCACGGCCCGCATTATCATCCAGCAGATGATGATGCAGGAACTGAGCCTTCCCGTGGAATCCATCGTCCCGCCGAGCAAACCCAGGGACGTCGAAAACATCGACGTCAGGGTACAGGCCCAGATGAACCTGATGCCCCGCGAATGGATGCCCATCGAGGAACAGACCCGCAGCGTGCTGAAATCGTGCAAACAAATGAAGCACGAAGCCCGGCCTGCCGATGAGGAAGAAGACGACGCCGACCTGGACAGCCCGAGCGATCAGGCCGTCCGGGACGGTGACGACGACGGCGACGGCAGTGACGGTGACGACGAAAACGATGACGGTGTCATCACGACCGAGTCGGTCGAGATGGTGGAAGAATAATCACGGACGAAGCGGCGGCAAATGAGTCGCCCATTTTATGGAGATTCCTATGAAGACGCGGTTATGGATGTTGGCGGCGGGCATGGTGGTCGTGGTCGGTTGCGGCGGGGAGTACAAGACGGAAAAGCAACTGGTGAAGGAGCAGTGGGACCAGTCGCGGGCGCTGGTGCTGTACAGTGTGGCGGCCGAGCAACTCCGCATCGGAGAACTGGACGTCGCCTACACCAAAACGCTCGAAACGTTGAATCTGGCGCCGGAGCTTTCTTCCGCTCACATTCTGCTGGCGAAAATTTTCATCGAGCAGGGCAAATTCGCCGACGCGGCCACGGTTCTCGGAACGGTGTGCGAAAAGCTGCCCCAGGCGGCGGAACCGGTCTATCTGCTGGGCGTGGCGCAGGAAAAGCAGCGCCAGTACGAAGCCGCCCTGGACAGCTACCGCAAGGCCTATACGCTCGATAACAGCCGCCTGGACGCGGTCAACGCCGCGGCGGAGGTGTTGATCTTCACCGATCGCATCGAGGAGGCCCGTGACCTCGTCGACGGTTCGCTCGCGCGGGCGGGAACCGAGCCGGACCTGTACGAAACCGCGGGGCGGATCGCCATGATGCGGAAGGATTACGCCGCGGCGGCGCGGCATTTCCAGGACGCCCACGATCTGGCGTTCGCCAATCTTCGCTATCGCGAGTTGTTGGGTGAGGCGCAACTCCTGGCCGGCGAGTACGCCTACGCCGTCGAGACGTTCGCGCAGTTGCTGGCGATCAAGGACTACCAGCCCGGCGCGACGACGTACGGGCTGCTGGGCGACGCGTACATGGCCTTGGGCCGTCACGTGGACGCGCGGAACGCATACGCCAAAATGGCCGACGTGAACCCGAACTCGGCCGGCGCGTGGGTGAACGTGGCCCAGGCGTCGCTGGCGCTGGGCGACAACGACCGCGCGATACGGTCGGCCCGGGCGGCGCTGTCGCTCGAAGTCGACAATCCCGACGCCGCGCTGGTGCTCGGCTATGCGATGTTTCGCGACGGAAATCCCGACGACGCGGTGGACATTCTCAGCCGGGCGACGAAACGGCACGACCGAAACGCGCAGCTTTTCCTGGTCCTGGGACGCTGCCGCCAGGCGACCGGGCAAACCGAACACGCCAAGGAATGCTATCGCAAAGCCCTGGCCATCGAACCCGACAACGAACTGGCCCGGAAACTGCTCCGCACCATTACCGAAACCGAAACCGCGAGCATCGCCAGACCGTAACGACGAAACTGTCAGGCGGCAAGCGACCAGTGACAAGTGACAAGCGACAAGAGTAGGCAACGCCTGTTCTATTTCGTGTCCTCGGGCAGTGCGAATGTTTTGAAAGACAAGATTTTCCTTCTCTAGTCGCTTGTCACTTGTCGCTTACCGTTTGACCATGTAATCGCCGATCCACTATGACGACCGCCAAACGCCTTGGGTTAACCACGATCGCCCTGATTCTGGTGGGCGCCGGCGCCGCGTATTACGCGACGGTGATGGCGCTGCGGACGCATGGGTGGGACCTGACCGCCTGGAGAATCGACGTCCTGGTGCTGGCGCTGGTGGCCGCTCTGGCGACACTGGTGCTGCTGGTGTTCTGGCGGTCGCTGCACCGGTCGGTCAACTCGGTGGGGCGGCAACTGCAAAAAATGGCCGACGACGAGCAGGTCGGCCTGGTCATGATCGAGGACAACAACGAACTGGCCTACATCACCCGTCCGCTCAACGAATACCTCACCATGCTCATGGCGAAGATGGAGACCCTTCGCGGAGAAAACCGCGAACTGCACATCCAGTCGCGCATCGCGTCCGCCGAAAAAAATCACACCGAAGCCATTATTTTCTCCATCTCCGACGCCGTGATCGTCACCAACCGCTTCGACGAACTGGTCCTCGCCAACGAGGCCGCCGAGCGGCTGCTGGGGTTCAAGTCCGCCCCCAGCCTGCGGAAGAACATCGACCGCATCATGTCCGACACCACGCTGATCCGGCTGATCCGCGAAACGCGAAGCCACGGCGGAAACGCGCTGGCCAAGACACGCAAGGTCGTCGAGCACACCATCGACGACAAAGGCATGCCGCGCATTTTCACGATCACCCTCTCCTGCGTGATGGCCGTCAACGACGAGGTCAGCGGCGTGGTGGCCGTCCTCCACGACGTGACGCGCGAAAAGGAAATCGCGCGGATGAAAAACGAGTTCGTCTCGAACGTCTCGCACGAATTCAAGACCCCGCTGGCGTCCATCAAGGCGTACGTGGAGATGCTCGTCGACGGCGAGGCCCGCGACGAGGACACGCAGAAAGAGTTTTACGACATCATCCAGAGCGAGACTAACCGCCTGACCCGCCTGATCGAAAACATTCTCAACATTTCGCGGATCGAGAGCGGCGTGGTCAAGGTGGTCAAGGAACCGCTGAGCCTGACCGGCGTGGTCAAGCAGATGATCGACGTTGTGCTGCCGCAGGCGCGGGCGAAGAATCAGAAGATTGTCGAGCGGCTGGCGCCGGTGTACTACCAGGTGGAGGCCGACCACGATATGATTCGCCAGGCCGTGCTGAACCTGCTGTCCAACGCGATCAAGTACACGTCCGACGGCGGGACGATCACGCTGGCCGTGACGGTGGACGAACGCCGCGACCTGGCCGTATGCGACATCACCGATACTGGCGCGGGTATCCCGGCCGAGGATTTGCCGCACATTTTCGACAAGTTTTATCGTGTCCGCGCGAACTCCAAGATGGCCAAAGGCACCGGCCTGGGGCTGACGCTGGTGAAACACATCGTCGAAACCGTCCACGGCGGCCGCCTGACCGTCACCAGCGAAGCCGGTGCCGGAAGCACCTTCACCTTCGAACTGCCCGTGCTGCGGTGACGGAAGCGACAAGCGACCAGTGACAAGAGAAGGAAAAGCTTGTCGGGACTGTAGCGTTGTAGGTGTGTAGATTTGGCGTGGAAGGCAAATGGATTGACCTCTCCGGTCTCGTGTCGGAGTCGCCGGCATGTAGCCGCGGAGCGGCGTCCAGTATAGCCCAGGGCGAGCGGTACTCCGCGAGCCCTGGGTACGGAGCGTTTTTCATCTCCTCATCGTGCCTGACGCCACTGGCCGCAAGTCCGGCACGCGGGCCTGTACGGCATCGAACGGCGCGAACAGGGGAACGGCGTGCGTCGTGGGCCGCCGTGTTCGTGCGATGGCGTGACACACGGCCAGTGGCGCGGGCGAACGATTATGAGAGAAGAAAAGAGTCGCGAACCCAGGGCTCGCGGTCTACCGCTCGCCCTGGGCTATACTGGACGCCGCTCCGCGGCTACATGCCGGTGACTTCGACGCGAGACGGGGGAGGCCGGTCTATTTGCCTTCCGCGCCGAATCCACACACCTACACGGCCACAGTCTCGACAAATGCCTCATACGCCTGCGCCGAACAGTCTAACAGCCTAAAAACCTAACAGTCTGCCGTTAAAACTTCTGTCCCCACGTCTGGCCGCCGTCGCCGTCGTCTTCGTCGTCGGGGTGATCGGTGTGGTCCTCCTCGTCGGGCGATTTCCAGCGGTCGGCCTCGCTGAGGTCGTCCAGTTCGCGTTCCATCGCCTTGAACATTTTTTCCTGCATCGGGGCCAATTTGCGGTAGTAATCGAGCGTGGCCTGGTAGCTGCCGACCATCTGGTTGATCTTGACCAGTTGCCACTTCGTCAGGCACTCCGGCTCGACGATGGTGGAGAAGGGGTCGCAGTCCAGGCGAATATCGCCGCGGCTGTTCCGATGAAAATACTGACAGTCCTGGCATTGTATCATGATGATCTCCGATCCTTTCCATCGTATCACACGCCGCGGCGGCGGGGAAGGTCTCTGCAAAAGGTCTCAGGGTTTTTCGGTTCTTGTACAAGGCAAGATTTTTTTCACCACAGAGGCACAGAGGAGCACAGAGAAGGACGTTGGGGATTCGAAAGACGTGATGAATTCGAAACATTTGTCGAATGCCCAACGTCCTTCTCTGTGCTCCTCTGTGCCTCTGTGGTAAGAAAACCTCGCCTCACGGGAGAACTGAAAGACCCTGCAAAAGGTCTCCGCAAAAAATCCCGTTGTTTTCCCGTATATCCCGTTTATCCTGTTACCGTCGTTTCCTGGTGTTCTCTGTACCTGTGGTCGAAAAGGAGTTTCCATGGAACAGGTTGGTCCGGGGGTGTGGAAAATTTCGTTGGGGGCGCCCGAGGCGGCGACGCCGGTACGGGTGCGGGGTCGAGCGGCCGCGGTGGAGCGGATGGCGGCCTTGCCGGCGGCGGAGTGTCCGTTCGCGGCGGCGGATTTTCTCACAGAGAAAACGGCCCGCGGGTTTGTCGTCGCGATGCCTCTGGCCAAGGGCGAGCAGTTGTACGGCCTGGGGCTGCAACTCAAGAGCGTCCATCAGCGGGGTAAGAAGAAGACGCTCCGCGTGAACAGCGATCCGACGGCGGATTTGGGTGACTCGCACGCTCCGGTTCCGTTTTTCGTGTCGACGGCAGGGTACGGCGTGCTGGTGGACACGGCCCGTTACGCGACGTTTTACATGGGGGCGGCCGGGGTGCGGTCGGGTCCGTTGTGTCGGCACCCGGAGTGGACCAGCGGCGAGCGTGCGGTGACCGACGCGGCTGTGTCGGCGGAGGAATTGTACGCCAGTCAGCAGCATCAGCGGCCCGTGGACGTGGTGGTGGAGGTCCCGGCGGCTTCGGGTGTGGACGTGTACGTGTTCGCCGGACCGACGATGCGTGACGCGATCGCTCGGTACAATTTATTTTCCGGCGGCGGGTGCGTTCCGCCGCGATGGGGGCTGGGGGTGTGGTATCGCCCTCACGGCGGGCTCGGGCAGGCGGAGGCGGAGGCATTGGCGACGGCCCTTCACGCCGACGCGATGCCCTGCGACGTGTACGGCCTGGAGCCCGGCTGGCTGAGCGCGGCCTATTCCTCCACGTGGATGTGGAGCGAAAAATTCCCCGACCCTGGCGGGTTCGTCCGCCGCATGGCCGCCATCGGCATGAAGGTGAACTTGTGGATTCATTTGTTCACGCACGTGAACAACCCGCTGTACGAAAAGCTGGAACCGCTGAGCGGGTCGGTGGGCGTGTGGAACGGCCTGGTGCCGGATTTGACGCTTCCGGCGACGCGGGCGATGGTGGCGGAGCACTTCGAGCGGACGCACGTGTGCCACGGCGCGAGCGGGTATAAGATTGACGAGTGCGACAACAGCGATTTTATTCCGTCGGCGTGGTCGTTCGGCGAGTTTGGGCAGTTTCCGTCGGGGCTCGACGGCGAGCAGTTTCACAGCCTGTTCGGCATGATGTGCCAGGAGACGGTGGAGTCGATTTTCCGCCGTCGGGACGAGCGGACGTACGGCCAGGTGCGGAACTCGCACGCGTTGGCGGCGAATTATCCGTTCGTGCTGTACAGCGATTTGTACGGCCATCGGGATTTCATTCGCGGGGTGGTGAACGCGGGTTTTTCGGGCCTGTTGTGGTCGCCGGAGGTTCGCGACGCCGCCTCGGCGGAGGATTTGATCCGGCGGTTGCAGAGCGTCGTGCTGTCGCCGCAGGCATTGATCAACGCGTGGTACATCAAGAATCCGCCGTGGAAGCAGTGGGTGACGGAGGAGAACAACGCCGGCCGATTTTTGCCCGACGCGGAGGCGTTGACGGCGGCGTGCCGGGCGATTCTGGAGTTGCGGATGTCGTTGGTGCCGGTTTTGTACGCGGCCTTTTATCGGTATTTTCTGGAGGGCGTTCCGCCGTTCCGCGCTCCGGTGGTGGACTGGCCGGCCGAGGCGGCGTTGTATACGATTGAGGACCAGTGGATGATCGGTGACCGGCTGATGGCCGCTCCGGTCGTGGCGGGGCAGGCCGAGCGGGACGTGGTGCTTCCGCCGGGCGCGTGGCGGGATTTCTGGAGCGGCTTGCCGTTCGCGGGTGGGCAGGTTGTTCACGTTTCCGTGCCGCTGGAACAGACGCCGCTGTTCGTGCGCGACAACTGTTTGCTGCCGCTGGCCAAACCGACGCAAAACACGACCGACGCGGCCAGTTTCGATGTGGACGTTCAGGTCTTCGGTGACGGCGGCCTGGGCGTGACGCTGTTCGAGGACGACGGCCAAACGTACGGCTACGAGCGTGGCGAATTCGCCCGCGTGGAGTTGACGTGGGACGCCGTGGACCGTGTCGGAAAAGTGCAGCGCACAGGTCGGGACGATTTCCCCGCGTACCGCGTGTCGCGGTGGGTGGAGCGGTAGTCCGTAGCATGGGCGTCCCGCCCATGCGTCCCACGGGCGTCTCGCCCGTGGCGAGGTTGGCTGGATGTGTTGTACATAAGAATGTGCCGCCCACACCGACATGCGGTTGCGTCGGTTGGTTGTCTGGAGATTTTGTTTGTCATTACGATTGCATGGGCGAGACGCCCATGCGACTCACGGGCGGGACGCCCGTGCTACAGGAGACGCACATGACTCAATCGTATTTCACCAACGTGACCGCCGAGTGGTCGTTCACCGCTTCGCGGCCGTATGACAATCCGTTTTCCGACGTCGACGTGGACGTGATCGTGACCGGTCCGGGGCGGCGGGAGTGGCGGGTTCCGGCGTTTTGGGCTGGCGGGCGGGTGTGGCGGATGCGGTTCGCCGCGCCGACGGCGGGAACGTACAAATTCCGCACCGAGTGCACCAACGCGGCCGACGCGGGGCTGCATGGCGTCGAGGGGGCGTTTACGGCTGCGAAGTATAAAGGCGAAAATCCGCTGTACCGTCACGGCCGATTTCACGTCGACGTCGACGGCCGGCATTTCGTGCACGCCGACGGCACGCCGTTTTTCTGGCTGGGCGACACGTGGTGGATGGGCCTGACCGACCGGCTGAAGTGGAAAAAGGAATTCCCCCGCCTGCTGGCCGACCGCGTGGACAAGGGGTTCACCGTCGTGCAGATCATCGCCGGGCTGTACCCCGACATGGACTGGCAGGACCCCCGAGGCAAAAACGAAGCCGGCCTGCCGTACGACGCGGACTTTTCGCACGTCAATCCGAAGTGGTACGATTTCGCCGACCGCAAACTGTTCGCGATGACGGACGCGGGCATCGCGCCCTGCCTGGTGGGCTGCTGGGGCTATTTCGCCATGTGGATGGGCGTGGAAAAGGCCCGGAGGCACTGGCGGTATCTCGTCGCGAGGTACGGGTCGCTGCCGGTGTTCTGGTGCCTGGCCGGCGAGGAGACGATGCCGTTTTACACCGTCGGGCTCGGCGAAAACGCCGACCCCGGCGAAGCCCGCCGGCACGCCGAAACGCAGCAGGCCATCTGGACCGAGGTCGCCCGCGATATGCGGATGCTCGACCCGTTTCACAACCCCGTGACGCTGCACCCGGGCATGCCGACGCGCGATTGCGTCGGTGACGATTCGCTGGTGGACTTCAGCATGGTGCAGACCGGGCACAGCGGGTTCGACTCGATGGCCGACACGCTGCGGATCGTTCGCGAGGAATACGCCCGCCGCCCGGCCATGCCGGTGGTGCAGAGCGAAGTGAATTACGAGGGCATCTGCGGGCTGAGCAAGGACGACGTGCAGCGGGGCGGGTTCTGGCTGTGCCTGCTGAACGGCGTGGCCGGTTTCACGTACGGCGCGAACGGCCTGTGGCAGCTCAACCGCGCGGATCAGCCGTACGGGCCGTCGCCGCACGGCGCGACGTGGGGCAACCGCACGTGGGACCAGGCGATGAATCTGCCGGGTTCCGGCGTGCTGGGCCGGGCCCGGCGGCTGCTGGAGCGGTACTCGTGGTGGAAACTCCAGCCGTGCCCGGAGCGGTTTTTGTCGCCGCCGTCACCGCAGGTCTGGCAAACCCCGCAAATCGCGGGAATCGAGGGCAAACTGCTGATCGCGTATTTGCACGCGTCCAAGGCCGCGTGGGTGCCCGCCGACTGGGGCCGGCTTGGCGGTTTCGAACCCGGCGCGACGTACCGCGCCCGCTGGATCGACCCGGAGTTCGACATGGAGTACCCCATCCCCAATTTCATCGCCGGCACCGACGGCCAATGGACCATGCCGTATTCACCGATCATCGGAAGCATTTTGCTGGTGGTGGAACGAGTGAAAAGATAGGTGTAAATATGGCTTGCCTCTTTGCGCTGTAGGACATTATATAAAGCAAGACATCGTTGCTTTCAAAACGCCCTACAGCGCAAAGAGGCAAGCCGCTGAAAACGTTTGTATAATTACAGTCATGAAAGAACGTAGACACATCATTATTGCTTCGCATATCGTCCTCGTTGGCTATGGACATTGGCTGCCCAACGATCCGCGAGGCAGTCATTCGAAAAGTGTCGGTGCGCCTCACATCGCCGAACTGGGGCCACTCCACCAAGGACGAAAACCTGTTCAACCTTCCACGCCGGAGCTTCGCGAATTTCATAAACGAGCCGCGACGGCGCTGAATTATCCCGTCCACTGGTTTTCCTCCGAAGAACGCGGCGCGATCCGTGACGCCTTTGCCCGCATTCACAAAGAACACCGACTGACCAGTTATGCCTGCGCCATTTTGCCGAATCACATTCACATCTTGACCCGCCGTCATGCTTTGCGCGGCCAGTCGATTCACGATCTGCTCAAGAAAGACGCGAGCGAAGCGGTGAGACGTTGTGGGCTGCTGCCCGCGGAACATCCCGTTTTCAACGCGGGGCAGGCGGTTTTCTTCAAACCGGAACCGTCATGGGTGCGTGAGTGTGCGACATACATCATGGACAATTTTGCGAAACACAATCTTCCGGAAGAACGGTACGATTTCGTCCGCGAATACGACGGTTGGGAGTAGGAACGTTTTACGTTATATAACGCCCAACAGCGCAAAGAGACAAGTCATATTTACGCTTGCTGTGCATTACGTCTGCTGCTGCTTTAACTCGTTAAGTTGTTCCAGCGGTAGCGCGTTTCTACATCGGGGGTAACCGGTGCATGCGAGGAACTCGCCGCGTTTTCCGGTGCGGATGACCATGTTTTTTCCGCACTTGGGGCAATTCACGCCCGCGTCCTTCGGGCCGGCGGCGGCGACGGTGTCTTCGTCGATGCTTTCGCCGGTGGCGGGGTTGTACAGGCCCGTGATTTCGCTGCCGTCGGTTTTGCGGAGCGTGGGCGTGGGGTGGGCGGCTTCGTGATTGGCCAATAACGTTTCCAGTTCCACTTTCTTGGCGTCGTCGAGGTTGCCCCACCCGGCCCGGCCTCTGCATTTGGGGTACTTCGAGCACGACAGCCACGGGCCTCGCTTGGAGCGTCGCAGCAGCAGCGGGGCCTGACACTTGGGGCAGGGGACGTCCACCGAAAGGGCCGGGGCGGTCGGGGCCTTGACGAAGCCCTTTTTGTCCAGTTTCAGGCTGCCCTGGCACTGCGGATATCCGCTGCACGAGAGGAACTCGCCGAAGCGGCTTCGGCGGACGATCATCGGTTTGGAGCACGCGGGGCAGGCGATGTCCGTCGTCACGCGCTCGACCTTCTTTCCGTCGCGGTCGACGGGGTAGGTCTGCTTGCACTCGGGATAGCCCGTGCAGGCCAAATAGCGGCCGTTTTTGCTGAAACGGTACACCATCGGCTTGGAGCATTTTTCGCACACGTACTCGCTGGGTTCGGTCTCGGCCTTGGCGTGCACCATCTCGCGCGAGGCCTTTTCGAGCGTGTCGTGGAACGGCCCGTAAAATTCGCGGAGCACGCGGACCCAGTCGGCGGATTCTTCCTCGACCTTATCGAGCTTGTCCTCCATCTGGGCCGTGAAGCGGACGTTGAAAATGTCGTTAAAATGTTCGGTGAGTTTTTGCGTGACGATCGTTCCCAGCACGGTCGGATGGAACGTGCGTTCGAGCAATTCCACGTAGCCGCGGTCCTGAATGGTCTGGATGATGGCGGCGTAGGTGGAAGGCCGGCCGATGTTCTCTGCCTCCAGGGCCTTGACGAGTGAGGCCTCGGTGTATCGCGGCGGCGGCTGGGTGAAGTGCTGCGTGGGCGAGAGGCTGACGGGCGCGAGCGGCTGGCGTTCGGTCAGGGGGGGCAGCAGTTGGTCGCCGGTTTTCGGTAGTCCGGTGACGCGGAGGAACCCGTCGAACGCCAGTTGCCTGCCCATGGCTTTGAAGACGACCTCGCCGACGGCGGTTTGGGTGACGATGTCCGCCTCGGTGACGTTCCACACGGCCGGGGTCATCTGGCAGGCGACGAAGCGTTTCCAGATCAGGTCGTAGAGTTTGTATTGTTCGTCGGAGAGGCAGCGGATGAGGTTTTGCGGGGACCGGGCGGCGTCGGTGGGGCGGATGGCTTCGTGGGCTTCCTGGGCCCGTTCGCCGCTGGCGTAGCGGTTGGGGTTCTCCGGCAGGTACGCGGGGCCGAACTGTTTTTCGATCAGCCGTCGGGCCTGGGTGACGGCCTCGTTGGAGAGGTTCGTGCTGTCGGTACGCATGTAGGTAATCAGGCCGACGCTTCCTTCGCCGGGGACGTCGACGCCCTCGTAAAGCTGCTGGGCGATCCGCATGGTTCGGCTGGCGGAGAACCGCAACTGCACGCTGGCGGCCTGCTGAAGGGCGGCCGTCGTCAGCGGGGGCATCGGACGGGTTCGGCTTTCGCGTTTGTTCACGCCGCGGACGGTGAACGTCGGTTTGTCTGCGCCGGACTTGCCCGCTCCGTCGTGCAGATGGCCGGTCACGGTCACGACGCGCTGGGCGGGGCCCTTGGCGGCGGGGTCGTTGGCGACCGTCACGTCCTGCTCGCGGATCACCAGTCCCAGCGCGCGGGCCAGCGCGAGCGTGTCGCGGTCGTTGTCCGACGACCATTTTTTGCCGTTGACCTGCACCAGTTCGGCCCGGAAGGCGGAGAGGGAGGAGAGGAACTCCTGCTGCGCGTCGCGCGTGGGTCCGTTGCCCTGGACGTCCTCGGTGGCGAGGAATTTTGCCCATTGGCGTGCGAGCGAGTCGGCGGCGGTGACGTTCGTGGTGAACACGGCCGCGATTTTCCAATACTCCTCGGGCATGAATCGCCCGATTTCCTGCTCGCGTTCGACGATCAGCCGCACGGCCACGCTCTGCACGCGTCCGGCGGACAGGCCGGTCGCGACCTTCCGCCACAGCAGCGGGCTGACCTCGTACCCGACGATGCGGTCGAGAATCCGCCTGGCCTGCTGGGCGTTGACCTTATTCATGTCGATCTGCCGCGGTTGATCGAAGGCCGCCTGGATCGCGTTTTTGGTGATCTCGTTGAAAATGACGCGCTGGATGCGTGACGCGGGGACGCCGAGGCTTTCGGCCAGGTGCCAGGCGATGGCTTCTCCTTCGCGGTCCAAGTCGGTGGCGAGGAAGACTTCGCTGGCCTTTCGCGCGAGTTGCTTGAGTTCGGTGAGCACCTTGCGTCGGCTGGCGAGGGGTTCGTAGGCGGGCGCGAAGTCGTTTTCGATGTCGACGCCGATTTTTTTCTCCGGCAGGTCGCGCACGTGCCCCATCGACGCGCGGACGACGAACTCGCGTCCGAGGTAGCGGTTGATCGTCTTGGCCTTGGCGGGGGACTCGACGACGACCAGTTTTTTCCCCGCGGCGGTGGCGGTGTTGGCGAGTTCGTCGTGGTCCAGACCGTCGGGCGCGGGGTCCTCGACGGTGCGGTTGGGTTTCCGGGCCGGCGATTTTTTCGTGGCCTGCCCGCGTTTCGCGGGGCTTGCCACGGCTTTTTTTACACTCTTGGCCATGTTGTTCTCACCCGCCGCCATGGTTCTGGGCCATGATTGACGGCGTAAAGTCGCCATAATTCGGAATTTACCCGCCCCCTGTCAAGTCTTGGGTGAAAATTTTTTCGTTCACCCCGCCGCCGCCGGGCGGTGGGCGTATCGACTGTATCGTCGCAAATCCCCGCCGGGTTCGAGAAAAATTGTCGTGTCGAGGGCGTCCCGCCCTCGCCGGGCAGCGAAGTCAATTTGTCGTCTTCCACTCGCCAGGACCATGGAACGCACACGCGGGCGAGACGCCCGCGCCACGTTACGCCCAGACCACGGGCAGCGCGTCGGGGATGGCGCCGGCTTGGTGACCTCGGCGCAAAAATTCCTCGATCGCCTGCTGTCCGCGGGGGCCCATGTCCAGCGTGGTGTTGTTGACATACATGGCGACGAATCGGCCGGCCTGTTCGGTGTTCACGTCGCGGGCGAAACGCATGGCGTACGTTAACGCCTCCTCGCGATGCGACAGACCGTACGCGATCGAGCGGCGGAGAATCGCCGCCAGCCGGGCGCGGTCGTCGTCGGGCAGGTCGCGCCGAACCGCGTTCACGCCCAGCGGCAGAGGCAGTCCGGTTGTCGAATGCCCAACGTCCTTCTCTGTGTTCCTCTGTGCCTGTGGTAAAAAGAATCTTGCCTTGTGCGAGAATTGAAAGACCCTGAACCGCTTTTCGCGTTCGGTTGAATCGTCCGCGTGATTCCTTTATCATGTACGCAACACGATTTTTCGGTGAAGGAGTCGTCATGGACAGGCAGGTTCGCGTGGTGTTTGAGCCGTCGGGTCGGGCGGTGACGGCGGCGGCGGGGGCGAAGGTGATGGAGGCGGCCGGTCGGGCGGGGCTGGCGGTCACGCAGCCGTGCGGCGGGGCGGGCGTGTGCGGAAAATGCCGCGTGCGGATCACCCAAGGCGCTGCCGATCCCACAACCGTCGAAGCGGGGAAATTCTCCGCCAGCGAACTTGCCGACGGGTGGCGGCTGGCGTGCGTCAGCCCGCTGACCCGCGATGCCGTCGTCCATGTGCCCGACGGGTCGCTCCAGGCCCATCATCAGCAAATCCTCGCCCAGCGGCAGCACACCGCTGCCGCTGACGTCCAGCCGTCCGTCCGAAAAGTCTACATCGAACTCCCCGAACCCACGCTGGCCGACGACCGCGCCGACCTGCTCCGCCTCGAACACGCCCTCGGCGAGCACGTCCACGTCGAGCTTGATCTGCTGCGGCGGCTGCCCATCCGGCTGCGGCAGGCGGGGTTCAAGGGCACGGCCGTGATCGCCGAAGGCCGGTTGGTCGACTTCGAACCCGGCGACACGCGGGGGCGTTGTCTGGGTCTGGCGTTCGACATCGGAACGACGACGATCGTCGGTTCGCTGCTGGATTTGACCACCGGCCGCGAGGTTGCCCTGGCCAGCGGAATCAATCCGCAGGTGAGTTTCGGTGACGACGTGCTCTCGCGCATCCGCCACAGCGACACCCCCGCCGGCCTGGACGAACTGCGAAACAGCGTGCTCGCGACGGTCGCGTCGATGATCGACCAGTGCTGCCGCGACGGTGACGCCCGCCGCGAGGACGTCTACGAAATCGTCTTCGCGGGCAACACGACGATGCAGCACCTGCTGTGCGGACTGTCGGCGACGCAGTTGGGCGTGGTTCCGTTTTCGCCCGCGTTCGGGCGCGGGTTGCGACTGAGGGCGGCGGACCTGGGCCTGCCGATTCACCCGGCCGCCGCCGCGTACGTGTTTCCGGTGATCGGCGGGTTCGTGGGGGGCGACACGGTGGCGGGCATCCTCGCCAGCCGGATGGCGGAGTTGTCGGCGGAGGGTCCGGTGCTGCTGGTGGACATCGGCACCAACGGTGAGATCGTGTTGGCGCACGAGGGTCGGCTGTCGTCGTCGTCGACGGCGGCGGGTCCGGCGTTTGAGGGGGCCCGAATCTCCTGCGGTATGCGGGCGACGAGCGGGGCCATCGAGAAGGTCTGTTTCGGCAACAACGGCGATGGCGTGGAGGTGGCCACCATCGGCGGCGCGCCGCCCGTGGGGCTGTGCGGCAGCGGATTGATCGACCTGGCCGCGGAGTTGCTGCGGTGCGGGGTCGTCAGTCCCGAGGGCAGGATGCTTCCGCCGGATGAACTTCCGGCGACGCTGAACGATTCGCTCCGCGGCCGTGTGATGGAGACGGACGGCCAGGTCCACTTCGCCCTGCACGACGGGCCGCTTGCCCTCACGCAGCGGGACATTCGCGAGCTGCAACTGGCCACCGGGGCGATCAAGGCGGGCATTCGCATTTTGTGCAAGCAGGCCGGCCTGCGGACGAGCGATCTGCGCCGCGTGCTGATCGCCGGCGGGTTCGGCAGTTACATCCGCCGCGACAACGCCCAGCGCATCGGCCTGCTGCCGACCGACGTGCCTCGCGACGCCGTCAACTACGTCGGAAACACGTCGCTCGAAGGCGCCAAACAGGCCCTGCTCTCGTCCCCGCTCCGCGCCGAGGCCGAGGACCTCGCCCGCCGAACCCGACACGTCGAACTCAGCCAGGACATGGATTTCCAAATGGAATTCGCCGAGGCGATGATCTTCCCGGAAAATGTCTAGCGGGGAGTACAGGGTTACGAGAACAAGGAAGCACGCGTTCGTGTGTCGTCGCGGGAATCATCAAGAAGATTGGCGCAAAAACCATGGCCAATGAACATTCACAGGTCGCCGGTACGCCGCGGGAACCGTCATCGTTGATGATCAAGGGCGGCCATGTGCTCGATAGTTCGACGATGGAGTTTTACGTCGCGGATATTCTGGTGCGCGGCGAGACGATCGTTCGCATCGGCAAAGTGAGGCCGCCGCGTGGGGCAGCCGTGCTTGATGCGCGAGGATACTATGTTGTTCCCGGTCTGATTGATGTTCACGTTCACCTCTTCGGCTCGGGCATGAGTGCATACCGCCGTGGCATGCCTCCGCCGCTGGCTACGGCGATGGTGAATTGCAAACATCTTCTTCGATATGGCGTGACGACGGTGCGTAGCGCGGGCGAATGGGGTGACGACCCTACTCCTGATTTGGCCATCAACGCACAGCGACACAACTGGTCATTCCTCTGTCCCAGAATCGTACCGGCCGGCAAAGCGTGCGATCCTTCTGAAGATGCCGTACGCGACAAAACCACTCTACGCCAGATGATTGATGAGAAGGTCAAGTCCGGCGCACAGTGGTTGAAACTTATGCTCGGCGAAGAAGATCGTGACATTCGTCCGCTTCTGCCCTGGCTGCAAAATCATCTGCGACGCAAAGGCCTCTACTCCATGTGCCATGCTCAGATACCCTGGACCGATGAGGTGATCGCGGCTGGGATGAACAGTATCGAACATACCTTTTACATGACTCACAAGAGTGTGGAAAGTCTGGGGCCGCATCAGTTCCTGGTGCCGACCATCGTCGCCAGCGAGGGCGAATCCGTCGAGGCGACACGATGGGCGTGGCAACTGTCCAAGCGAATCGGGGTCGGTTCCGACGCGGCCATTCCTGGATTGCCGTTCGCGGCGGCGCTATGGAAAGAAATGGATACGTTGATGAAATGCCTGGGCGTATCGCCGATGGAGGTATTTCGATTGGCGACGGCGGAAAACGCCAAACTCCTCCGCCTGCCGAAGGTGGGTACACTACGAGAAGGACATGCCGCCGATCTTCTGCTCCTCCGAAAACACATGAAACATGACCTGGATGCATTGCTGGACCCCTGGGCCGTGATTTGCCGGGGCCAGTTTGCGCATGCCGCGTCGCCTGGTTCGAATCACTCCATGTTTTGATTGTATCCAGAAAAAATTCGGACATTCACTCCGACACCAACTTCAGTCCGATGATCGAACCGATCAGCGTGGTCAGGAAAAATAGTCGCAGAAACGTGGCCGGTTCTTTGAAGACGAACATGCCGATCAGCACCGTTCCGACGGCGCCGATGCCGGTCCATACGGCGTAGGCTGTGCCGATGGGCAGCGTTTGCGTCGCTTTGATCAGCAGCACCATGCTGACGCACAGCGCCACTCCGAAGCCCACGTACCAGGCGGCCATTTCGTGGCCGGCGGTCGTTTGGGCCTTGCCCAGACAGAACGCGAAGGCGGCTTCGAAGAGTCCGGCGATGATGAGGATGATCCAGTTCATGTTCGTCCTGCCTTCCGCTTTTCCACCAATGACGCCATGCCCTTGCCGGCCACCAGCAGCGCGGCCAGGGCGAGCAGGGCGAGGGGGGCGATCCCGCCGAGGTCGAAGCAGTACGTCATCCACGCGAAGACGGCGTATCGGACGAACCGGCCGAGGAAACTGGCGGCCGCGAAATGCGGGCGGCTGTATCGGCAGGTGATGGCCAGCAGCCGGATGACGTCGACGGGGATCGGAAACAGGGTGAACAGGGTGAGGATGGCGAAGGGGTTTTTCGCGAACCACTTCGAGGCCATGCGGTAGGTTTTGGTTTCGCGGATTCGGGCGATTCGGCGTCGGCGGAGCAGGAGGGTGAAGACGGCGTAGTCGGTGAGGTTGGCGACGGTCGAACCGGCCGCCCCGACCACGGCCACCCGGAGCGTCGTGGACCACAATCCGCCGCCGACGGCGACTTCCTGCATGGCCATCGCCGCCACCACGGGCCCGGTCGGCAGGGGCGTCACCGTGGTGCAGCACGCGAGATAGGTCAGCAGGAACAGCAGTTTGAATTCCGCGGGCATGACCTTGAACACGCGGAGAAACCCCGCCCACAGGTTTTGCCAGGCCCCGAGCGAGCGGTGCCAGTCCTGTGTCCACGCCGCTTTGGCGGCCTGCCAGTCGTGCACGCGTTCGTGCCAGTCGGCCGCGTCCATGTTCATGTGCTGGGCCAGCCAGACCAGTCCGGTGACACACACCGCCAGCAGCACCGCGCAAAACGCAAACCACCGCAACACGCCGACCGGGTCGGCCCGCGGGAGTTCGGAGGGGTCGAGGTTGGGGGGTGTGTTATTTGTCAAGGTTGTCCAAAATGGTGCGGATTTGCGGAATCAGCGGAGGCAGGTCGCGATGAATCGTCTTCCACATCGTGTCCAGATCAAGGCGAAAGTATGAGTGGGTCACCGCATTACGCATCCTTTTCATATCCTGCCATGGTACATCAGAATGGTTTTTCTGTATTTCCACCGGAATGTTACCCGCCGATTCGCCGATGATGATGAAATTCATCATCACCGCTTTGATGAGCGTTCGATTCCCGCAAAATTCAGCCTTTGCCATTCCCGCTGTGGAGTCGATGGTTTCTTCTATAGCGGTAAGAATGTCCTCCAGCCGCGATCGAATGTCTCTAGGCGACACGGATGGCCTCCCGCAGAATGTTGTCTCGCACTCTCGGGCGCAACGAATCGGGTGTGCCAAGATCAACCTTGCACCCCAGGATGCCCTCAAGGTCGTCCTGCAACGCAAAAAACTCGAACAACCCTATGTCAGCATCGAACGTCACCAAAACGTCAATATCGCTCTCGGGTCCGGCTTCGTCCCGTGCCACCGAGCCGAACACCGACAGGCTGGCGACGTGATGTCGTTCCCGCAACGCCGCCCAGTGCTGCTGAATGGTCGCGATGGCTTGTTCTTTTCGCATACCGTTACCTCTCCAGATCGTCCAGGATGGTCCGCAGTTGCGGCATCAGCAGGGGCAGTCCGTGTTGAATGGCTTTCCACACGATGTCCAGGTCGACGCAAAAGTACATCGGGGCCACGTTTCGCATCTTTTTCAGATTCTGCCACGGCACGTCGGGATAGTTCCATTGCACCTCATCCGGCAGATTCGTCGTCGCTTCGCCGATGATCACCAAATTCATCATCACCGCTTTGACGGCCGGGAGGTTTTCGCAAAATTCCGCCTTGGTCATTCCCAGTGTGAAGTCGAACGTCTCCTCCACCGCGGAAAGAATATCCCTCAGCCGCAACTGTAAATCTCTAGGCGACACGGAGGACCTCCTGACGATGATGCCTTCGCCGTTCCGCTTCGTGCGGCGGAATCGTCGCAATGGCTTGTTCGTTTCGCATGGTGTCTCACTCTCTGTTCGTGACCATTGTAACCATCTCGCGCCACAGGCCAAGAGGAAAGACGACGCGAAGTCGAGGAATCGCGTCGAATTTTCGAGACTGGAACCACGTTGCAGGGATTTTCCGTTTTCTCGTGAGATGAAGATTTTTCTTACCACAGACACAGAGGACCACAGAGAAGGACGGCGGGAATCTTCAGATATTTTTGAAAAATCGGCGGAAATTCCCGCCGTCCTTCTCTGTGGTCCTCTGTGCCTGTGCCTTGTGGTAAAAAGAACCTCGCCTTTCGCGAAAATGAAAACATCTGTAACGATGTCCCCGCGTCTGGGCGTCAGGTCGTAATCACGCCGTCTTTCATGTGCACGGTCCGGTCCGCGAAGGCGGCCGCCTCGGGGGAGTGGGTGATCATGACGATGGTTTGGCCCTCGCGGGACAGGCGGCGGAAGATGGTGAGCAGTTCGTGGCTGTTGGCCGAGTCGAGGTTTCCGGTGGGTTCGTCGGCCAATAGCAGGCCCGGGCGATGGGCCAGGGCGCGGATGACGGCGACGCGCTGCTGTTCGCCGATGGACATTTGCGACGGTTTTCTGCCGGCGACGTGCTCGATGTTCAGCGAGCGGAACAGCTCACCCGCATGGCCGTCGTCGCGCAGGCCCCGGACGCGGAGCGAAATGGCGATGTTGTCCTTCGCCGACAGCACGGCGAGCAGGTTGAACCGCTGGAACACCATGCCGATCTCGTGCCGCCGGAGGCGGTTCCGCTGTCGCGGCGTGTCGGGCGTGGCGCCCTTGTAGCGGATGGCGCCCGCGTCGGCCGGCGTCATCATGCCCAGCACGTGCAGCAGCGTGGTCTTCCCACAGCCGGAAGGCCCCATCACGGCGACGAACTCGCCCGGCCGTACGCGAAGGTCTAAGCCCCGCAGCACATGCACGCGG
>Ga0123353_10001243_pt1 | contig 31220 bp, 53 predicted proteins | sample TergutLab28metaG_3_FD_92763 | JGI IMG/M metagenome (GOLD analysis project Ga0123353, IMG submission 92763) | Labiotermes labralis P3 segment gut microbial communities from Petit-Saut dam, French Guiana - Lab288 P3 | ecosystem: Host-associated > Arthropoda: Insects > Digestive system > Gut ...
ATGGTTCCCAAGTCCAAGTTGCCACTACATGCTTCTCATGTATCCCTCCCGATGTAAATTTAGTAGTACAGCTTCACGTTCTTGTATATGTGTTAAAAACGACTGCCACCGGGTGAAAACCCAATTGCAGTTAAATAAATATTATTATTATTATTATTATTATAACCGGTATCGGTGCGGCTGAAGGGTATGGTGGCGTTGCCGCTGCTTTTCCTGGGCAATTTACAGTAACCGGTGTGGTCCCAGAGCTCGATAAAATGCCTCGGCGGTCCGTGGTCAAGTTACCCATAGCGCTGCAGTCACACGGCAAATTACTGACACCGCTGCTGTCCCTGGGCACGGATCCTGTGCCGGTAAGATCACTGGGAACATTAACAGAGCTGCAACGTTCCCTGGGCACGGTACAGTTGCCGGTGCGGTCCCTGGGAACGTTATTTTTGCCGGTGTGTCCCAGGGCACGATACAGTTATCGTTGGGTTCTCTGGGCCCGTTACCGTTGCCGGTGCTGTCTCTGGTCCCGGCAACGATAACGTTGCGTTCCAAGTTATGATACAGATGCCGCTGGGATCCTAGGGTACGGTACCGTTACCGGTATGTGTGCTAGGAATGGTACCGTTAACGCTGCGTACGCTGGGCACAGTACCGTTACCGCTGAGTTCTGTGGGCAGGTTAACTTTGCCGCTGCGTTCCATGAGCACGGCAACGGTAAAGTTGCGGTCCCTGGGTATGGTACCGGTGCCGATGGGATCCCTGGGCACGATACCGGTACCGCTGCGGTACCTGGGCCAGGTACTGCTGCCCCCTGCATTCCGTAAAGACGGTAACTTTGACCCTGCGGTCCCTGGGCACGTTACAGTTACCGGTGCGTTCCCTGGGCACGGTAGCGATGCCGCAGCGATCCCTGGCCACGTTACCAGTAACGGTGCGGTTCCTGGACACGTTACCGGTTCCGCTTCGTTCCCTGGCTGCGGTATCGTTTCCGCTGCGTTCACGGGGCATGGTGACGTTACCGGCACCGTTGCGGTACATGGGCACTTTACCGATACCTCTACGTTGCCTGGGCACAGTACCTATGTCGCCGCGGTCCCTGGTAACGGTACCGGTTACGTTGCGATCTCTGGACACGGTACCGGTACCGCTGACCTCCCTGGGCACATTATCGGAAACTGTGCGTTCCCTGGACACAGTATCGGTTCCTCTGCGTTTCTGGGCACAGTATCGGGGCCGGTGGACTCCCTGGGCATGGTACCGTATCGCTGCGGTAGCTGGGCACGGTACCAGTAAAGTTGCGTTCCCTGGTCACGCTACCGATAACTCTGCGTTCTCTGGGCACGGTGCCATTAATGTTGATTTCCCTGTTCACGGTTCCGTTGCCACTCCGATCCCGAGTAACGGTTCCGGTGAAGGTGCGTTCCCTAAACACGATACCGCTGACGTTTTGTCCCTTAGCCCGGTCAGTTTGGGGCTGCATTCCCTGGGCAGAGTACCGTCATTGGTGTGTTGCCTGAGAACGGTACCGGTGCCTCTGTTGTCCTAAGGCACATTAACTTTAACGGTACGTTCCCTGAGAACGGAAACGGTACAATTGCATTCCCTGGGCATAGTAGCGGTAACGGTGCGTTCCCTGGGCATGTTAGCGTTGACGCTGCGATCCCTGGACGAGGTACCGGTATCACGCTGCTCCCTGGGCACCGTACCGGTGCAGCTGCTCTCCTTGGTCACGGTACTAGTAGCGATGCGTTCCCAGGGAACTATACCGGTGCCGATGCGTTCGTTGAGCAAGGTACCGTTTCCGCTGCGTTCCATGGCAAGGTACGTATGCCGCTGCGTTCCCAGGGTCATTTTGCTGGTACCGCTGCAATCTCTGGTCGCGTTACCGGTACCGGTTGGATCCCTGCACACGGTACCTTTGCCGCTGAAATCCCTGGGCACGGTACCGTTATCCTTGCGTTCCGTGGACACGTTACCAGAGCCGCTGCTGTCCCTGAGCACGGTACCTAAGCCGATACAATCACTAGGTCCAATACTGGTGCCTCTGCTGTCCCTGAGGACTTTAGCGGAAACTCTGCAAACCCTGGGCACGATACACTTGATGGTGCGATCCCTGAGCACAGTAACAGTTCCACTGCGTTCGCTGGGCACTGTACCGTAAACGCTTTGTTCCCTGGGTATGCCAGCATTAACGCTGCTGTCCCTGGGCACAGTATATTTGTCACTATGTTTCGTCGGTACGGTACCGGTGCCCCTGCGTTCCCTGGGAACGTTGCATTTGTCGCTGTTAACCCTGGGCACGGTACAAATACCGGTGAGTTCCCTGGGTACGGTACCCATACCAGACCTACCCTGGTATTGTAACGGCACCTGTACATTCCTGGGCACAATACCGTTGCCTCAGCGAGCCCTAAGAACGTTATTGTTACGTGTGCTTTCCCTGGCTACGGAACAGGTACCGGTGCTCTCCCTAGTCATCGTATCAGTGCCGTCGATTTCTCTGTGCACGGTACCGGTACCGGTCCTTTCCCTGGTCACAGTAGCGTTGCCGCTGCAGTCCCTGGGTAATGAGACGTTAGCGCTGCGATCCCTACACAGGTTACCCTTTATGGTGAGTTCCTTGGGCACGGTACCGTTATTGGTGCGTTCCCCGGGCACGATAGAGATGCCGGTGCGTTTCCAGGGGGCGATACCTTTTACGTTGCGGTCCCTGGTCACGGTACTATTACCGGTGCGGTCCTGGACTCTTTAACGATGAATGTAAATTCTCAGGGTATAGTGACGATAACGCACCATTCGATGAGCGTTGTACCGGTACTGCTGCTCTCCCTGGGTACAGTAACCGTGCCGCTGTGATACTTGAGCAAAATACCGTTACCGCTGCGTTGCCTGGGTGATATACAGGTACCGTTGCATTCCCAGGGCACGGTAACTTAGCCGCCGTGGTCCCTCGTCACGATACCGTTGCCGCTGCCATCACTGGTTCCGGTACCCGTATAGCTGAGCTCCCAGGAAACGGTACCTGTACCGGCGCGTTCCCTCGGCAATCTCCCGATATCGGTGCGGTCCCTGGGTACAATACCGGTGCCAGTGCGCTTCATGGGCACGATACCGTAAGCGGTGTGTTCCCAGGGCACGATAACGGTACCGGCGTGTTCCCTGAGAACAGTATCGTTGTCGGTGCGTTCCTGGGCACGGTACCGGTGCGGCTGCGGTCCCTGAGCACGATACTAAAACAGCTGCAATCCCTGGTAACGGTAGCGGTGCCGATGCGGTTACTGGGCACGTTAGGGGTAACGGTGCGTTCCTTGGGCACGGTATCGAAGAAGCTGTGGACTCTGTGGGAGGTACCGTTACTGTTGCGGACCGTGCTAACGGTACAGTTGCCGCTGCGATACCTGGACACGTTACCGGTACCGCTGTGTTCTCTGGGCATGTTTGTGGGACCGCCTCGAACCCTGGGCACGGTACCGTTAATGCTGCGGGCCCTGGGCAAGGTACCGTTCTCGCCGCTGCGTACCGTGGGCACCGTACCTGGACCGCCGACGTCCCTGCGCACGGTACAGTTGCCACCACGGTACCTGGGCAAGTTAGCTTTAACGGTTCTTTCCCTGGCTACGTTAGCGTTACCGGTCTGTATCTGGACGCTTTAATGGTGCCGTTGGTTTACTGTTGACACTGCGGTCCCACGGCACGTTACCATAAAGCTTATGTGCATGGGCGCGTTATCTTTGACGATGCGATCCTTTGGCACGGCATCTCTACCGCTCCGTTCCCTGGGCACGGCAATGGTACCGTTCCGTTCCCTGATCATGGTACAGGTGTCGCTTGGTTCCTTGGGCACTGTACCTTTCTCTGTTCCTTTCGTAGGCATGGTACCGTTAGCGCTGCGGGATCTGATCACGATACCTGTGCCGCTGTGTTCCCTGGGCACTGTAAATTTGTCGCTGCAGTCCATGGGCACGGCATCGATAAAGTTGCCTCCCTTGGTCATGGAACTGCTGGGTTCCCTGGGCACGTTTCCTGTACCGGTGCGTTTCCTGGGCATGGTACAGATACCGGTGCTATTCTTGGGCACGGGACCTGTGCCGCTGCGAACGCTGGGCACGGTACCACTTACCGCTGTATTCACTGTGAACGGTAACAGTTCCGCTGCTGTTCTGGGCAAGGTACCCATAACGCTTCGGGCCCTAGGCACGGTTCCGATGCCGCTGCTGTCCCTGAGATGTGTACATTTACCGCTGCAGTCCCAGGGCATGGTAACTGTGCCGTTGAGTTCCCTGAGCAGTTTACATTTACCGCGGATTCCTGGGCACGGTACCGGTATCGCTGCGGTCCCTGGGCTCTTTACCGGTGCCGGTAAGTTCCCAGGGCTCGATACCGCTACCGGTGTGTTCCCTGGGCACGATACCATTGCCGGCGCGTTCCCTGTGCACGTTACCTTTGCCGGTGCATTCTCTGGGCACTATCGTACCCGCTGTGTTCCCTGGTCACGGTAATGGAACCGCTGTGTTCCTGGGTACGTTACCGGTTATGCTGTTGTCCCTCGTCACGACAACGTCGCCGCTGCGGTTCATGGTTACGGTACCGTTACCTTTGATGTCCCCGGCCGGTAAAATTTGAAGCCGCAGTCCGTGTTTACGTTACCGGTACAGGTACTTTATCCGGGCACATTACCGTTGCCGCAGCGTTCCCTGGGCACGTTACCGGTAACTGTTCGTTCCCTGGACACGGTAGCGATGACGCCGCGGTCCCTGATCTCGTCACCAGTAACGGTGCAATCCCTGGATAACTTGCCGATGCCGCTGCAGTCGCTGGGCACAGTACCGCTACTGCTGTGGTCCCTGGGCAAGGTATGGTTGCTGGTGTCGGTGCGGTACGTGGGCACGTTACCGATGACGCCTTGCCCATTTTAACGGTAACAGTACTGGTTTGATCCCTCTACATTTTACCGTTGCCGTTGCTGTCCGTAGTCACCTTAACGGCACCACGTCATTCCCTGGGCACGATATCGTTACCGGTGAGACCCCTGGACTCATTAATGATGTCTCTGCGTTCCCTGGCCACAATACCACTGCCGGTAGAGCCCCTGGGCACGGTCCCTGGACACTTTCCCAGTGTCGCTAAGGTTCCTGGATGAGGTACCATTACCATTGTGTTGCCTGGGCACGGTACTGTTGCCTTTGCCCCCATTGGGTAGGGTACAGGTACCGATGCGTTCCCTGGGAACGGTACAGTTGTCGCAGACTTGCCTGGTCATGGTACCGTTTCCGTTGCGGTCCATGGGCACGACCGGCTCCGCTGTTGTCTTAGGTTCACGGTACCGGTGCCGGTGGCATCTCTGAGCACGATACCGGTACCTGTAGTTTCCGTGAGCACGGTACAGGTGCCGCTGCGGTCACTGAGCACGGTACCCGTAACCGTGCGGTCCTAGGGCGCGGTACCGTTGCCGCTGTTTTCGCTGGCACGGTACATTTATCGGTAATGTCCCTGGGCTATGTTGCGTTTTCGCTGCTCTCCCTCGGCACGGTACCGTTGCCGGTACGATCTCACGGCACAAAACCGAAGCCGCTGCGTTCCCTGAGCACGATAAGGGAATCGCCGCATTCCCTGAGCACGGTACCGTTAACGCTGCTGTCCGTAGGAACATTAATGGACCCGCTGCGTTCCATGAGGACGATTCCGATACCGCTGGGCTTCCTGAGCACAGTACCGTTCCCGCTGCGTTCCGTGGGCACGTTATCGGTGCTGCTGTGTTCCCTTGGAACGTTACAGTTGGCGCTGCTGTCCCTTGTGTAGGTACATGTACCGGTGCTTTCGCTGCCTTAATTATAGTTACGGTTCTGTCCCTGTGCAAGGTAATTGTGCCGTCGATTTCTCTGTTCACGGTACCGTACCGATCCGTTCCCTGGGCACATTCCCGTTGCCGCGGTTGTCCCTGGTTACGGTGTCGTTACCGCTGCATTTCCTGGGCTGGGTACGGTTCCCGGTGTGTTGCCTGGGCACATTACCGTTACCGGTGCGGATCCTGGGCACGGTGGAGAAGCCGGAGCTTTCGCAGGTCACGATATCATTTCCGGTGCGGTCCCTCGTCATGGTAAACTTTCCGGTGCTGTCCTTGGGCACGTTACCGTTTTCAGTGTGTTATCTGGGTCCAGTAAAGTTGACGCTGCGTTCCCTGGGAATGGGACCGGTACGGCTGCGGTCCCTGGGCACGGTACCTTTGCCGCAGCAATACCTGAGCAAGGTGCCTGTGCCGCTGCGTTCCCTGGGCGCGGTACTGTTACCGGTGCATTCCCTGGGCATGGTATCTTTGCCGCCGTGTTCCCAGGTCACGGTACTGTGGCAGCTGAGTTCGTAATGTACGGTAACGTTAACGCTGATGTCCCTGGGCACGGTATTTGTAACGGTGCGTTCCCTGGTACGGTACCAATGACGGTGCGGTCCCTGTGCACGGTACCGTTTCCTGTGCGCTCCAAGATAATTGTACTTTTACCTGTGACGGCACGATACCTGGGCACGATACCGTTGCCGCCACTCTCCCTGTTTACGATACCGGTACTGTTGTTCCCTTTGCACTTTATTGTGCTGCTGCGTTCGCTGGTCACGGTAACGGTGCCGGTGTGTTCCCAGGGCACGACACCTCTAACGGTACGTTCCCAGGTTACGGTACCCGTGCCGCTGCGTTTGCTGGGCACGTTACCTGTACCGGTGCGTTCAATGGGCACGGTAGATTTGCAACTGGGTTCCCTGGGAACGATAAAGGTACCGGTGCGTTCTTTGGGGATGGTAGCTTTACCGGAGCGATCCCTGTGCATGGTAACATTGCCGGTGCGTTCCCTGGGCACGGTACCGGTGCCGGTGCATTCCTTGGGTACGGTCCCGGATCCGTTGCGTTACCTGGGCATGTTAAAGTTACCGGTGCGTTCCCTTGGTACGTTACCGTTTCCGCTGTTGTACGTGGGCACGTTACCGGTAACGGTGCGTTTCGTGGGTACGGTACCTGTGCCGGTGCGGTCTCTGTGCTCGGTACCGGTACCGCTGCGAACTCTGGTGACGATTACGTTGCCGCTGCATTCCTTGGGCACGGTACCGTTGTCGGTGCGTTCGCTGGGCACGGTACCGTTGCCTCTGCGTTACTTGAGCAAAAAGAGAGACCGGTGCGTTCCCTGGGCTCGGTACAGTTGTCACTGCGGTTCCTGTGCACGGTATCCGTGACGGTTCGCGCCCTGGTACCGGTAACTCTGCTGTCGCTGCGCACGGTACCGGCGCCTCTACGATCCCTTGGAGTTGTAAGAATGCCGCTGTTTCCCAGGCACGGTACTGGTACCTGTGCGCTCCCTGCGCACGGTACTCATGACAATACGTTCCCTCGGCACCGTACCCGTTCCGCTGCGTTCTCTGGTCGCGGTAGCGTTAACGCTGCGTTCCCTGGGCACATTACCGTTGCCTCTGCGCTCCCTGGATACTGTACCGGTGCCGTTTTATCCCTGGGCATTGAACCTCTACCGTTGCGCACCCTGGGAATGGTTTCGGTGTAGCTTGGTTCACTGGGCAGGTTAACGGTGCCGGAGCGTTCAGAGGGTAAATTACCGTTACGGCTGCAGTCCCTGGGCTTGCTACTGGTACCGGTGTAGTCCCAGGGCACCCTACTAATACCGCTGCGGTCCCTGAACACGTTAGCGATGCCGCTGTGTTTCCTGGACGAGGTACCGTTACCATTGAGTTCCCTGGGAACGATACCGGTGATTCTGCTTTCCCTGAGCACGTTGTCGGTGCCGCTGAGCTACCTGTGAACATCACCGGTACCGAAGCGAACTGCGGGCTTTTTAACTCTGCCGCTGGATTCCCTGGGCACAGTAACGATACCGGTGTGTTCCCTGGGCAGGATTCGCGTGCCCAGAGAACGCACCGGCACCGGTACCGTGCCCAGGGAATGTAGCGGTAACGGTATCGTCCCCAGAGACCGCAGCGGTTCCGGTACCGAACACAGAGAAAGTACCGGCAAAGGTACGGTACCCACGGAACGCACCGTTACTGGTAACGTGCCCACGTACAACAGCGGAAACGGTAACGTACCAAGGGAACGCACTGGTAACTTTAACATGCCCAGGTAACGCAGCGGAACCGGCACCGTACCCAAGGAATGCACCGGCACCGGTAACGCCAATGTTACCATGCCAAGGGATCGCTCCGGTTACGCTACCATCCCCAAAGAACGCACCGGTACCATTACTGTTCCCAGGGAACCTAGCTGCAACGCTACCGTGCCCATTGAACGCACCGGTACAGGTAACGTGCCCAGAAAACGCAGCGGCACGGGTACCGTAAGCATGGAACGCACCGGTAGAGGTGTCGTAACCTGGGAACACACCGACACCGTTACCGTGACCAACAAACGCTGCAGCACGAGTACCGTACCCAGGGAAAGCAACAGTACCGGTATCGTAAACAGGGAGGGTGGCGGCAACGGTATCGTGCCCAGGGTGTACAAATTACAGGTACCGGTGCGCTCGCTGGGCACGGTAGCGTTGCCGCTGCGATCCCTTTGCAAGTTATACTTACCGGTGCGGTCGCAGGGCTCGATAATTTTTCCTCTGTGGGTCCTGGATACGCAGCCCGCGGCGGTGCGTTCCCTGGGCAATGTACCGATATTTCTGCCTTGCCTGATCACGGTACATGTACCGGTAAGTTCACTGGGAACCGTTGCTCTGCGTTCCCTGTGTACGGTCCCGTCGCCGGTGTGTTCCATGGGCACGGTAGTGTTTCCCCTGCGTTTCCTGGGAATGTTACCGATAATGATGCGTTCCCTGGGCACGTTCTCGGTGCTGGTGTGGTCTCAGGGCACGATACCGGTACCGGTGATATCCCTGGGCACGGTACCGTTGCCGGTGCGTTCTGTGGGAAATGCAACGTTAACATTGCGGGCTCTGTGCATGGTACCAGTGCCACTGCGTTTCCTGGGCACGATACCGTTACCGGTGAGGTTCCTGACAATGTTACCGGTACCGCTGCGATCCGTGTTGACGGTACCGGTTCCGCTGAGTTCCATGGGCACGCAAGCGTTGCCGCGGAGTTCGCTGCACACGGCAACGGTACCGTTGCGATCCCTGGACCAGGTATATGTGCCGATGGTTTCCCTGTGCACGGTACCAGTACCGGTGTGTTTCCTGGGCATATTACCGGTATCTGTGCCGTCCCTGGGCACGGGGCCGATGTCAGTGCTATGCCTACGCTGCTGTCCTGGGAATGGTACCGAAGCCGCTGCGTTCTCTGGGCAGTTTACCGTTACCGCTGCGAACCCTGGGAACGGTACCTTTGCAGCTGAATTCCCTGGGTACTTTACGGTTACCACGTCGTTGCCTGGGCACGGTACCCGTACCGCTGTGTTCCCTGGCACGGTACCGGTGCCGATGTGGCCCCACGGAACGATACCGTTTCCGTTGTATTCCCTGGGCACAATACCGTTTCCGGTGCGGTCCTTGTGCGCGTTAACGGTGCCGATGTGTTCTCTGGGCACGGTCCCAGTACCGCTGCAAATCCTGGGCACGGTTTTATTTTCGGTGCTGTTCCTGGTTTAGGTAGCGGTGCCACTGCTTTACCTCTGCACGGTGCCGGTATGATCCCTGGTCACACTACCCTTTCCGCTGCGTACCCTGGTCACGGTACCGGTGACGTTGCGATCCCTTGGCACAATACCTGTGCCACTGCTCTCGCTGGGCACGGTACCTTAATCGCTTCGGTCCCTGGGCATGGTAAAGTTAACGCTGCTTTCCGTGGCACGGAAACGTTGCCTCTTCTCTCCCAGGACAAGGTACATGTGCCCCTGCGGTTCCTTTGCAAGATACCGGTATCTATACCCATGTGTTCCTTAGATACGGTACCGATACCCGTTCTGCCTATGTGCACGGTACCGGTGCCGTCGGTTGCCTGTGCACGGCTCCATTTCCGGTCCTTTCCCTGAGAACAGAAACATTGCCGCTGGTATCCCTAAGCACGGTACTGTTACCGGTGCGTTCCCTAGATACGGCACCGGTACAGGTGCTGTGCCTGGGCACGGTAACGATGCCGTCGAGTTCGCTGTGTACGGGTCTCTGTACCGGTATTTTCCCTGGGTATATTACCATTACCGTGCGGACCCTGTGTTCGGTACCGATAACGCTGCGGATCCTGGGCAGGGTACCGTTACCGGTGCGTTCCATGAGCACGGTTCCGTTACCGGTGCGGTCCCTGGGAATGGTACAATTGCCGGTGCAATCTCAGGGTACGGGTACCAGGAACGCTGCGGTCTCTGGGTTCGGTACGGTTACCGGTGTGTTCCCTGGACACGTTATCTCTGCCGGTGCGGTCCCTTGCGCACCGTACAGATGTCTGTGAGTTCCGGGGAACGGTAAATGTGCCGCTGCGAACCAGGGCGTGGTACCGGTAACGGTTCGGTCCTTGAGCAGTATACTAATGTCGCTGCGGTACCTTGACACAGTACCATTACCGCTGCATTCCCTGGTAATGATAACGGTGCCCCTGCGGTCCCCGAGCTAGGTACCGTTACCTTTGGGTCCCTGGGCACGGTACCGGTGCCGCTGCGTTCCTTGGGCACGATAAACGTGCAGCTGCGTTACCTGGGCAATTTACCGGTACCGGTGCGGTGGCTGGGCACGATAACTTTGCCGCTGGGTAAGGTACAGTTACCGATGCGGTCCCTGTTCACGACAACGTTGTCAGGTGTCCCTTGCTCGTTACCTTTACCGGTGCTATCCCTTGGCACGTTACCGGTACGACTGCTATTCCTGTGAACGGTACCTCTGCCAGATCGTTCACTGGGCGTAGTACCGTTTATCGCTGCTGTCCTAGGCACGGTACCGGTGACGCTACGTTCCCTGGGCAAGGTATCGTTGCCGCTGCGGTCCCAGGACAGTGTGCCGTTAGCGCTGCGGACCCTGGGAATGGTGCCGCTACCGCGGCGATCCCTGGGCACGTTAGCGATGCCAATGTTTCCCCAGAGCACGATAACGGTACCGGTGTGTTCTTAGGTCGCGTTAACGTTGCCGGTGCGGTCTATGGGCATATTACCGTTGCCAGTGCGGCACCTGTTTACGGTACGGGTCCTGTTGCGTCCCTGGGCACGGTACCTGTGCCGGAGTGGTCCTTTGGCACGGTACCGGTACCGCTGCGTTTCCTGGGCAATTTAAAGGTACCGCTGTGTTCCCTGGCCACGGTAAAATTGGCGCTGTGTTCCCTTTGCAATATACCGTTACCGGTGTGATCCCTGTGCACGGTAACGTTATCGCAGCGTTCCCTGAGAACACTAAATCTAACGATACGATGCCTGGGCACTGTACCGTTGTAGCTGCGGTCCCCGTGCACTGTTCCGTAAAATGTACTTTCCCTGGGCACGTTTTTCTGCCGTAACGGTCCCTGAGCACGGTAGCGTCGACGCTGCACTCCCTGGGCACGTTACCATTCCCGTTGCGTTCCCTGATCATTGTAGCGATACCAATGCGAGCCCTCGGCACGGTAGAGTTACCGGTGCGTTCCCTGGACACGTTACCAATGCCGCTGGTATCCCTGGGCACGTTTTCGTTGCCTCTGCGGTCCCTGAACGATAAACTGGTACCATTGCGTTCTTTGGCCACGGTACCGGTTCACCTGCGTTCCCTGGGCACGACAATGGTACCGATGCGTTCCCTGGGCACGGGACCGTTGCCGCTGCGTTCCCTGGGCACGTTATCAGTTTGGGTACGTTCCCTGGGACCGGTAACGGTTCCGCTGCGTTCACTGGGCACGGTAATGTTTCCGTGCGGTCCGCGGGCCGTTACCTTTGCCGCTGTGGTCCCTGGGCACGTTATACTTATCGGTGAGATCCCTGGGCTAGGTAGCGTTGCGGCTGTTGCCCCTGGGCACGGTACCTTATCCGGTAATTTCCTTGGGCACAATACCGGTGGCCCTGCGTTCCCTGTGCACGGCACCGTTACCGGTGCGTTCCGTGGCTACGGTATTGGTACCGGTGCTGTCCTTGGGCACGGTAACGTAGCCGCAGACATCTCTCTGCACGGTTCCCGGTACCGGTTCGTTTCCTGGGCACATTACCGTTGCCGCTGCCCACCCTAGTTACGGTACCGATACCGCTGCGGTTCGTGGGCAGGTTATCGTTTCCGGTGAGATCCCTGATCAAGTTATCGTTGTCGGTGCTGTCCCTGGGCACGTTACCGTTGCCTCTGCAGTCTCTGTTCACAGTACAGGAGACGCTGTTTTCCCTGTGCAACGTACCGGTATCGCTGCGTTTCCTGTGCACGGTACCGTTGCCGCTGCATTACCTGAGTATGTTTCCTGTGCCGCTGCGTTCCCTGGTTTCGGTACCGGTTACGGCGCGTTCCTGGGGCCGGTAAATTTTCCGCCGTGTACCCTGGGATCGGTAAAGTACCTTCTTCGATCCCTGAATACGGTATGAGTACCGCTGAATTCCCTGGGCACGGTACTTCTATCGGTGCGTTCCCTGGGCAGGGTAACCATACCGTTGGGAACTCTGGGCATGGTACCGTTGCCGAATCGTTCACTTGGCACTGTAACGTAACCGGAACGGTATTTGGGCACGGAAAATTTGCCGCAAAGTTCCCTGGTGCCCTTATAATTGTCGGTGCGGTCCTGTGCACGGTACCGGTGCCACTGCGGTTCCTTCACACGGTATCGTTAACGATACGTTCCCCGGACACACTACTGGTGACATTCCGTTCCCTGTTCACAGTACCGATGCCTGTGCATACCTTGGGCACGTTACTGGAGCTATAGCGTACACTGGGCACGGTACCTCTGCCGGAGTGTTCCTTGTGCACGGTACCTGTACCGCTGTTTAACTGTGTACGGTACCAAAACCGTTGCTTTCCCTGGGCACGGTACCGGTGCCGCTGTGTATCCTGGGCACGGTAACAGTGGGTCTGCTTTCCTTGTGCACGGTACCGTTAATGGTGTGTTCGCTGGGAACGGTACCGGTGCCGCTGAATTCCCTGGGCACATTAAATTTATCGGTGTGTTTCCTGAGTACGGAGCCAGTGCCGTTGTATTCCCTGGCAGGGTGGCTCTAACGGTGCGGTCCCTCAGCACGTTACCAGTGCTGCAGAGATTTCTGGGGACGGTTCCTACACCGCTGCGCTCCCTGGACGAGATATCGGTACCATTGTGCTCCCTGGGCACATTAACGGTGCCGCTGACCTCCTTGGGTACGGTACCGTTACCGATGCCTTCCTGGGAACGGTACGGCTGCCGCTGCTTTCCCTGGATACGGTACAGATACCGCTGCGTTCCGTGGGCAGTGTAACGGTGTCGCCTCGGACCCAGGGTTACGGTACCGAAAACGCAGTTTACTGTGGGCACTGTAACGTTACCGGGGCGGTCCCTTGGCACATTACCGTGGCCGCTGAAGTCACTGGCCACTGTACCAGTACCCGTTCTTTTCTTGTCCTACGTACCGGTGACGCTGCGGTCCCTGGGCTCGGTACCCATATCGTTGCTATCCCTTGGATAATTTGCTGTGCCGCCGCATTCCCTGGGCACATTGTCGGTGCTGGTGCGATCCCTGGACACAATACGATTGTCGATGCCATCCATGGGCACGTTATCAGAACCGGTGTGTTCCCTGGGCACGGCACAGCTGACTGTGCTTTCTCTGGGCACGGTACCTGTGCCGCTGGTGTCACTGGTCAAGGCACCGGAACCGCTTCGTTCCGTAGGTACAGTAACTTTAACGCTGCATTACTTGGGCACAGTACTGTTGGATCTGCGTTCCCTCGTCCCAGTACCGTTACCGCTGCGTTCCCTGGGTACACTAATCTTGCTGCTGCGTTCCCTAGGCTCAGAACACCTGGCGCAGCGTTCCCTGCTCTCGTTACTTTTGCCGCTGCGTTCATGGAACGGTACCGTTTCCTGTGCGTTCCCTGGCTATGGTACCGTTACTGGTGCTGTCCCTGGGCAAGGTGCCGGTGCCGCCGCCGTCCGTTGTCATGGGTCCCGATACTGGTCCTTTCCCTGTGCACAATACCGTTACCGCTACGGTCCCTGTGAATTGTACCCGTACCGCTGCAGTCCCTGAACATGGTACCATTACCGGTGCGTTCCCTTGGCACGGTACCGTTATCGGTGTGGTCCCTGGGCACGGTAGAATTGCCGGTGCATTCCTAGGGCACGATAACATTCCCGGTGCGTTCCCTGGGCACATTATAGTTGTCATTGCAGTCCATGGGCACGTTACCGGTGCCGGTGCGTTCTCTGTTCACAGTACCAGTGTAGCTACGTTCCCTGGGCATGGTACCGTAAGCGTTGAGTACCTGGGCACCGTTCGAATGCCGCTGCGTTTCCTAGGATCGGTACCGTTACCGATCTTACCAGTGCAAGGTACCTCTGCCTCCGTGGTACCTGGGCTATGTGCCTTTGCCTCTAAAGTCCCTGGGTAAATCACCGGCACCGCTGAGGTCTCTGGGCACAATGTCTGTACCGGTGCGTTCCATGTCAGGTTACTGACACCGTTGCAGTTCCTGGGCACGTTACCGGTAACTGTGCGGTTCCTAGGGACGGTACAGTTACCTATGCCATCCCTGGGCGCAGTGCATGTGCCGGTAAGGTCCCTGAGAGCGGTATGTTTGTCGGTGTGTTCCTGGGTCCGATAACGGTTCCGCTGCGGAACCTGGGCATGGTACCGATATCTCTGCGTTCCCTGAGCACGGTACCGTAGTCTCAGCGCTCCTTGGTGATGCTACCGGTACCGGTGCGTTCCTTGGGCCCGGTACCATTACCGCTGCGTTCCCTGGGCTAGCTAACGTTTACATTGCGTTCCCTGGCACGGTAATGGTGACGCTGCGGTCTCTGGACTCCATACCGGTTACGCTGCGGTCCCTGGATATGGTACACGTGCAGCAACGGTCCCTCGGCACGTTACAGTTAATTCTGCGTTCGCTGGGCACGATACCGTTTCTCTGCTTTCCCTGCTCAATTTACAGTTACCGGTTCGTTCCCTGGGAATGATAACGGGGCCTCTGCGTTCCCTGGGCACGGTAACCGTACCGCTGCGTTCCCTGGGCAAAGTACCGTTACCGCCGCTGTCCCTGGGCAAGGTACCCTTGCCGGTAAAATCAATGGGAAAGTTAATGTTGTTGCTGCGTTCCATGGGAACGGTATTCTTGCCGATGCGTTCCTTGAGAACGTTACCTGTGCCGGTGTGGCCCAGTGCACGATACAGGTAACGGTGTGTTCCCTTGGCTCTTTATCTTTGCCGTTGCGGTTCCTGGTTAACACAACGGTACCGTTGCATTCGCAGTGTATGGTACAGGTGCTGCTAAATACCCTGGGCACCTTATCGGTACCAGGGTGTTTCCTGGGCATGGTACCGATACCGGTGCCGACGATGGGCACTGTACCAGTGCCGCTGGGCACGGTAAATTTCCCGCTGCGGTCCAGGAGCGGCACGTAATCCGTTGCGGTCATTGAGTGAAGTACGGGTGCCGCCGGAATCCCTAGGCACGGTACCGGTACCGTTGCAGTCCCTGGGCTGGGTACTACTGCCGCTGAAGGCCTTGAGCACGGTATCTTTGCGCTGCGGGCCCTAGGTCCGTTATCGATAACGGTACGTTCCCGTGTACGTTAGCTATCACGCCACGTTCCCTGAATACGTTAAAAGTACCGGTACGTTCCCTGGACACGTTGTCCATGCCGCAGAGGTCCCTAGGCACGTTACCGTTGATGGTGAGGCCCCGGGCTCTGACCCGTTACAGGCGCGTTCCCAGGGAATGGAACCAGTGTCGCCGCGGTCCCTGAACACTGCAGCTTTAACGGTCACTTACCTGGGTACGGTAACGTTGCCGCTGCGGTTCCTGGGCTAGTTATCATTATAGTTTCAGTCCCTGGACAATTTAACTGTACCTGTGTGTTCGCTGGAAATGTTCTCGCTATCGCTGCGTTTCCTGGGTAATTTACCGGTGCCTGTGCTGTCCCAGGGCACGGTACTCGTGATGGTGCAGACCCTCGGCACATTGCCGTTGCCCGAGAAATCCCTGGGCACGGTAATGGATACGGTGCGGGCTCTGGGCACGGTACCGGTTCCGCTGTGGTCCCTGGGGACGTTACCTGTATCGCTTCGGTCCCTGGGCAGGTTTCCTTTGTCGATTCTGTTCCCGGACACATTACCTTTGCCGCTGGGGACCTTCGGCAAAATACAGGTACCGACTCGGTCCCTGGGCACGGTACCAATACCGCTTCGTTCACTGATCACGATACCGGTGTCGTTGCTTTCCGTTGGCACGGTACCGATGTCCCTGCCTTTCCTGGGCATGGAGCAGTTGACGCTGCGGTAACTGAATTCGGTACCGTTAATGGTGCGTTCCCTGGCTACGGTAACGTTACCGGTGCATTCCCTTGTTACGGTAGAGTTGCCGCTGCGCTCCCTGTACATGCTATAGGTAACGCTGCGTTCCCTGCGCACGTAACCGCATCCGCTGCTCTCCCTGGGCACGCTATCAGTATAGGTGCGGTCCATGGGAAAATAACCCATGCCTCTGCGTTCGCTCAGCACAGTCCCGGTGCCGATGCAGCCCCTTGTCACGATACTGTTGCTGCTGCGTTCCTTGGGCACGAAACGTATGCCGCAGTGATCCTTGTGAACGGTACATTTACGGATGCTTTCCCAGTTCACAATACCCGTGTCGCTGCGGTTCCTGCCCACGGTACCGGTGCCTCTCCTTTTCCTGTGTCAGGTACTGCGATCCCTGGGCACGTTACCTTTGCCGATGTTCTCTCTGGTATCCGTACTCGTGCCGCTGTGTCCCTGGTTACGGTAACGTTACCGCCGAGGTCCCTGGGTACGGTACCGTTCCCGGTGCGTTCACTGGGCACGGTACCATTACCGATGCTTCCCTAGGTACTGCAACGTTGACGATGCGGTCCCTGGGCAACGTACCGTTGTCTGTGCGGTCCTGGGTGTGTTACCGTCGCCGCTGAGGTCTCTGGGCATGTTACCGTTAACGGTACGATCCCTGAGCACGGTTACGGTGTCACTGCTGTCCCTGGGCTCGGTACCGTTACCACCGCGAGTCGTGCGAACTCTATCGGTACCGGTGCTTTGCCTGGTCACAGCACCTGTGCCTCTGCATTCCCTGGGCACAGTACCGGAGCCGGTGAGGTCCCTGGACACGGTACCGTTGCTCTTGCGTTCCCTGGTCACGGTACCTATACGGGGATGCTCTCTGCGCACGTTAACGATAACCCTGCGAAACCTGGGCACCGTATCATTACCTATGCGTTCCCTTGTCACGCTACCGATAACGCTGCGATCCCTGGGCACGGTATATTTACCGGTGCGATCCCTGGTCACCGTACCGGTGCCGCTGCGTTCCCTAGGCACAGCACCGCAACCGGTGCAATACCTTGTCACAATACCAGTAGCGCTGTGATCCCTGGTCACGGTAACGTTGCCGTTGCATACCCTGGATACATTGACTTCAACGATGCGATCCCTGGGCCTTTTGCCGTTGACGCTGCTTCCATGTGCACGGTACCGTTACCTGTGCGTTTTTCTGGCTTCGATTCCTTTGCCGCTGTGGTCCCTCGTCAGGATACCGTTAACTGTGCGGACCCTGGGAACGATACCGGTGACGCCGCGGAGCCTGGGCACGGTAGCTTTACCGCTTCAATCCCTGAATACAGCAGCGGTAACGGTGCGGTCCCTGGGCACTTTACCACTGCCGCCGTGTATGCTGGCCACGGTACGTGTGCAGCGGCGGTCCCTGGACTAGGTACCGGGTCCTTTTCGGGCCCTAAACGCGATTCCGCTGCGTTCCCTGGGCACGCTACCGTTACCCACATGTTCCCCGTGCACGGTACCTTTCCCCTGCGGTAAAAGGGGCACAACACCGTTACCGCAGAAATCTATGCGCTCGGTACCGGTACCTGTGCCGACCCTGAGCACATTAACCTTGCCGCTGCTGTCACTGGGCAAGGTAATAGTACTCCTCTGTTCCGTGGGCCTGGTACCAATGCCGCTGCGGTCCCTTTCCTCGGTAACCTTATCGGTACGGTCCCATTTCTAATTAGCGGCAACGCTGCTGTCCCTGGGAACGGTAAATTTGCCGTTACGATCACTGGAAACATAAACGTTGCCGCTCCGTTCTCTGGGGGCATTACCGGATTCGCTGCCTATCTGGGCACGGTACCGGTGACGGTGCGATCTTTGGGCACGGTGCCTGTGCCGCTGCGTTCCCTGAGCACGGTACCATAAACGTTTCGGACCCTGGGCACGGTACGGTTTACGCTGCGATCCCTGGGCCCAGTACCGGTGCCGCTGGCTTCCCTGGGTCCATTACCGATGACGCTGTTTCCCTGGGTACGGTAACGTTACCGTCGCGTTCCGTGTGTACAGAACCAAAACCAGTCCGTTTCCTGGGCATAATACCGTTGCCGTTTCGAACCCTAAGCACGGTATCGGTAACTGTGCGCTTCCTGGCGACGGTACCAGTACCGATGCCGTCCGTGGGCACAATAACGGCGCCTTCAGGTTCCTGCGCACGGCTCCCGGTACCGATCCTTTCCCTGGCGACAATAACGCAGACACTGCGGTCCCTCGATACGGTACCCATTCCGCTGCAGTCCCTGAGAATGCTAGCGTTACCGGTGCGTTCCCTGGTCTCGGATCCGATACCGGTGGGTTCTCTGGACACGGTAGATTTTCCGGTGTGTTCCCAGGGCACGTTAACGTTTCCCGTTCTGTTTCTGGGCACGTTAAAGTTTACGGTGTTGTTCCTGAGCAAGTTACCGTTACCGGTGAGTTTTCTGGGAATGGTACCGCTACCGTTTCGGTGTATGAGCACGGCAACTGTGAGGCTGCTATACCTCGGATCAGTAGCGTTTTCCGCTGCGGTCCTGGTAACGGTACCGGTACCGATCTGTTCCCTGCGCACGATACCGGTACCGGTGTGTTCCCTGGGCACGGTAGGGTTGCCGCTGCAGTCCCTGTGCACGTTACAGTCGTCGGTGCAATCTCTAGGCACAGTACCGTTGCCGCTGCTTTCCCTTGGCACGGTGCTGTTAACGCTGGGATCCTTGGCGCGGTACTGTTGTTTCTGCGGTCCCTGGTTACGGTAACGTTGACGCTGCTGTTCCTGTGCACGGTACCTGTGTGTTTTACGGGCACGTTATCGTTGCCGCTTCGGTCCATGGCCACGGTACCGGCAGAGGTGTGGTACCTGGGTACGGTACAGTTACGGTGAGGTCCCTGGGAACATTACCGGTTGCGGTAACCGTAACGTTGCCCTGCGTTCCCTGGGCACATTACAGTTGCCGGTGCGGTCTATGGGTACGGTACCGGTACCGCTGAGGACCATGGGCACCTTACAGCTACCAGTGAGTTCCCAGGACATGTTAACGATGCCGCCGCGATCCCTGAATTCGTTACCGTTACCGAAGCATTCCCTGGAAACTTTACATTTGCCGCAGCGGTCCGTGGACAAATTACTGTTTACGCAGAGTTCCCTGGGCACGCTACCGGTGCAGCTGCTGTCCGTTGGCACGACTCCGAAAACCAGCGGTCCCTTATCACACTATCGGTACCTGTGCGGTCCCTGGGCATAGTGCCGGTGCCTTTGCGTTCCCTGGGGACTATACAGTTGCCGGTGCGGCCCCTGGTCACGGTACGGTTGCTGTTGGGTTCCGTGGGGACGGTTTCTTCTCCAGAATGTTCCCAGAGCACGCTACCGGTAACGCTGCGGTCCCTGGGCACGCTACCAATAATGTTGCGTTTCGTGTTCACGGAACCGTTAACACTGCGTTCCTGTGAACGGTAACGTTACCGGTGCCATTCCTGTTCACGTTACCGGTGCCGCTGCTCTCCTTGTGCACGGTACATGTACCGCTGTGTTCCCTGCGCACGATAACTTGCGGGCTGCGTTCCCTGTGTAGGGTATCGTTACCGGTGTGTCCTCTGTGCACGTTACGGGTGCCGAAGCAGTCCCTGGGCACATTAAGTTTAACGATATGATGCCTGGGCCCGGTTCCGGTGCCTTTGCGTTCCCTGGGTCCCGTACCTGTAACGGTGCGATCCCTGGGCTAGTTGCCGGTGATGTTCCAGTCCCGGTGCCCGGTTCCGTATCTTGTACGTTCGCTGGGCACGGTTCCTTTGTCGCTCTTCTCCTTGGGCACGGTACCGGGGCCGCCGCAATCCCTGAGGAGAGTTCCGTTCCCCCTGCGTGAGCATATTACCGCTACCGCTTCGAAACCTGGAAATGTTAGCGGTAACGGTGCGTTCGTTTGGCTCGTTACCAATGCCGCTGCGGTCCCTTGGCTCGTTACCGTTGCCTCTGCGATTGGTGGACGAAGATCCGTTAACAATTCGGTCCCTGGGCACGGTGCCTGTGCCGCTGCGATCCCTGGGCATGGCAACGGTAGCGATGCGTTCCATGGGCACGGGAAACCTGACGCTGCTGTCCCTGACCACGGTACCGTTGCCTCTGTGTTCCCAGCGGCAAAGTACCGGTAACGTTCAAACTCTGGGCACGTTACCGTTACCGGTGTGGTACGTGGGCAAAATATTGTTGCCGCTGCTTTCAATGGGCACGGTACTTGCACCTGCGCGATCCTTGGGAACATTAACGATGCCGCTACGGTCCCTGGGCATGCTAACTTTATTGGTATGATCCCTGGGCTAGTTAGCGGTGCCTCTTGTCCTTGCACACGGTACCTGTGCCAGCAATATCCCAGGGCACATTACCGATGCCGCTACAGCCCCTAGGCACGGTACCGATACCTGTGTGTTCCATGGTTAGATTAACGGTACTGGTGCTGCCCCTGGGTACGGTAACAGTGCCGCCGATATCCCTGTGCATGGGTCCCGTTAACTCTCCTTTCCCTGGTCACACTACCGTTGCCGCTGTGGACCCTGCGTAAGTTACCTGAATCGCAGTGTTCCCTGAGCAGTTTATCGATACCGTTGCGTTTCCTGGGCACGGTATCCTAACTGTGGGGTTTCTGGTCACGGTAGATTTGCCTGTTCAGTCCCAGGGCACGATAAAGTTTCCGGTGCGGTCCCTGGACACGTTACAGTAGTAGGTGATTTCCCTAGGCACGATACTGGTGCTAGTGCGTTCTCTGCACACATTACCGGGGAAGTCTCGTTCCTGGGCATGCTAACGTTAGCGCTGCGGTCCCTGGGCACGTTACCGTTGCCGCTGCGTTATATGAGTAAGATTACGGTGCCGCTGCTTTCCCTGTGTATAATACCGGAAATGGTGTGTTCCCAGGGGACGATACATTTGCAGCCGCGTTCCCTGGGAACTTTACCGTTGCCTCTGCGGTCCGCGGGTACTGTACCGATACCGATGAGATCCCTGGGCTCCGTTCCTGTACAGGTGCGTTCCCTAGGCTGGGTACCGATAACGTTGCGATCTCTGAGCATGTTACCGGTGCCGATAGGGGCACTGTAACGTTACCGATGCTGTCCCTGGGCAATGTAAGAGTGCCCGTGAAGTCCCTGGGCCCCGTGTATTTATCGGGGTGATCCTGGGCACGGTACCGGTGCCGCTGCAGTCCCTGTACATGAAAACGTTACCGGTGCGGACCCTGAGCACGGTAAAGGTGCCGCTGCGTTCCCTGGGCAAAATACCGGTGCCGGTGTTTCTCTTGACACGGTACTGTTTCCCCTGCTTACCTTGGGAACGGTACCGTTAACGCAGCGTTCCCTGGACACGTCACCGGTGCCGGGGGGATCCCAGGACACGATACCGCTACCGGTGTTTTCCCTGGGCACGGTAGCGTTGCCGTTGCGTTCCGTGTGAAAGGCAACGGTAACATTGCGGTCCCTTTGTATGGTACCGGAGCCGCTGCGTTACATGAGCAAGGTACCGGTACCGGTACTATTCCTGGGCATGTTATAGTTACCGCTAGGGTCCCTGGGCACGGTGCCGATACCTCTGATATCCCTGTGCACGCTAACTTTGCCGCTGCGTTCCCTGGGCACGGCAACGGTATCGTTGCTCTCCCTGGGCATGATACATGTGCCGCTGGGTTCACTGTGCACGGTACCGGTAAATTTGCGTTTCATTGTCATGGTAATGATAACATTGCCTTCCCTGGATATGGGACCGAGACCCCTGCGAACCTTGGGCGCTGTACCGGTTGCCGCTCTCGTTCCTGGGCACGGTAACAGTTCCGCTGCTGTCCTGCCAATGTTACCGAAGGAGCTGAGGTCCCTGGGCAGTGTACAGTTAACCCTGCGGACACTGGACACAGTACCGTTGCAGGTGCGTTCTCTGGGCACGTTACGGGTAACACGGGGTTCCTTGGGCTAGTTACCGGTGACATTGCAGTCCCAGGGACACGTTACGTTTACCGGTGCACACTCTGGGCACGATACCGTTACCGGTGCGGTCCGTGGGCACGGTAGCTGGGCCTCTGCGTTCACTGGGCACGGTAATGATACCCTGCGTTCTTTCGGCCCCGTACCGTTGCCGCTGCGATCCCTGAGAATAGTACCCTTATCGGTGCGTTCCCGAGTATATGTAGCGTTACCGCTCTTTCCCTGAGCACGATACCGGTGCCGATATGATTTCTGGGCACAGAACTCGTGCCGCTGCTTTCACTGGGTACGTTACCGTAACAGCTATGTTCCCTGACAACGGTACCATTCTCGTTGCAATCCCTGGGCACGGTAACTGTACCATTGCTGTCGCTGGACACGGTACCGTAACGGCTTCAGTCCCTGGGCAACTTGCTTTAAACGCTGCGGTCCCTGGGCACGGTATCGTTTACGATCTTCTCCCTGATCCCGGTACCGTTGACGCTGCGCTTCCTGGGCACTATACAGGTACCGTTCTTATTCCTGAGCACGGTACCGGTACACGCACTGGTGTGTTCTCTGGCTACGATACGGGTACCGGTGCATGTGCATGTTAAGGGTGTCGTCGTGGTCTCTGTGCACGGTACCGTTTCTGGCCCGTTCCATGGACAAAATAACATTGCCGTTGCCATCTCTAGGCACGGTACTGTTACCGGTGTGTTCCCTGCCTACGGTTCCGTTACCAGTGCTTTTCCTGAGAACAGTTACACTGCCGTCGTGGTTCCTGTGCACGGGTCTCTCTACCCAACGTTTCCCTGGGTACATCACCATTGTCTCTGCGGTCCCTGAGTACGGTACCGGTACGGCTGCGGTCCCTGGCACGGCACAATTACCGGTACTGTGTCTGAGCACGGTAGAGTGGCCGGTGCGGTCCCAGGGAACGATACATTGTCCGGTGTGGTCCCTGGACACGTTACCGTTGCCGGTGCGGTCGCTGGGCACGTTACCGGTAACGCTGAGTTCCCTGGGCTTCGTACCGGTTTCGCCTCTATCCCTGGGCACGGTACCGGTGCCGCTGTTTCCCAGGACACGATTCTGCTAATCCTGGGATCCTCGGCACATTACCGGTGTTTCTGCGGTCCTCGTCAAGGTAACGTTGCCGCTGCAGCCCTTGGGCACGACAGCGGGACCTGTGCGTTCCCCGGGATCGTTATCGTTGCCGCCGCGGTCCATGGTCACGGTCCCGGTACAGGTGTGTTACATGGGCACGATAACGTTACCGTTGCGGTCCCTGGGCACAGTATCGGTGGCGGTACGCTCCCAGGGCACGGTACTGGTTACGGTGCCAAGCCTGGGCAATTAAAATTGCCCGTGATGTACATAGACCCATTGGAGTTGCCGGGGCGTTTTCTCCTCACGGTACCGGTGCCTTTGCGGTCCCTGGGCACATTAACTTTAACAATAGGATGCCTGGACACGGTACCGGTAAGGGTTTGGTCCCTGGGTAATTTGCCGTTGACGCTGCGATCCCTGTGCTCGTTTCGGTAATCTGTGTGGTGCTTTGGCACGGTTTCTCTGCCGATGTGGTTCCTGGGCACGTTACCGGTGCCGCTAAGATCTTTGGGCACGGTACCGTTCCCGCTGCGTTCCCTGAGCATTGTACCCGTACGAATGCATGCCCTGAGCACGGTAGCGATAACGGTGCGGTCCCAGGACACGTTACCAATTCCGCTGCGATCCCTGGGTTCGTTACCGTTGCCTCTGCGGTCCCTGGACCAAGAACCGGTACCATTGCTTTCCTTGGGCACGGTACCGGTGCCGCTGCGATCCTTGAGCACGTCACTGTTAACAATGCGTTCTCTGATCACAGGTCCGGTGCCGCTGCGTTCCCTGGGAACTTTAACGATACCGGAGCGGTTCCTTGGCTATGTAACTCCACCGCTGGTTTACCTGGGCACAGTAACGATACCGGTTATTCCCTGGGCAGGGTTATGTTACCGCTGCGTTCCCTGGACACGGTAACGGTTCCGTTGCGTTCCCTGGGCAAATTATGGATACCCGTGTTTTCCCCGGGCACGATACCAGTGCAGGTGCTGCCCCTGTGCACGGCAACTAGATCGGTGCTTTCTCTGGACAGCTTAACGTTACCGGTGTTTTCGCTGGCACGCTATCGTTGACGTTGCGATCTCAGGGAACGGTAAATTTACAACTGCGTTAAATGTGCACTCTAATATTACCAGTGCGGTCCTCTGCACTTTTCCGGTGCTGCTGTTTTCCCTTGACAAGGTATCGGTACCGGTGCGCTCACTGGACAGGGTACCGGTGCCTTTTCGTTCCCTGCGCACGTAATCGGTTTCGGCTCGTTCCCACTGCACGGTATTGTTGCCGTTGCGGTCCCTGGGCACTGTACCAGTGCCGCTGACTTCCGTTGTCACGGTGTCGGTCCTGCAGCGATTCCTGGGCACGGCAACTGTACCGATGCGGACCCTTGTCATGGTACCGGTACCGCAGGTTTCCCTGGGCACGGTATCGTAATCGGTGCATTTTTTGGGCGTGGTACAGTTACCGTTGCGTTCCCTGCAGACGATGCAGTTGACGTTGCGATCCCTGCGCGATAACGTTTCCCGCCCCTGGTCCCTGTTTACTGTAGGAGTTCCGCTGTGGTACTGTTCACGGTACCGCTACCGCTGCGGTCTCTGGGGACGATACCGTTGCATCTGCATTACCTGGGCACGGTACCGGTGCCGCTGCGGCCCTTGGGCACGATACCGTTACCGATACGTTCGCTGGCACGGTACCGGCGCCTCTACGTTCCCTGGGAATTGTAAGAAAGCCGCTGTTTCCCAGGCACGGTACTGGTACCTGTGCGTTCCCAGCGCACGCTACCGTTGACGGGACGTTCCCTCGGCACGGTACCCATTTCGCTGTGTTCTCTGATCGCAGTAGCGTTAACGCTGCTTCCCTGGGCACGTTACCGTTGCCTCTGCGCTCCTTGGGGATCTGTACCGGTGCCGTTTTATCCCTGGGCACGGCACCTGTACCTTTGCGGAGCCTGGAGACGATTTTGTTGCCGCTGGGTTCACTGGGCAGTTTAACGGTGCCGGAGCGTTCAGAGGGTAAATTACCTTTACGGCTGCGGTCCCAGGGCTCGTTACCAGTAACGGTGCAATCCCAGGGCATCGTACCAGTACCTCTTCGATCCCTGAGGAAGGTACCGGTGCCGCTGCGTACTCTGGTACCATTATTTGAACAGCTGGGATCCCTGATAACGGTACCGTTCCCGCTGCGATTCCTGGGAACGTTTACGTTGACGCTGCTTTCCCTAGGAACGGTATTGTTACCAGTGCGGTCGCTGGGCACGGTTCTGGTGAAGCTGCATTCCGTGAACAAATTAAATTTTCGGTGTGTTCCCTTGGTCGGAACCGGTTTCCCTGCGATCCTTGGGCAAGTTAGCCGTATCCGTGCGGTGCCTGGACAAGTTAAAGGCACCTCTGCTGTCCCTGGGCAAAGTAACAATGCATGTACTTACCCTGCGCAAGTTATCTGTTTCGCTGGTTTCCCAGGCCACGGTACTGTTATCGCTGAGTTCCCTGGGCACTGCACCTTTGGCGGTGCGTTCCGTGGGGATGTTTCCAAGTGCAGATTTGTTCCCTGGACACGGTAACTTTACCGGTGCTTTCCGTGGGCAGGTTACCGGTAACGCTGCGTTCCCTGTGCAAGGTAACGTTACCGGTGAGGTCATGGGCACGTTACCGGTAAAGCTGCGGCACCTGGGCAGGGTAATGTAGACTCTGCAGTCCCTGAGAAACTTCTCTTCACCTCTGCGGAACCTGGGCACGGTACCTGTAGCGTTGCGGGTCCTGGGCATTGTACCGTTAGCGCTGAAGTCACTGGTCACGGTAACGTTGCCTCTGCTTTCTCTTGGCACGGTACCGCTGCCGCCAATTTCTTTGGCACCATACCGGTTCCGATACCGTTAGGTTCCCTGGGCAAACTACAGTTGCCGCCGCGGTGCCCAGTCACGGTACCGTTATTTCTGGGTTTCCTGAATATGGTAACTTTAATGGTGCGTTCCCTAGACACGGTCATGGTGCAGCTGACCTCACTGGGCAGGGTAACGGGGTCGGTGTGTACCCCGGGAATGATACCGGTACCGGTTGAGGCCCTGGGCATGATAGCGCAACCGGTGCGGTCCATGGACACGGTAACGGTAACTGTAACGGTGCGGTCCCTGGGCACGGTATTAATATCTGTGCGTTCCCTGGGCACAGTACCTGTGAGACTGTGCTCCCCGAGCATGGTAGCGGTTCCGGTGCGATCCCTGGGCACGATACCTTTGTCGCTGTAGTCTGTGGGCTCGATACCGGTGCCGGTATATTCCTTGGGATTATACTAGTATCGCTGCGGTCCCTGGGCACGGTACCTCTTCCGCTGCGGTCCCTGGGCGATTTACCTTTAACATTTAGGTTACTGTACCGGTGCAGCTGTTATCCTGGCCACGGTATCGATAACGGTGTTGTCTTTGTGTATGGTACCGTTGCCGCTGCGGTCCACGGGCCAGTTAGAGTAACCGGTGCGTTCGCTGGGCACGTTGCCGGTGCCGCAGCGTTCCATGAGCACCGTAACCATAACTTTGCGTTCCCAGGTATTGTTAATTTTACTGCTTCTGTCTCTGGGAACGTTTAAAGAGCCGGTACGTTGCCTGCGAACGGTACCGTTGCCGCTGTTATCCATGGGTACGTTACCGTTACCGGTGCGATCATTGGGCACGGAACCGGTGACGGGGCGATCCCTGGGCACGGTACGGTTACCAGTGCAATACGTGGGCACGGTAAAGGTCCCGGTGCGTTCCCTGGACAAGGTATTGGCGTCGCTGCGGCTCCTCGGATCATTACCGGTAACGTACAGTCCCTGGTCACCATAACAGTGCCGCTGCTATCGCTGGGCATATTACCGCGGCCGCTGCGTTCCCTGGGAACCGTTCCGACGTCGGTACGTATCCTGGGCAGAATAACGCTTCCGCTACGATCCCTGGGCACAGTACCGTTGCCGTTTCTGTCTACGGGTACTTTATCATTAACTGTGCTGTCCCTGGACAGAGTACCGTTGCCGCTGCGTTTACTGGGTACACTAAAGTAACTAGTGCGATCCCTGTTCACGGTTACTTTAACGGTGGGCTCCCTGGCCATGTTACCGATGCCGCCGCAATAACTGGGCAGGGTACTGGTGCCGTTGCTTTCCCTGGGCACACTATCGTTAGCGGTGCTTTCGCTGAGCACATTACCGTTGCCGATAGTTTCCCTGGTCATGGTACGGATACCGGTGCTACCCGTTGGCACGTTACCAGTGCCTCTGCTTTCGCTAGGCACAGTACCACTAACGCTGCGTTCCCTGGGCACGGTAACGTTACCGGTGCCATTCTTTAGCACGTTACTGGTGCCGCTGCATTCCCTGCGCAGAGTACCGGAACCGGTGAGGTACCGAGCACGGTGCCGCTGCGGTCCCTGAACACCTTTGCGGTAGCGGTGCCGCTTCGACCCCTGTGTAATTCACCGTTACCGGTTCACTACCAGGGCACAGTACAGGTGACGCTGCGGGCCCTATTCACGGCACCAAACCCGGTGCGGTCCCTGGGTATGGTAACGGTGCCACTACGCTCCCTGGTCACAGCAAATATGTCGTTGCGTCCTTTGGCATGGTACCGGTGCCGATTCGTTCTCTGGGAACGCTACAGTTGCCGATGCTGTCCCTTGGCCCGATACCGGTACCGGAGCGAACCCTGGCCACTGTACCGTTTCCGCTACAGTCCCTGGGCACGGTACCGATGCCGCTGCGTTCTCTGGGCATTCTATAGTTATCGGTGCGTTCCCTGGGCACGTTACCAGAGCCATTGGGTTCCCTTATCACGGTACCTTTACTGGCGCATTCCCTGGACACGTTAGCGTTTCCGCTGCGTTGGCTGGGCACAGTACCCGTACCGCTGCAATTTTTTGGTGCGGTACCGTTACCGGTGCTAACTTTGGAACGGTACCGTAGCCGCTGCGTTACCTGGGCATTTTATCAGTGTCGGTGGGGTCCAGGGGCACGGTATAGTTTTAGCTTCGAACCCTAGGTACTGTACCTCTAACGGTGCGCTCCCTGCGCACGGTACCTTTGACGCTGCTCTCCCTGGTCACGTTACGACACCGGTGCGGACCCAGGGAACGTTAACCTTGCCGGTGCCTACTTTAATCACTATCCCGGTCCCGATGCCTATACTGTGAACGGTACCGGTGCCGGTGCGTTCCGTCGACAAGGTAACAGGGCCTTTTTTCTTGTATACGTTACCGGTACCGATGTGGTCCCTGGAAACGTTAACGGTACCGTTGCGATCCCTGGGCACGTTACCGGTACCGTTGCGTTCCATGATCAGGGTACCAGTACCGCTGCCGCTACGGTCCCTGAGACCGGTACCGGCACCGGTGAGCTTCTTTGGCACGTTACCTGTTCCGTTGTGTTCTCTGGTCACGTTAACGGTACCGGTGCCTCTGCAAACCTTGGGCACGGTAACGATGCCGGGGCGTTCCCAAGGCACGTTACGGGTGACGGTGTGTTCCCTGGTCACTGTGCCGCTAATGGTGGGTACCCTTGGAATTATAAACCTACCTGTGAGTTCCCTGGGCCCGATTAAATTAACGGTGTGTTCACTGGACACGGTAACGGAACCGGTGCGCTCCCTGTTTACGGTACCGAAGCCGCTTCGTTCCTGTGTACGGTACCGAGACCGGTGCATTCCCTGGACACGGTATTTTTCCGGTGGGGTCCCTTGTCATGGTACCGTTGTCGCTACGTCTCCTGGGGATGTTACCGATACCTATTCGTTGCCTGGGTACGTTACCAATGCCGCTGCATTCCCTGGGCTCGGTACCGATACCGGGGAACATCTCGGCACATTGTCGTTGACGCTGCGATCTCTGGGCACGGTACCTTTGCCGGTGAGCACCCTGGGCACCTTAATATTGCCGGTGCGGTCCGTGAGTATTGTACCGGTGCAGCTGGGATCCCTGGTCACATTACTGGTGCTGCTGCGGTCCATGGACATGGTACCGTTACCGTTGAATTCCTGTAGATATTAAGGGTGCCGCTGATTTCCGTGGGCACGGTTCCGGTACCGGAGCGTTCCGTGGGCACTGTAACGGTGCAGTTGTGTTCCCTGCGCAATTTACCGTTATCATTGCGCTCCCTGGTCATGGTAACGGTGCCGTTGCGATCTCTGGGCTCGGTAACGTTATCGGTGAGGTCCCTGATCAAGTTACCGGGGCCATTGCGATATCTGGGCACTTTACCTATGACCCTGAGGTCCCTGGGCAAGGTACCGGTACCGGTATGTTCCCTGGGCACGATAACGTTTCCGCTGCAGTTCCTAGTCATGGTAACGGTACCGGTACGTTCCAAGGCATTCTACTGGTGCCGCTGCAGTCCCTGGACACTCTAACCGTGCCGGTGGGGTCCCTGGGTACGGTACCGGTGCCGATGCGTTACCTGGGCACATTAACGGTACCGCTGTATTCCCTGAGCACAATACGGGCGCCGCTGCGATTATTTTCTCGTTACAGAAGCCGCTGCCTTCTCTGGATACTTTACAGGTTCCGGTGGGTTTCCTGGGCACGTTACCGTTACCGGTGCATTCCGTCAGCACGGTACCGGTGACGTTGCGTACCATGTGCACGGTACCGGTATAGGTGCGATCCCTGGGCACGTTACAGTTCTCGGTGTCATCCCTCAGCACGGTATCGGTTCCTCTGTTGCCAATGGGCACGATAACGTTACCGGTTGCCTCCCTGGTTTCGTTAAATGTGACCCTGCGTTCCCTGGTCACTGTACCGGTAGCGGTGCGGTGCCTGGCTACTGTACCGGTGCTGTTGTGATCCCTGGTCACGGTGCGGCTACCGTTGAGTTCCCTGGGCACTCTACAGTTGCTTTTGCGTCCCTGGGAACGGTACATGTGCCGGAGTGGTCCTTTGGCACTGTACCGGTACCTCTGCGTTTCCTGGGCAAGGTAAAGGTACCGCAGTGTTCTCTGGACACGGTAAAAGTGGGGCTGTGTTCCCTTTGCAATATACCGTTACCGGTGTGTTCTCTGTGCACGGTAACTTTAACGCAGCGGTCCCTGGGAACATTACCTTTAACGATATGATGCCTGGGCAAGGTACCGTTCCCGTTGCGTTCCCTGAGCATTGGAGAGATACCGATGCGAGCCCTCGGCACGGTAGAGTGACCTGTGCGTTCCCTGGGTACGTTAACAAGGCCGCTGCTAACCCTGGTAACGTTACCGTTGCCTCTGCGATCCCTGGACCAGAAACTGGTAGCATTGCTTTCTCCGGGCACGGTACCGGTGCAGCTGCGTTCCCTGGGCACTACACCGGTACCGATACGATCCCTGGGCACGGGACCGATGTCGCTCCGGTCCCTGGGCACGTTACACGTTTGGGTACGGTCCCTGAGACCGGTAACGGTTCCGCTGCGTTCACTGGACACGTATTGTTACCCGTGCGGTCCGTAAGCCGGTAGCGTTGCCGCTGAGGTCCCTGGGCAAGGTACCCTTATCGGTGAGATCCCTGGGGTAGGTAGCGTTGCGGCTGTTGTCCCTGGGCTTGGTACCTTTGGCGGTAATTTCCTTGGGCACAATACCGCTTGCCCTAAGGTCCCTGGGTACGTTACCGGTACCGGTGCGTTCCCTGGCTACGGTATTAATAGCGTTGCTGTCTTTGGGCACGGCAACGGTGCCGCCGAGTTCCCTCTGCACAGTTCCCCGTACCGTTTCGTTGTAGTGTAACGAGGCTGGGCGAGGACTGGTTGGCCACCAGTTGGCCAACGGCGTGGGTCAAAGTACTCAGACTTTGTTTTCCGATGAATAATGATACAGATTTATTTGAAGTTGCTGTTA
>Ga0123353_10001244_pt1 | contig 31219 bp, 20 predicted proteins | sample TergutLab28metaG_3_FD_92763 | JGI IMG/M metagenome (GOLD analysis project Ga0123353, IMG submission 92763) | Labiotermes labralis P3 segment gut microbial communities from Petit-Saut dam, French Guiana - Lab288 P3 | ecosystem: Host-associated > Arthropoda: Insects > Digestive system > Gut ...
AATCCAGTGAATAAGGGGCAGGCATCCATTCCTCCGTGAAAAATGTTTCCTTGGAAAATTCAATTTCACAAAGTTTACCAAAATAACCCAATTTGCACCAGACCAGATTTTAGGACGCTCTAAATTCCAGTTCTGGAATATTTGCCGCGTAAAACTCTCTTCCGTCAGGCAAGCGAACTCGCGTATCGCGTTTCACAACGCCGATCTTTGCAAGGCTTTTGAGACCTTGGGCGTCACATTCAATCCACTCTTTGCCGTCAAAATACGCATACATAATCAACAACCTCATCGTTGATAATTTGACTTTCACCCACTTATTTTCCAATACACCACAGGTGATTGTCGGTTCGGATCAACAGTTGTTGACCGGCAACGGTGATTGACGCCAGGGCGTGTTCGTCCAATTCGTTTTCGGCGATTATTTCAGCAGGTTTTTTCGGATCTTCGGACGGTTTCAGCACGACGGTTTTGCCCTGTTCGGAAAGAACATAGATGTTCCCGTCGGCGTAAAGCGGAGACGGATTCAAGGTGCCGCCCAGGCGTTTTTCCCAAAGAAACTCCCCAGTGGCCGCATCGCAAGCGGAAAAACTACCGCTTTGGGTGGTCGTGTAAAGACACGGCTTGACGTACAAAAAGGATGATACCATAGGTGCGTTGCGTTTTTGGACCCACGCGGTGTGCGTGTCCGTGCATTCGCCCTGACCGTTAGGCCGTACAGCCCGGATCGCGTTGCTTCCGGTCGAATAGACGAGTCCGTCGCCCACACCCGGTGAGGGCACGCATGGTTCGCCGATACTTTCGACCGTCCAGAGCAGGTCGCCGTTTTCCGGGTCGAATCCCTGGGTCACGTCGCCCGCCAGACTGAGAATCTGCTCTTTTCCGTTCACGGTGATGATACAGGGCGTCGCGTGTGAGATTCGGGACATGCCCCGTTTGCCGCGCCAAAGTTCCTTGCCGGTGTTTTTGTTCAAAGCCCACAGATAGGAACGGTCCCAAGGTGTTTGCCAGCCGAGCAGTTTCGGTTCTTCGCGGTTGCTCGGATTCACGGCCAGGATCAAGAGGTCCTTGTAGAGGATCGGCGATGTGCCCAAACCGTGCTGGGAATAATATTGAAGCTCCCGGTTGGTCCAGACGATGTTTCCGTCGAAATCGAGCGCGACGAAACTGCCGCCGCCGAACACGGCAAAAACATGCTTGCCGTCGGTCACAGGCGTCGGTGTGGCGTAGGAATTCTTGGGATGTTTGTATTCCGGTTCCTGATCAAAGACGATCTTGTCCCAAAGGATTTTTCCCGTTGTTCGGTCCACGGCAATGACATGACACTCTTTTCCGTCTTCAGTCGCCGTGGTGAGGAAAACATGGTCATCCCAGACGATCGGCGACGACCAACCCTCACCGGGAATTTCCGTTTTCCAAGCGATATTTTTCTCAACACCCCACTGCGTCGGAAGACCGGTTTGGCTTGACACGCCCTGGCCGTTGGGACCGCGAAAACGAGACCATTGTTCGGCGGACTCCGTTGGACCCGCCAAAAACGAAACGATCGTAAAAACACCGAATACGGAAAGGATAAATCTAGCCATGTCGTAAAGGATTGCTTGAGTGAAAAAATAATGACATAATATCGAAATTATATCGAAAAACTAATGATCCTCTGCAATTTTACGCTTCCCTTCGTCAAAAGTCAACAATTCCGCCAAAAGTCACAATTCCGCGATTATTACGGGTTGGGAAAATGTTTCAAAAAAGGACTTCCTGTACGATAAGATTTGTGTAAAATGGGTTTATATTCAAGCCGGTTAGAAATTCTCAGAAATTTTCAAAGCGGGATATGGAAAGCCCGGAAAACGCAGAAAATACAGGGCGTTTCAGGGCATTTGCGCGAAGGCGACCTCCTCCGCTCATACCGGCTTCGGTATATCGGTATATATTGACATAATTTTCAAAAAATTCATCGAACATCCATGCGTGTACTTTCCGGAATCCAACCGACAGGCCGTTTTCATTGGGGGAACTATTTCGGGGCCATTCGGCAATATGTCGACTTGCAAAGCAAACCTGATGACGCGTTTTATTTCATCGCCAATTTGCACGCCCTGACAACGGTGCGCGAACCGGAAGTGCTTCGCCGGTATTCTTATGATGCCGCGCTCGATTTGCTCGGCTTGGGGCTTGATCCCGAGAAGGCGACGCTGTTCATCCAATCGGACGTGCCGGAAGTTTCCGAGCTTTGCTGGCTGCTGATGACCGTGACCAACATGGGACTGCTGGAACGGTGTCACGCTTATAAAGACAAAAAGGCCAAAGGAATCACCGCCGATGCCGGTCTGTTCGCTTATCCGGTGCTGATGGCCGCCGACATTATCATTTATGATTCCGATCTTGTGCCGGTTGGTGAGGATCAGAACCAACATATTGAAGTGGCCCGGGATATTGCCGGAACCTTCAATCACCTGTTCGGGGAAACCTTTGTGCTCCCGAAAGCGTATATCCTTTCCTCGTCGGCCAAAGTTGCCGGAACCGACGGCGAAAAAATGTCCAAAAGTTACAACAACACGATTGAGGTGTTTGAAGACGTCAAGGCGATGAAGAAACAAGTCATGCGAATTCAGACCGATTCCCGACCGATGGAAGAACCGAAAGACCCGGAAACCGATCACCTGTATCAGCTTTACTCGCTCTTCGCGCCGGAAGAAAAAACCCGGGAAATGGCGGAAATCTATCGCAAAGGGGGATTCGGTTACGGGATGATCAAGAAAGAACTGGCTGATCTGGCGGAAACCTATTTTGCCGAAGCCCGACAGCGACGTGCGGAACTGGAATCGAAGCCGGAAAAAGTCCGTGAAATTCTTGGTGATGGGGCGGCTCGTGCCCGAAAAAAAGCCGCCGAGGTCTTGCACCGTGCCCAAAAAGTCTGTGGAGTGAAATAAGAGTGACGTGCCGACGTTAAGAATTGATCACAAAACAGTTACGGTTCCGGAGAACACCACCGTTCTTGATGCCGCCAGGGGAGTCGGCATCGAAATTCCCACGCTTTGCTTCTTGCCCGACTGCAAGCAATCCATCTCGTGCCAGGTCTGCCTGGTGAAAATTGACGGACGAATGTTTCCGGCTTGCGCGACAAAAGCCGCCGACGGCATGGAGGTTGAAAGTGAGTCGTCCGAGGTCAGAAATCTGCGAAAAACGGCTCTGGAACTTCTCCTGAGCGATCATGTCGGGGATTGTTATGCGCCGTGTCAGTTTGGATGTCCGACCCACATGGATATTCCGGCGATGCTTCGGGCGATTCGTGAAGGGGATATTGCCCGGGCGATTCGAATCATCAAAAATGACATTGCGTTTCCAGCCGTTTTGGGATGGATTTGTTCGCGACCTTGCGAGAAAGTCTGTCGTCGGAAGATGCTCGACCAACCGGTGACCGTTTGTCAGTTGAAACGTTATGTCGCCGAGACCGATTTGGGGGACGACGAAACCTATTTTCCGGAACTTCTCCCGAAAAGCGGAAAATCCGCCGTCGTCATTGGTGCCGGGCCTGCCGGACTGTCCGCGGCGTATTATCTGACGATTGCCGGACATGCGGTGACGCTTTACGAGAAAAACGAGCTTCCCGGCGGACGGATGCGGCTGTTTCCCGAGGACCGGCTTCCTTTGGAAGTCCTGGAGGCGGAAATCGACCATCTCCTTTCCCTGCCGATCGATTTTCGTCCGACGGAAGAGATACCGATTCACCATCACTCGTTTCAGGAACTGGCCGCGAATTACGACGCCGTGATTCTTGCATCAGGAGCAATCCCGGAATCTTGTGTCGCCGATTGCGGACTGGTTTTGACGCAAAACAGACCAAATGTCACGTCGGGGACCTATGAGACGTCCCTGCCAAAAGTGTTCGCCGCCGGGACCGTTTTGCGGCCAAACGCCATGATCGTCCGGAGCATCGCCGACGGCAAGGAAGTTGCCGGAGTCGTGGATGTTTTCCTGCGAACCGGGAAAATTCACCCGCGGCCGCCGATTTGGTCGGTTCGGACACATAAGCCGGAGATTTCGGAACTGGAGCAACTGACTCAGAACGCCGACATGAATCATCGTTATTTTGAGCCGAGTCCGAATCAGGACAACGAATACTCCCGAACGGAGGCGATGGAACAAGCGGCGCGATGTCTGCATTGTGACTGTCGGGCTCGCGAAAAATGCCGACTGTTCCGTTACTCCCGGGAATACGGGGCCAAAGTGGACAACTTCCAGGAATCTCCGCGACGCAAAATCACGATCGAACGCGGCGGGGACATTCTTTTCGAGCACGAGAAGTGCATCAAATGCGGACTTTGCGTGACGATCACCCGTGAAGCGGCAGAGCCTTTGGGGCTGACGTTCATCGGTCGCGGGTTCGAAGTCCGGGTCAGCACTCCGTTCGACGCCGACATGGAAACCGCTCTTGCAAAAACGGCGCAAAAATGTATCCAGGCATGCCCCACGGCAGCAATTTCCAGCCGCCAATTATGAAATCATGATGATCAGCAGCAGCAGGTCATTCCGCGATCACAAACCGCAACTCGTGTTTCGTTCCTGAACTCGTGTTACTGCAGAATTCGGGTCACAACAGGTGTTCGTATTCCACTTTTTTGCGGTCCATGCAGCCGAACGGACAGGTTTGTATGCAAAGCGAGCATCCGGCACAGATATATTCGTTGACCGAAATGACGTCCCCCTCCTTTTCAATTGCCGGACAGCCGAGTTTCAGGCAGAGTTTGCAATGACGGCATTTTTCCTGATTCAGCACCACCGGATCACCGGGATTTTCCCCTTCGTAAAGCGGACATGTGGCTTTTGCGATGATCAGCCATGCTTCCGGGGAGTAAATCGCCTCTTTCAGCGTTTCGTTGACCTGTTTCATGTTACGCGGGTCGATAGTGACGACATTTTTCATCCCGACGGCGCGACCGATTTCCTCAATGCTGACAACTTCGGTCGGTTCGTCCATGAGAGTTTTGCCGGAGCCGGGATTTTCCTGGTGTCCGGTCATTGCCGTGACCCTGTTGTCGAGCACAATGATGGTCGATTTGCCGCGGTTGTAGGCGATGTCCAGGAGTCCGGTGATTCCTGAGTGGAAAAACGTCGAGTCGCCGAGCATCCCGACAACCGGTTTGGGTTCTCCGGCGCGTTCCATGCCATGGGCGACGGAAATGCCTCCTCCCATGCAAAGAATCGTGTCCATCCGGGAAAGCGGCGGGAGCACGCCGAGACTGTAACAACCAATGTCGCCGGTCACCACGACGTCGAATTTGGTGAGTCCGAAGAAAATGCCCCGATGCGGACAACCGGGACAAAGAACCGGCGGACGGGGGGGCGGTGTCGGGGCCCCGGCTCGTTCGACCTGAATTTCAGCGGCATGAGGAAGCGATTTCGGACCGTAACCGAGGCCGAACACCTCCGGGTCGAGTTTCGCGCGGACGGCATGGAGGACATCCGAGGAAAGCTCCCCGATATTCGGCACGACCGACTTCCCGAGACACGGAATCCCCATCGCCTTGATATGTTCTTCGAGAAAGTCTTCCAGTTCTTCCACCACGAGGAGCTTTTCGACTCCGGCGGCAAATTCCCGGATCAAATCGTTCGGAAACGGAAACGACCAGCCGAGTTTCAGCACCGACGCCTCCGGAAAAACCTCCCGGACGTATTGATAGGCAATTCCCGAGGTGATGATCCCGATTTTTTTGTCGCGTTCTTCGATTTTGTTGATCGGGGAAGTGTTGGCGACTTTTTCCAAGGCATTCATCCGTTCCTCGACCCGAAGTCGCATCGGACGAGCCCAGGCCGGAATCGGGACAAACCGCGGCGGGTCCTTCACAAACCCGACGTTGCATGCCGGCATCACCCGGTCCGACTCCGTCACCAACGACCGTGAATGGCTCACCCGGGTCGTACTCCGCAAAATGACCGGGGTACGATATTCCTCCGAGATTTCCATTGCGTATTTCAAAAAATCCTTCGCTTCCTGAGAATCGGATGGCTCGAAGATGGGGATTTTGGCAAACTGAGCAAAACGTCGGGTGTCCTGCTCGTTCTGCGAGGAGTGCATGCCGGGATCATCGGCGACAATCGCCACAAATCCGCCAACAGTCCCGATATAGGCCATTGTCATGAGCGGATCGGCAGCGACGTTCAGCCCGACATGTTTCATCGTCGTGATGGCTCGCGCCCCGGCAAACGCCGCCCCGACGGCCGCCTCGAAGGCGACTTTTTCGTTGGGCGCCCATTCGCAGTAAATGTCTTTTTTATAAGAGGTTGCAACATTTTCGAGAATCTCGGTGGACGGGGTCCCCGGATAACCGGCGGCAAATGTCACCCCTGCTTCCCAAGCTCCACGGGCAAACGCTTCATTTCCGGAAAGAATTTTGACCATAAATGGATTGACTCAATAAAATATGAGGACTGGTTGGTAAAATATTGTGACTCCAACGTCAACATCATATTTTAGCCGATTTGGAAACAGAAACAAGAATCCCCAAAACTGAACCATTTGCGCGAGACCGAAAGCAGTTTAACGCCTCGTTTTTCGGGGGTAGAAAAGGTCTTGGATGATCCACACACCCGCAGTAAAAAACATCACATAGGAGAAAGATGGCCGTGCATTTCTTGGATAATTACTGCCTTCCAATTCCCTGTTTCATCCTTTTCAAATACCCCATTGATTTGTGTGTAGTAAGGAAAAGGTTCAGTCCAACCTAAAAAGGTTTTTTTTTCAAGGTCACAGCCAAAAATACCTAGCCTAATATAACTCTCTGAAAAACTAGAAACATCAATATGCTCAATTTTTTCTATCTCTGTTTTCATATTCTCAAATTGAACAACACTCTTCAATCCCAAGAGAGCCTCTTGAGCGTCTTTAGGAGTTAAAATCATTTCATCATTACTTTGCAGTATAGTCGTTTTTTGGTCTGGCTGCAGCCTTGTTGAGCCTATTTTATCGACCGGGATAGGTTGGAGGCCGTGTTTTTCAAGAAATTCGGGGGTGCAAATCTTTTCCCTTGTGGCGTCATTGATTTTCAGCACGACGTTGCCTTCCATGTTTTGGATTCCCTTGTCACTACGCCACGGGCTTTCGTTTTTACCGTTGACGATCAAATTATGAGTCACGGTATTCACGTCGGCGTTTCCACGGATTTTTGCAAGGTCCGGATACTTTTGGCGATAAATGTCGGAGTCAATGTTGACCTCGTAGTAGAGTCTGTTTTTCACAAATTCCTCGTCAAGACCCTCCAGGTACCGCTTCTGCCCCCAGGGTGAAAAACTGACGGCATAAAAGCAGTTCAGCATCACGTTATTCGAGATGATGTTGTCTTTCCCGCCGTGAATCTGCACCGCGCCGAACAAAGCGGCTCCGCAATTTTCAAAAATGTTGCCGTAAATCGTGTAACCGCTGATCATGTCATCAAGTCGGATTCCGGCCGCGCCGCATTTCGTGCCGCCGGTGATGTCTTTCCAAATATTGTATCGAATCGTGATGCCCCGATACGACGGATTGTACCACGTGTCGATTCCCCCTTGATCGTCCGACTCGTTCACGACATTTTCGATGACGTTGTACTCGATCATGAAGTCGTTTCCTTCAAGTCGCATTGCCGAGGAACCGGAATCCGAAAAATGATTGTTCGCGATTCGGTGTCCGCAGCCGGAAAGCAAAACGGCGGGTGTATACGTCGGTTTGAGTCTGGAAAACCCCTTCACGGTGCAATCCTGCACGAAATGGTTGCCCGGCGTCAGGGTCTTGCGGTCCCCCCCGGAAATAACCATCCCCCCTGCACCCAAAGAGAGAAGATCACAATGGGAAACCCCGACATGTTGACCGCCGTTCACTTCGATTCCATTGCGTCCCATGTTTTTGATGGTGACAAGGGACAAAATGCAGTCGTTTGAGTTTTCGATCTTGATCGCGCTGTCACGTCCCTCTTGAAAGCCGAGATTCGTCACGATAACATGGGAAGCGTCATGAATTTCGAGCATGAACGGTGCATCAAAGCATGAAAGCGTCACCCCGTCAAAATTCGTGGTATCGACAATTCCTTTCTGCGGTATCCAAAACAGCGTTTCGGTGGCACGGTCCAAATACCATTCACCGGCGGTGTCCAGTTCACAAAGGGCGTTGGCCGCATAATATCGCAATTCATCATGATAGCCGTAGCCGTGATACGGTTTTTGCATCGTGATGGTTTTTTTCGCGGTGTCGATGGATTCCACTTTGCCGTAATCTTCCGCCCAATCCCAGAACCAATAGCCGTGCAGACGCAAATCCGGTTCGTTGCTCCAGCGTTCCAGTTGTGCCGTGTCGCCGACAAATTCAAAGATTCCTTCTTGTGTTCCGCCGCCTGCCCAGCCGGTTGACAATTTTGTCTCGCCAAGGGCTTTTCCGCCGGTGATAAAACCTTCGTTTGGACCTCGGGCCAATTGCTGACGAATACCTTTGGCAAAGAGTTCCGGACGTTTTCCGAGTTCCACGGCATCCCCATAATCCTTGATGCCAAGCGGTTTCAGATCGCAAACCCAAATGGAGTTGGCGACATCCGGTCGGATTCGGGCTTCCAAAGCGGAGTCAAAACGTCCCTTGAAATTTTCAGCGTTTTTGGCTTCCGTCCACTTCATCCATGTTGCTTTGTTCCCAGCCAGGGAAACGGCACCATAAAAAACCGGTCCACCGGAATATCTATCCCGATTGATTCCGCCAAAAATGGTCGGTTTTTCCGCCGTGCCAGAAAATTCTTTGGTCAGAATGATCGGCTCCGTCAGTGGTTGCGATTTCGTAAATTCTTCGGAAAATTTGACGATGATCTGAGTCTCAGGCTTTTCCTTGCGGATGTTGCGGAATGTTTCAAGAGCCGCGGCAATGGAGGTGCAATACTCAAATTGAGCCTCTTTCATTTTTTCTTTGATTTTTTTCTCCCGTTCCTTCTGACGATCCGGGACAACAATCAGGTAGACATCCGGAAGGCAAGTCTTCATGAAGGAAAGACCGGGAGCCTCATTCTTTTCCTGCCACAGCGCGGGCACATTCACCTCTTGTACGACCATCTCTTGTGCAACCACGGTATTGGTATTGGTGGTCTCCATCATTATCACGTGCCAGGCGGCGACCAAGGCAAGCATGAAAAAAACATGGGAAAAAAAACGTCTGTCAATCATCTTTGTCATCCTTACAAGCCCTTTTCTAAATCAATAGCAAATCAATCGTGTATCTGTTTTTTACAAGGTAAAAGGTTAGAGGAAAAACTCCCCTAACCTTCACTTTTCACCTCTTAGTGTTTTGTATTAAGCCGTGACGGTGCTGCTTAATTCGTTGGCTTCTTCCTGGAACGGTTTGTATTCGGGCACAAATTCACGAAGGCATCGGCGAATTTCCTCCGGAGGAGCGTCAAGCAGGCTGCAGAGCGATTCGACTTGAAAACGGACTTCATCCATGTAAAACGGTCGGTGAAGCGCGGCCCGGAGTTTGGGATGTTCCGTCGTGATCGTTTTCTCCGAGTGAAAGTAAAGTTCTTCGTAAAGTTTTTCTCCCGGTCGCAACCCGGTCTCCTGGATTTCGATGGCGTCTTCCGGCAGTCCGGCAAGACGAACCATGTCACGGGCAAGATCAATGATTTTCACCGGTTCTCCCATATCGAGAACAAAGATTTCACCTCCATGCCCCATGGCGGCCGCTTGGAGAACAAGTTGGGCCGCTTCAGGAATCGTCATGAAAAACCGCGTCATTCTCTTGTCGGTGACCGTGATGGGACCCCCGCGTTGAATCTGTTCACTGAAAACCGGGACCACGCTTCCCGCGGAACCGAGCACGTTGCCAAAACGTGTGATGACGAATTGGGTCACCGATTCTTTGGAAATGGCACAAACATAACGTTCGGCCATTTGTTTTGAAGTCCCCATGATACTGGTGGGATTGACCGCTTTATCCGTGGAAACCAACACGAACGTTTTCACGTCATATTCGTCGGAAAGATCGGCAACGACCTTGGTTCCGTAAATATTGTTCCGGATGGCCTCTGCAACATTGGCTTCCATGAGCGGAACATGTTTATGAGCGGCGGCATGAAAGACCACTTCCGGGCGATATTCCTCAAAAACCTGAGTCATCCGTGCTTTGTTGGTGACGTCGGCGATGATCGGGGTGATCTGGGACGTCAACTCCATCCCTTTCAACTCCTTTTCCAGGAAGAAAATACGGTTTTCGCCACGTCCGAGAATCATCAGGTTTTCCGGACAAAAACGAATCAATTGCCGACAGATTTCCGAACCGATACTTCCGCCGGCTCCCGTCACGAGAACCCGACGATCGGCAATCAACTCGCGGATGATGGCATCATCAAGCTGGATCGTATCGCGTTTGAGAAGATCGTCAATATTGATGTCACGGACCGGAATATCTCGATTTCCAAGCCGGTTTTCTATTTTTGGCACGATTTTGAGGTTCAGGTTGGCTTTCTTGCACTGCTCAATCAGTTTTCGCATTCGGAAACCGTTCAATATTCCGGCAATCACCAAAATATCCGAGGCATGATATTTTTTTGCAACATTCTGGATATCGTCAATGTGTCCCAAGACAGGAATCTGTCCGAGTCGAAGGCGCACTTTCTCGTGATGAATCGTAATGAACCCAAGAATTTTGTATCTTGCTTCCGGATACGAATGGAGATTGTGAGCAAGACGTGCTCCAAGATGATTGGCGCCGACCAACAATGTCGTTGTCATCTCGTGGTTCGTCAGTCGTGGACGAATGTCGTCATGGATGGTTCTCAACAGTAACCGGAATCCTCCAAGCACGACCACGGTCAGGATAAAATCAAGAAGAGGAACCGTCCTCGAAATCACAAGCGTTGGAAATAGAATCGTTTTGATCGTATATATGAGCACCATTACGGTCAGCGAGGAAATAATCAGCTGCTGCAAATCCTTGGTCGTGGCATAATACCAGACATCATGGCAATGTCGATTCAGGTAAAAAACCAACAGTTTCAGCACCAGTACCCAAGTCAACGTTTCCAGAAAAATAATGTAAACAAAAGGATTATCGAAAAAGTCAAAATCGTATCTCAACGCAAAAGCCAGGAAATAAATCGCGGCAAAAACGAGTGCATGGACGATCAGGATCACGTATTGATTGGAAAAGATTTTGATCACGTTTCCTGAAAGTCTGTTCCTGATGATCGCTTGACGAGAATCATCAAAACAAGAATCATCAAGACGAATGTTTTCAGGCAAAAACTCTGAGTGACTCATGTTAATTGTGTTTTCTGAAAAAGAATCAAAAGAAAAGTATATTTTGTGACTTCAAAACCATTTCAGGCCGACATACCGGAGCCGATATTGGACGGTAATCCTCAACCTTGCACAAACGCTGTCCGCCTTCAGGGCTTTCCATGTCCAGCTTCGGGAATTTCAAACCGGCTTGAGCATATGGCCGGGCACTGCTGTCAAACTTTTATCGCGACGATCAATATCATGCTCAAATAAGTGACAAAATACTCCCATATTGTAATTTTTATCAAGGTGTCTTCGCCATTATAATAAGAAAGATCGAAAAAGTCTACATAAAAGATAGAAAAGGCCACTTGAAAAACAAAATTCAGGAGAATCAAAAAGCCTTTTAAGCAAAAATAATGCCAGAAACACATTTTCGAGGCATTTCTTACTCTCCGCCAAATCAATCCTGAATACATTCAGCCACGTAAGACACGGAAAAACACGGAAGGGACAAAGCGCGGAGTGCAAAGAGCAAAGCGCAAAATATCTTTGCATTTTGCGCTTTACGTTTTTCGCTTGTCCGTGTTTTCCGTGGCAAAATATTAGCAAAACAAGGGCCGGCGGGTACTGGGAATCACAACAATGTTGCTTTTATTTGACCCCTGTTTGGCGGACGGTGAGATCAGGGTCGTGAGAAAGTGGAAGTTTGACTGTCCGACCGGTCTGGGCAGCTTGGTAAATCGCAAGAATGATCTCGACACTGCGACGTCCTTCCCGTCCGTCAATGGCCGGGTTGTGTCCGTTGTTGATCGCGTCCAAAACGTCCTTGAATTGTCTGGCATGTCCGTGATGTCCGATCGCCGCCGGGTCGGCAGCACCGCCACCACCGGAAAGTCGATTCGTCATGGCCTCGCGAATTTCAGCATCATCGTTGATTGATGTCACAAAATCCCATTTGATGATGTCTTCCTCTTCCATGATCGCCGAACCAGTGGAACCATGAATTTCAATCCGTTTCAAATAGCCGGGATAAGCGGAGGTTGTCGCCTCGATGATGCCGAGCGCCCCGGATTCAAAGCGGATGGCTGCGACGGCGGTGTCCTCCACGGCAATGCGTTCATGGGCCAAAAGAGAAACAGTGGCATTGATTTCTGCAACGGGCCCCATCAACCACGCAAGAAGGTCGACACTGTGAATCGCCTGATTCATCAAGGCCCCTCCGCCGTCAAGTTCCCAAGTTCCCCGCCAAGCCCCACTATCATAATATTCCTGGGTTCGGTACCATTTCACAATGGCGTCACCGAGGGTCAGTTTGCCGAATCTTCCGGTGTCAATCGCCTTTTTGATTTTAGAGCTTGAATCATGAAACCGTGACGGAAAGATCGTTGAAAGGACAACCCCGGCCTTGTCGCAGGCGTTGATGATTCGGTCACATCGTTCCAGAGTGATTTCCAGCGGTTTTTCGACGATGACATGTTTTCCGGCTTCCGCCGCGGCCACAGCAAACTCGCAATGGGCCCCGCTGGGTGTTCCGACCGTGACGATTTCAAGATCAGGATCGGCCAGAAATTCGTTCAGATTCAGATAGGGTTTACCCCCGAACTCTTTGGCGATACGTTCCGCCGCCTGAGGAATCCGGTCAAAACAGGCCACCAGTGTTCCACCGGCATCCTTAATGGCCCGAGCATGAAAAGAGGCAATCATTCCACAACCGATAATCCCGAAGTTTTTTACCATGATTCCACCTGCAAAAATTTTAAGTTTAAGAATAATGTATATTTTTTGATTCCCGGCTTTCTATTCCTCTTTGGCAAGGGGAAAATTTTTTTCAAGAAAAAAAACCGGCCTTTATTGCCTCTTGAAAGAATCATTATTAAAAAAGATGAGATAAAAGTCAAGGTTTTCAGGAAATCATTATCTAAAATATCATTGCCCTATTTTTTGATTCATTGGCACGAAAAATGCTATAATCCCAACAAACCGACAAGAATCGGATGCCCGTGACTTAAAAAAACATTGAAATTCAAAGTAGTATTGTAATGGAAGACCAAAAAAACGAACAAAAAACCTCACATTTATTTCTCCACGAAAAAAGGACCTGGCCGAGAAAATTCCGTGACGCTTTTCGTGGACTCAAACAGTCGATCAAGCAGCAAACGAGCTATCGGGTTCATTTCTGTTTTGCCGTGATTGTTCCGATTGCAGGGTTTTGTGTTCACCTGAACCTTTTGCAATGGTGTCTGCTTGTCCTTTGTATTACTGTCGTGATTGCTGCGGAAATGTTCAACACCGCCCTCGAAACGTTGGCCAAAGCGATCACCCAGGAACACAACGCGACGATCGGCCTGGCACTCGACATTGCCAGTGGAGCGGTTCTGACGACATCCCTGGGGGCGATGTTCATCGGAATCCTGATTTTCGTCAACGCCATTCTTGGGATGTTGCTTCCCGGCACCTGACGCCCCTGTTTTCCGTAACTTTTCATCCGGCGGGATCATTCCGGAACCTTGTGAAAATGATAAAATAACGATAAATTGCAGTTTTTCGCTAGTTTCCCTCACCCTACAAAAAGGAATTTTCGTGAAATTAACCGACCGGACAAGTGGGATTCTGTTGCCGTTGTTCTCCCTTCCGGGAAATCCGTTTTGCGGTGACATGGGACGCGGCTCGCGCGATTTTGTCGATTTTCTGGCGGAAGCCGGCCAGTCCTGGTGGCAAATGCTTCCGATCAATCCGATTGACCGTTACAATTCGCCCTACGCCAGCATTTCCTCGTTTGCCGGAGAGCCGCTTTTCATCGACATGGAAGACCTTGTTGCGGAAAAACTGCTCGCTCCGGACGACGTCGATTGGGTTCCCGCCGGACCGATGAATCAGGTGGCCTACGCAGCGGCACGGGATTACCGGGAATCAAGACTCCGAAAAGCGTTCGAACGCTATCGAAACGGTGACGGCGGGAAAACATATCGGTTGTTTCACGACAAATTTCTTGAAGATAACGCGTTCTGGATTCAAAATCACGCGATTTTCTGTGCCTTGGCCAATTATTTCGGCACTCAGGAGTGGCCCCGGTGGCCGGACCAGGCGATTCGCCGTCGTGAGGAGGCCGCCGTGCTTGCCGCCGGTGAAGAACTGGCCGATGAGATTGCCTATCATGTTTTCTTGCAACTTGTGTTTGACGTCCAGTGGAATCGACTTCGTGAGTATTGCCGGGAAAAGAATGTCGGCTTGATCGGTGATGTTCCGATTTATGTGGCGGCGGCCAGTGCCGACACCTGGGGAAATGCCCGACTGTTCCAACAGGATGACGACGGCAACCTTCTCCGCGTGGCCGGAGTGCCGGGCGACAGTTTCAATCCGACCGGACAACGATGGGATGCACCGCTTTACAATTGGGACGTCCACGAAAACGAGAATTTTCAGTGGTGGCTCCATCGGATGCAACTGACACTTCATCGTTTCGATGCCGTCCGACTCGATCACTTCATCGGTTTTTACAATTATTTCAGTCTTCCGAGCGAGGAAGACCCCCTTGATCCCGGGGAATGGCTTCCGGGACCGGGCGCGAAGTTTTTCGAGGCGGTTCTTGAGTCGTTTCCCAATGCCCGACTGATCGCGGAAGACCTCGGGGTGATGCACGAAGGCGTCCTCCAGTTACGAGACAGATTCTCGTTTCCGGGAATCAACGTCCTGCAATTCCATTTCGACTGGCGACACGACGGGGACCCGACGCGGGACTGGGCGAAAAACTCCATTGTCTGCACGGGCACCCACGACACCAACACGATCATGGGATGGCTCCACGACGTCCGACACGCCGGCAACAACGGACACAATCACTGGAACAAGGAGTATTTGCTGAAATTGTTCACAGAATACATTCCCGACTGGCATCACGGGGAATATCCTTCAGATCACGCTTGGGATCATACCTGGGATCACATTGCCGGCGAACATGCTGCCAATGAACATGCCGTTCCAACTCATCAATCCCTGCCGACTCATCAGCCGACCCGTGAACAGATTTGCGACGCGTTGATTCGCATGGTGATGACCTCGCCCGGCAATGTGGCGATCTTTCCGATGCAGGACATTCTTGGTCTGGGGAGCACCGCCCGAATGAATTTTCCCGGAACATCCCGTGGAAACTGGAACTGGCGGCTGAACGCCCATTATCTGACCAAATCCCTCGCCGAAACACTCCACGCCGTCACCGAAACAAGCAGCCGAATTCTTAAACCAAACCGCTGACGTGATTGTTCACTCGTTTGGCTGGTTTCCTGTCCGGATAATTGTGCCGGGGTTGTCAAGATACCATGCGCTAAGTTTGTTGCCTGAAAGCATGTTGTGTTCGTAAGTGCCCCGACTGCCCGAAACAATGACAATTCCTCGTCGCTTGTTATCGCGAATTGTACAATTGGTCACTTTCGGGTCGCTGTTCTCTTGCACTCGAATTCCGGAAAGCATATTGCCATACACTTCACAGTTGTCGAATGTTCCCTTGCCGCCTTTTCTCACAAGAATTCCATTCGCTGTTCCATTATAAATCTTGCAGTTGATTACTTTCAGGTCGCTGTTCTCGTCTTGTACTTCGATTCCGGACTTGGCATAACCATAAACTTCGCAGTTGTTGAACGTTCCCTTGCTATCTTTGTGTACAAATATTCCTGCGCCTCTGCAATTGAATATATGGCATTGAACAAACGTTGGATCGGTGGAACTGCCTGAAAACCACACACCGAATGCGCTGTCGGAAGTGATTCGGCATTTTCTGAATTCACTTTGGCCTTGCGTAACCAGAATGGCAGGATCGTTAAACGTTACATTGCCTTCTCCGAATTTGACCTGCAGCGTCAAACCCTGCACTTTTGCGTTTTCGGCCGTGACGACGAGGCAGCCTTCACCGCTACTTTCGATGGTGGTGTCGGCGGGGTCGTCGGTGGTGCCGATGAGTTGGATGTCGCGGTCGATTTTGAGCGATTTCGTGAAGCGATGCACGCCGGGTTGGATCGTTAAAATGCCGCCGTCGGCCAGGCGCTCGAGGGCCTGGTGCAGGTCGGCAATGTCGCGGGGAAACGTGATTTGCGCAAGTTGCGTCGCTTCGTCCGGTTGTGCCGACACTTCCCCGGTGCCCTGAAACATGAAAAACAACGCAAGGATGAACAATGACCCGAGAGGTTTTGACATGATTTGCCATTTTTCGCAGCGATATTCATTTTTCAACTTGAAATCCATAAAGATATGATTGAATATACCAGAATACCAAGACGGAAGCAATCACAAAGGTTAGGATGATGCTCCACCCATACCATCTGGGTATCTATTGTCGGATTATGGGGCGGAAGTATTTTTTTCCTGTTTTTTGAGGAAACGTTCGGCAAAGTCGAGGGCGCTGCCGGTGAACGAAAACGGGTCGGACTCGGGAAGCGTCTTGACGGGTCCGCCAACCCAGCTCTCGATGATGAACTGGTCCGGGCAGCCTTCATTCCAAATGTTGTAATCATAGGCCATCCGCATAATGCCGACGTACCAGGTTCGGTCGTCGTAGTAACCTTCGAATTGCGGATTCGCATAATCGGCGGCCCAGTAGATCACGCTGAACGGCAGGTCAATACTTCGGCAATATTCCTCGATTCTTTTCAGACCGTGCCAGGTTTCCTCGGTGTTGGCAACGACGAAATTGGGCCAATTCGTGTCGACACGGAAAAAATCAAGCGGCTTGACGCCTTTGGCTTTGAGTTTCGATTGGAGAAGATCAATCCACTTGATCATCTCATCGGCGGAAAAAAAAGGAAACGCTTCAATATCACCGATCATGATGTCGGGATAGTTTTCCCGAACCAGCTCCATGAAAAGGGCGGTTTCCTCGGCGGCAAACTCCATGTCTTCGTTGTTTTCCGAAGAAATCTTCATGTATTCGCGGCTGCTGACGAACGGTTCGTCCATGGCAAACGAAATCACGTTGCCTCCACACCGAAGAATGCGGTTCCACTCTTTCGTTTGGGCACGGTAGGTCGCTTTTCCGGATTTTGCCCATTCTTTCAGCGCACCGACTTCCAGTTCGATCGGCATATTGAGATTTCGTAATTTTTCCATCGCCGCCTTCAAATCGTCATCGTCCGGAAACTGTTCGCACAGCCAACCGGCATGGAAAAGCATTGCGCCAACGTGAGGGCGAAGTTTTTCCCATTGTTCGGGCTGTTCGATCATTTGTCGATAGGCCGTGAGTTCCGGGTTTCCCGGTGGACCAAGCACAAACCGCGGAATCTTCGTTTCCTGAGCCAAACCGAAGTAAGACGGTTGAAAAACAATCATACAGAACAAACAAGTCAATAAACCAAGACGAAAATTGCGTCGTTTCATCATGTCACCTTTTTATTGGAGAAGTATCGGGTTTGTTTCTCAGCAGAGTCCGGTCCTATTTTACCGGAATACCTTCTTACCGGATACCGAATTTTACTTCACCTCAAAGTCGGAGTCAATTCAATGATCCCGGCTTGAGGAACACAATGGCAAAGCTGCAAGTTTTTTGTAAATCGGGCCGGAACGGGTCAGGTCACTGGAGAAAAGAGACGCCTCGCTGATGCTGCATTGGCCGAACGATTCCGCTTGCCCGGACGTGAGCAGCGGCGTCATGTCGGCAACCTTTTGTTTTGCGCGACCGATGGTCAGATGCGGTGAAAACGGCCTTGCCTCTTTCGGAAAATCGAGTCGTGACAAAGCGTCTTCGATCGCCATTGCAAGACGTGTCAGTTGTTTTGCACCGTCGCGGCAGCCGATCCAAATCGTTCTTGGGGCTTTCATGTTCGGGAACGCCCCACTGCCGAAAAGTTCAAGCGTGAACGGTTCGACCTGGGACGTTGCTTTCATGACGGTATTCGTGATTTCCGGCAAATCGTCCGCCGCAACATCACCGAGAAATTTCAACGTGACATGCAGATTTTGGGTCTCGACCCATTTGACGCCGTTGACTTTGTGTTGCAACGAACGAATCCACCGCTCAATATTCGAGCGGATATCCCGGAAAATCTCAACGGCGATGAATGTGCGGATGGCGGACATAAAATTTCTGCAACGAGACCTTCATTGACATATAATAACGCTAATTCTAACAAAAATATCAGGAAATACCATCACCGAAGCCGGTAGGGGCGGTCATTTGGCCCCACGAGTTTGAACTCTCAAAGGCAAGTTGGGTCCAGCATCCTTACGCTGGCCGCCGGGAGGCATCTTTTTTAACGTCCTTTGTTATGTGTGTTCCCGACTGGCCGATTTGGAAAGTTGTGGAACCTTGCACCCCAGGACATTGGAAACGTCTCCGACGGGTAACGTGCCGTTGCATCGCCCAGCGTGCTGCTGGACCGCAATATTCCTCACAAATGTTATACCGGAACCGACAATAGCAAAAACTTTGCGCTCTGCGCTTTTTTCAATTGATCTTGTCTCTTTTTCCGATTCCGCTTAAAATATTGGTGGTGGCGAGAAAAAAGTGAGTCCCACTTCAACAGTTGTTTGTCGCGCCGATATGGAAGAGTGCGCAAGATAGAGAACTTGGACAATTTCGGTAATGCAGGAAATTCACCGAACACGTCCGTTTTTTACTGTCAGCACATTTTTACTGTCAGCCCAAGAGTTGTTGTTTTTGTCGAATTTTGTCGAAAAATTTCAGGAGACGGTCTTTGTTTCCATAGTTCAGAAAGAGAGAATCGCGTTATGTCATGGTTGTTTGAACGTCACGTTCCCCTTAAAAATGTCTGGGTATCAGGGGCATTGGCTTTAGGGGTGGCTCTGGGACTGATGCTGGGAGCCGTCGGGTGTCGTCAAGAAAAAGATTCCACGACCGCCCCGGAAGGAGCCAAAAAAGTTGTCTCAAGTGAACAACCGGCGGCGAAAGAATCGACGTCACAACCGGTTCGGCCACAACCGGTCCGAAAAGCTGTCCCGCTACCAACGGAAGAGGAATTGTCCAAGGTCGGACCGATTATCGAAGCAAACCGTGATTTGCTGAAGCGCCTTCCGGACAATCTTTCCGCGGCTTTATTGATAAATCCGGAACGCTTTTTGCAATCACCTGTCGGGGCGGAAATGCAAGACGTCATTGACATTTTTCTTTCACAAATGCTCGGAGGGCGAGGTCAGGCGGTTTTTCCGTTTCCGCTGACGGAGCTCAAACGGATTGTGATTTGCCAAAAGTTGGAAAAAAGACAAGCGGCCATGGGGCAAAACTATATGCCGGTCTATACTTCGGGAGACGAAATCCCGCTTTCCTTCATTTTTTACCACTTCGCCAACCCGAAGGAAGATATTGCCATTCTTTCCGGCATGAATCAGATGGGAATCGCTCCCCATACGATAGCGAACATGCAGCCGGTTCTCTATGGTGAAATCAAACTTTACACGCTTATTCCGGAAACCCAGGAGCGACCGGATTCGGCATATATCATCATTTTCAATCCCCAAGAAGCTGCTCTTGTCACGGGAAACAAAGCTGACATCGTCAACATTCTCGAAGGAAAACCGGGCCGCGGAGCCCTTGCCGAGCGACTTTTGCGTGCCGATTTGAACAAGGACTTTTTCGGAATAGTGACTGACGAGGGAGCCGTGTCGGATTCCTCAATCATTCAGCAGTTTTATCTGCTCGGAACCATGATGGGGGCCATGATGGAATTCATACCGATGCCGCAATCGCAGGAAGAGGCGATGAAACTTCAACAGGATTCGCTCACCATTGCCGAACTGGCCAAAGGAGTAACATTTTTTCTGGATGTCAGTGCTCCGGCAGGAGCGTCTCTTCTTCGATTTGAAGTTTTGGCTCGACCCGGTGCTCAAATGGAGATGAAAACCTTCATCAACGACCAAATCCAGACGATGCAAGTCCGGTCGGCCATGCAGTTGCAGTCCCAAAAACAGCAACAGCAACCTGTAACGCCTCAAACCGATCCGGAAAGGATGGCGTTTCTCGACTCGCTCATTCAGGGGTTTGTCGCCTCGGAGACGCCGAATGAAGTGGTGGTCACGCTTGAAAAAAGCAATGATTTCGATCAAAAATTCCTCGCAACGTTCTCCGAAATCTTCAGCACGATTCGCGTCGCTTTGAATGCCGAAAAAGTGCGAAACGCCTTGCAGCCGATTTCCAACGCGTTGCCTCTTTTTGTGAAAGAAAACAGGAGATTTCCGGCGTGGGCCATTCATTCCGCCGACGGGACCCCTCTTTTGAGCTGGCGCGTTGCGATTCTCCCACAATTGGGATATAAAGCCTTGTATGACCAGTTCAATCTGAATGAACCTTGGGATGGGCCGACGAACAAACCGCTTTTGGAGCAAATGCCCCCCATGTTCGCCAGCCCCGTAACGCCACTTCCTCCCGGCATGACCGTCTTCAGAATGTTTGGGGGTCCCGGCACGTTTCAGGGGGACCATCCCAATGGGGCAACACTGGAAGAAGTCGCCAATCCTCACGAACTCTTCTTGTTTGTCACTGTAAAACCTGAACATGCCGTGGAATGGACAAAACCTGAATTCCTAGAGTACACGCCGGAGTCCATCATCAATGCGGTTCCCCCTCTTTGCGTGTCCATGATGTTCAATGGAGAAATCAACATCATCGACTTCACCCAGTTTCCAAGGTCGTTCATCGATTATTTCGTCTCAGGAAGAACGAATCCGGAGGTCGAGGCGGCCAAAGCCGCCCAGGAAGAGCGAAGCCGTCAAATGGAAGAGATGATTCGGCGTTATCAGCAACAGCAAGGCCCCCCTCAACAGACTCCGTCGGGAGCAACCCCCGGTTCTGTTCCCGGCGACCGTCCTATTTCCGACGATCCGTTTAATGCAATTCCCACCCCGGTAGCACCGTGAAATGAGAGCGTGTTGAAAAAGGAAAAGGTGAAAGAAGGTAAAAAGTATAAAGACTTTCCTTCTCTCACCTTTTCCTTCTTACCTTTCCCCCTTTTTAATCAAACTTGATCGACGACATAAGGCGCCCGGTAGTCTCGCGTTAAAAGTTTGTCGGCGGCAGGATTGGCGTCGAATTTTTCGAGTTCCGGATTGAATGCCAGCTTCGGACCAAGCGTGTATTGCGGGTCTTTGAGTTCCGGCAGAGCGTCCGTTGTGTTTTGCATCACGTCGACCACCGCTTTTTTGATAACCGGGTCGTCGCCGAACGCCGATTGAATCGCGTCCACCGAGGCAACCTCGCCGAACCTGAAAGAGATGTTGCCGAGATGACAATGGGCCGAGGAATAATGGCCTTCGAGAATATCCGCTTCGAGTTTGCTCCGGTCACGACTTCGAACCGTGTTGATGAAATTCCTGAACGGGCTTCCGCTCCGTTTTTCAAACTCCGCTTCGATTTTGACCGGTTTGTCCGGTGCATCGAACGGCGTGAAACTTTCGCCGCGGAGAATTCCCTGATCGGTGTATAGCTCGACATCAACGCGGGGTTCCCAAGCGGTTTTCGAGTTGACCAAACCACGGGTTTCAAAGAGGATTTGCACGTCACCGAAATCGAAAAGCGAGAGAAGCTGGTTCGGGGTTTGCCCCTGATCCTTGAAACCTTTTTCCGGTTCGTTCACGTAACGCGCCCCGAAAGAAATGACGCTTTTGGGAAGCGTCCTTCCGGTCATCCAGCGGCAGAGGTCAAGTTCGTGGACCCCCTGGTTGCCGACATCACCATTTCCGGTATCCCAGAACCAGTGCCAATTGTAATAAGCGAGATTGGAGTGGAACGGTTGCATCGGAGCCGGTCCGAGCCAGATGTCCCAATTGAGTGTCTTCGGCGGAGCTTCTTCACGTCTGAACCCGATCGACCAACGCGGCTTGCAGCAGTAGCCCTTGGCGATTTTCAAGGTTCCGTATTTTCCGCTTTGCGCGGCCGCCTGAAGAAGCGCCCTTCCATTGGAACACCGGCTTTGGGTTCCATGCTGAATGATTCGGTTGTATTTTTCCGCCGCCTCGACACATTTTCGACCTTCAAAAATATTGTGGGAACACGGTTTCTCCACATAAATGTCTTTTCCGGCCTGGGCTGCCCAAATCGTGAAGAGCGAATGGGTGTGATTGCAGGTCGCGATGGAAATCGTGTCGAGGTCTTTGTCGTCGAGTGCTTCCCGGATGTCCTGCACACAAATAGGCTCATTACCGAATTTGCTCTCGACCCGAGAGGCAAACGGTTCATGCAAGGTGCTGTCGACGTCGATCAGGTAAGCGACTTCGACGTTTTCAATGGAACCGAATTCCTCAATGTGCGAAGTCCCTCGTCCCCGAAAGCCAACCACCCCGTGACGGATACGGTCGTTGGCCCCCAAGACTTCTCCGGACGCCCGGGTTCCTGAAATCGCAAATGTCGAGGCCAACCCAAGAACGGCCATCGATTTCTTCACAAAACTTCGTCGTGTTAACATGGATTAAAGTCCTTTAATAAAAGATTTCTTGATGTTGCAACAAAATTCCCCCCTCATGAACCTCATTATAGAATAAGTCCCAACAAAAAGATAGACGTCGGCAGTTTCGGAATCAAAATTCCTTGCGATTGAGAATTTCACTCAAAATGATCGCTTGACGGATTGATCGCGGGTCGCGAAGCATCTGATGGATTTCCGAAACAAGATTCAATGATGTATCTGCCTGTCCCACTGAAGAGAGAGATGTTGATTTTTGAGACAATCTTGAAACAATCGATGTCGTTTCCAACGAGGATTGCACCGGTCTTCGTTTTTGAATGTTGGAGCGTGATTCCTGAGCCAATGCGGCATGAACAACATCAGTATCTCGGGAACGCAAGGGTTGTCGTTCCGGTAGGCGTTGAGGTTGTCGTTCTGGCAGACGTTGTTCTGGTTGACGTTCCGGTCTGGTTTCGAGCGATTCCTTGAGCTTCGTTTCAAGATCGGGTTTTGCCCCGTCTTTCTGACCGGCGGCCCTGATCAATTGAGCGATGATTCCACCTCCGATAATCAATAAAAAGATGACAACGTTGATGAGATCGGCGCCCCCGGCAGCAAATGCAACTCCGACAGCAAAATAAAGAACCGGTAACATGAAAAAACCTCCGGATTTCAGGAAATAATACGGAAATTGGGAAAACATGACAGAATTGGGAATGAAAAACAACTCCCCATTCCGCATTCCCAATTCCTGCATTCACCCCATTTTCAATTTTTTCTTATTTTTTCGCCGTTTTGCGCACTTCTTCGAGGTGACCGGCACTGCCGAGAAGCTGGTTCTTTTCGATGATGAACTCGGCGTAGGCTTCCATGAATTTTTTCCCCGGCGGACGAAGATCGAAGTTCCCCGGATCGTCACGGAATTCCTCACGGTGAATCGCACACCAAACCAAGCGACCGTCGGTGTCGATGTTGATCTTGCAGACGCCGAGCTTGGCGGCAGGGAAATATTGCTTGCCGTCGACCCCACTGGCATCTTTCAGGGCACCGCCGGCCTTGTTGATTCGCTCGACCCATTCGTGAGGCACGCTACTGCTCCCGTGCATGACAAGCGGGAAGTTCGCCGGAACAGCTTTCTGAATCTTTTCAAGCACGTCAAAATGGAGACCTTGTGATCCGGTAAATTTGAACGCGCCATGAGAGGTCCCGATCGCCACGGCAAGGGAATCGCACTTGGTTTTGTCGATAAATTCCGCGGCCTGGTCCGGATCGGTCAGCATGACACTCCCGACAATATCTTCCTCGACGCCGCCGAGCTGTCCAAGTTCGGCTTCGACGACAATCCCCTTGGCATGGGCACGCTCAACCACCCGTTTGGTGATTTCAATGTTTTTTTCAAACGGATCATGAGAGGCGTCGATCATGACCGAGCTGTAAAATCCGCTGTCGATGCAATCGTAACAGACTTCTTCCGTTCCGTGATCAAGGTGAACCGCGAAAATGGCGTCTTTGAAGACCTCATCGGCGGTACGGATCATCGATTCGAGAAACCGTTTGTCGGAGTACCCTCGGGCCCCTCGGGAAATCTGGATGATGAATGGAGCACTCTTGGAATTGTCGTTCGGGTCCTCATTTTTCTTGGTTTTGCCAAGATTCCCCCGAAAAAGTCCGACGGTTTGCTCCAAATTGTTGATATTGTAGGCTCCGACGGCATATTTTCCGTAAGCCTGTTTGAACAGTTCGGTTGTGGTAACGATCATGAAAAAACATTCCCTCCATTATATTGGAACGCGAAAAAAAGTGGGAAGGGTCAAAAAACAAAAAAACAGCACCCAAAACGGAATCTCGCAACAAAAAACCATTGCGCGAGCAAATTCCACTGGAGACCGATGATCAATTGTAGCTGATTCCTGCGCACTGAACAGAGGTGTTGCCATGTTTGCTCGGAAAGAGGGAAATTATTACTCCGGCTGTCGAGATATGTCCTTAAAAGACATTTTTCAGACAAAAAACCTAAAAAACCCATAGAAAATTGGTTTTTCTATCAAAATTCCGTGTATAAAAACTGTGTTGACACCCCATGGTATGTTTCGTATGATTCCCACGGTTAAGATAAGCGATCATCTTTTGCGTGGAATCGTCAATCAAGTATAAAAAACTGCAAGTGGTATGGACACCAATGAGCTTGGAAGAACTATGGCAGAACAGAGATAATGAACCGTTTCAATGGAGGCGTTGCCTGCCGTTCTTGTTTTTCTTGTTCTTTCTTGGAACGGTCCCAAGTGAGGCGCAAACATTGTCATGGGACCAGCCGACCTTTGATCTTCACTCGCCGTCACAACAGTATTTTTTTACTCAGCAACCTTCTCCGTTGACTTATCAACCATCTTTCACCGATCAACCATCGTTTTATCAACCACAATATACTTTCTCCAACTTGCCTCAAACCGGCCCATTGCAGCCTTCCTTATTCTCTTCGGAGAATCCATTCACGTCACCATCATTCACGTCACCACCCGTTTTTTCCGGCACTTTCAACGACAGCAACATGATGAATGAGGTTCCACTTGTCGCAACAAGAAATTATGACACTCCGCTTGTTGCAGCAAGAAATTATGATGATCCACTGGTTGCAACACGAAATTTGGAAATTTCTCTGGACTCCAAAAACATCATGTCACCGACTCCCCTGTCGACGACTCCTCCGACATGGGATTTTTCTTTCCCGAGTTGTCGTTCTTTCAGTCGGAACAAACCGCCGATGGTGAAGACAACCTGGGTTGATCCTTCCGAAACATATACCGTCGGCTGCTTTCGCCGGAGTAAAGTCGAATGGCTCAAAATCCGTTCCGACTTCCGGAATTTTTATTCTTGCGAGAATTTTGCGAATATTTTCGTCGGTTTTGGGGTCCACGCGGTCATTTCCAACACGTCGATGGATCAAAATCTGACCAACTGGTATCAGAAGGATGTTCGTTCCAACGGATTGAACCGATTCAGTAATGATGTTCGGGATTTTGGTTCTGAAAAGGCCATTATACCGGTCATCGCGGTAGGCATTTTGTATTATAGTGACCGAATCACCGATTGTATTCGATTTTTCGAGCTTCCGACAGGTTCCGTGCTGGGCGAATTCGCTTCCCGAACGACAAGGGGTTATCTGGTTGGCATGCCGACCATGTTGCTGGGTCAATTGCTGGTTGGTGCCGGGCGTCCTGATGATCTCAATCCCTCGTCACGTTGGCAACCGTTCCAGAATGATCACGGCGTCAGTGGACACGCCTTCGTCGGCGCGATGCCGTTCATCACTTTGGCCCAGATGAGCGACAACTTCTGGCTGAAAACAGTTTTTTATACCTGCTCGACCTTTACCGCCTGGAGCCGGTTCAATGACGAAAAGCATTATTTTTCTCAATCTCTTTTGGGTTGGTATTTTGCCTACTTGTCGTGTCGCGCGATTTCCAAGACGGAATATCAGCTCCTCCCGCGAGGCATGACCGTCTTCCCGATCGTCGAGCCGCGAACAACCGGCATCGGTTTGATCTATCAATGGTGACATATCTTGTGTGACGGCGAGAAAAACGGAACCGTGCTTCAAACGCTGCCCGCAGTGCTTGTCTGTCATTCTTGTCTGTAGTACCTACCTGCAATCTTGATCATCACCTCCGTCTCTTGTCCACGGATTCGACACAATCGTTAAAGTCGCTACAATAGCTAAATCAGTGTCGACGAGGTGCGCTTTTGCAAAATAATGATTGATTTGTTTTCCGGTAAAACCATTGGCACGGTTTTGTAAAATATCCTATTTATGATCGTTAAAGTGACTTAATGACCACGATTTGCCTTTAAGACGTTAAAAAATTCAAGGTGTTTCAATCATGGATATTGGAAAACGACTGGCCTTTGGGATCGTTCTTTTGTCTGTGATAACCATTGTCACGCTTGTTGGGATATTGGTTGTCAACACGAACAAAATGGCAAATAACACGGAAAGCAAATTGATCAAAAGCCTTGAAAACCAGAAAATGGTCAACGATCTGATTCAGTCGGCGATTGAGAGTGAATTTCATCAGCTTTCCACATCCATGGGAGATATTACCGCAAAAATGGGTGAGGAACAGGCGCGGCTGATTGGTCGGGACGCCGGCAACCAGGTGGCCGCTTTGTTTGAATCCGCGTTTACGATGAGTCGGACTGTTGCACGAGTCATTGCGGCCTACAGATCGTCATGCGCCGAGCAAACTATTGTGCCGAATCGTGTCACTCTCGATAATATTCTCTATGAAATTCTTGAACACACCAAGGAAGCCCAGGCCATCTGGGTCGTCATGGGACCAGACGAACTTGACGACAGAGACGAATACTTCAAAAATTCGGACACCGCGGGAGAAACGGGACGTTACAGTCCCTGGTTTCACAAAGACCAGGACGGAAACATCATCAGGGCCTTTTGCCGGACTTTTGAAGAAGACGAGTATTTCAGGATACCGTTTACCACAGGGAAGGAATTCATTGACGGGCCAAACAATGATGACGGAACGCTAATCACGGGGTTCTGCGTCCCAATTCTTGATGATGATCAACGAGTGATCGGTGTGATTGGGATCGACGTGAAACTGGAAACGCTTTCTTCACTCATCACCAATTTCAGACCCCTCGGTAATGGTTACGCGCTGTTTATCAGCCCCAAGGGGATCATCGCCGGGGCTCCCAAGGAAAAGGGGCTGGAGCTTGTCAACCTGAATAATATCATTTCGCCGCAAAACCTGCAAACGGAATTGGCCGACATCAAGAGGAATTATGAAAAAGCCAGAGCAGAAGGACGTTATAGTGTGGCGGAAGGAATTTTTGAAGATATTCCTGGTAAAAAACAAGAAATTGCCGCCACGGAAGCGGCCAAAAAAATCGTTTTCGGCAAAAACGAGGTGGCGGACATGCTTGACCTGAAGAGAATGATTGATCTCATTTCACGGGGTGAGTCAGGAGAAGCCGGATTTTATTATGACAGGGATGAGGCCCATCCCTTCTTTCCCATTGAGGGCCGTGAAACATTGAAAATTCACGTTCCCATTCCCGTCGGAGGTTCACCGACAAAATGGACGGTCCTTGTCGTTGTGGAAGCGGCCAAAGTCTTTGAAGCACGAACCCAGGCATTGGCACAGGGGCAGGCCCAAGCCCAACAACTGGTGGAAAAGGTGGAACAACAGCAAGACGCAAGTGAAGCGGACAGCGGTCTGGTCATCACAAAAGTCCGGGTATCATCGCGTCAGGCCTTGTTCTCCGCGATGGTTGCGGGGGTGATCGTGTTACTCGTGACGGGAATGATCGGACTTCTTTTTGCGGGATCGGTCAACCGTGCCATCCAGGCACGCGATCACTGGTATCGTCAGGTCCTCAACACGGCCCCCACCCCTATTTCCGTTGTCGACAAGAATCAAAAAGTGACATTTCTCAATAACAAATCCGTGGAAATGACCGGTGTGGCCTCCGAACAGGCGATCGGTCGAAAATGGGATGACATCTGGAACAAAGTCGGCAAACGGACGGCGATGCACCAATTGACGGAGACCGGAAAAAAAGTTTCCCAGGAAGAGTTTGCCAATACTCACTGGGAAGTTTACGCCGATTATATTTACAACATCCAGGGCGAGAAGATCGGCATGACCGAAATTCTGAAGGATATTTCCGCGCAAACCAAAGTCTTGCGAGTCGCTTTGGAAATTGAAAAAGCCGTTCATCAGGCGGTGGAGAAAGTGGCGGAAATTTCCAAAGACGCGACGAACCTTTCTGACGGAGCAAAAGAGCAATCCAACGACCTGAACGACATCATGACCAGCATCAACGACATGAGCAGTCAAACGAAACAGAACGCCGATAATGCGCAAGAGGCCAACCAGCTCTCAAAAGAAGCGGCACAAACGGCCCTCAAAGGTCAGAGTCAGATGAAAAACATGGTCGATTCGATGAACCTGATTCGAGAAACCGCGCAAAATACGCGGGACATCATCGCCACGATTGATGAAATCGCTTTCCAAACGAATCTTTTGGCCTTGAACGCCGCCGTCGAAGCGGCACGTGCCGGCACGCATGGAAAAGGGTTCGCCGTGGTTGCGGAAGAAGTGCGCAAACTCGCCTCGCGGAGTGCCAAGGCCGCCCAGGAAACGACCCGGATGCTGGAAGGAAACAACCGGCAAATCATGAGCGGTGTTGAGGCGGTCGATCAAACGGCGGAAATGCTCAATGCCATTTCCCAACAGGTCAACACATCGACAAATCTGGTGTCCTTCATTACGGATTCTTCCAAAGCTCAGGCAACCGGCGTGGAAACCATCAGTCGGCGTTTAGAGCAGGTTCGCAATATCACCCAACGAAATGCTCATACGGCTAAAAAAACCGACGACTCGACAAGAAAACTTCAAAACGCTATCGAAGTGCTCAGCCATCTTGTCAAAGCAATGGAGTAACGTGAGTGCAAAAGCGCAAGATTTTGAGCAATTATTTCATCATCTTTGCGCTTTTTCAAAGATTTCCTGTAACCAGACGTCAAAAAATCCCAGTTTCATTATAATGGCTGATGATTTTTGACGTTTTTTTTTACTGAAACGAAATCCATGACCACTTCTCACTGCCCGAATTCACTTTGCCCGAAGTGTGGAACTCCGCTTGAGTTGGACAGTTCCAAGCCTTGTCCGGTTTGCCTTTTGCAACTGGCTGCCCAGCCTGATTCCATTATTGATTTGCCTGAAAACGGAGTCAAAACAACACCCAAACAACCCATTCACCCCATCACCCATACTGTTCTCGACATAGAAAATGTCCAAAAAGCCTTTCCACAACTTGAAATCATCGAACAGATCGGTCGCGGCGGGATGGGTACGGTTTTCAAAGCACGGCAGCCGAAGCTCGACCGGTTCGTCGCGTTGAAAATCCTGTCGGAGCAACTCGCCGAAAAGCCGACGTTCGCCGAACGGTTCGCGCAGGAAGGCAAACTGCTCGCGCGGCTGAACCATCCGAACATCGTTGCGGTTTACGACTTCGGCCAGGCGGAAACGACTGATGACGCGGGCAACACGACTTCGTTTTTCTTTCTGATCCTCGAATACGTGGACGGCGTCAACCTTCGCCAGGCAATGCGGGAGGAGCGATTCTCACCGGAACAAGCGTTGGCAATTGTGCCGAAGATTTGCGAGGTCTTGCAATACGCCCACGAGGAAGGCGTCCTGCACCGCGACATCAAACCGGAGAATATTTTGCTCGACACGAAAGGCCGCGTAAAAATCGCCGACTTCGGTATTGCACGGTTTTATGGTAATACAAATGAGCCAAATGGGCCAAATGAGCCGGGGATGAAGCGCAGCGTAATCCCCGGATTGGAATCATCATCCGGGGACTGCGCGGAGTACCGCTCCGTTCCCGGTTCATTAAACTTATCGCACGATCCTCTCACGCAAACGGGCGTTGTGCTTGGCACGCCGAGTTACATGGCACCGGAACAGCTTGCAACGCCGGGGACGGTCGATCATCGCGCGGACATTTACTCGCTTGGCGTCGTGTTTTACGAGCTTTTGACCGGCGAACTGCCCCGGGAATCGTTGGGCCAATGGTCGCCGCCGAGCGAAAAAACGCCCGTCGGTGCCGAAATCGACGGTATCGTGCTAAAGGCTCTCCAACGCGACCGCAACCAACGCCACCAGTCCGCCGGTGAACTCAAAACCGAAATCGAAACGGCGGCTCATTCTTGCAACAAAGAAAGTCCAACCGTGAACCCGACGGAAAGCAAAAAGAAAGGAACAATCCGTTTTCTGATCGACGAGATCATAACCTGGCCGATTTGGGCGATTATTATTGTTGCGTACATCGGTCTGCAATTCGTGTTACCCATCATAATCTTTGCGATTTTATGTTTGATCAATTTCATTGGGGGGATAATTTGGGGATTTCCATCAAATCCGGGTCCCTTCAACCCACTGATGCTAATCATCTCGTCTGTATTTTGTATTGCATTTGGGTTGGTTTTTTATTTTATCGTACGGCTCGTTCATCAACGAAAACACAACCAACAACACCAATCCGCCGAGGAACCCAATACGGGAATTGAAGCGGTTCAACATGATAAATCAAAGGAATCCGATGTTATGAAAGGTTTTTCCATGATGACTGTACTTAACTACACTTTAAACCATGTTTGGTCGAAATATTTGGCTCTTTTCCTTTGTGTTTTCTTTGGTTTCTACATCTTTCGATTTTCTCGTCCCATGTTCTTGTTTTATGTCATGATGTTTCTTTCCTTATGGTTATATTACAAAGAAAACAAGCCAAAGGAAAATTCTCAAGAATCCGGAGACGGAACGTAATGAGCCGGGAACAGAGCGGTACTCCGCGCAGTCCCCGGATTAACAGCCCGGATTGAATTTTTATCGCGAATGGAGTATTATCGGGTGTTATCCGGGGATTACGCGGGCTCATTGTACTTATACTCAATACACTTATCTTTCATCTCTGAAATATCCCTCTCGTCAAGGAGGGCTTCAACTGTTTTTGTTAATAAATCCAGTTCATTTGGACGTACAACGAACGTATCCAGCCCATTCGGGTGGAGTCCATGAACGCCA
>Ga0123353_10001245_pt1 | contig 31217 bp, 22 predicted proteins | sample TergutLab28metaG_3_FD_92763 | JGI IMG/M metagenome (GOLD analysis project Ga0123353, IMG submission 92763) | Labiotermes labralis P3 segment gut microbial communities from Petit-Saut dam, French Guiana - Lab288 P3 | ecosystem: Host-associated > Arthropoda: Insects > Digestive system > Gut ...
AGAATGAAAAACTTCAAGCGTTTTGCGAGATGTGCGGTTTCCTGCTGCATCGTACTCATACACACGGGTTAAACTTGATTGCGCCATGCAAAGTATCGGGATGAATAAGACTAAAAATATAAAATGTTGTTTCATAAAAAAATGGGTTAAAATGGTTAAGATTAAATGTTTATATTTTTTTACGCTTAGTGGCGCATTGTTTTTTATGTCATAGGCAAAATATTTCGGTATAAAATTGGGTACGAAAATAGTTTTTTTTCTGATTTCATCAATGCGTACTCCAAAAAATCTAGGGCGAAAGCGAGACCTTTGCAAAGCAAATGTTGATATAAGTATTTTGGTATTAGTATTTTACTTTAATTTTTAAGGTTTTGATTTTTTGTCTGTGCTTTTTTTCTTGAAAAAAAAGTACCAAAAAATTCAAGGCTCTTACGTGGACAGACGTATTCGCAAGAATACCTTCTTCAAACAAACCAATATATTAATTGATTGGAGTGATATGAAAAAGCAATAGAGTCGGAGTTTCCAATCGCAATATTTTTTTAATTTCACGTTTATCGTACAGAATAGAAATATAAAAATGCAAAAGACTGTTGTAAAATATGCGATAATTCTTTTTCTGTTGATAACTTACATCAATAGAGGCGTTTTTATTACTCCTTACGAGATTGAAAATCACGGAAATAAAGAAATCAACAGTATTATCGAATGGGTACAAGAACTAATTACCGGTCAAAGCAATGATATTGACGAAGATGGTGATTTGCAAAGCGACTGTATTTCGGTAAATGCAGTCAATTTCAACTATTATCAAGAAATTACTCAATATCTTGACTTACTGAGTTTGTATTCAAAAGATTTGGAGAAAATTCCATTTTCCAATGAGGAGAAATTTTTCTTAAATGACTTCTACACCCAAATTGACCATCCCCCAGAGAGTTAATAATTAACAATTAAGAATTAAAAGTTAAGGACTTGTGATTTTCAAAATCCACGATTCTTAATTTCTAATTCCATTTCTTGTAATTTTTTAATTTTTAATTTTTAATTTTCGATGAAAGTAATAAGAATAGTATTGCTTTGCATAGTGTTAATTTTATGCAAGCACAAAATAGTTGCTCAGGAAACGTTGAAAATCAGCATTGAGCAAGCGGAAAAATATTTTTTAGAAAAAAATCTGCAATTGTTGGCAGAACGTTGTAACATTAATATTGCCGATGCAGCAATTGTACAGGCAAAACTTTTGAACAATCCAACTATTGGAGTAGGCGATCTCAATTTTTGGCATCCAAACGCTGCCAATGAATTAGAATTGTCAAACTCTTCATTTGGTAACAGGATTGTGTTTAGTGTTGAACTTGAACAAATAATCAGAACGGCAGGTAAAAGAAGAAAACTTGTCAATTTGGAAAAAGTGGCGAAAGAGATTGTCATTCAAGAATTTGAAGCGTTTTTATTGAGTTTGAAGATCGAATTGAGAACAAACTTTCACGAAATCATATACTTGCAATCTTATTTAGAGATTATTCAGGTATTGCAGGAATCTGTCGGTAATTTAGTCGAAGTTTATAAGAATCAGTCATCCGCAGGGAATATTGCCAAAAGCGAATTGATACGGCTGCAATCTTCTTTGATTGAATTGGAAACAGAATCCAACGAACTTCGGACAGAATTACACAAATTGTATAAGAATCTCAAAATTCTGCTGAATATTGCGCCCCAAACGGAAATTTCGCTCTTGTCTTCTTCGGTAATAGTAAAAAATCCGCAAGAAATCTTGTTGAGTGATTTATTTGAAATGGCAAAACAGGCGCGTCCAGAGTTTTTACTGTCGGATTTAGAAATTACTTACAATGAAAAATTACTTGTGTATGAAAAATCGCAACGGTCGCCCGATGTGGGATTTACCGTAAACTACGATAGATACAGCGGCGTGTGGAAAGATTTTTTTGGTGTCGGCATTCGGTTTGAGATTCCAACACTCAATCGAAATCAGGGAAATCTAAAAATGGCACAACTAAAAATAGAACAAAGCAATTATAGCGCTGAATATCAGAAAAATACCATTTTTCACGAAATATCAGAAATCTATAATAACTACAACTTGAATTACCGATTTTATCAAAAAATTATGGATAACGATTTTTCCGAAGATTTTGAAAATATGATGGAAGTATATTCAAGAAATTTTCTCAATAGAAATATCAGTATGCTTGAATATATTGATTTTATGGATGCGTACCGGACAACAAAACAGGCAATTCTCACAGCAAAGAAAAATTTGGATACAAGTTTTGCCGAACTTCAATTTAGTGTAAATAATGTAATTAATTAAGAATTAAGAGAATGACAAACAATATAATTAGTAAAATAGTTTTAGCAGGAATTGCAGCAGTCGTTATCTGTTCCTGCAACAGCGGAAAAAATGCTGAAAATACAACAAAAAATGGTATAACCCAAGCGTTTCTCGAAAAGGTAAAAACGGTTAAAGTCGTTTTAAGCAACCAAAAACAAGAGTTGATTTTGACAGGCAGAGTGGAGTATGACCCTGACAAAATTATCAGTTATGTGCCGTTAATCAGCGGAGTGATTGACAGGACACATTTTTCTTTAGGAGATAAAGTTCAAAAAGGGCAAGCGTTGTTTGACATGCGGAGTACGGAATTAAGCGCTTTGCTTTCGGAAAAAATATCACTCGAAGCCGAAGAAAAAGTGGCGGAGAGAGAATTGAAAACCGCCCAATCCATGTTCGACGATAATATAATTTCGGAAAAGGAATTATTGGAAGCAAAAGGAAAATTGAAACAAGTACAGGCGGCGATAAACAAAATAAAGTCGGATATGAGTGTTTACGGAACCGACAAAGGGAACGGCATTTTCACCGTAAATGCCCCGATGAGTGGGTATATTGTGAGTAAAAAGGCGTTGTCGGGGAGTACGATTTCGCTGGAAAGTGAGCCTGCATTTACCATCGCCGACCTGACTACCGTATGGGTAACCGTCAATGTTTATGCAAGCAATTTGCGATTTGTACGCGAAGGAATGGCAGTTGAAGTTACAACGCTTTCCTATCCCGATGAAGTGTTTTACTGTAAAATAAATTCTTTATCGCAGGTTTTCGACCCCGAAGAAAAGGTCTTGAAAGCACGTATCGTAATGAATAACACCGATTTGAAACTAAAACCAGAAATGTCGGTTATGGTAACTTTAAAAGACGAATCTATAGTTAACGCTTTGGCAATACCTTCCGATGCGCTAATTTTTGATGACGACCAATATGTTGTGGTTGTGGAAGAAACAGCAGGAAATTTTGTGATTCGAGAGGTTGTTCTTCAAGGACATAGCAATAAAATTTCTTATATCTCATCGGGATTGTCGGAGGGGGAAAATGTGGTTATTAGAAATCAGTTACTTATTTACTCCGAATTAAAAGAATTAACCACTAACCACTAAAAAACTTATGCGCAAATTTGTAAAAAACATCATAGGTTTTTCTCTAAAAAACCATATATTTATTCTTTTTCTTACTGTTATTCTGTTTATTACGGGAATAATATGTTACCTCAACACGCCCATCGAAGCCTACCCCGACGTTACCAATACGCGCGTCAGAATTATTACGCAATGGTCGGGAAGAAGTGCTGAAGAGGTGGAAAAATTTGTAACACTGCCCATTATGCGTGTGATGAACACCATTCCTCGAAAAACAGATGTACGCTCTACCTCGCTGTTTGGCTTGTCGGTAGTAACCGTTATTTTTGAGGATGATGTGGATGATTTCTTTGCCCAACAATATGCTTCTAACCGTATGCAAGATCTGGATTTGCCCGATGGCACAGATGCCTCGATTGAGCCTCCGAGCGGGGCAACGGGAGAAATTTATCGTTATGTACTTAAAAGCGACTTGCCGATTCGAGAAGTTTCGGCCATTAACACGTGGGTGGTCGAACGGGAATTGTTGTCTGTTCCGGGTGTGGCGGACGTCGTTACTTTTGGCGGAGAAGAGAAAATATATGAAATACAAGTTAATCCCATCGAACTCATTAACTACTGTTTATCGCCTTTGGAAGTCTATGAGGCGGTGGCAAACAGCAACATTAATGTTGGCGGCGATGTAATTCAAAAAGGAAGTCAGGCATTTGTAGTCAGAGGGTTGGGGTTGTTGGAAAGTATTGAAGATATAGAAAATATATTGATTGACGTCAGAGGCAGTACGCCGATCCGCGTAAAAGAGGTGGCAACAGTTGCTATTTCGTCGAAACCACGATTAGGACAAGTCGGTTTGAATGATGATGACGATATGGTACAAGGTATTGTACTAATGCTTAGGGGACAAAATCCGAGCGAGGTTATCAGTCGTCTCAAAGAAAAAATTGCAGAACTTAATGAGCGGATACTTCCTGAAAATGTGAAAATAGAGTCTTTTTCAGACAGGACAAAATTGGTCAATACCACCGTTCAAACCGTGCTCAAAAATATGCTTATCGGAATTTTATTAGTATCTATTGTAGTCTTTCTTTTTCTGTACAATTGGCGGGTATCGGTCATTGTTGCCTCGGTTATTCCGTTAGCGTTTCTTTTTGCTATTATTATGCTTCGCATTCAAGGATTGCCGGCTAATTTGATTTCGATGGGTGCTTTGGATTTTGGACTACTTTTGGAAGGAACTTTAGTTATTGCGGAAGTCGTCTTTGTTGCGCTGTTACAAAAATCGGAGCAGTTGGGCGATAAGTTTAAACGTTATTCCAAAGGCGGACTTATCAAAAACAGTGCCGGCTCAGTTGGCTCAAATATTCTTTTTGCCCAGTTGACTTCCATTGTGGCATTGATCCCCATCTTTGCATTTCAAAAAGTGGAAGGAAAGATGTTTTCGCCGCTTGCCTTCACGTTGGGTTATGCACTGCTCGGCTCGCTCATTCTCTCTTTAACCTATGTGCCGGTAATGTGCAAACTTTTGCTTGCCAAAAAACCGTTAAAAGATAAGAGTAATTTTGTTACAAGAGCATTAACAAATTGGATGTTATCGTTATATAACTTTTCATGTCGTTACCGTTTCGCTACAATTATCGTTTTTTTGGTTGTATTTGGAGTTTGTATTTTGAGATTTATGTTTTGGGGAACAGAATTTATTCCAAGCATGAACGAGGGAGCAGTTTATATTCGCGCCACTTTGCCTAATAGCGTAAATCTTGATGAAAGTGTGCGCATTACAAAAGAGATGAAAACAAAACTCCAAAAGTTTGACGAAGTTGATTTTATTCTTACCCAAACGGGGCGTCCGAACGATGGCACAGACCCGACAGGTTTTTTCAATATTGAATTCCATGCAGAATTAAAACCGAAAAAAGAGTGGAACCGAAAAATATCTAAAAACGAACTAATCAATCAAATAGATGATTCGTTGTCTATCTATCCGGGGGTAATTCTTGCTTTTTCTCAACCCATTCAAGACAATGTCGAAGAGTATGTTGCGGGGGTTAAAAGTGCCCTTGTGATTAAGGTTTTTGGCAACGACCTCCACGAGTTGGAAGCCACTGCCGATGAGATTGCAGGAATGATTAAGAATGTACGTGGTATTGAAGATGTTAACGTTTTTCGTTCCATAGGACTGCCCGAATTGCAAATCAGACCGCAGGAAATAAAAATGGCGCAATATGCCGTTTCTATGGCAGATGCACAAGCGGTTATAGAAATGGCAATTGGCGGCAAGGCGGCAACTACTTTCTATGAAAACGAACGTACTTTCGATGTAATGTTGCGTTTTGAGCAGCAATTCCGCAGCGATGAACGAAAGATAGGCAATATGCTGATTCCCACTATGGACGGTAAACAAGTACCCCTCAAAGAGATTGCCGATATTGAGTTTGTTACGGGCCCTGCATTTATCTATCGCGAAGGAAGCAGTCGTTATGTTGGCATAGGCTTCAGTATTCGCGACAGGGATTTAGGATCAGCAATACATGAGGCACAGAGCAAAGTTACAGAAAGTATTACGCTACCTGCCGGCAGCAAAATTGAGTGGGCAGGCGAATTTGAAAGTCAGCAAAGGGCAACCCAACGACTCTCCATCGTTTTACCGGCGGTATTGTTGCTGTTATTATTTTTGTTTTACATGAATTTTGGCAAGGTAAAAGACACCCTTATTGCCGCAAGCGCGTTCCCGTATGCTTTTATCGGCGGCTTTATTTCCTTGTGGATATCGGGTATTCCGTTCGGCATATCGGCTGGCATTGGTTTTGTGATTTTATTTGGAATTATCGCAACAAACTCAATCCTGCTCACATCAACAATGAAAACATTGCTGCAACAAAACCGCAACCTCGAATTTGCCATCAACGAGGCTGTGCGTATCCGTTTACGCGCCCTGTTGATGATTACGCTGATGGGATCGGTGGGCTTACTCCCTGCTGCGGTCTCCACAGGCATGGGCTCTGAAATTCAAAAACCTTTGGCAATTATGATTGTAGGAGGGATTTTGATTTGTATGATATTGTCGTTTACGGTATTGCCGCAGGTGTTTTATTTTGTGTATAAGCGAGACGAAAAAGTAAAAAGGGGTTAAAAACGGCATATAACATGCGGCTGTATGAGATGTCGGCATTATCTCTCGGGGACAGATATTTTGCTATTTTCACAGCGCAACTCGCGTTGAAAGATTGTTGGAAAAGCCCCTCGTAAAGCATGCGCTTAAAAAAAGAATAAAAATGAGTTTTTTCAAAGCAATAATAATTCCCAACAAACGTTTGTAAAAAAATTAATTATTCATTCATTAAATCTTAAAAAAATGAAAAAAACACTTTTGTTATTTATGGCAGTTTGTCTGCTCATCTTAGGATGTAAAAAAGAAGAGGGTGTTTATAACCCTGACAAAAAAATTAAAAAAATTCTTGAAGGCGCTGACAAGCGATTACAGGAAGAATGGACATGGAGTAATAATCTCCTTCAAAAAATTGATTACTATTTTGGCGACGACGAAGTTTGGTACTCTGAAATCTTTAAATACGATAGCAAAAATCGTATAATTAGAATTGAGGATCCTGAGTATGGAGATTATGCTACCATATCTTACAATAATGATGGATATGACAAAATCGAGTCCTTCGATGAAGGCGAACTATTAGTATCTGCCGCTTTTAAATATGAGAAAAAGAAGATTTCAAGAATTGACTTCACTGTTTATGATTTTTTGGGATTTGATAAAACTATTAAAAAAAATGGATTTATCACGAAGATCATTCCAAAAGAGATTTTTATGAATGCAAGTAAAAAGATAAACAGATCAGGAGCGAAAGCCAGCGTTACCTTTACTATTCATTTAAAATATGATGGAGATAATGTAAGTGAAACAGAAATGGTACTTGGCCCAATTACAATTAAGAGTATTTCAGAGAACTATGACAAAAAATTGAATCCATTTTATTCTTCTCTCAATGGTACTGCTATCATTGGGGAGGGTGGTGTTGTCGGATTCGGTGGATATTCTAAAAACAATGTAGGAAAAGTAACCTCTAAATTTATGTTAGAGGAAGAGGTAGTTGAATATACTTATACGTATGAAGGCAAGTTTCCATCATCGGTTCAAACCCAGTATTCGGGTGAAAGACCATACATTACCTACTTTGAGTATTATTAATAAAAAGTTTTTCCAATTCCGCGTACCATTGCGCTCCGTATTTTCTTATGAGAGGTTCTTTTAAGAATTGAGACCTTTGCAAGGCAAATATTGATATAAGTATTTTGGTATTAGTATTTTACTTTATTTTTTAAGGTTTTTGATTTTTGTCTGTGCTTTTTTTCTTGAAAAAAAAAGCACCAAAAAATTCAAGGCTCATCTAAAATCCGTCCGCTCTGCCTCTACTGAATATCCATATATTTATGAGACTGCAAAGATATGCGCCATCTTGTATTTTTCAAAATATAGCCAACTATTTTAGAGATCATATTATTCTGGTTGCCCCATTCCGGTTGAAGCAACAGTTGGCAATCTTTGTTTACAAATTTAGCATTCTCTTCTGCCCATGCAAAATCTGTTTCGTCGCAAATAACTACTTTTAGTTCAGATGCTTGCTGCAAAGCTGTTTGCAATGGGGGGTGATTTTTTTTGGGAGATACACAAATCCAGTCCCATACTCCTGATAGCGTTTCAGATCCTGAGGTTTCCAAAAACAGTTTAATATTGTTTGTTTTTAACATCTCACATAAATAGCTCATGTTAAATAACATGGGTTCTCCGCCGGTAACCACCACTGCTTTGGAAGGGTTTGCAATAATTCTTTGAACAATTTCATCTACGGGTGTTAATGAGTGTTTATTAGCATTCCATGATTCTTTTACATCACAGAAGCAACATCCCACACCACAGCCACCGATGCGCAGGAAGTATGCAGGTTTTCCCATATGTATTCCTTCGCCCTGCAAAGAGTAAAACTCTTCCATAACGGGGAGGAGGTTTGGTGAGTGGTTTTTAACGGCAGAGGTTATCATATCTTTTTATTCAGGGCGACAAATATCTTTTTATTATGAAAGGAAAGCAACAAGCTCTTTAGCAATAATCTCTTGTGCATACCTTGTTTCTATCAAATTTCGCGCATTTTTTCCTGTTTTTTCACATTTTTCCACATGCATTGCACAGAACTCTATAATTTCCACCATCTCCTCGGGAGTATTGGCAATAAAGATATTTTCCTTATCGGTAATCTCAATTCCTTCCGCACCAATGGCGGTAGTGATGATTGGTTTTCCCAATGCTAACCCTTCCATGATTTTAATTCGCATGCCACTGCCCGAAAGTAATGGAACTATCATAATGTCATGAGTATTGATAAACTGTTGTGCATTTTCAACAAAATCGAAGATCAGCACATTTTTCATGTTTATATTACCCAAAACAGTTTTGTTTCCTTTGCCGGCAAGCGCTAAACTAATGTGAGGATTTTTTTCTGCCACTTTTCTCCAGACATTTTCTAAAAACCATTTCATTCCTTCAATATTTGGTTTCCAGTTCATACTGCCAATGTGAAAGAAGGTTATTTTTTTTTCATCAATCGTATGGGTTTGCATGGGATAATCCATCAAATTAACGGTATAAGGAATTGTTTTGCTCCTAAGGGTTGGGAATTTCTCTTTGAAGAAGAGATGGTCAAATTCCGTAATGGGCATATATCCGTCAATTTTATTGAATAGAGATAGTTCGAACCGTTTGAGAGAGGCGGCAAGATAGTTAAATACAGCCTTTTTTATAGGGTTTTTGGTTTGTGTAGACAATCTTTCCCAAATCAAATACTCAATATTGTGCACGCGCAATAAAATACTTGCCTGGGAGTATTTTCTTATAGTTTCAATGTAACCTCCTACAAAAACAGATTCTAAAATAACCAAATCAAATTTCTCTCGCAAAAAAACAGCCTCTAATTTTCTAACCATCTCTTCTGAAAAAAAGCGGTCGGCTTGCAAAGAAGATCTTCTAAAAAAAGAATTTATTGCTTTATAGATTTTCAGTTTGGTATCTACAACAACTGATTCAAATTTCGTATCATCACAATATTTGTTAAACTCTTCGGAATAAACAATCGGATGTTTATGTGTAGCAATAGATACAACCTTCACATTAATACCTGCCTTTAAGAGGCAAGATGTAATTTGGCGCATTGCCAAGCAACCGCCATCAATACTTGGAACAGGAGGTTTATGGGTTAGTTGCAGTACTTTCATTCTTTTTTTTAGAAAATATTTTTTTCGGGTTTAGTTGTTGTATTTTTTTATGAATTTCTTCAGAAGATAACAGCGTCGAATCGGCGGAAGCCTGATAAGTAAGAAAAGCACAAATGGGAATAAGGATAAAGGTGGATAACCATATCCCAAACCAAACAGGTACAGCTCCACCCTTTGCAATCTTTTCTCCAAAAATGGAAAGCATAAAATAGCTGGAAAAAAAAGCTACCGTGATTACCAAAGGCACTCCAATACCTCCTTTGCGAATAATAGATCCTAATGGCGCACCAATGAAAAAGAATAACACGCAAGCCACAGCAAAAACATATTTTTTAAACCATTCAATACTATAAGTACCGATTCTCATATACAAATGTTTTTTATACTCTCTGTTCGTACTTAGCCCATTTTTAAAATCATTTTTAATAGAAATAACTTTATCAAGCATCTCTATTTTTTCTCTGTCTGTCAATTCGCTATATAGAACATTTGATATGGTTGACCATTCTCTGTAAATCTCATCGGGATAGATAAAATGCTTGAAACTATAACATACCGACAAAAAGCTCTCAAAAATATTATTGTTATTTTCTTCAACGGAAATCATCAATGTATCAATCATTTTCACAATTATGGCATTAGTAAGGGTCTGGTTATTTTTTGCAAAAAAATTATCTTCTGATTTTTCAAATTTAAAAGAAGATATGTCAATTCTTTTGTATTGTTCAGAGAATGTGGATCTTAGTAATGGGTTATTTGTTGGAGATTTTGAGTCAGTACTTTCATCCCAGTAGAAACCATCGTATAGAAAAAACAGCATATACGCTTGGTCGTCTGTAATTTGCATTTTTCCACTTTCGGCATAAGTAAAAGTAGTATTTCCCTGATATTTTGTGTGGTCACATAATAAGATGTCGTAGATGTTAGAATTATTTCTACCCTTCTTCCCTACCCTGATACTATAGTTATCAAATCCGTCATAAAAAACGCCTTCATCAATACTTAATGTAGGTTTTTGGTCTCTAATGTTTCTAAGTAGAGATCTCATTTTAAAATAGGCTTTAGGCGCCACTTGGTCTGAAAACCAAAACGATGCACAGGCAATTATTAAAGCAACCAGTGTTAGTGAAAATATTAGTTTTTTTATTGAAATTCCTGCTGCTTTCATGGCAATAATTTCATATCGCTCTCCCAGCGAGCCAAATGTCATAAGAGAAGATAACAACACGGCTAAAGGAGCTGCCAAAGAAACGAAGGTAGCGGAAGCATAAAAAAGGAGTTCTAAAATTATTGAGATTTCCAATCCTTTTCCTACCAGTTCATCTACGTATTTCCATAAATACTGCATTAACAGGATGAATAATGCAAAGAAGAAAGTGAGGGCAAAAGGTCCTAAAAATTTTTTAAAGAGATATCTGTAAATTATTTTCACGACCTGATATATTATTAAAAATCGCCTATAGTTTCAGGGAGTTGCGAGAGGGCGTTTTTTGTCTGCTCGTCATTTGGCGGAGATCCGTGCCATTTATGGGTGCCCGTCATAAAATCCACACCCATACCCATTTCGGTATTCATGATTACCACAACGGGTTTTGAGTTATATGTATTTTTTTTTGCTTCATTCATTTGTTTTAAGATATCCTCCATCACATTTCCCTGCATTTGAATTACCTCCCAGTTGAAAGCTTCAAATTTTGCATAAATATTACCTATATCGCACACATCTTCAATAGCCCCATCAATCTGTTTTTGGTTATAGTCTATAACAAGTACGAGATTGTCAACTTTATTAGCGGCAGCAAAAAGGATTGCCTCCCAGTTTTGTCCTTCCTGCAGTTCACCATCGCCACACAATACATAAACAATCGCTGGGTCTTGATTTGTTTTTTTAGCTACAGCAGCACCCAGTGCAACAGAAATACCTTGTCCTAGGGAGCCTGATGCTACTCTAATACCCGGGAGCTGGTATTTTGGAGACGGGTGTCCCTGTAGTCGAGTTCCCAAGAATCGAAATGTTGCCAGCTCATTAACGGGAAAATAGCCTCTACGTGCCATAACACTATACAAAACCGGCGAAATATGTCCATTGGACATAAAGAACATATCTTGGTTTGCTCCATTTTCCGCAATATTTTCAGGTGTGCAGTTCAGTATCTCAAAGAATAAGGCGGTCATAAAGTCCGCGCAACCGAGCGATCCACCCGGGTGCCCTGATTTTGCAGCATGTACCATCCTGATAATATCGCGCCGCACTTGTGTTGCAATCTGCTCTAATTCGGTCATGTTCTTTTTCATACTATTTAATTAATCGTTAAAAAGATTGTTTCTAATCGCTTGTGCAATCTCTTTGAATTGGTTGTCTGTAAATTTCAATACTTTTTTGCCGTGCCCCATATCGCCGTCTACTCTGATTGGTATCAGGTGGATGTGTGTGTGCGGTACTTCCAATCCTATAACCTTAACACCAATCCTTTCGCATGGGATAGCATTTTTCAGAGCTATCGCAATTTTTTTAGCAAAAATCATTAATTCGCCAAGTTGTTCATCAGGCAGGTCGAAGATATAGTCGTTTTGAAGTTTTGGTATCACCAAAGTATGTCCTTTTGAGGTGGGGCGGATATCTAGAAAAGCAAAATGGTTATTATCTTCCGCTATTTTATAACAAGGTATCTCACCTTTCACAATTTTAGTAAAAAGAGTATCCATATTATCTTGCAATTTTAATAATTTTAAATTCTAACGTACCGGCAGGAGCTTGAATTATAGCAACTTCATTTTTTCCTTTTCCTATCAATCCTTTAGCAATAGGAGAAGATATTGAGATTTTTCCTGCCTTAAAATCGGCTTCCGGTTCGGGCACAATAGTATAAGTCATTTCCATATTGTTTGCCATGTTTCTAATAGTAACAATAGAATATATTAAGATTTTAGAGGTATCAATTTTCGATTCATCTAAGATTCTGGCATTTGCGATCAGGTCTTTTAGTTTTCCTATTTTGAGTTCAAGTAGTCCCTGAGCCTCTTTTGCAGCGTCGTATTCGGCATTTTCAGAGAGGTCGCCCTTATCTCTTGCTTCTGCAATAGAGGCGGAGATTTTTTTACGCTCTACTGATTCCAAAGTGTGGAGCTCCTGTTTAAGAGTATTTAAACTATCTTCGGTGTAGTACTTAATGTTGTTCATATTTATAAATATTTTTTTGTAATATCAGATAAAATAAGAAATTAAAGAGGCTTATGATAAGCCTCTTTAATTATAAACAAAAAGGAAAGAGTATCTTACAAACAGAGTTTCACTCCGATGTAGTGATTTCCTTTCCAGAGGTTAGTAAATCTATATGCGTAATCGAAGAGGAGTATTTGGTTTCCTTTTCCTTTTTTTGCTAACGGTACACCTACAGATACACCGGCACTTGGTCCCAAATAAATACTTTCGTGATTCACATATAGCATATTTTTTTCATCAATATTTCTCATTGTGAAACTTTCGATGAGATATCCGGCACGAATTTGCAAGAATTGCATAAACCCATACTCAATACCAATTGAGAAGTTGTCTCTGGAGTAGGCATTGGCAATAAAAGCACCCGCCAGCGTAATCCTATGGATTGCATCGGCGCGTGTTAGCCCTTCCTCTTTTCTATCCCGTTTACTCATAAGTTGGTACTCTTCCGAGAATATAAGGAAATCGTAGGATAAGCCAATGGTAAGCAATGTTGGCAGTTCATACTCAGCGGCACGTTCTTGTGCTGTAGAGGTGAAATTAGTGCCTTGTGTTGTTACTTTTTTAGAGATTCCGTCTCCTTTATAGCTCATGGGTAACCCAAAGTTTCTCAATGCAACTCCAATTTTAAAGTTATCGTAAGGACCTGAAAGGTACTGCACCCCTATGTCAATGGCAGCACCATTTGCACGGAGATCTGAAATACTTTCATTTACAAGTTTTAAAGAGAGTCCGCCATGAATATATCTATTAAAAGATTTCGCATAGTGTATGCCAATATAATTTAATTTTGGCGAAAATATTGATGCAGTTCCATCGGGTTGCTCAAAGGTTGTTGCTTCAACATCTCCAAATCCCATAGCGAATACAGAGACTGCCAGAGTTCCCAGGTCAATAGGTCGTCCTGTTTCTTTATTTTTTGCTGTGATCCCTTGGGCGATACCAACCGCATTGATATTAATTCCACCGGAAGAACCTGCGAAATATTGAGTACGTGTAAAAACGACCTCTGTTTTTTTAGTAAATGCTAATCCGGCAATATTACTGAATACCGACTCAATTCCACGTGTTTCTGCTACGCCGCATGAGTTCCAGCCCGAAGAGCGAGCCCATGGGTCAATCAGAAGGTGTTGCGCTCCGGCTTGACCCGAACGGTCTTTATTCCCTGCCATCGCAGTAAATGCAACGGAAAAGAATCCGAGCATGATACAAATTAGTAATGATTTATATGTTTTTTTCATAATCTATATTTTTTTAATGTTACCAATTAATAATGTGATTAGAAAGTATTCAAGTCGGTTTGACGCATTGTACAGAAGAACTTCAACATTCTTTCTCCAATACCCGGACAATTAACATGAATAATATATACACCGCTTGCAATTGGGATATTGGCGTTATTTTTCAAGTCCCAATTTACGTGAGAAGTTTCGCTATCCCCTTTAGTTAGAGTTCGCACTAATATACCGCCAACTGTAAAGATATTAATAGTTACAGGAGCATTGTGTTTCAAGTCGGTAGGCAAGTTTGTAATTTTCACCATCGACTCAAGCGCGTTTGTTTCATACAAAGATGAGCCATAATAGGGGTTTGGTACAATATTGATATTATCAAGGATTGACTGATATTGACGCGGGTCATTAAATGTAGGTTCTAGCCCTCTTGTTGTGAGTTTATATACAGGGAATCCTATGTATTGTTCGTATTCCTCAGGCACCGAGTAGTCATTTTTTCTCAATTCAGGCGCTTCATACCATCTTGAGATATATCTCAAATAGGGGCGTGTAACACGTATCTTATAGGTAACATCGCTACTTAACCACAAGCTTTTAAGTTCCGGGTCTTCCGGTTGCATGGGAACATGTGCATACATTACATTATTGAACAATTGCATCTTTTTAAACTTCCTTTTTACAATATTGACTCCGTCTGCTCCTCTTTCTTCAGGATAAGCAAGGAATTGAGCAAACTTATGAACCAACCATTGTCCTTCATCATAAGGACCGCAATCATAGTAAGAATATTTTTTATTTGCATCAAGATACATGCCGTATTTTTCATCTTCCCATGTAATAAATGGGACAGACCCTCCGGCACGAAGTCTAACGCTTAGGTCTCTAAGGTTAAAATTACGTCTTCCAGGCCTTAAGAAGTCTGAGCTAATTGGGATTCCGGATATAAGAGAATCCAGATAGTGTGCTGATGAGGTATTTCCTGAACTGTTGCAAACATATACATAATGCATACCACCCCATACTCTTTCAACTCCCCAATCTAACAGCCATCTGGGTCCAATCGTTGGTTCCTGATATAACCAGTCGTATTCAGATTTAGAGATAGGTGTTCCGGGAGGCGGCAAGAAGTCTTGTTCTTTGGTAACGATGGCATACGTAGAGGTAGGATTAAAGATCATATCCCTTCCATTTACAAGATTTTCAAAGTTATTTAACCTGCTATCAGAATTTTCTGCAAACATCATATTAAGGCGTTCGCCTGTTTCAATATTTATTGCATATCCGGGGAACCAACCCATTCCATATTCTCCGCCCAGTTTTCCATCAATAGTAAATCCATCTTTCGATCCGTCTGGTTTTCCATCTTTGCCTACCGATCTGGCTTTTCTTGGTTCGCCTTTTAATGCTCCGCCTTCTGAATATTCAGGATTTTGGCAGGATTCTATCACCACACACCTTGTCCATTTGCTTTTATCGGGAGTAATAACCACATTTACAGAGTATAGGTTGGTCATCGTTTGGTTGTATCCGGGTTGATTAAAATAGGAAACCAGCCCTTTAAAGTCGTAATAATTATGAAGTCCTGTTGCATCTGTTCCATACGCGGGTTGAGACCATGTTGCCTTATTCTGCTGATCAACCGTTACTGTTTCGGGTCTGGTATATTTTGCCTGCGGACCATTGTCATGGGGAGAGGTTAACACATAGGGTGCCCATGTACCACCGCAAACCGTACCAAATTTACCCAGATAATCCTTAAATGCGCGATCAGATTGTGCTGCCCCTGGTCCAGTCTTGGCGGTATCTCTAAGACAAACCGTTGGCATGTGGAAATCTTCCAGCCTTTCTTTTGTAAAATCTCCAACAACTTGACCTGCTGGAGACCATCTACCCATATCTCGATTTCCTGCACGTATCCAGTTTGAAGGAAGTCCGAGAATATTATCGTCAACTAAACCTGTAATCCATCTTTTATCAGGAGTTTCAAAAATAATATCATTAGGGATATCAATTTTTTCAGTTTGATTAAATGCATATTTCATTTTATATACATCATCTCTGTATAATCTTCTAATTTGCGAGTAGAATGCCCGCACCTTAGGATCTTTTATCGCAAAATCGGTATTGTAGATGGCTATTGATATACCTAAAGGCATAATAATTTGTTCATGATACTGTCCAATTGAAGTTGTAGAAACGAATTTCCGAATAGGCTGTCCTTTAGTGTCTATCAGTCCGTCATCAATAAGCTGATCGTCGCTTATCGTTTGGTCAATGCTAAGCACCCAGTATGCATTATTGGTTACATCTAATCTGTTTATAATATTATCCGGAATCGAATCACGGTCCATATCACGCTCTCTGATAACAAGTGTAAAATCATAAGGTTTAACCCTTAACGGGTCAACCACTTTTATATTAAGGGGCCCTGCATTTTTGGCATATTTCAACTCTCTAACCCTAAAGTCTCCATGATCTCCACCCTCCATAATCTTATCAATGGTTTCTTGTGAAAGGTCAAGCGCAATACCGCCATTACCCTGTCCATCAATACGGGTAATATATGGAATCGAGCCATAGTCGCTATTCATCGTAGAGCCACCACCGTGCAGTGTTGGCGGATGAGGAACTCCCGGAATAGGGGTAACAGATTTTCCTTCTGCTGTTTTTCTACCTCTTAAGTAGGGAAGTTTCTGCCCTTGCAGCGAAAGCTCATTATCCGGATCAACAATATATGGCAAGTACTCATTATAAGCATACGCAACCGCAATAAAGTAATAGGTTTTATAGTTTACCAATTGCCTGCTTCCGGTCGCAAAGGCATCTTGCGTAATTTCAAATGAGTGTTGAATACCGTTGTTGCTTCCATTCACTTTCTCTTTAGGAACTGCTAATTGCAGTTCTTCGTCGAACTCCCAATTTATAAGTTTTCCTATAGGATTTCCGTGACGGTCATAGTTTTCAATATCAAATTGCCGTACTAAGCGTGCCAGGCTTGGGTTGTCCAGGTCATTGGCTCCAACTTCCGGTCCTGAAACCTGAAATATTTGATATCCTTCAAAGCGATACTGTCTGTCATAATATGTAACTTCGGTTATCTTATAAATTACAACAGTATCACCGCCATTTATTGTGTCTTTACCAATAGTAACAATAGAGTCTCTAATATCGGTTCTGGATTCAGGGATAGTTTGGTCGGTTTCTCTATAGTCTTCATTTGCATTATTACTTAAAGCGCTGTTTGTTAATAATATAATAAGTTTTTGGTCATATTCTTTAATTGTTAAAGTAGGAGCATCCGGTCCATCGAGTATTTTAAAGCAGTTTTCAAATAGAGCCTGACACTTGTCGTCGGCTACCATTAGCAATGCGATAGATGCTTCTACGGTTCCTTGCAGAGAGCGTGCCCATGGCACCCCAACAGTAATATAGTTGCAGGCACCTCTTTTTAAGGTAAACGGTCCTGCGGATTGCATCCAGCGTCTGTCATTCGGAGTGTTAGCGCCTCCATTATTGCCTTCCGATGATAGTTCAGACCAGTTTCCAGATCTTCCACCATGGTTATACTGCTCACCCGGCGACCTGCCTTTTGTACCCCAGTTACAATAATCGGTACCTCTGGGGAAAACAAAGTCGCAGTACATATCACTATCTACTGAGTATCCATCGCCCCCATAGGTAAATCGGGTACCATCTCCCCACTTGCCCGTTAAAAAGTTATAATACTCATAGTCCCATGTTGGGTCTCCCATCGGTCCTGATGTATTATTATGGTAAGTAAATGCCCTCATTCCGAAGCGTTCATTATCAATGATAGAGTCTCCAAAATTTACTCCATTTATGGCGAACTGGTCATTCCAGCGTACCGTATCCCCTGTATTTTGAATAACAAAGTATTTGCTGAGCAATTGAGCATCATCCACAAAAATATCAAGGTTATCAAAGATATGTCCTACGAATCTGTTACAATACTCTATTTCTGTAGGATTTCCATTGGCGTTAGCCTTTTCTTTGTGGAATTTTGGGTTATCAGTGCCGTCAGGGTCAATATAAGGTCCTTGGAAAAAGTCTAACCCTACCACCGGAGGATTTGCTCCATACGCCCATAGCTCTCCATTACCATCAATTTCTTTACCGTTATAGCAATAGCCTAATCCTCTAATTACATCACAGCCCACAAAGTCATCGTGAGAATACCCTAAATCGGGGTCGCACCATTGAGAAAAATAGGTATCATAAAGTGTTGTATTCCCTCTGTTAATAATTTCGTAAGAATAGAATGTCATCTTGTTAAGTTCGTCGTTGGTAGCAAAAGCAAAAGCCTGTACTCTGATTTCGAGTCCGATTCGGAATTTGTTGCTTGTTTCTGTATGAGTGCCTCCCACATCATTAAGAAACCAAAATATAGTTTCATCACCCTTCAGAACGTGGTCTGCATAGATCATCTTGTTGTCCCATCCATAGTTTTTATCTTGCTTTGTTGCAATTCTTTCTCGAGGCATCGGCAATGCGTCAGGGTTCTCATTTGTCCCAAGTGGGTCAATTTCATTTTGATCATTACGCCATGGGAATTGTCTTGCTTTATCTCTATTATCCGGTGTCCATGGGCAGAGTTCATTATCGAGGTCATAATAAGGATAGTCTCCCAACTCAGGTTGATAGGTAAGAGGGTCTCCTGCACCTGAACTCACAAATGGTGCCAAAAATCTAGATTCGCCATATTCAGACCTTCCATGCGCAGGCCAGTCTTCAATTGATTTCGGCATTTGGTATTGCAGATCGTTTTCCAAAAATGCGAGTTTATGTCTCTCTACTTCAACACGTGTAATTCGATAGAACTGGTCGTAATGAGCGCAGGAAGAAGGGTCTATTGTAGCGTTCGACATTCTTATAGGTCCGGTCCAATAGTCGTTTCCTCTTTGTGCGAATCTCATTGCAGCCATGTAAAGGTCTCCACCGCCTTCGTAATGAGGCAATGTCATTCCGCCAATCCAAAGCGATGACGAGAACAGTGAGGTTTTTCCTGAGCCTTTTGGCACCTCATATTCAGCTCTTTCCAGAAACCACATCGTTCCGTTGGTTTTCAATAAAGCGCGTACATTGTTCAATGCAAGATTAATATTTTTTGCAGGCGGGAAACAATCTGCACTTGATTTGGGTGTATTGTTTTTTAAAACAGGTCCTTTATATCTTTCAGCTTGCACTTGTAAAGTAGCAGCCATGAAAATAAGGAATAAAACGGGTAAAAATTTTCTATTATTCATATATTATGTATTTACAGGGTGAAACATTAAAATGAAAATTGTACGCCTAAGTGAACTCTAAAAGGCTGGTTAAAATTATAGGGGTTGGCTACAGCCATTTGGTAGTAATTTCTTGCCACATCTACCGGCATTCCAAAAATCATTCCATTGGTTACAGCATTTGTGAATAACGATGATGCCAGGTAACCGTCATCGTTTGGACTTCCGGTATATTGGTAAACATCAATCACATTTTTAATATTCAACAGATTCAGGAAGTCTAGATATACGGTAAACATAGCTGGTTTATTGTTACGTTTTCCGCTTTCATTAGTATTCTTTTTACTGGCTAAATTAAGTAAGAATGTTTTATCAATACGCAAATCGCATCTGAATATCCATGGCATATTGGCGCCGTTGATTGTTCCTTTTAATCTAGGGCTTGTTTGTTCGCCCCATCCCAGAGGAGAATATACTATTGATGAACGAGAATATGGCATTCCCGATGCTGCATTAACCAGCAATGAAAGTCCTGAGTTTTCGAGCCATCTGATCTCTTTTTTCGTATCGGTACCTTTCTTTTGCTTTACGGTTGTAGGTCCATTATAGCTTGTTCCCTGGCCAAAGCGAAGGTCAATATTTGCAGCAATATTATGGCGCTGGTCATAGTCTAAGTTAGTAAGCGTTCTTAAATTTGGTTGTCCTGAGGCGATAATTGCAAGGTTTGAGCCTGCGCTTGATCCTGTTCCTTTTGCAAACTGTAGTGTATAATTTGCACGGAACGACAGGTTTTTTGTTCCTCTCATAGAGATTCCGAAAGTAAATCCCTGCACGGTTCCAAAGTCTTGATTTTCGAGAGAGTAGTATGTGTTTGGATATGCACATGTGTAGCGATACACTTGTAGTTGGTCTTTTTTCTCAGAGTAGTATGCCGCAATGTTAATAGCTGCATTTTCACCTACTTTTTGGCGGAATCCAATTTCATAGTCTACATTTCGTTGTGCACGCAGATTTGGGTTTGTAATAACTCCTGTTCTATTTTCAGAAATGAAGAGATACTTAATAGGCTCTATCTGCAGGTTGTTGGGGCGGTAGGTCATAATGTTATAGTGAGCATAGAATAAGGAGTTGGTAGAAACCGGGAAAGAAAAAGAGATACGCGGCATCACACTGAAGTAGTGTCCGTATTTTGTAAATGCATCTTCCGAAACTTTAGTTAGAACATCCTGTGCCGGTTTTGAATCCAATACCGGTCCACCTGTCCCTACATATGATGTTGGGTCTGCTATTTCCTGTCCTAGCTGGTTATACCATATCTTTCCATGTCTATAGGCTACAATTGACCGGGGCGCTTCTTCTATATCTTCATCTGCCATAGATACATATGGAATCCAGTCCGGTCCCCAATTATCAATAGGTATAACCCAGCCGGCATTATCTAAATCTTGCACAGTAAGAGCTTTTCTAAACAGGTACGGATCTTTTAATACATCTTGATTTGCATTAAAATAGTCGACACGTAGTCCTAAATTGAAAAGCAGATTTGAAATAGAGAATTTGTCTTGTAAGAAAAATGCCATATAAATCGGTTCAAATGCGCCAATAGCGTATTTGTCTTTTGAATGGAGATCATCTCCGCTGAAAAAATCTTTCAGGTTTATTTTCCGGTTTGAGATGTTTCCGGTATAGTCGTATCCGCTATAGTTCACAAAGTTGTTTCCTAAGTTTAGCAGTTCATAGTTAGAGAATAGCCCTATTCCCCACCTGTTAAGGTCACTTGGGTCGTAGCTATCAATATCGAGATATATAGTATTATCCTTAATACCTTTAAGGTCTCTCAGGTTTTTATCAAAGTTGGTAAGATTTGGGGCAATGTGATACATCAGTGTATCAATTAATCCACGAGCAGGATCTATTATCGGGAAATCTCCTCCCATTTTCCAATAAGTGTTTTCATAATCAAAAGGAAAACTCTTGTCGCTATGGGTTAAATTTCTCATAAGCCCCCACAGTCCACGAGCGCCAATTGAGTAGCTTCTACTTGTAACCTTATCCAGTTCAAATCCAAACTTAACTTCGTGGTTTTTAATATTTAGCGACAGGCTAAGTTTTGCGCCTATGGTTTCTTGCCTTGATTTGCCGTAGCTTCCGCTATTAAGCGTACCCGGCGGCACATACAGTCTGTTTGCAAGAAAATCAGGGCTGTCTCCATTCAAGAGTCCGTAATATTGTTGGAATTTACCATAATTCAAAAAGCCTTGCAAGAATTGTTGAACAATACGTCTTTCCTCAGCATCTGCATTATTGATGTCTATGTTTATCTTGTCTTTAATAAAGTCAACAAAATTTTGAGTATAGGGCAATAAGTCAGGGTTATAGATTCCATATCCATTTTTGTCAAAATTGACCCATGTTACTGTTTGATAGTTTGATAATTCTACTACATTTCGAAATCTTTGCGTATCTCCGGGAGCAACTTCAACGAGCATTTCCGGCACTGTACTATAGAAGTTTTCTCTTTCAGCGGAAAATTTACCAATATATCCATAATTAAATAGATTATCTTTATGGGTTCTATCTTCGGTTTTCGCATTAAACACGGTATAGCTTACATTGATGTCGTACATGATATTTTTAAGGATAGCATTTGCTGCTGTATCAGTTCTAACGCGGTGGTTTAATCTGGCGTTCACTCGGAGAGTATTATTAGTAGTAATATTATTTTGTGCTGTATTAAACAATGTATAAGCCTGTCCATACCAGTTAAGTCCTTTTATATATTGGTAGGTACCACCAATTGAGAGCCTGAGGTTGTTTTTAGGTCTTCCACGTGCGTCTTTTCCTCCACCCATAATATCAATTTTTCCTTGGGCAAGGAATCCCCAGTTTTGGGCATTTTGGCGTACTCTGGTTTTTTGGAACGCATCGCTGCCAAGTTCATTTGCTCTATAGAATGGGACATAATTTCCGGTTATATATCTATAATCTACCGGATTTGCGATGATGTCTTGAATCACTTCCGGTTTAGCTACCCATGTACCACCAAGCGCTGGGTATCCATCTTTATCATAATTTGCTTCAACAGAGAGCAGAAATCCCATTCTTGCGGGATCTTGCGGTGTTTTTCCTTTAAGGATAGGACCGGAAATTGAGGCTGCAGCCAATGTTTGTCCATATCCTTCAAGTGAACTGCGTAGTTCGAAACTCCCATGAAAGTCTCTGGCTACGCCACGTGTGGTAAGCACGGTAAAACTTGTGCCATCTCCATACTCTGCGGGGATACCTCCCTGAATCATTTCAAATCCTTCAACAGTTTGCATAACAATTCCGCTGTTTCCACGTACGCGAACTCCGTCAATAATCATTTGCTGTCCATCACTACGGTTACCACGCACCGATGTAATACTTGTTCCATCGGCACTGGCAACACCTCCTAAGTTTGTTAAGACGGCAGAGATAGAGCGTCCGGGGGTTTTACGCACTTCATCTCCTGTTAGTCTTTCGGATGATGTTGTGTTGTCTTGAGAGAAAACGGGAGGTATATACACAACCTCCACTTCAATTAGCTCGGTTGAGGAGCAGTCCATTGTAATATCAACAAACTTCACCTCGGAACTTGACACATAGATACCTTTTTCGGTACGTGTGTTCAAGCAATTAATCATTCCTTTCGCAGTAATGTCGTAAGTACCGGCAGGAACTCCAAAGATTTGATAGGCACCGAGATCGTCGGTATAAGCTCCATTTATCACCCTGCCATCTTGTTGAAGAAGAATTTGAAGAGCCGAAACGGGGTTGCCGTTTTGGTCTTTTACCTCTCCCTTAATGGTAGTTTGGGCGTACAGAACGCTCCCGGCCAACATACACAAAGAAAGTGTAAAGAGTAGTTTTTTAATCATAGCCATTAAATTATATTAAACATAAAAAAATTAGATATACTTTTAAGGGCGTAAAGATATTATTATTTCTTTATCTGCTGCAATGAAATCGTAAAAAAACAAGAAATGTGTGGTAACTATTTAATATCTAGTGTTTTTAAAAATTTCACTAAATAAAAAAGCTTTTTGAAGTTCCGATCCCTCAAACTCTTCCAATAAACAAATTTCGTTTTCTAAATCAGTATTTTGTAGAGATATTTTAGGGTTTTCTAATTGAGTATTTTCTTTTTTAATTTTTGGTGGTTTTTGTTTCTTTTTTTCGTTTTTTGGATAAATATTAGAATTTTCCTGCAAATGTACCACGTTGAATTGCTTTACAAAATCATGTGCATCCAAAATTGCAAGAGGTTCGGGTTCATATTGAGAATCTCTGTCGCTTTGCTCACTTTCAGCAAGTGATTTTTTTTGTTTTTTCGATTTTAGAAACATACTGACAATTGAAAAAGCAAGGGCGAGGATGATGAAGATTATTTTTTCTAAATCCATAATTAATATAAGGTTTAAAGATTTACGATTTTAGATTTTAGATTTTAGGTTTTAGATTTAATTATTTGATTTTTATTCTTCTATATATATTTGAGATAATTTTTTTAGTATAAAGCGGGAAGTCGGCTTTCATCATCCAGTCGTAATAAGGCGGTTCAATCGTAAAAACTTTATGAACGGGAACCCCTTTATATTTCCCAAAGTTAAAAACCTCTTCATCATTTTCATTAAAAACTATATGCCCGGCAAAATCAACGGTACGATGTTCTTTTGAAAAATCGCTCAGTATTTTCACGTTGTTTTCTATTTGTGTAACTTTTCCTGTTTTAGCATCTTCTTGGATTTTTCCTTCATATTTATCTATTTGTCCTTTAAGGATTTCAAATGTTGCACGAGTATCGGCAAGCGCTTGGTGCGCATCAATGAGTTCTTTTTGGCAATAGAAGCGATAGGCTGCACTCAAATTTCTCGGCTCCATTTTATGGAAAATATTTTGAACGTCTATGCATTTTCTGTCTCTTAGGTCAAGTTCTTTATCAATTCTTAAAAACTCTTCCACCAACAGCGGCAGGTCGAATTTGTTGGAGTTATACCCTGCAAGATCACAATTTTCAATAAAGCTGAGAATATCATCTGCAACTTCTGCAAAAACTGGTTTCCCCTTCAAGTCAGAATTGCAGATACCGTGCACAGCTTCCGCTTCTTTCGATATTGGAATTTCAGGGTTTATGCGCCATGCTTTTTCCTCTTCACTACCATCAGGATAGATTTTAAGCAAAGCTAATTCAATAATTTTATCTTTCCCGATATTTAAGCCGGTTGTTTCAATATCAAGAAAAACAATAGGGCGGTTTAGCAATAGGTTCATTAGTAGTTAGTGATTAGTGATTAATGATTACTAAATAATGTTTCAATATTCAATAATTTTCTGCTTATTTTTTTATTATTTTGAATGTTTCAATTGTTTTGTTTTCTTTTGTTACTCTTACGAAATATATTCCAGTTTGACAATTGTCTATATTCATTGTTACCATATTATTTCTACATTGTTTTTCAATTATTTTCATTCCTGTTATATTAAAAATTTCCACTTTAATAATTCGCGATTCGTGATTTTCAATTCTCAATTCATCTGTTACGGGGTTTGGTCCTATTTTAGTAGCAGGAAGTGGTGCGTTGGGAGGTATTGACAGGCTTAATTCACCAAATACCGGTCTTAACATAGGAGTGCCTTTATAGGCAGATTTCTCCCAGATGCCTCGCGTGTTGTATCTGAAAAAGTCTCTTGAGTCATTATTTTGGTCAAAGCCAATATTCAGCTGTACATTGCCATGTTGCACAAACCCTACCCAGATGTCACCGGATACAGAAATTTTATTATCAAATCTATATTCAACAAAATCAAGAAATCCCTCTGCAAATTTGGGTTTGCAATTGGATAAAGTATGGAGTTTTTCACCAGGTAACCCATTTTCATCTTCCCAAACTACAATAGAAAACGAAGCATTTGCATTTTCATCATTTTTAGTATGGTTAAACCACATATGCACTGCGCTTAACAAATCGGGAACACGGAGTGAAAACTTCATCGCTAAGTAGGCAATATTATACTGGTTGTTAAGGCAATATCCATACTCTGCTGTTCCGTCATCATAGGCATAGTAATTGGAAAACTTTTGTTCAAACACGCACGTATCATTTCCTTGATAGAAATCTAAGCCTGCAGCATTTTGGAAAACGTGTGTAACTACAAAAGTTGCGGTATCGGTTAAGTTTGCAGGTGGAAATAAAATTGTTGGAGTAGCTTGTGAGGGATAGTTATGTATTCCATGTGTAAAATATGGATTAATATCAATAGCACCTGTTGTATATTCATGTACTACATTTCCGTTTCGAGTAATTGCATATTGATACCTTGATGTACGTGAACTACCACTAAGATTGGTAAGTTGATTAGAAAAATTCGATTTTACATCTGCCGATTGAAACTGTTTCCATGGCATGGCCTGATAGTTTTTCAAAAAAGAGGTTGTAGGGCTCACGAAGGCAAGATCGTTTGTAAAAATGTCATTCCTATTTCTATTAACATCCAATCGAATATAATCAATATGCCACTGATCCACGTTGCCTTCCCATCCGGTCATGCCTTGTTGTGGTTCAAGGCTTGCATAGTTTCTAAATCTGAATTGGAAAGTTTCACACAGATATTTTTCATCTGTGATAGGGATCAACACTTGTTTAAAATACTGATAGGGGTCTTCAGAAAGCCATTCTTTAATACTGAATCCGGGTGTTGACCAAATATGATTCCAAAAGGTAACAGGGCTACCTTCTATTAATGTGGTATATCCAAATTCAAGCACTAACGAGTCGGTAATATTGGGTTGATTCCCAATTTGCTCTCCTGCATCACTATCTGCAATACCACCACCACCCGGCTGAAAATAAAAACTGAAGTACAAAGAATCTGAAAGAGTGATCTCTCTAGCCATATCTCCAAGAAATAGGGAATCTAATCTAATATAACGCGAAGTAAGGGTATCAGCCCCCTTTGATGTAGAATTTAAATGGGGATAAATCTCTCCATACTCATTTATGGCATCTAAGGTAACCACACCAATAGTGGGAGGAAATACCGCAAACGTTTGATTCACAAAAGCTTGTTTATCAATAAAGAACATTTCATTAGGATAACCGGTAGCTGCTGAAAAATCTTCAAAGAAAGGAAGTAGCAGGGGTGGATTTTCGGCTTTCCCGCTTAAGGAAATATTCAGATTACGCTTCGTTTCATTATAAATTTGTGGATTTGTTTTAACTCCTGTTAAAAATTCCTGAGCTTGAATAGAAGCTGACCATCCTCCAAATAACAAAAACAAAGTTAATGCTATACAGGTATAGTTTTTTTTATGTGCACTAAAATATATACTCATCATAACTACTCATTAATTACGTTTTCAATTTCATTAGACAATTCTTCTGGATTTTTACCAACCACCAGGGTAATGGTTTCTCCTGTACTGATTTCTGTTCCGGGCTTAACAAGTCTTCCCTTGTAAAGCTGTTCTAAAACAGCGTTTTCGTAAGGGCTTGGCTTATAGATAATTGCTCCGAGTTCAAGTCCAATAGCTTTCAACATAATCTCTGCCTGCCGCAAAGAAACATCTTCCAATTGGGGCATAATTACTTTGGGTGGCGTACTTGATGCTACAGTAAGATATACTTTTCTTCCTTTTTTCACCATTTCGCCCACGTGTGGATCTTGCTTCAACACAGTACCGGCAGGTGTTTTTCTATCAAATAAGTAATCGGAAACCACAATAATATAATCTTTAGAAGCATCATTTTTGTTTAACAACTCTTGAGAGTCTATTCCAATAAAATTGGGCATCATTACCTCTGTCCCATGTCTTGTGTACGCATCCAAGGCAAAAAGCGCACCCGCGCAAATCGCAACAAATACACCGGCAGCTAACAAAAAATGAAATCCTAATTTATTGGAAGAGAAGAAAAAAGTTCTGAATGCGGACATAAACTTCAAAAATGCATTAAACATTATTTCGTTATACAACGTTTTTTTGACTAATAAATTATTATCGCTTCACCACTTTCTTTATTACGATCCTTGCTTCTGTGTTAAATCATATTTTTTTGTGATCGGGCGTGTAATAAAATTTTTGTTATTTTGTGAACACTTTTTTCAGATCACATAAAATTATGAATCCATTATTTTCATCGCACATTTATCAGGCAAGAAGAGATAGGTTAAGTACTTTATTATCTTCTGGTTCAGCGCTTTTTTTATCCAACTGTGAATCTCCGGCAAATTATCCGGCAAACACGTATCATTATCGACAAGACAGTAATTTTTTGTATTTTTTTGGCTTATCGCTTCCAAATATTGTAGGAATTATTGATTTTGAACAAAAAAAATCAATGCTATTTGGCGATGATTTTACTATTGATGACATTATTTGGATGGGCGACCAACCCAAGTTGTCGGAATTAGCAACTCATATTGCAGTAGATGAAGTACGCCCATTGGCGGAATTGCCTGCATTTTTAAAAGGAAAGCCCATACACTTTACTCCGCCTTATCGCGCAGAAAATAAAATAGAGCTGGCACGTTTATTAGAAAAAAATCTCAACGAGTTAGCTCCATCTATTGAATTGATTAAGAGTATTGTATCTCTTCGCGAAATAAAATCGCCAGAAGAGATTATTCAGATGGAAGAAGCAAACGAGATTGGTGTTAGGATGCATACTACCATAATGAAATACTGTAAACCTGGGGTAGCCGAACGGGAGCTCTTCGGTATTGCATCAGGTATAGCATCAGGTATGGGTAATGGCACCTCCTTCCCCATTATCCTTTCGCAAAACGGACAAACGTTGCATAATCACGATCATAGCTTAATTTTAGAGAAAGGCAGGCTTTTGGTAATGGATGCCGGCGCCGAGAATGTGATGAACTACTGCTCCGATCACACACGTACACTGCCGGTTTCCGGAAAATTTTCTCTCCTGCAAAAAGAGATTTATGAAACAGTATACCAAGCCAATATGGCTGCTATTACCAATTGTAAGCCGGGCATACAAAATATTGAAAACCATAAATTTGCTGTAACTGTATTGACTCAAGGACTTCAAGAAATCGGACTAATGAAGGGCAACATTGAAGAGTCGGTAGCTTTGGGTGCACACGCTTTATTTATGCCACACGGCTTGGGGCATCAAGTAGGGCTTGATGTACACGATATGGAAGACTTGGGCGAAATCTATGTGGGCTATGATGAAACAATCCAGCGTAGCAACATTTTCGGATGGAGATCGTTGCGTATGGCGAAAACCTTACGTCCCGGACATGTTATCACTATTGAACCCGGCATCTATTTTATCCCGCACTTGATTGATATTTGGAAAGCAGAAAAGAGATTTGAAGCATTTATCAATTATGATAAAATAGAAAATTATAGAAATTTCGGCGGAATTAGAATTGAAGACAGTGTATTGATTACAGAAGAGGGACATCGCGTTTTGGGTACTCATCTGCCTAAATCTATAACTGAAATTGAAAATATTTTACAATTATAACCCTAATTTTATGAGAAAATTTATCTTTTTTGTTCTACTTGGAGCTATCTGGTTTTTAGTGTATTCCTGTACAAAAACATGCACTTGCATAAACGCTAACTATGAAGTAAAAGAATTGGAAATTGACCCTTCCGAAAGTTGTAGCGACCGCTCAGGTGATTTGCTGGGTGTTTGTTCTTAGCATTTTCATCAAAAACAATTTCTATGCGCATGAAGAAAATGCCTCTCAATATGGGCATCCCTAACAAGTTATTTATAAAAATAAAACCTGTTCCTAAAACAGAATGGGGAAAAAAGATTATTATTTCTTACAGTTTCTTTTCTTCTCCATTTGGAAAAATGATAGTAGCATCTATGCCTCAGGGTATTTGCTATGTTGGATATGCTATTTCTCGGGAAAGCGCTCTCACCGAATTACGCACCAGATTTTCTACCGGTATATTTCGCAGGAATAAAAACAAGCAACACGAGCATGTAAAAAAGCTCTTTTCCGGAAAGTGGGAGAAAGGAGAAAAGCTGTTATTGTACCTAAAAGGGACAGAATTTCAACTTAAAGTTTGGGAAGCTTTATTGGCAATTCCAACAGGATCATTATCGTCGTATGGCAAAATTGCAGCATCTATAGGTTTTCCTAAAGCTCAGCGCGCTGTGGGCACAGCCATTGGAAGAAATCCAATACTATACCTCGTACCTTGCCACCGCGTGATAGCCCAAAGTGGAAAAATGGGCGGATTTTACTGGGGGATAGAGAAGAAATTGAAGCTTCTAAACGCCGAAAATGCAGGTTATTTGCATTTTATTTCATAAAGGATTCCATCAATCTCCTGAACATTGCCAAAATCTTCACATCCTTTACTGGATTCTTTTACAAATTCATTTTTATAATCTTTATCAAGTTCTCCATCAATGTATTTATTGCAAGTGCAATATTTATTGCAGGAAAAAGAGAATAACGCGATTGCCGCAATTAAAAAAATAGCCAATTTTTTCATAAGATAATATCTGTATTAGTTAATATTTTTTACAAGGCTGCAAAGAAAGAAAATTTATTAATATAATCGCATATAATTTTATTACCTGTTAATATTTTTTTAATCCATCATATAATTTTAAACGAACTATGAGCGTTAGTAAAACTATTCTAACTTTACAGCGCATTGAAAAGAATATTTTTTTTATTAACAACACTTCTGATTACAAACCTGCTTAGTGCACAACAAATTGCTCTACTTCAATATCGTGGTGGCGGCGATTGGTACGCCAACCCCACTTCGCTCAAAAATTTGATTGCATTTTGCAATCAAAATCTGGGGATGACACTGCATCCAAAATACGAAGTTGTAGAGGTAGGTAGCCCCGATTTGTATCGCTATCCGTTTATACACCTTACAGGGCATGGCAATGTGGTATTTAACGACGTCGAAGCCCAAAACTTGCGCAACTACTTAATTGCCGGTGGATTCCTGCATATTGATGATAACTACGGGTTGGATAAATATATCCGTCCAGCAATGAAACGGGTGTTTCCCGAGTTTGAGTTTGTAGAGCTTCCCTATAATCATCCAATTTTTCACCAAAAATACAGCTTCCCAAACGGATTACCTAAAATTCACGAACATGATGGTAAATCTCCACAGGGATTTGGCTTATTTTGGGATGGGCGCCTAATTTGTTTTTATTCCTACGAAACAGATCTTGGCGATGGCTGGGAAGACTATGTTGTACACAAAAACTCGGAAGCTACGCGCACCAAAGCGCTACAAATGGGAGCAAATATTTTGATGTACGTATTTACACAATAGAGCAAACCTGTCTCTCTGCATAAAGCGGGTGTTACCGGAACGTTACCATGAAATATTTAGGTGTTGTTTTCAATAGCTACAACAGTTCATAGATTTTTAAATTATGTACAATCTAAGTTTTTCGTTTTTTCTTAATTTTGCAGCCGAAAAAATAAAGAAAAAAGATGAAAAACTTTTCTCCGTTTCATATAAGCAGGAACATTCTCTCCTTTCTCCTTTCCCCTTTCTCTCTTATCTTCGGCGCTATTGCCGCTTTGCGTAGAAAAGCTTTCCAAAAAGGGTGCCTGCATTCCGAAACAATTTCAGTTCCAACCATTTGCGTGGGAAACTTGCGCGTGGGGGGCACAGGAAAAACGCCTTTTGTAGAGTATCTCGCTAACTTCTTGTCTCAAAGTTACCAAATTGCCATATTAAGTCGTGGTTATGGCAGAAAAACAACAGGTTATATCAATGCGCGTGAAATCCAAAATCTCAATAGCGAAACCATTGGC
>Ga0123353_10001246_pt1 | contig 31199 bp, 26 predicted proteins | sample TergutLab28metaG_3_FD_92763 | JGI IMG/M metagenome (GOLD analysis project Ga0123353, IMG submission 92763) | Labiotermes labralis P3 segment gut microbial communities from Petit-Saut dam, French Guiana - Lab288 P3 | ecosystem: Host-associated > Arthropoda: Insects > Digestive system > Gut ...
GTTTTTTTTATGCGCAAACAAAAAATAAGGCTCTCCCCCTGAAACGGGTTGACGCCCACGAGAGCTTCGATCAGGGCTCGGAGCAGTGAGTTTCCGCGTCGGCGGGCATTGTGGACAAATTGGAAAAATCCGACGTAGGCGGGCAGGCGTTCCTGCGAAATCCCACGGTGAGGGCGAAGCCAACTTCGCAATAACGACCACACACCTTCCATCGTGTTGACGTGAATTTCGTGGTGACCATCACCGTCCTCGTCACGGGCATACTCGCCTTGCCCATGACAGACCGTTTTGTGTTCGTAACCCCACTGAGACAACCCGCCTTGAGTGCGCTCAAATCGCTCATGGCGGTATTGTAGGCGGCGATAGATTCCGGGGACTTGAATTTACCTGGAAGATAGACGCGCTTCCCGTTGAGCCAGTAAAAGGCCATATCGCGTCTTTGTGCTTTGAGATACTTCGGTTGTCGAGACGAGAGTTTGGGCATGTGTATTTCTCCTCTTTTTTTGAAATAACCGCCGCAGCGGCGGTTATTTTGATTAAAAATACACAGAACTTTTTGTTTTTGTTATCTATAAGTCTTTGGTTAGTAATGACTTAAGAAAATGGGCGATACGGGACTCGAACCTGTGACCCCTAGCTTGTCGAGCTAGTGCTCTAACCAACTGAGCTAATCGCCCTTAGAATAAAAAAATGTTTTTCCAAGACAGAATGTTGTACCGTAAACAGGAACAAATCGTCGATTTTACCGAAGAAAAAGGAGTTTTTTGCCTCCGTTTTCAGTATATCTTACTATTTCATATACCTCACTGTTCCACATACAATAGCGGTTCAGGGACTCGAACCCCGGACACGTGGATTATGATTCCACTGCTCTAACCAACTGAGCTAAACCGCCAAGTACCCCACCCCACGTGGGTATCTTAACCGATGGCATATTTCTTGTCAATATCGCCCCAAAATTTAGAGAGAAATTTAGGCCGTATTGACAAGCCTCTTCATTATTTTCAGACACAGCTCAACAATTCGCCGTTTTGGGTTTCAGCGGGTTGGATTTCAGTGTTTCAGCTTGGGTTTCAGTATTTCAGGTTAAGTTTCAGCGGGGACTTGGGGTAAAGTCGAGTTTCAGCTTCGGGGGAGCACCGTTTTTATTGTTCCAGCTTACCGTCGCGACATATTCCGGTTCCGAGAGCGAATCATCGACCGGAGGAAGTGGCACAACAAGGTCCCGGTAATTTTCAGGCGATGATTTTTGCGTCGAAAAATCCAAAGGAATATTCGGCGTCTGGTTTTGCATCTGTTTCTGTGTCCATTCCGTAAACGCGGGAACGGGAATCATTTGTGTCGGTCTCGGGGGAACCGTTGATGACCTCGGAGTTGGATTCCCAAAAGTTGGGCTCCCAACCGGAACTTGATACGGAACTTGAGTTTGAGTCATCGGTTGCGGAATGACAGCCGATTCCGGGATGATTAGCGGTTCTCTGGCCGAGAAGCATTCCGACTCGTGAATATTCGGTGGAAATTCACAGTAATCCGCCTCAAAACGACTTGACATCCGTTGCGGCATGACATATTTGTACCGTGGTTCTTTGCACTGCCACCATTTTGTCAAATTGGCCAGTCGGAACTCCGGCTGCGGTTCGGGAAAATCGCCGTTGTTGCCAATAAAGCCGATGTTTGTGCTTGGCGTTCCCTTGACGGGAGGAGTTCTTGTGATCAGCCCTTTGGCGCCGAGAATTGCCGGGTCACGGGCGAGTCTGTCACTGAAAACCCGGGCATCGGAAAGAATCGGCTTCACCTGAAGCGTAATATCTTCGATATTTTTTGCCGTCCGTCTGATGCCGTTGAAGAATTCCGGGTCTTCCAGCAATTGCCCGATAGACCCTTCGGGGTCGTTGAGCGCTTTCATGAACTTTTCCAGTTCTCCGATGGTTGTTTCCAAACGGTCGGCGGTGAAGGAAAGGGAATCGAAAAACTTTTTCCCGCCGTCACCGAGAGACGCAGTAAACCGGTCGATGTTGTCGAGATTGGAGTCCACTTTGACGAATGTCTGGTCCATCCGCCCCATGATGGTACGAATATCATTGATCATCCCCCGGGCGTCATTCATGAGTCCCTGAACGTCATCCATGACTTTCGGGACATTTTTGGCCATCGAACGGAGATTGCTCTGAATGTCGGGGTCGTTGACAAGACTTTCCAGTCCGATGGAGAGTTGGTTGACGGACCCCATTGTTGTCAGCGCTGCATCGACCATCGTTTCAAGTTTTTTCTGCCTTTTCTCAATTTCATCCGAAGTCCCGATTATTTGGTTAACCCCGGTAAAAGATTTCTTGATTTCATTGATTGCGTCGGTAAAACTCGTCAACGCGCCTGAGACTTTGCTTTCAATGGTGGTCGCCATTTTGACGATGTTGGCCGATTCGACCCCGATGATCGTCGAATCAGGAGGGACAACCTCGACGACATCATCAAACGAAGGTCCCGGCGGTCGGGAAATTTTCTGGAATTCCACCGATGCCTGTCCCATGATGTTCGATTGGATCATGCATTCTTCATCGGTGTAAATTCTGACATCTCCCCTAATCAGCAAAACGACCTTGACCGCGCGATCGTTGTCGATCAGTTCCATGGAAGAGACGCGACCGATTTCCACGCCGTTTTTGAAGACCGGAGACCCCGCCTGAATCAACGGTGCTCGGGTAAACACGACGTTGATCCTGTAATCGCCGCTGAACCAGGACATTTTCTTCGGGCCGAACATGATGATCAGGATCACCAGCACGGCAACCGTCGTCACGACGAACACGCCGATTCGGAATTCAACCATCCTGCGCTCATCCATAAGTGACTCCTTGCTACACGTTCTTATGCGGGTACACAGGTAAAGGTTGTTTTTGTTGAAGCATTTCCATCAGTCGTTCGCCGGCCTCGCCGTTGATGAATTGAGGAACGCGACGGTCCGGGGAATAGTCGATTTCATTTGCGGGGCCTTCGTAAATCATTTGCGGTTCATCGTCCTGAAGTCTCGCCAAAGGATAAAGCATGATAATCCGGTCGGCGACTTTTTTTGCCGATTTCATGTCATGGGTCACGATGATTCCGGAGACTTGCCGTTTCTGTTTGACACTCAGGATCAACTCGTTGATAACGTCGCTCATGATCGGGTCGAGTCCCGTCGTTGGTTCGTCGTAAAGCATCAGTTCCGGCTCCATCGCCAGGGCCCTTGCAAACCCGACACGCTTTCGCATTCCCCCGGAAAGTTCCGCCGGTTTCTTGTGGAACACCGAATCCGGCAGCCCGACTTCCCCGAGCAGATGATAGGCGATGTCGACAATATCCGCGTTCGACTTGTTTGTATGCTGCCGGAGGGGAAACGCAACATTTTCACCGATCGTCATGCTGTCGAACAGCGCCGCCTGCTGAAACACGAATCCAAATCGTGTCCGTTCCATCGCCAGGTCTTTCGGTGACAACTTCGCCATGTCTTTTCCCTCGAACAGCACCCGTCCTCCGGTTGGCCAGATCAATCCGATGATCGCCTTGAGCAAAACGGTTTTCCCGCAACCGCTTTCACCGATTACCGCCAATGTTTCGCCCCGTTCCACGCTGAAACTGATGTCGCGCAATACCGCCGTCTGATGAAACCTCATCTGCAATTGGTCCACCTCAAGAACCGGCAAGTTTTCACGCAATTCGACAAACATTTTCAAACGAATTTCGGCTGTGCCCAAAAGGCGAGATACACCGCTTCGAGCACAATGCCGAGGAGAAGGTCCATAAACAGGATCACGACAAACGACATCACAAACGACGCCGTTGCGGCCTTGCCGACACCTTCCGCCCCGGCGTCACAGTTAAACCCTTGATAGCAACTGATCACGGCAATCACCATCCCGAAAAAAAAGCTCTTGAACACGCCGATAAACAGGTCGAATCTTCCGACAAAATTTCCTGAATAATACCAATAATAATGGGTGTCGATGTTCAGGATGACAATTCCATAAAAGGCACCTCCGAGAACACCCATGAAATCCGCCATGATCGTCAGCGCGGGAATCAACAGCAAACAGGCCAAAAACCTCGGAACGACAAGGTAATAAATCGGATTGGTTCCCATGCTCGACAAGGCGTCGATCTGTTCAGTGACGCGCATTGTTCCGAGTTCTGCGGCCACGGAGCTTCCGACACGTCCCGCGAGCATGGTCGCCGCAAGGACCGGTCCGAGTTCACGAACAAGTGACATGTTGATCATGGCTCCCAGACGGGTTTCGAGACTGACCGCCCGAAATTGGGCGTAACTCTGAACCGCGAGCACCATGCCGATGAACGTTCCGGTCAGCATCACCACCGGCAGACTGAGCACCCCGATGTTGTAACAGGCCGTGACCAGCGTGTCACGGCGGTAGCCTTTGTAAAACAGCCAGAAAAGTGTCCGACCGAAGAACAAGGCAACGTCCCCCACAAACTCAATCGGTCGCAAAAGCCTGTCCCGAAGCGCGATGAATTTTTTCATCCACCGCGACGGAGATCGAGGAAAAACGGATTGACTGGAGGAAATACGCGACATAAAAAACCTGGTTAATGAATAAACGCGAACCGGAAATGGTTCTTCTCTTCCATATTCGGCCCAAAGAAGTAGGTAACTTGAAGTGTTTTTTCATGTTGTATCGAATATATCGACAAATTCTTATCGTTTTTTTCCGGAAGCTCTATCTTTAGTTTCAATTTTCACGGTTCTTGCTAAACTGAGAGTTCGTGTCTTTACTTTTTATAGGAATTTACAGGTTTTTATCGATCCTCAGGAGAAACAAGATGCGGCTTTTGGTTTTGCTTCTTTTTTTGGCTCTTTTGGTCTTCTGTTGCGGCAACACTTATGCCCAAGACCCCCAAGACCAAGAAACCTGCGATGTTTTGGGAATGGCCATTGCAAGAAATTTCTGCGTCGCAATTCCTGACAAAATGGCGAACACCGCCACTTTGGTTCCGGACCCGGTTTCTGCAGACGGATTGACCGGTATATCGTGTCGATTCGGACTTTGGTTGGAAAAGCTGATTTTCCAATTGGCAAGTCTCTGCATGGTCGAACAGGTCAAGGCGGTCGAACATGTCGAAACATCGCACAATATTGACACAATAAACATTGACACAATAAACACGCCGAAACTGGCCCCGCCACAGATTTGTACTGTTGACGTGACGATCGGCAACAAAAACATCATTTCTGTCCCGATTGAAATCGAAAAGAATTAACCGTTTCTTCTAAAGAATAATGCTTCTTTTATCGACAGTTTCTTCTATTGCCAGAGTCGCAAAATCATCGACAAAGTCGCAAAATTGAAGTCACAAGGTCTTTGTTGTATTCCGGAAGCCCCCAATGGGATTCACACAATTCAACATTTTCAGCGACCTGCAAAAGTCCGGCGTCATCAACATGGATGTCGGCAAGTTTCGTGGGGGCGTGGATGCGGTGGAACCATTCACGCAACGCCTGAATCGCCTTCTCCGCCGCCTGAATGGTGACCGGCTCATTGATGTCAAAAACACGTTTTCCAAACTGAGCGAGTTTTTCCGCATTTTTCGTGCTTTCCCCACAATACCAAACGAGCCATCCGGAAAGAGTAATCGAAAGTGACGCCCCATGCGGTGTATCGAAAAGGGCACTCATGCTGTGTCCGATCATGTGATTCGGCAACGACCAGTGACCGACACCCGAAGGAGCGATGTTGTTCCATGCAAGTGTGGCCGCCCACATGAACGTGGATCGTGACGGATAATCGTCCGGTTTTGCGATCATGGTTTCCGTCACATCGATAATAGTACGGATAATCCCTTCCACATAGCGATCCTGGATGGGAACATAGCGATCCTCACATGTGAAATAGCTTTCCAGCAAATGAGTTACGGCGTCGACGGCGGCATAAGCGGTGTACTCCGGGCCGAGACTCATGGTCGTCGTGGGATCGAGAATCGAGACTTTTGGAAAAATGTGCGGGTTTCCCCAGCCGTATTTTTCCTTCGTCTGTTCATTGGTGATCACCGTTCCTCCGTTCATTTCCGACCCCGTTGCCGCAACAGTGAGGACGGTCAAAAGAGGTAAAGCCGTTGTCGGCTGAGTTTTTCCGGTATAGAAATCCCAAACGTCATTTTCTGAACAGGCCCCGGCGCAAATGGCTTTCGCCTCATCAATGACACTACCGCCGCCGACGGCCACGACCATGTCGACGTTCTCCTTTTTGGCCAGTTCGATCCCCATTCTAGTGTGGCTCAAAACCGGATTGGCCCGAACTCCTGGAAATTCAATGATTTCGATCTCCGATTCCCTGAGAGACCGGACCGCCTGGTCGTAGACGCCGTTTTTTTTAATCGCCCCCTGTCCGTAAATGAATAACGCTTTTTTCCCATAAGTTTTGGCTTCGCCGCCAAGTTGGGAAATGGTATTTTCACCGAAAATGATCTTCGTGGGATTGTGAAACGTAAAAGACTGCATTCTGACTCCTTGATTTACCCTTTGTCGGTCCTTAAAACCTTTTAAAACTATTGACATCTCGCAAGCATCAGAAATTATACCGTCTGTAACAACCGATGGGTAGTCATGTTTGGTGTCTCCCGCTATTTTTGCGTCCCCCTGCCATTCAGGAGTGAAAAAACAGAGGAAAACGGGTTTCGTCAAGGTGGAGTGATGGTCAAATACTGCATTTAAGGTAAAATGAGTGGAGGTTTATTCCTTTTTTGAAATACCATAACCATTGCTGACAGTGAGAGATTCATGGCGACGCCTGTACGTGAAATGCTTGAAGTTTTTCAGAATCAGTTTCCTGATCGCGACTACACCATTGAAATTATTTGTCCGGAATTCACGTCGGTTTGTCCGAAAACCGGCCAGCCGGACTTCGGCACGTTGACGTTTGTCTATGTGCCGGATCAGAAGTGTGTGGAGCTGAAAAGTTTGAAGTTGTACCTGCAACAATTCCGAAACGAGGGAATTTTTTACGAACATGTGACCAATCGGATTCTGGACGATCTTGTCGCCGTTCTGGAACCACGAAAGGCAACGCTAACCGCCCATTTCACGCCACGCGGCGGAATTTCCACCAGAATTATCTCGGAATACGTAAAATCAGCATCTTGAGACCTCAATTTTCTTGGGACGACTCCGTTTTTTTTTGGGCAACTCTGTTTCACCGGAACAAAATGCCGGTCTATCGCCGATTTTCCGTAACAAGGCGGCTTAACTGGTTCACCTGACCGGCAAAATAATGAGGATTGGCCTGAAATTGCTCGTAATTGGCCTTGTCCACAAACAGATAAATATTGCCGTGATACCAGGCGCCATACTTGCGTGACCCGACAACCTTTTTCTTGTACAGGGTCCATTCCACGACATCGGTTCCCGAGGCAATCGGAGCAAAAGTATGAGGGGATGTCAGAAAACGTTGCTGGGCCTCCTGAGAAACGAAATAAAAAATCCCATTTTCAAATTCTGTAGAAAATTGAGGATTTCCCTTCACCCAACGAAGCTCTTCCGTAAGAGTGACCGGACAATAACCGTCAAAAAGAAGGTGTTTTTCCTGAGGAAACGATAAGGAAGAAGTTGGCAAGGAAACAGGAAGGGCGGATTGAGCCGTTGATGTTGGCATCGACTCTGCTGACATCGACTCGGGAAAAGTCTGTCTTGAAATGGAAGGTTCTCCTATTGGAGAAGTCTCTCCTGTTGAAAAAGTGGGTTGCGAAACGGGGCGGTTGACCACGGTGGCCGTTCCCAAAGGCATACCAACTCCCAGTCCCATGATCGGTTCATTTCTCTGTGCCGATAATGAATCAGAAGGAGCGGAACCCCTGGTGTTTTCATAACTTAAGGTATTTCCATATCGTTCCAGTTGTTCCGGCGGACGTGGCGGGGAAGCAACGAGCAATTGTGATTGTTGTTGCGCAGAAGCAACCGGCGACATAAAATTGGGGCGGTATAGGCCGCAAATTTTTCGTATTTCACCAAGATACTGTTGGGCATTCACCTTGCCGACTCGTTGAGAGATCACCTCACCGTTTGGCGAAACGAAAATATCAGCAGGAATCCCTGTCACTCCGAATTTTTTTGTGGTCGCCTGATCTTTTTCAGTATCAATTTTCACAGGAATAAAATTTTGATTGATGTTTTGAATAATTTCCGAGTCGGGAAAAACTTCTTTTTCTATCAGTTTACACGGTCCGCAAAAATCGGCGGAAAAATGAACCAAAACGGGTTTGTTTTCCTGACGTGCCTGCTGCATCGCTTGTTCAAAGTTTGTCTGCCATAAAATTCCTTCACCGGCCCAAGAATAACAAGGATAAACAGACACCATTCCGAATAAATAGAGAAAAAGCAGAGAGTATTCAAAAAACTTCTTCATTTTTTCTTTTGACTTTCTTTTCTTTATTTGACAAAATCGTTACAATCAGTATCGTCTAAAAAACAGGAAATTTCCAAAAAGCTTCCTTTTTTTATTGGATTTATATTGAAATCGATTTGAAATTTCCGAAACAAGACACGGCAAGTCCTTCAAACGCAAGACATTTCATTGAGGCCACAGGACATTTCACGGTGGCCATCAGCCCCCTTATCCGGCTTCGATATATTTTTGTTACTTTTTTAATATTCTTGAGTTTACGGAAATCTCCCTTGACAAACGTTGTGAAAAAGCTAATATCTACAGACAACCAGATGGAAATCATCACCTGTTTGTTGATCTCCCCCCGACGTCTTCTTGGTTTCGTTTCATAGGCTCCTTCCATATTATTTCTGAGGGCTGTCTGTAACAAACTTTCGTCAGGCTCTTTATCAAAAACAGGGATGGATATTGGCAGTTCGCATTTGTCTTTTAATTTCTCCCTGAAGTTCGACCCTGTTTTTTAAGGAAAACCAACAGGTTTTCGAATGGATAAGATGTTTCTGACTTGGCAGAGCATAAAAAAAGCTCCCTGTACTTTGATTTTGTATAAATTTCCTTTGTATCAATTTCCACAGGGCGTTCATTTCCTCACAACTGTATGACAAAATGGGAATTATACACAACTAAATAATGAAATCATATCCCAAATTTTGCCATTCGGTAAAATTGGCAAAATAAGTTAATAACGAGTATTTTTCTGATATTTCTGCATATTCTGTGCCGGACGTGTATTGTTTGGCGTTTATCGAATTAAATCTTTCTATTCTAAGGTGTTTCATGACCAAAAAAAGCTCAGGTGTCAATCGCAGACGGGGTGGGAAAAACTCCGACCAAAACTCTCGAAATCGTAATGGCAAAATGACTTCCGCCCGTCCCGGCCTGAAACCTGTCGCCCCCAGACGCCCCCAAAATTTGCCCGCGGAATCAGCCGACCCCGACTCTCTCTTCCCCGGTGAAGGGGCTCTCGAACTCCACCCCAACGGTTTCGGATTTCTTCGCGACACAACATTCAATTATGCCAGACAACTTTCCGACCCTTATGTTCCGGAAAGCATGATCGAGAAATTCGGACTTCGTGAAGGGGTCGTTCTTCGTGGATTGGTTCAACCGGGACGCAAGGATTCAGGCCCGCGACTTCGTGAAATCACCGATGTCGACGGAATGAAACCGGAAGACTACATTCAGGTCAAAAATTTCGATGATTTGACCCCGATCAGTCCGGAAGAGTGGTTGCGACTCGAAACCAAATCCAACATAATGACAACCCGAGTGATGGACATTCTCACGCCGCTTGGAAAAGGCCAACGTGCTCTTCTGGTTGCTCCGCCGCGTTCCGGAAAAACGATTCTGCTCCACGATATTGCTCAGGCGATTCGTGCCAATTACAAAGATGTCAAGGTGATTGTTCTCCTGATTGACGAGCGACCGGAAGAAGTGACGGATTTCAAACGTGCTGTTGACGCGGAAGTCGTTGCCAGCAGTCTGGATTGTCCGATTGAAAGTCATGTTCGTTTGGCGCAACTTGTCGTGGAACGGTGCAAGCGTCTTGCCGAGATGGGGCAGGACGTCTTTTTGCTGCTCGACTCGATCACCCGTTTGGCGAGAACTTTTAATAAATGGGTCGGTAATACCGGTCGTACCATGTCGGGGGGAGTCGACATCAAGGCGATGGACATTCCGAAAAAACTTTTCGCTACGGCTCGGCTTTTCGAGGAAGGAGGGTCGCTGACCATTGTCGGAACGGCATTGATCGAAACCGGCAGCCGGATGGACGAACTCATTTTCCAGGAATTCAAAGGGACCGGAAACATGGAGCTTGTCCTCGACCGACGTCTTGCCGACCGCCGGATATGGCCCGCCATTGACGTGACTCAGTCCGGAACCCGACGTGAAGAGAAACTTTATTCGTCCGACATGCTCAAAGGGGTGACGCTTCTTCGCAGAATGCTCGCGTCGATGAACCCGATTGAAGCGATGGAAGAACTGACCAATAAACTTGCCCGTTTCCCCTCAAACGCGGAGTTCATCTATTCCTTCGTCGAACGTAACAGCCGCGGGTCGGACCGATAGTCCCGGATCATATTTTTCGACGAACCCCGGACCATGCTTTTCGACATTCCACGATGCAGCAGGATATGTGCCGCGACCAATCGGGAACTGAAGCCCGGTGAGGTTTATTATTCCCTCTTGTACGAGAAAAAAGAGACGTTTCTACGACTGGACTATTCCCAGGAAGGGTGGCCCGGTCCCTCGGGATTGCCGTCGGAACTCATTGGATACTGGAAATCGCGGATTCCCACGTCTGGTGACAAAGCGTTCAAGTTGGCCCCCAATGATATTCTTTTGAATTTCTTTGATCAGCTTGTTGATCAGCCCGACGAGGGTCAGTCCGACAAGAGTCAATTGAGATATGTGCTGATCCTCCTGTTGATCCGTCGCCGATTGTTCCGGCTGGAAAAGGAAGAATCCGACCCTCAAAACGGTGGTCATTTGATGACGGTTTACTGTCCGAAACGGGAAGCAAGCTATTCCATTCCGGTGCTTGTTCCTTCCGGAGACCGCCTCGAAGAATTGCAAAACACTCTTGTAAATCTTCTGTTTTCCGATTGAATTTCGTGAATTTTTCAACTTCCGGAAAATCGGATGCTCTTTTTAAGTTTTGTCTAAAAGTATAAATAGGTAATATACGAAAAATAATGACAGTAAATCGTTTGCACGAAGGGAAAAATAAAAAGATGACCAATTATAGGAAGAATCTCTAAATTCTTGCTGTACTTTCTCCGCCGGGGTGATTAAAATAGACAAGATGTTCAGTTGCGGTTGATTTTTGAAAGAACAAATCGATCAGACAGTTGCATCTTTGACACCTGAGTTGATTGATCGAATGCCTTATCTTCCCGGAGTTACTGAAGTGAACGACAAATGCAAACAGATTCCGCGACTTATTGTTTTCTACGCGAAATATCTCGATAGTCAGGATACCGCTTCGTTTATCAGTAACGTTTCCCGATTTTACACCCCAGGAACGCTTCAGAGGCTGACCATGTCGGAAAACCTCGAAACACGGCGAAGCGCCACGCTTGCCTTGGGTTTTTTGGGGGATTATGAGGTCAATCGCATTTTTGGACGTTTACTCCATGACGAAGATCAAACCGTCCGTCTTCTTGCGGAAAACGGAATCCGCGCCATCTGGACACGCATGGGAAACGACAGCGATCGTCAAATTTTGCGCATTGTGATGCGTCTGATTATCGCCAAACAGTATGAAGAGGCGATTGCCAAAGCCTCTGAGCTTCTGGAGCAAACACCACGATTCGCCGAGGCGTGGAATCAGCGGGCCATTGCCCATTTCGCGTTGAAACAATACGCTTTTTCCGTCGAGGACGGCATCAAGGCCTTGGAAATCAACCCCTATCATTTTGCCGCGGCCATCGGTGTTGGGCAGTCTCACCTTTATCTTGGAAATTTAACGGAAACGATCGAGTATTTTCAGTTGGCATTGCGAATCAATCCGATTCTTGAAAATGTCAGGACTCATTTGCATAATCTCGTGCAAAAACTCAAAGGGGAATGAGCGGGCGTTGGTGACTGATCAGACGGTGATCGTCTCTCAAAAAATTGAGAGGTCATGGCCCTAAATCATGGGACTTTCAGTCGCGGTGACGCAAGTCGGACAATCATTTGTTCGAGAATCAAACGCGGGTCAAGGCGACTGTTTCCTTTCAGGTCGAGATCCGCCTGAATCAGCCATTTGAGAAGCTCCTGACCGCGATGTCGCCCGAGAATCCGGAGTTGCTGTTCCGATTTTGCCAGGACAAACGGCTTGACGCCCGCCTGTTCCAGAGCTGTTTTCACGGGGATTTTGTGTCCCTGCTTTTCAGCGTTCAGGATCAACAGCGTTGCCGCAGCAAGCCGACGCAAGGAAGAAGCCGTCATGGCAAGGAGTCCGACGGCGCTTTCTCCCGATTGAATCAGCCGGTCAAGCTGTCGAATCGCTTCCGGGACGTTTCCGGAAAGGGTGAGATCAAGCATTTCCCAAGCGGTTCGCGTCCGCCAACTTCCGACATTTTGCCGAACCTGTTCCGTGGTCAGTTTTTCTCCCGGGACAACCAAAAGTGAGAGTTTTATGAGTTCCTGATCCAAAAGTCCAAGCTCGGGACCAATCAAATCGACAAGCATTTCGATGGCCGCGGGTTCACAGGCCATTTTATGTTGGGATTTTGCCCAGCCGACAAGCCATTTCGAGAGGGCTGCTTCCGTAAGTGCCTTGCAGTCGATCGCCAAACCGGACGTGTCAACCAATTTATAGAGTCTCGTGTTGGACGGGAAACTGCCGGCATTCAGAAGCAAAATTCCTGTTTTGGAAGGAGCCGCCATATAGTCTTCAAGTTCGGCACGATACTTCGAAATGAATGAATCGGCCTCATCCACCACAACCAAACGGGTTTCTCCGCCGAACATGGCCATTGTCGCGAGTTCTTCCATCACTTTGGGGAAAAGTGCCTGGTTCCCTTCAAACCGGGTGAGGGAAAACTCGGCGTCCTCTTCACTCAGAACCTTTTTCCGAAGGGATTGAAAGACTTGCTGCTTGAGGAATGGGGCGTCACCAAACAGGACGACGACCGTTTTGACCGGAATTTTTTCCGGTTTGGCCAAATAATCTGTCGCGGAAATTTTAGGCATCGAAAAGACTATCCAATGTAAATTCCATAGAACCTAAAAGCATCAGAGTGTTCCGCCGGTCAGTTGCCGGATTGTTTCACAAAGTTTCAAGAGTGTCGAAACCGTCAGGGCCTCGGCTCGGGTGGTTTCGTCAAAACCGTGATGTTTCATGATGTTGTCGACATCCGATTTTCCAAATTTTTCCTTGAGCATCGCAATCAGCACCGAACGGAGGAATTTTCGCCGATGAAAAAAAACAGCCCGGGAAAACTTGTGAAAAAACTCCAAATCGGGAATCTTGTCACGGAGTTTCTGAGCATAAACGAGCTGGATAATCGCCGAATCGACTTTGGGACGCGGCCAAAAAACCCCCGGCGACATAACCCGGATCAGTTTGCAGCGACACTGACTCTGCATCCAGAGCGAAAGCGAACTATAATCTTTTGTCGACGGTTTGGCGACAATACGGTCGGCAAGCTCTTTCTGGATCGTCACGGTCATCGAAAACGGCGGAAAATCGGTCAGCAAAAGATTCGACATCAACGGCGTCGCCACACAATAAGGGAGATTGGCCACCAACTTGAAACGGCTGTCCGGCACCGAACGGATCGTTTCCTGAATGATTTCAAGAACTTCCGGATTCAAACGGTTTTTATTTTTGAGAATGTCGCCATAAACGAATCGGATATTGTCACGGTCCTGGAGTTCTTCACGTGCGAGTTGGTGCAGCACCTGATCGACCTCGACGGTAATCACTTTTGCCGCCGAACGACTGAGAAGCCCCGTGAGTGCCCCCGTTCCGGTTCCGACCTCCAAGACGACGTCGTTCTCTTCCAACCCCGCCGAATCGTGTAAAAGCCGAAGCAAATTCAAGTCGATCAGAAAATTCTGCCCGAGCTTGGCACGGGGATGAATCCCAATCGCGGCGAATCGCTTCATCAAATAACTGCGTGTTTGGTTCGTAGGGGAGCCTGTCATAGGTATCGTGAACTGTTGAATCAGTGTCTTGTATCTTGAAAACGGTCGACCGGAATGTCGAACGTTTGTGATTTCTTGACTTCAAGCGTCAATTCCGAAGTCCCCGGGTCTTCATATTTCCGGTCAATGACGTTCTGAAAGACGGGCATGATACTTCCGCCGGATATGTCGATTTGCGTGTTTTTAATGGAGATGCGGTAGTTTCCGGGGGCCAAACCATCACGGGCGGACAGTGTCCCCACGACAAAGGTTCCGTCTTTCTGGATGATACCTCGCGAGATTTCATTATCGCGATGAAAAAGAACCGTTCCTTGGGTCACGGGCGATTTGTCGTCGGAAAAATACACTTTTCCTTTGACTTTCGGTTTTCCACATCCTATCACAACAGCGAGAGCAAGCAAAACAATCGTAATTTTTAAAAAATTTGACATGGCATCACTCCTTTATAGCATTTATAGCGTAAATCATGAAAAAATAAAGGATGAAGAAGGACGATTTTCATCTTTCTTCTTCATCCGGTAAAAAATGTGCAAAATATAGCCATACCGGTTCCGGTATTCATCCGTTAGGGAAAGGTCGTGGAATTCCCGTCGTTGACACATCCGAGATCGCCCAAGATGACTGGATCGATCGACATCGATAGCGACTGAACGGAGCCGTCCCCGACAAGGAAATTGCAGACTCCTGAGTGTGCGCTTCCGAATGCTCCCGTCGGATTATTGAGGATGTATCCATTCTCATGAGGACTGATGATTCCCGGATAAATATCACCATTGGGCGCATGATTCGGATGTTTGAACCTCACCACCCGGAAACTTGAGGCGGTACGCCATTCTCCGACATTAAGAATGGAACAATCTCCCCCTTCAGACCTCCCCGGCTCTTTACACTGGCCGACGAATTTTTGGGGAATGTGTTTTTCACCGACAACCAGTTGATTGCTTGTTCCATCGCTCCACCATGAGAGACCATCCTGACTCTGCCAGGTATTTCCGTCGGTTCCTGTGATGTTGGCCTGACGAAGCGGGCCTCTCTGACAGGTGTTCTGGCGAGCCCCTGCAGCTCCCATGTGCCACCAAACGGATCCATTTTCTTCGAATTCATCGTAATAAATGACAATGGCGTAGTCTCCTTGGGGGCCGCTGCCATTGTTCACACAGGTCGGGTCCGAATCGGGGTCCGCCCTAACTCCGGAATCGGCATACTTGCCGGGCGACCGCCGCGAGGGACACGCCAACGTGGGAACAGAGCTATGTTGCACTCTCTTCACTTCATCCAAGCCACCGGCTGCGACATTGTCGCTCCACCACCAGTTGTTGCTGAAACGAACATTGAATCCTGTTCTTCCTTCAAAGTCGGCATTGGCATATTCCTCTCCCAAGGCGGCTTGTTCGACAAAGGGATAGAGAAGCGGCCACATTGTGGCCCGGTACCAACGGTCGGGGTCTCCCGGGTAAGGAATACAGGCCGGAGGAAGACCTCTTTGTGTATCAAGGAAGTTGTGGACACCGAGTCCCCATTGTTTGAGATTGTTCGTACACTGCATACGACGTGCGGCTTCACGGGCTGCCTGAACCGCCGGCAAAAGAAGGGCGATCAAAATACCAATAATCGCGATCACCACCAAAAGTTCAACCAAGGTAAAAGCTCCTGGACTGCCCCCCTCCCTCAATTTAACATTTTTCATGACAAACCCTTTCACAAAACGACATCGATAGAATGTCTCGGGAAAAATAAGGAAAAATAACATACCGGTAACGATAAAACCTGTTGCCGAATCGGGAAACCACGCAATTCTACTCAATCATGGAACTATCGTGTCACTTTATTGTAAATAAGTTAAGAAAGAAAGTCAATAATTTTATCAGACTTGTTCAGAAATCATGAGTAGAGTTCGCAAAACGCACAAAATTCGGCTATAATGATTTCGCCGGTTTTTCCAAACCAATGTAAGGAAACTGCGGCCAAACTCTTATGCGACAACCAATACGTTATTTCAGGAGTCATTCCCATGTTCCGCATGTTGATCAGCTTTAGCTTTGTTTCGGTTTGTCTTTTTTATCAAACGCTTTCCGCCGGTGAATTGATCCGGTGGGAAACCGACTATTTTCAACTGGCGCTTTCCGAAAACGGAGTCGCCGAACAGTTTCTCGACCGTCGAAACAACACCGATTACATCGACGCGACAAACAAAACACCGTTTTGCGTCCTGAAACTTGAGAAATCCGGGCGGGATTTCGTGTCGAATCATGTCGGGCAAGACGGCAACATGTTGACGTTTTCATTTTCCGAAACGCCGATCACCGTCAAACTCCGTGTCACGCCGGAAAAAACGTTTCTCGCATTTGACGTCGCTGAAATTACCGGCGGTGATTTTTACTCGCTCCAGTTTGCCAAAATTCCTCTCAACATCAATGACGCGAAAAGCGACTTTGCCGCATCTGCGATGAGCCGGAAAATCAATACAAAAACGCTTGATTTTCCGGGTCGCTCCAGGTTGCTCGGTGGTCAATGCTATCAGGTGATCGGATACGAAGGTGCCGGCGTCATGTTGCTTGGACTTCCCGAAGCGAAACTGCGTGATGCCATGAAGGAGGTCGTCGATTCTTATCCGCCGGGCGAAATGCCGGTTTCCAGGGCAGGCGGTCCTTATGCGATGGACAATCCGAAAAATCGCGGTTCCTACATCATCACCAGCGAGCCGATCACCGAAGACCAGGTGGACAAGTGGGCCGAGCATCTTGCCAAATTCGGTGTCGATCAGGTTGATTTTCACCAGGGAATAACGTTCCGGCAGGGTGACTTTCATTTCAACGAAAAAGCGTATCCGAACGGAATCGCCGATTTTCGCAAAACCAGTGAAGCGTTCAAAAAACATGGCATGGTGACCGGCTTGCACACTTATGCCGAATTTTTAAGTCCGGAATCGCGATTTGTGACCCCGGTGCCGAGCAAAGACCTTGATGTGATGCAAACCTTTACGTTGGCCGATAACCTGGACATGGAGTCGAAGACAATCGTCGTCGAGGAAAGCACGGCGGATGTCTCGGAAATCACCGGTTTTTTCGTCCGCAACAGCCAGGTGATTCGGATTGATGACGAACTGATCATCATCAACGAACCGCAAAAAGAAACGCCGTTCGGATTCCTCGAATGCACCCGGGGGGCTTACGGAACCAAAGTGTCGGCCCATGCCCAGGGAACTCCTGTCGATCATCTGACGCAATTCTTTTTTCTCTTCGTCCCCAAACCGGAAAGTGAACTGTTTCTCGAAGTCGCCCGTGAAACCGCGAAAGCCTACAATGACGGCGGTTTCGGGATGATCTATCTTGACGCCCTCGACGGAACATGGTCCATTCTTGAAAATTCGGAATTGACATGGTATTACGACGCCCTGTTCGTCAACGAAATCCTGAAGAACGTCAAAACACCGCCGCTTCTTGAATACAGCACGTTCAGTGAAAACCTCTGGTATGGACGTTCGCGCATGGGCGCCTGGGATTCAGGGCATCGCGGTTATCAGGTGTTTTTTGACAAGCATGTCGAGGCGAATCTTTCAAATGCCGATCGGCTTTACCTCCCGGGACAGATGGGCTGGCTGGCGATCTGTCCGTCACGAGGCGACAACCTTGACAATTATCAGCACGACATCATGTTTTCGGAAGACGTCGAGTATCTCGGAGCGAAAAGCATGGGACACGATTACGGTCTTTCCTATCTCGACATTCAACAATCCGCCGCAACTCCGGCCACGTATCGAAACGGTGAGATTTTGAAAAATTATGACTCGCTTCGAAAGGAAAGGTATTTTTCCCAGGAAACACTCAACCGGCTCCAAAAACAGGGCAAACATTTTCTTCTGGAAAAGGCCGAAAACAAGGAATGGCAGTTGACGGAGGTAAATTATGCCCGTGCCGTGTTGAATCCGGAGAAAAACAGCTTTGTTTGCGACAATCCGTTTGAGAAACAAACGCCGACATTGATCCGGATCGAAAACCGTCATCAAACCGTCGATGATGACAGTCCCGACGCTATTGAATTGATCCCGATGGAGGAAACGAAGCCCGTGGGCAACCTTGTGTCACAAAAATATGAAACACCGGTTGACCTGTCCAAGCATCTCGGCGTCGGAGTTTGGGTTTTCGGAGACGGCGGCAACCAGCAGATCAACATCCGGTTCGACAGTCCGCATCATTTGGTTTCGGGACACACCGACCATTTTATCGACGTGGATTTCAACGGTTGGCGTTATTTTTCATTGGCCCAAGCGGACAACGGAACACGTCCGAATGTCAATTGGCCGATCTCATGTGGCGACATTTACAGTGAGTTTCGCGAAAAGGTGCATTACAACTGCATCTCGGAAGTCCACCTGATGATCGTCGGTGACCCGAAAAATCTGCGGTTCCGAACCGTCAAGGCACTCCCGATCCGAGAAGAACACCTCGTCGACCCGACACTTGAAATCAACGGCCAAATCATGACATTTGAAGGAAAAATCAAAAACGGTCACTACATGGAGTACACCCCGGGAAATCGGGCTGCCGTTTATGACTCGCTTGGCCATGAAATCAGCGAAATGAAACCGTCGGTCGAGCAAGTCGAAATCCCGCATGGAAATTCGACCGTCCGATTTTCCGGAAAGACCGAATCGGGCAAACCGGCCACTGTTCGTGTCACGATCCGGACAAACGGCAAACCATTGCCTCGCTGAAAACTCTATGAAGAGCCTTTTTAACCTTTGTAGAACTCGCGAACGCGCATGATGGACTCGAATCCGCCGAGTTTCACACATTCATCAAGGCAGACCAGTGCCGGGTGTCCCTCGGGAAGGGTTTCATAGTTTCTCTTGACCGAGCCAATCACAAAATCGAGTCCGAGAGGCATGGCCCGGGTCAAAAATGCACTTTCAAGAGGCCCCTTGACGAGAGAACCATCGGACCGTTTCGGCGGAAGCATCACGGTGAAGTTGCTCAGACCGACCGAGGCGTGAAAACCGGCAAATTGCGGGCCGTCATGAATCATTTTGAGGGCCGCGAGCAGTCGGGGGAGGTTTCCTTCCCCATCGCTTCCGATTGGCGCGATTCCCGGGTCAAAAATGATGTCGTCGTTCGGAATGCCTGCTTTTTTCGCTTCGGCCAAAAGAAATTTCGCGGCATCACAGGTTTCTTCCGCCGTGCGACACGCCCCGGCTTTGCCGTCGCGCATCGCTTCGGAAATCAGGAGTATCGGTTTGAACGGCTTGATCTTGTAAAGCTCGAACATTTCGGTCCGGAGCGGCGAGATGGAGTTGAGGATTGGTTTGCCGACAGAATCGTCATAGGCTTTCAGGGCCGCTTCAGCGAGTTGCGGGTCGGGGGTGTCGATGGAGAGCGGTTTTTGCGTGACGGATTGAACTTCCTTGATGATTTCCGCAAAAAACTCGGCGGAACGCCCCCCGATGTTGACGTCGATGTACACGGCACCTTTTTCGTCTTGCAATTTGGCAAGTTCTTTGATCCCGTCGATGTTTCCAGCTTCATAAAGCTCGTGCGTCGAGGGAACCGAATCATTGATCGATTCGCCGATGATCAAAATATTGGCTTTGGTCATGTTTTTCTCCAGTAAAGTTTGAAGTTGTAAAAGTTAAGGTCTCGCGAAAAAATAACGTCGGTTACCTACCTGTTTTTGTTCGCTATTCCAACGCCCAAATGCGGACGGTGTTGTCATCATTTATCGTAGCAAATTTTTTTCCGTCGGACGAAAAGGCGACAAAAATTCCTTCCAATTTTTGCACCTTTCCCGATTCGACATCCCAGACTCGTTGAGTTACTACATCCTTATTTGCCATATCTAGCGTAATCATTTTCTTCCCGTCAGGAGAAAATATGGGCATCATTTTTCCCTTCAACTGTCGTAACTCCTTCCCCGACTCAGCATCAAAAATTCGAGTAGGGTGGTCCAAATCTGCTGTAACAATTTTCTTTCCGTCGGATAAAAAAATGCCGGTCATTCCTTCCAATTTGTGTAATTCTTTTCCTGATACGACATCCCAAATTCGGATGATTCCGTCTCCACTCCCTATAGCAACTTTCTGTCCGTCCGGCGAAAGGTTGGCACTTTGTCCTTCCCATTTTTGCAACTCCTTCCCCGATTCGACATCCCAAATTCGGGCGGTTCCGTCTCTACTTACCGTAGCAACTTTCTTGCTGTCAGATGAAAAATTGACGAACCGTCCTTCCAGTTGCTGTCCCTTTTCCGATTCGAAATCCAAAATGAAGGTGGTATTCCCACTGTTCATAACGATTTTCTTTCCGTCAGGCGAACGCCCTCCAAAAGATGAATACGCATTCGCCGAGACTTTTTGCAATTCTTTTCCTGATTCGGCATCCCAAATGAGAAAGGTTCCGTTGACGACATTGAGCGTAACGATTTTTTTCCCATCCGGCGAAAAATGGACAGTCTGTCCTTCCAACGTATGTAACTTTTCTCCTGATTCGGCACCCCAGACTTGGACGGTGTTTGCTTCACGTCCCCATGTACCTATTTTCTTTCCGTCAGGCGAAAAGTCAACAGAAACGCCCAGGCCCCAGTCTGCATGTCCTTCCAGTATTTGCAATTCTTGTCCTGATTCGGTATCCCAAATCCGGGCGGTTCCATCCACACTTCCCGTAACAATTTTCTTGTCGTCCGGTGAAAAGGTGACTGAAGTGACTTTGCCGGTATGCCCTTTTAATTCAATGGATGTAGAGGGTTGCGAACAACCGACGCACAAACTGGCGAGTAATATGACAATGTAAACGTGTTTTTTCATCTTACTTCATCCTTCGGTGTAGAAACTTTGCGTAGAAATCCTCGCTTCTTTCCACATTGTTGAATTACCAAAAATACAGGCAATTTTCGCTGTTATAACAAAAATACTTCCAACAGTACAACTAAAAAGATGGGAATGGGAAAAAACCGGCAAAAATGGTTTACTTGGCAGGGGCGCTGTGGTCGCGGTCCATGTACAGGTTGGCCCAGGCGCTGGTGCCTTTGAGGGTGGCGTCGTAGGTGATCACCGGGGTGTTCGCAAATTCCTCGAATTCCTTGAAATATTTTAACCGGTCATAGGCGATCGTCCAGATGCAGTCTTTGTCGTCCGCCTCGCAGCGGCCTTTGTTCGAGCCGCCGCAGGGACCGTTTCGCATGTTTTTCGAGCAACTGTTCATCGGGCAAAGATAGGCGGTGTCGGGCAGTCCGCAATCGCCGCAATCCGTGCAGCCGTACATTGTGTGTTTCACGTCTTTTTCGACCCAGTGAAGCAGACCATAAAGGGAACGGCAAAAAGCGTTCTTTTTTTCGAGAACACGGCAGCATCCCTTCATCATGGAATAAAGTCCGTGTCCCCGGTCAAACGCGACAGCATGGGCCAATCGTGAAAACCGATAAAAAAGGTTGACATTCCGGGTTTTTCGAGGTTTTTCCAACGCCTGATTCCGTTCGTCCGAAAAATCATCGCGGAAATAGTAGAATTCGTCTTGCACGGGAAACTGAAGTTCGCGATAAAAGGTTTTCCAGTCGTCTTCGGCGAATTGGTTGGCCGTTTCGATGATTTCAAAGAACGACTCGGGTTTCGCGATTCCCCCCAAGTATCCGGCGGCAAATCCGAGACCTTTGAAGACGGCCAACTGCTTGGCGGCAAATTCACGAAAGTAACTTTTTCCCTTGTCGGGGCCCGCGGCATACTTTTCGACTTCGGCCAAAAGGGCGTCGCTCACCACGCAACCGGCAAGTTTTCCGGAATGGAACATTTTCGCAACGGTTTTGGTGAGCACGTAAATGTTTCCGATCAGGGGAACCTCAAGTTGCCGGGATGCAAGGAACTGTTTGATTTCGTGAAATTTTCGCATGTCGTAACCCAACTGAGGGAGCACCCAGCCCGCGCCGGCACGAATTTTCCGCTCCAGTTTGTAATACTGGGGCACAAGTTCGTTTTCATTCCTCTTGAAAGGACTGACCGCACAGCCGATAAAGAAGTTGGTCGGCGTGAGAGTTTCGAGGTCTCCTCTTCGTGAAGGAATCTGCAATCCCCGGTTCATCGACGCGATCATGTCGATCAATGCGACGGAATCAATGTCGAACACGCCGGTCCCGAATTTCGGGTAACCACCGGTCGGCAGGTCTCCGGAAAGGGCGAGGATGTTCTCAAAACCTTCCGCCGCGTATCGCCAGAGACTTGATTCCATGGAGATTCGGTTGTAATCCTTGCAAGCAAGGTGCAAAACGATTCTCGGGGCGTATTCGGCCAAACGTCCTGCCAGCCAGTCCGGCGGCAACATCGGATTTCCCCCCGGATTGTCGGTGATGGAAATCCAGTCAATGCGTGAATCGGTCAACATGGCTCGGGCGAGGTCAAACGGTGGACATTGCTCCAAATTCGGGACTCCCCGTGACGTGACGACTTCCGCCCCGATGAAAAATGGTCGTTTTTCCCCCGTCACTTCCTGAGAAATCGCCTGTAACAGTTTTTCACGAAATGAGTTTTGCATGGTTTGCTCCCCGCTTCAATGTGTTCCTTGTGGTTAAGGTATTTTAGCACAAAGTTCACAAAGGACACAAAGAAAAGGACCGATCATGACGAAAAAACCTGCAAAAACGAAAAACCGCCCCGGAAACGACGCATTTCCGCCCGGAAACAGAGCATTTCCGGCGCGGGTTTCCGCCATTCACGTTCACACTCTCAAAGACAAGCGGGGTCCAGCACCCATTCACGCCTGCATTTTCCAAGCGAATCGAACGAAGTGAGCATGAGCAACTGCGGTCCAGCGGCACGCTGGCACGATCAGATCAGCTGTTCCAGTTCCTCGACATTTTCGGCGAAGAGTTTCATGGCCGACTGCACGGCATCAGGTTTCGTCATGTCAACACCGGCTCCTTTGAGAATGTCGATCGGTAACCGGGAACAACCGGCCTTGAGGAACGAGAAATAATCCCGTCGTTCCTGTTCGCCGCCATGGACGACCCGTTCCGAAAGAGCAATCGCCGCGGCAAGCCCTGTTGCGTATTTGTAAACGTAAAAAGCACGATAAAAATGCGGAATCCGGAAGCATTCCAGGGAAAGTTCCTCGTCGATCACGAAATTCGGACCAAAATACTGCTTGAGGAGTTCGCCGTAAACTCCGCGGAAACGATCAACCGTGAGCGGCTGACCGGCGAGGAGCGCGTCATGGATCACTTTTTCAAATTCGGCAAACATCGTCTGTCGGAAAATGGTCGCGCGGATGGCATCAATCTGGCGGTTCAAAAGCCAGGCACGCTGCCTGTCGGAATCCGCGGTTTTCAACAGATAGCGCGTCAGAAGCTGCTCGTTGAATGTACTCGCAATTTCGGCAAGGAAAATCGGATAGTCATAATACTGGAACGGCTGATTGTGCGAGGAATACCAGGAGTGCATCGAGTGCCCCGCTTCGTGCGCCAGGGTGTAGACGCTTTCGATGATGTCCGGCTTGTAATTCATCATGATGTAGGGAAGACCGTCAAATGTTCCCGCGCTGAATGCACCGCTTTGTTTTCCACGGTTTTCGTAACGGTCGGACCACCGGTGCATCAAAAGTCCGTCGTGCAGTATTTGACAATACTCCGGACCAACCGGGCGAAGGGCCTCGATGATCAGGTCGACCGCCTGTTCCCAGGTGTGATGCGTTTTGATGTCGCTTTGGATCGGGACATAAGTGTCGTAGAAATGAATGTCGTCGATGTTCATCTTCCGACGGCGAATCTCGAAATAGCGGTAGAGCGTCGGGAGCGCGTCGTGAACCCCTGCGATCAGGTTGTCGTAAACACCCCGGGGAATCTCCTCGATGAACATCGCAGCATCAAGCGGATTCTCGAAATTTCGGGCCTTGGAGAAAAAATTGTCCCTCTGAACCGAGGCTTCCAGAGTCGCCGCAAACGTGTTTTGGTGGCCGTCATAAGCGGTGTAGAACTGGTGGAACGCATTTTTTCGGATATTGCGGTCCGGGGAATGAAGAAAAACGGTGAAATTGCCGTTGGTCAGTTCGACATCATTTCCGTTTTCGTCCTTGACTGTCCCGAAACGGAGGTCGGCGTTGTTGAGTTGTCCGAAAATCTGTCGGGGCGACGCCGCCATTTCCGACATCATTGCGAGGAGTTTTTCCTCCGGTTCCGAAAGTGTGTGCGGTCGAAACCGTGCAATCCGCTCAAGCATCAGTTGGTACGGCGCAAGTCGCGGATCAGCCAACATGGCATTCCACGTCGCTTCCGGAATCGCGAGAAGCTCGGGCCTCATGAAACTCGAAGCCTGAGAGGCCCGGCTCGCCGCCGCCATGACCCGCGACCTCATTTCCTGATATTTACTGTTGGCGACATCCTGAGTCGTCTTCAGGAACGCATAAGCACCGACTTTTTCCCCTTCTCTGCTGAAATCAAGGTCGAATTTCAAAAAAGCGATGAGCGTGTCAACATCGGCGAGTTTTCCCCGAAATTCGGCGTATTGGGGGATTTTTTTCTCCCACTGGGAAAAAGCCTCCTCCCAGATTTCGTCGCTTGCATAGAGTTGGGTCAAGTCCCAGGTGTCTTCCAAGGGAACCTGGTTCCGGGAAGGAAGCCCACCACCGGAAATACCGGAACTATCGTCTTGTTCAAGAAAACGGGAAATATCGGACATAAACATTACGTGATCTCTCCGAAACGTGGCCTCAAAAAATGATCGAAAACACAACGACTCCTTATGATACCTCATTTGACGACGATAACAAGATTCCCTATGGGAAATTGGGAATTGGGAATGCAGAAATGGGGAATGAGGAATTAAAAACAATTCCCAATTATTTAAGTTTGTGCTTTGTATCGGTAAGGAGGGACGCCTAAGAATTTTTCAATATTTTTGCAGAATCTTGCGTGTTTCCGAGATTGGCAGTTTTGTTGAAAGATTTTAGAATGACTGTTGACTATACTTATAGAATGACCATTGATTTTGGACTGTTTGCAAAGCATCGATTGCAAAAAACATCGAAAAAATGGAGGGCTCGTAATGTCCAGTTGGCCGCCGACATCGCAAAACCGAATCGCCTCGATTCTTGGGGGGACAATCGGTCGTCTTGTCGGTTGGTGTCATGAAAGACACCTTGATTTTCAGGCGGGAATTCGTTACCGGACTCCCGCCGGCAGACTTTATGCCTATTCGACATGGGTGATGATCGTCTTTTGTCAGGTGGCCGTGGGACTTTACGTGTTGGACGGGTTTTCACGATATTTTCAGTCCCGACACGAACTCGTCCGAGGAGAACAATACCTCAAAACCCAGGATTTTGCAACGGCGGCAAGCTGTTTTGATGAAGCAATCCGCCTGTACCCCTATTCGGTTCCTACCCTCTACTATGAGGGGCGGTCGATGCTTGAACGCTTCTTTTCCGGTAACGAATTTTCCGGCAACGAAACGCGGAAAGCAGCAGGTGCAAATTCGGCAAAACACAATGAACAACTCGTTCAGGACGGGCTTGCCTTCCTGGATGCCGCGATTTTACTGGAACAGAAACGGACGTTGCCGTTTATCATCCCGAAAATGAGAGACGGGATTTCCGACGCTTATTTCTGGCGGGGACGCGGACGGCTTCACTTGGGGATGTATGACGAGGCCATTGACGACTTCAGTAACGCTATCCGGATCGAACCGGATCGGGGAGAGGCGTATCTCTATCGGGGGGAGGGGTATTTTGCCAAGCGAAAACTGGACCACGCCAACAATGATTTCACGCAGGCATTGCGAATCGACCCGGATTTGCATCAAATCATCATCCGGCAGACCCGGCTTCGGATCACTTCCAATGAACTGGACCGTCTCATTACGGAGTCAACCCGGTTGATTTCGCTTTGTCAGTTTGACCCGGAAAAGAGGCCGATTCTCCTTGAAGCCTATTCCGCTCGGGGGGACGCGTCGGTGCTCAAGCGGGATTTCGACGCGGCCCTGGCGGACTACAACCGACTGCTGCAAATCTCTCCAAACAACGACGAAGTTCGACAGAAAATCTCGCTCGTCTTCAAACTTCAGGGAAAAACCGACGTCGGTCGTTAAATTTTCCCTGTTGCGCACAGCCCGATATTCCGGGGTGAAAAACGAATGATTTTTTCTGTTTTTTCTTGATTTATTTCGCAGAACCATGAATCGGCGTCAATAATGAAATGGTGGAGTCATCTTGTTGTCGTACAAGTCATAAAGACACAAAGACGGCATAGAAAATATCAGGTCATTGAGCCATGTCACAGATCAGTTGTCAACCGGAGCGAACGGCGAAACGCCCCTTTCGGGGTTGCCGGACGTTTTCCGTCCTGATGTCGCTGGGACTCGTTGCCACAGGATGCACGTCACCCATGCAGCAGGCCAACCTCGACCAGGCCAAGCAGAATCAGATGAAACTGGCCGCCCAGCTTCAGGAAATGACGCTCCGGGCGGAAAGTGCCGACAAACTCAATGAAACGCTGCAAAAACACAGTGCCCAGTTTCAGCAGTACACCGAACAGGCCAAATCGGAAACGCAAATACTCAATGAGCAGATCACGCAACTCAACGCCGAGAACAGCCGTTTGAAGTCGGAACTTGTCGATAAGGAGCAAAAGTATCAAACCTATCAGGCGTCCATGAAACGTCAGGGCACGGAAACGATTGTGCCGAACAACAGTTTCCGGATGCAGCATTTGCAGCTGAATATTCCCGGCGTCACGATTCGGGAAGACGGCGACTACCTCCGCGTGGAGTTCCCCGATTCCTTCCTCTTGAAACAGGGAACCTGGCAATTGAATCCGGAGGCGGAACAGGCTCTCAAACAGGTGATCAATGAATTGAGGCTCAATTTTCCAAACCAGGAAATTGCCGTCGAAGGTCACACCGACAATCTGGCGGCCAGTTCCCAGAATCCGGTTTACGCCCAGGAGCTTGGAATGCAAAAGGCGCTTGTCGTCTACAACTTTCTGACGACGCAAGCCCAAATCAACCCAAAACAGCTCTTCGTGACCAGTTACGGGGCCAATCGCCCGGTACTTCCGAACACCTCGGAAGAAGGCCGCAACCGCAACAAACGGGTCGAACTGGTTGTCGGCCCCCAACGATGGACGCCGTAAAACTCAAGTCAGTTTGAAAGCTCCGAAGCTGGACATTGCGGTCCAGCGGCACGCTGGGCGATGCAACTGCAAGTTGCCCGTCGGAGACGTTTTTAACGTCCTATGGTGCAATGTTTCACAACTTTCCAAATCGACCAACCCTATCGGCTCCGGTATAATGAGGGAAGGTGGAAAATTTACTCCCTCTTATCTTTTACCTTATAAAACTCACATCGCTGATTTCCAGTGTCGCTTCTTTGGACGTGGCGTTGAAACCGACGGAAATTGAGTCGACGTTTTCAAGGTCGAGCTTGCCGTTTGAGTCGGGCGGAGTCGCGGCGCAATAAATCAGACGGTTGAACGGGATTTGCACCGCGTGCCACTCGCCGTCGGCGGGAAACAGCACCGCTTCGGTCATATAACCGGCCCCGGTGTCTCGTTCGTGAAGGAAAAGTCGCGGCGTTGTCTCGCCCATTGTTTTGCCCAATGTCCGGCCTCGCAAAATCACGCCGGAATACTTCGCCGGATCAATCCCCTCCGGCACGGCCAATCGCGGGTAACACCATTTGTCCCCATCACCGAACACGCACTTCAAAATCACGCCGCCGCTCTCCGCCGCGTTGATACTCAACTGGCCCGAAGCGGACGGCATCCATTTTTCCGGCGAAATATCAAGCGGCAGGCGGTCTTTGCACTTTTCGAGAACCCCCTCCCATGTCGGTTCATTAAAAAACCGGAGACTAAGCGTGGGATAAACGGCTGGGATGCCCATTGATGTCATTTCCCACATCCGAGAGACAATACCATACTGAATATGAAATTCTTCCAACATTTCCGCTTCTTTTTTGAACGTAATATGGTGTTCAAGTTGTGTTGGAATGTCATTTTTGAGTTGCTGCCATTGCGTTGTTGGAGGCGGAATCAACGCCATAAAGAGTGTCGATGAATCTGAAACGTCAGGATTAATAGCAGCCGTGGCATTGACAACGGCGAAATTGGTTTTACCACTTTCATCAGTTGCCAGATTATATGTTGTTAATGGCAAACGTAATTCAGTGGACGCATCACATTTGATTCGGTATCCGGCACTGCCAGACTCAAATTGAGTGTCGTCGAACACGGTTACGATCGGCCAAGCTCTGAGATTGGCAAACTCGAAAACACGCGGTTTCTTCGCACCATCAAGCATTTTCATTGCCGGCGTGTCCGTTTCCACCAGATTTTCCGGCACTTTTGCAAAAAGATAGATGAGGCCGTTCGTGACGACAAGCGGATTTGTCGGCAAGGCTTCACCGGTGACTGATTCCACGTTGATCACATCAAGCGTCGTTTGTAATTTTGTCGGCTGCATGTTGCCGGTATATAATACGATGACGGCGTTGTCATTTTTTGCATCCTGGCTACGAAAAACGCGGGCACGCATCACCGGTGGCATCGTTTCGGCGACGGAAAAGGTCTCCGGCTTCAAGTCGCCGACGTAATCCGTGTGGGCCAGCACGCGAATCATTTGGGCATAACCCGCCATTGAACGCAGCGGCGTTCCCTGACGGTCGAGCATCCCAAAATTGTTGTCGTTTTCCTCGTAATACGGCAGCACAAACGGAAAATACCGGGCGACGCCACAGCATTTCGACTCGACGCCCTTCATGATGATGTCGGTCACGCTTTCCAAATCCTGCTCGACCGGCGGACGGTCCGGCCCCTTCTTCCACGGACGGCCGCATTCGGTCAGCCAAAGCGGGATGTTGAGTCCTTGATATTTTTCAATCAACCTCTCCATCGCCGGCGCGTGGTCGTAAGTATGGAAGCTGAAAACGTCAATCAGATCGCCCAGTTGGTTGGCCATCGCCGTGGTGATCCAATCTTCGTTGAAATGCGCGACCACGCCGCCGACGAGCGGTTTCTTCATGCCGTCTCGCTGAAAACGATACGCGAGAGCTTTCACAAGTGCCACGTATTGGTCCGCCGGGAGGTCGCCGCCGAAAAAGATGTCCGGCTCGTTCCAGACCTCAACCGCTCCCCACGTGTCCTGCCACTGCTCGGCAATCGCTTTCCAGGCGTCGGCGTATTGGGCGAGATTTTTCGGATAAGTCTTGCGTTTGCCCATCCACTTGGGCGCGTCATGCGACAGTTCGAGGATTTCAATGCCATGCTTTTTGTAGGTTTGCCGCAAGGAGTCGTAACGATTTTGTGTTTGCCAGTCGAATTTTCCTTCTTCCGGCGCGACTCCCGCAAGTCGGAACCGTTCACGCATCATGCCGATCCCGGAGCGTTTGGCCGATTTGATGATTCCTTCTCGCAGATCATCCTCCCGCACCAGCCACGAGAGCCCCGCGTCAATCGCGAAAAATTCATCAAACGGCCCAGCAGCCGCCGGTTGTGAAACGATGCCGAACCGTTCGCCGGTTGCGTCAAACGCAATTTCCCAGTAGCCTTGCGGAAGCGTGACGGTTGTCGTCACCTGATTTTCCTCAAATTTTGCAACGCCGGTTGAGATTTTTGTTGCGTTGACATCAAACACGGTAAACGCCAACTGTTCAGGTGTCGGCGCTTCCGTCATGTTCCAACGCAACGTTGTCGTTTGCTCCGGCGTGACGTAAAACCCGGAAACATCAACCGGAACAAGTTTCCCGGCCAAAGCCGTCTGAACGGAAGTCTGCACGGAAAGAAACAACAGGATCAGAAAACAATAAAATCGCATGAAATTACCTCTTTTTTCAAAATCATTGATACCATCTTACTATCTTAACCAAAATTATCGTTTCAGGCAAGATTCTTGTCATTATCATTATATTCCATGATTTATTCCGTCAGACGTGCCACGGTTGACATGTCATCGAAAAAAGGTACATTAAAAGGGTAAAGATATTTTGCACTAGCCACTTACTTCCTCACTTTAATAAAAAAATGTCGAACGATAAACATCTTTTGAAACTTGGAATTCCGGCGGGAAGTCTTCAGGAAGCGACCGTTGAGTTGTTTCGCAGAAGCGGTTACACCATTTCGGTTCAGTCGCGAAACTATTTTCCTTCGATTGACGACGACGAAATCGAATGTATGTTGATTCGCGCCCAGGAAATGGCACGTTACGTCGAACAAGGGGTTCTCGATGCCGGACTGACCGGTTTTGACTGGATTGAGGAAACCGGGGCGGATGTCGTGGAAGTTTCGGAGCTCCGTTTTTCGAAGGTCAGCCGACGACCTGTTCGTTGGGTTCTTTGCGTGCCGGAAGACTCACCTGTCAAGACCGTGAAAGACCTGGAAGGAAAGCGAATCGCCACGGAAGCCGTCGGGCTGACAAAGCGGTATCTCGAAAAACACGGCGTGAAGGCAATCGTCGAATTCAGTTGGGGGGCCACCGAGGTCAAACCGCCGAAACTCGCCGACGCCATTGTCGAGGTAACGGAAACCGGCAGTTCGCTCCGGGCCAACAACCTCCGGATTGTCGATGAGATTCTGCAAAGCACGACCCGCTTCATCGCCAACAAAATCGCCTACGTCGATCCCTGGAAAAAAGCGAAAATCGACGACATCGTCCTGATGCTCGAAGCGACCATGGCCGCCGAAGGAATGGTCGGTCTCATGATGAACGTTCCGAAAGAAAAACTCCAAAATGTTTTGAGCGTGCTTCCGGCGCTGCTGAAACCGACGATTTCCGGTCTTTCCGATGACGGTTGGGTCGATGTCGCGACCGTAACCCATGAAAAAGAGGTCCGCACATTGATTCCCCGGCTGAAATCCGCCGGCGCCTCCGGGATCGTCGAGTTCCAGATCACAAAAATGATCGACTGACCAACCTGCGGTTGGATCGCAGTTTGCTCATGCTCACTTCGTTCGATTCGCCATGGGAAGTCGACCATGCGAAGCATCAGGAGATAACCGCGATGCAACGGCACGTTGCCTCATGCTCACTGCGTTCGATTCGCCTTGTTGTTTAATACTACAGCGCAATAAACATCTATTGCGTTAAACTTGGTAATTATAGTAAAATGCGTATTCCATAGGACATTATATCATGGATAGCGCATAAAATGGACATATTTGATATTGCCGGAA
>Ga0123353_10001247_pt1 | contig 31195 bp, 26 predicted proteins | sample TergutLab28metaG_3_FD_92763 | JGI IMG/M metagenome (GOLD analysis project Ga0123353, IMG submission 92763) | Labiotermes labralis P3 segment gut microbial communities from Petit-Saut dam, French Guiana - Lab288 P3 | ecosystem: Host-associated > Arthropoda: Insects > Digestive system > Gut ...
TCGGCGGAATCGTGCTTGATAATATTGAAGTTTATGCGCACACCTTCCCGGAAAGTAGCTTTTCTTTAGGTGTTCTTGGCTTGAATGTTTTAAGAAATTTTGATGTGAGTCTTCTATTCAGTAGAAAAGAAATTGAACTTGTACGAATCTAAAGGCACATAATTATGTTTAATTTTCAGTACGATCCTCCGGCACCTTAGCGCTTTACATAATACAGTATTTGTAGTATACTGAAGTTCATTCGAGGTACAGTTTTGATGAAACCAATGATGAAATTCAAACAGAAGCATATACTATTGTGTTTAGCAGTTGTTTTATCAATTGTAGTTATTGTTTTTTTTAAACCTGATGCCGTCAATTTCGCAGGCTGCCATGATGACGCTATTCTGTACAGCATTAAGAGAAATGGTACTCTTGAATTCAATGTAACCAGCTTTGCTGATATCCGGGGCGCCCGGATCATAGATAATACCGGATCGGAAATCACAACAATAGATGAACTCAAGGAGGCCTTAGGTACTAAGGATTCTCCTAAGAAGGTTTTCGGGACTGCGGCAGAAGACAGGACTCTTGGCAAGGCAGTGCTCGCAAACCTCGAAATCGACGAAAGGAATAAAATTTTAAGTGTAACTATTACTGATATACGAGAGCGTCCGGTTATCGGTATTTCATGGAGAGGCAGTTGGTATGATGAAGTGGTCTCTTATGACTATCCTATGATCGCCGAGGCGTTTGAGCGCAACGGAGCGTTCGTTGTATATCTTCCAAAGGTTACAAGCGCTGAGGAGGCGCGGACTGTTCTGTCAAAAATAAACGGTATTGTAATGACCGGCGGGGAAGATTTGAACCCTGCTCATTATAATGAGGAGCAGACGCCGCACGGGGCAATTAAAATAAACAAGATTCGGAGTATTTCCGATATACATATGATACAACAGGCGATTTTCATGGATGTTCCGCTGCTTGGATTTTGTCTGGGTCATCAGACGTTCAATGTGGCGATGGGCGGCGGATTGATTCAGGATGTTCAATATTATCTGGGGTTGCAGGTCATTAACGGAAGCATCGATCAAAATCGTGTTACCAGAACACTTAAAGATGAAGGGTATATGAAATGGAATGACGATAAACGGGTATATGAGAGAATTAAAGCGACTGACTGTAATCACCTGCTCGTCGAAGTGGATGGCGTAAGGCACTTGGGCGGTTTATACAAACATAATATAATAAGCGGTGAAAACAGCGGCATTGATGTTAATTCCAAATGGCTGTACGATATCATTGGCTCTGCTTCTATGACTTATCAGGTATCCGGGCACCATCAGGCAGTGGACCCGGCAAGGCTTGGCAGCGGCATATCAATAGCTGCCCGCTCATCAGACAGTATAATTGAAGCGATAGAGCATAAAGACAGTTTGTTTGCGCTCGGAGTTCAGTTTCACCCGGAATTCAATTCCCTGAGAAACGGTATTACCCGCCATGTCTCAAAGAGTAAGGATGAAAGCAATGCTATTTTACGGGCACTCGTGAAGTATGCTGGCATTTACGCGGACAGCGACCGCTTCAGGTAAATGGTGCGGTCGAAGGGAATCGAACCCCCATGAAATTGCTCTCACACGGACCTGAACCGTGCGCGTCTGCCAGTTCCGCCACGACCGCATACCAACATAATCTATATTACTTTAATCCGAAAAATTTGTCAACCGGTCGCTACCTGATAATTTCTTCGTGCCCTGAGTCGGTGAAGCGATAAACCAGATACGAGGCCAGAACGACCATCGCTCCCCCGATAATCGAAGTCGTGCTCACCCTCTCAGCGAGAAAGACATACCCGAAAACGGCTGAAAACAAAATTCCCGAGTAGTTGTAGACGCTGACTTCAGACGCCGGCGCTATTCTGTATGCGTAAGTGAGCGCAAATTGTCCGGAACCTCCGAGCAGCCCGATCGCGAGAAGCAGCAGAAAATCTCCGGCGCCCGGTATGACAAAATCGTAGCAGGCGAACGGCAGGCTTACCGCGACGCAAAAGGTCGAAAAATGCATCACCACCGTTATCGGATGGACCTTGTCCTTGAAATACGCTAAGATCGTGTACGAGACGCTGGAAAAAACCGAACACAGAAACGCTATGAACAGCGGAAACAAGTTGGAATTGAACAAAGGATCCGCGACAAGGATAGCTCCGGCGAACGCAATAACAAGCGCCGGAATCTGTATTTTCGCTATCTTTTCCTTTAAGAACAAAAATGCCCAGAGCGTAATTAAAAACGGCGACAGCTTGCTCATGATCGTGATGTCCGCCTGATAGCCGTGGGACGCCGCGTAAAACAACGACACGAGCCCAAGCACCCCCATGACAGAGCGCGTAAAGAGAAGTGGCTGATGCTTTTTCTCTCCGAACATAGATCCGCCCGTTTTTTTAATTATAAGAAAGCTGATCACCAGGCTGACGATGTTCCTGAAAAAGACCTGTTCCATCAAGGGGATTTCACCAGCCGTAAGTCGGATGGCTATCTGCATTCCCGCGTATAAAAACGCGGAGGAACACATCAGCAGAATACCGTATCGCTTGCCCGTTATATTTTTCATCGTATGTGCTCTTTTATCAAATCGTGCTTGACTTGCCATAGGTTTCTTGAAAGGTCTACGTAATACGTCTGTGGGTTTTCAAACCGTAAAAGTTCGTCCCAGAGGGTAGCCACCTGCCCCATGCAGTAGGCCCTTATGTCGTCTAGGCTAGGCGACTCGTATACCCTTTTGCCTCCGCTGTAAAGCTGCACCCTCAGATTTCTGGCATAAAAATTAGAAACCTTCTGCCTTTTCCACACCGCGTGTTGGTCGAATATTTCGTATTCGTCTCCGTGGGGCGCCGGTTCTTCGTCCAGCGTTATCAAATCGGCGATGGCCTTGTGGGTATCGTTGTCGAACAGTCTGTACAGAGTCTTGAATCCCGGATCCGTGATCTTTTCTATATTCTCGCTGATCTTCATCTTCGGGATCATCCTGCCGTCTTTTTCAAGGGCTGCTAGTTTATACACTCCGCCGAAAACCGGCTCTGATTTTGAAGTGATCAACCTCTCACCCACCCCGAAGGAGTCGATGCACGCGCCTTCAAGGAGCACCTCCCTGATTATGTATTCATCGAGAGAATTTGATACGATTATGGAGCATTCATTGAGACCCGCTTTGTCGAGCATTTCTCTTGACTTCTTGGTCAGATATGTTATGTCTCCGCTGTCTATCCTTATGCCCATACTCTCCGGCCTCGTCTCTTTAAAAATCCTGATGGCGTTTGGAACGCCCGATTTTAAAACATTATACGTGTCCACCAGAAGCACGCAGTTGCCGGGATATATCTCCGCATACCTTTTAAAGGCTTCGTATTCGCTGTCGTGCATCTGGACCCAACTGTGGGCCATCGTCCCGAGGGCGTGTATACCGTAATCCCTTTCAGACAGGGCGCACGCTGTTCCTATGCAGCCGCCTATATACGCAGCTCTGGAGCCGTATACCGCGGCCGAGGCGCCGTGGGCTCTCCTCGTGCCGAATTCCATCACCCCTCTGCCCTTAGCTGCCCGCACTATCCTGTTCGCTTTCGTCGCTATTAAGCTCTGGTGATTTACGAGCAGCAGAAGCATCGTTTCAAGAAACTGTGCCTGTATCACCGGCCCTTTGACCGTGATCAACGGTTCGCCCGGGAAGATCGGCGTTCCTTCCGGTACGCCCCACACGTCGCATTCAAACTTGAAGTCCTTGAGATACTGCAAGAATTCTTCGTCAAACATGCCCTTGTTTCTCAGAAATTCGATATCTCTCTCCGAAAACACGAGATCGTCAAGGTATTCGAGCACCTGCTCGACTCCCGCCATTATCGCAAATCCGCCGCCATCCGGTATCTTCCTGAAAAACAGATCGAAGAAAGCTATATCAGCCGCCATTTCCGACTTGAAATATCCGTTTGCCATGGTCAGCTCGTAAAAATCCGTGAGCATCGTCAGGTTCAATTTCTCATTCACAAGTCAAATCCTCCATTTTACCTTTTTCCTTTATTACTATATACCCTGAAGCTATCACAATTACACCGCCACGATAAGCGATCGCACCATTATTAAAAATCCAACGCCACTGCATATAAGCCCAAGGTACAAAAGCTGCAACAACAAAACATAGTCGAACTCCGGTAATTCCGGTATACGGTGCACTATGTAAGGCGCTAATAAAAACAGGGTGCAGACGAGCTGGTTGAACGTCAGACTGACAGTCGTATAATCTTTCCCAAGCTTTTCTGTCACAAAATTGTACCCGTTCCAGGCGATTATTATTGATATCAGCGATATCGGTAAATAATCCATTGCCGTGTATTCACAGTGAAAATATAATATATCGCCGAACACCGCGCACGCAACATAAAGAAGCAAATCCTTCTTCCTCATCATAGCGCTCCTATCCATTTTCAACTTCAAGAAAAAGACCAGGAAAATTGCGGACGCGTATTTAAAAAACAAAAGACTCAGCGGATCGAGAAGTTCAAGCGCGTATTTTGCTTTAACATAATCCAGCCCCCACGTTATTACAACCAGACACATTAAAAAATAAATGATATTCTTTTCATTTTTCATAGTATTCTTCTCAAGAATTCACCCGTGTACGATTTTTCATTTTGCGCGATCTGCTCTGGCGTTCCTGTTGCCACGACTTCGCCGCCCCGTGCTCCGCCGTCAGGGCCTAAGTCGATTATATGATCGGCACACTTTATGACTTCAAGGTTGTGTTCAATTACAACGACTGTATTGCCGCCGTCGACGAGCTTGTTCAGCACCTGCAGGAGCTTATCCACGTCGGCGAAATGAAGCCCCGTCGTGGGCTCGTCCAGAATATAAAGTGTCTTCCCGGTGCTCCTCTTCGACAGTTCAGACGCGAGCTTCACCCGCTGCGCTTCGCCTCCCGAAAGCTCGGTCGAGGGTTGCCCGAGCTTGATATATCCAAGCCCCACTTCTTCGAGTGTTTCAAGATGCCTCGCGATGAGCGGGATGTTTTTAAAGAACTCGAGGGCTTCCGTCACATTCATTTCCAGGATCTCATATATATTTGCGCCTTTGTACCTCACCTCGAGGGTCTCTCTGTTGTATCTCTTTCCCTTACAGACTTCGCAGGGGACGTATACGTCCGGCAGGAAGTGCATCTCAATCTTGATGATCCCATCGCCGCTGCAGGCTTCGCACCGCCCGCCTCTCACGTTGAAGCTGAAACGCCCCTTCTCGTATCCCCGAACCTTTGATTCGGGCAGCGCCGCGAACAGATCTCTAATGGGCGTAAACACTCCTGTATACGTCGCCGGATTGGATCTTGGCGTCCTTCCGATCGGCGACTGGTTTATATCGATTACCTTGTCTATGTTTTCAAAGCCGTTTATTCCGCCGTGTTTGCCCGGCTTTTCTTTCGATCTGTTAATCCTGGCCGCCAGGCTCTTGTACAGTATCTCGTTTATCAGGCTGCTCTTGCCCGAGCCGGATACTCCCGTAACGCATACCATTTTGCCTAGAGGAATATCCACGTCTATCTTTTTCAGGTTGTTTTCCTCCGCGCCGTTTATTCGGATCATGCTCCCGTTGCCTGATCTGCGTTTTTCAGGCATCGCGATCTTCTTCTTCCCTGAAAGGTACTGCCCTGTGACCGAGCGCCGGCAGGCTTTGATATCCTCCACCGTTCCCTGGACAACTATTTCGCCGCCATGGATACCCGCTCCCGGGCCGATGTCGACTATATGGTCCGCGGCGTACATGGTGTCTTCATCGTGCTCGACTATGATGAGGGTGTTTCCTATATCTGTAAGATGCCTCAACGTCGAAAGCAGTTTGGCGTTGTCCTTCTGATGCAGCCCTATGCTCGGCTCGTCGAGTATATAGAGCACTCCGACGAGACTCGACCCTATCTGGGTGGCAAGCCGAATCCTCTGTGATTCGCCGCCTGAAAGGGTCCCCGAAGAGCGCGACAGAGTGAGGTAGTCGAGCCCCACGTCCGCCAGAAAATCAAGCCTCTCGATTATCTCCTTTATTATCTGCCTCGCAATCAGTTCGTCCTTGGCCGAAAGCTTCATTTTGCCGACGAAGTCTCTGGCGTCGGTTATGGAAAGTTCCGATATATCCGCGATGTTCTTTCCCGCCACAGTCACGGCCAGCACTTCGGGCCTAAGCCTCTTGCCACCGCATGTTTCGCACGGGACTACGCGCATATACTTCTCCATCTTATCTTTTATGAAATCGGAGGAAGTCTCCCTGTAGCGCCTTTCCAGATTGTTTATAAGCCCTTCAAATGTGTGGTTCATCTGCGATTTTGATTTGCCGCTTCTGCTCTCGTAGAGATATTTTATCCTGCGTTCCCCCGTGCCGTACAGAAGCTCCTGCTTGAAGCCGCCGTCGAGTTCCCTATACGGCATGGTCATGGAAATGCCGTGCTCCCTGGCAAGCGCGCCTATCATCTGTCCGTAAAAACCCGCGAAATCCATCGACGCGTATATGTTGTTTAGGCACCCGCCCGACAAGCTGGCCTCCTGATCGTCTATTATCATGTCGGGGTCTATAGTCTGCTTGAACCCTAGCCCGTTGCATGCGGAGCACGCTCCGAACGGGCTGTTGAAAGAGAACATTCTCGGTTCAAGTTCTTCTATACTGACGCCGTGCTCCGGGCAAGCCAGCTTGGTGCTGAACACCCTTTCTTCCGATATCTCGCCCTCCTCGCCTAAAACCGCGGCGTTCACCAGTCCCTCTCCGTTTGCGATCGCAAGTTCCACCGCTTCCGACAACCTGCTCGCCGCGCCCGATTTCACTATTACCCTGTCGACGACTATCTCGATGGTGTGCTTGAATGTCTTTTCGAGGCTCACTTCCTCCTCGTTTATTTGAACGATCCTTCCGTCGACCCTAGCCCGCGTGAAGCCTTCCCGCCTTATCCTGTCTATGATCTTTTCGTGTTCTCCCTTGCGTTGCCTTATGACCGGCGCCAATATCAAAAGCTTCGTCCCCTCGGGGACTTCCATGAGGTTGTCCACTATCTGATCCACCGACTGGCTGCTTATCTCAATTCCGCAGACGGGACAATGAGGTATCCCTATTCTCGCGTACATGAGCCTGAGGTAATCGTGTATCTCGGTCACGGTCCCCACGGTCGAGCGCGGGTTTTTGCTCGTAGTCTTCTGATCGATGGAGATGGCGGGGGAGAGGCCCTCTATGTACTCCACGTCGGGCTTTTCCATCTGCCCCAAAAACTGCCTCGCGTAAGCCGATAAGCTTTCGACGTATCGCCGCTGCCCCTCCGCGTAGATTGTATCGAAGGCGAGCGTCGATTTACCCGAGCCTGAAAGCCCTGTAAGGACCACCATCTTGTCCCTCGGTATCCTCACGTCGATGCCCTTTAAATTATGTTCGTTTGCGCCTTTAATAAATATTTCACTTGGCATGAAATCTATCTCCGTTCACTGCACTTGTACTCGAATATCATGTCGCGAAGCCTCGCCGCCCGCTCGAATTGCAGGTCTGTCGCAGCTTGTTTCATCTCTTTCTCAAGGGATTTTACATAGTCAGTCAGCTCTTTTTTCGTCAATTCCAGAGGGCTCTTGCCGTGGTAGTATTCCGCGCCCTGCTCGGCCACCTTTGTGGCTTCGATCACCGCCCTTACCGATTTTTCAATGGTCTTCGGTGTTATTCCGTTTTCATCGTTGTACTTTTTCTGTATACGCCGCCGCCTATTTGTCTCGCTTATCGCTTTTTTCATGGCGTCGGATATAGAGTCGGCGTACATGACGACCTTGCCGTTGACGTTCCTCGCGGCGCGCCCAACAGTCTGAATCAGCGACGTTTCCGTCCTGAGAAAGCCCTGCTTATCGGCGTCGAGTATCGCCACCAGCGATACTTCCGGAAGATCGAGCCCTTCCCTGAGAAGGTTTATCCCCACCAGTACGTCGAAAACTCCCATTCTCAGGTCTCGGATGATTTCAAGCCTTTCGAGAGTTTCTATTTCCGAGTGGAGGTAGCGCGCTTTTATGCCTGCGTTTTTTATGTAGTCCGTCAGGCTCTCGGCCATTTTTTTCGTCAATGTTGTGACGAGGACTTTTTCCCCGCGTTCCGTCGCTTTGTTTATCTCCCCTATCAGATCGTCTATCTGGCCTTCGCTCTTGTGGACTTCTATTTCCGGGTCTAAAAGTCCCGTCGGCCTTATCACCTGCTCCACCGAAACTCCGCCGGAGAGCTCGCGTTCATATTCCGCCGGGGTTGCGCTGACATAGATCGACTGATTGATTATATCCTGAAATTCGGCAAACCTGAGCGGCCTGTTATCGAGAGCGGAGGGGAGCCTGAACCCGTATTCCACGAGCGAGCTCTTTCGCGAGTGGTCCCCCGCATACATTCCGCGAAGCTGCGGGAGCATCGCGTGTGATTCATCTACAACGAGGAGAAAGTCTTTCGGAAAGTAATCTATAAGCGTGTACGGCTTGGCGCCTTCCGTCTGCCCGTTTATGTGGCGGGAATAATTCTCGATGCCCTTGCACATGCCTATCTCTTTCAGCATCTCCACATCGTAACGCGTCCTCTGCGCCAGTCTCTGCGCCTCGAGCAGCTTCCCCCTGTCGGTAAACCACCTGACGCGCTCGTTCAACTCTTCCTCGATGGTGATCACGGCCGCGTCCATATTTTCCTTTGACGTCACATAATGAGACGCGGGAAAAATCGCCACGTGGCTCCTTATACCCAGGATTTCGCCCGTCACCGGGTTCACTTCCTTCAACGACTCCACTTCGTCTCCGAAGAGTTCGACGCGGACGGCGTTATCGGCGCCCGCCGGATATATGTCTACGACGTCGCCCCTAACGCGAAAGCACCCTCTGCTGAAATCCACGTCGTTCCTCGTGTATTGTATGTCGACGAGCCTCCGCAGGATGTCCTGCCTGTTTTTCACCGTCCCCTGCCTGAGCGACAGCATCTGATTTTCGTAGTCATATGGGCTGCCCAACCCGTATATGCAGGAAACGCTGGCCACGATTATAACATCGTTCCTTTCGGCCAGAGCTGCTGTCGCCGAGTGCCTGAGTTTCTCGATCTCGGCGTTTATGTCGGAATCCTTTTCTATATATGTGTCCGTAGAGGGGACGTAAGCCTCGGGCTGATAATAATCGTAATAGCTAACAAAATACTCGACCGCGTTGTTTGGGAAAAATTCTTTGAATTCCCCGTGAAGCTGCGCCGCTAAAGTTTTGTTGTGCGAAATAACAAGCGTCGGCCTCTGGACCCGCTCTATGACATTGGCGATGGTGAATGTCTTACCGGAGCCCGTTACTCCGAGCAGAACCTGGTGCTTTTCTCCCCGCTTGACGCCGTCCGCCAGCTTCCCAACCGCCTGCGGCTGGTCACCTGTAAGCTTGTATTCCGATACTATTTCAAACTGTGCCATAACCACATCATTATATATCAAGCGCAAGTTTTTCGCAATTATAAAAGCGTTGACAATTCTTATTTTGACGTGCGATAATAAGGCATTCCAGGAGAGGAGATCGCGAATATGGGAAGATGCCTGAACGTAGGAATGATTCAGAGCAGCGGCGAAAGCATGGATTTTGAATCCCGCCTCGCGCGTATCCGCAAGGACGCACGCGGCCTCATGTCCTCGATGAATTTACCTGAACTTATCGTCGGAGCTGAAATGGCGATAGGGATGCACTGGCAAGCAGATAAAACACGAATCGGGGGCGACCCTATACCCGGCGAGGCCACGAAGGCCCTGTCCGCCATAGCGAAGGAATACGGAATATATTTCATGCCCGGTTCCATGGTCGAAGCGGCAAAATCCGGCGAAAAAGACGTGTTATACAATTCCATACCGATTTTCGGCCCTGACGGGGAACTCATAGACGTCTACAGGAAAATGTGTCCGTATTTCCCCGTGGAGGGCAGGTTCGCCAGAGGAGAGCGGTATGTCACATTCGATATCAAGGAAAAGAACATAAGGATCGGCGTGATGAACTGTCACGACTGGTGTTTCCCCGAGATAGCGAGAAACCTCTCGCTGATGGGCGCTGAGATACTCATCAGACCGGCTGTCGATCCGGAGGGCCTATACCAAGCGTGCAGGTCCATCGCCCCGACGCGCGCTTTCGAAAATCAGGCGTATATGATCTCCGTGAATATGGCGGGCGAATTTCTCGACAGCTATGCCTACGGCCATTCGGTCGTGGCCGGCCCCGACGGAAATATACTGTATGAAGCGGGCGACCATCCCGTTTCGCTTACCATGACGTTTGACGTCGACAGGGTTTCTGACGCGCGGCGGTTCGGAACAAATTATACCGAGCAGTTGCTGCGGCAGCTAAAGGTTTTTAATCCTCCGATGCCTTACGCCGAAAAAATTGGCGAGGCGCCCGTCTACTCGACGCTGCCCGACCCGGATATGTCGCTCAAAAGCCGCAAAGCGTCACTGCGGGCTCACGGCGTCATGAACATAGGAAAGCCGTGAGAAAAGTCTTGCTTTAGGCTCCTTTTCAGTGGTATACTGAAATATTATTGCAGCATTAGAAAAAGAGGTGAAATAACGATGTTGGATTTTTTACTCAAGAAAAACAAGAACGGCTCTGCGGACGACTCATTTGTAAGGATCAACGCCGAAACTCTCATAAGAAACAATGAGATCGAGGGCGATCTATATACAAAGCACGACGTGAAGAGAGGCCTGCGAAATGCCAACGGGACCGGCGTAGTAGTCGGCCTGACGAAGATCGGCGACGTCGTCGGATATTCCATGAACGAAAAAAACGAGAAAGTCCCTTCAGAGGGCAAGCTCTACTACAGGGGTTACGACGTTGAAGACCTGGTCTACAACTGTCTGGCCGAGGAACGCTTCGGCTTTGAAGAGGCCTCTTATTTGTTGCTGTTCGGCCAGCTTCCCACCAAAAAGCAGCTCAAGGAATTCACAGGGCTTTTGGCGTCCAAGCGCGACCTGCCCGTGGGATTTGCCCGGGATATGATCATGACGACCCCGTCCGCCAGCATAATGAATAAACTCGCGAGATGCATACTTGCGCTGTACATATACGACCCGTCGCCCGACGACATCACGGCGCCCAACGTTTTGCGCCAATCGCTTGAACTCATGGGTTGTTTCCCCGCGCTGATATCTTACGCGTATCAGGCGAAAAAATCTTATTTTGACAAGGAAAGCATGCATATACACATCCCCCTGCCCGATCTTTCCACCGCGGAAAATATACTGCGGATGATACGGCCTACCGGCGAATTCTCAAAGATTGAAGCCAGGCTGCTCGACATCTCGCTTATCCTTCACGCGGAACACGGCGGCGGAAACAATTCCAGCTTCACCACCCATGTCGTCTCGTCGACCGATTCCGACACGTATTCGGTGATCGCCGCGGCTATCGGCTCGCTGAAAGGCCCGAAACACGGCGGGGCGAACTTCGCCGTGCTCGAGATGATCGCCGATTTAAAGAGAAACGTAAAGGATATAACGAACTATAAGGATGTGGAAAAGTATCTCGTGAACATCTTAAAGGGCGAGGCCAACGACGGGAGCGGGCTGATATATGGGCTCGGACACGCGGTATATACGATCTCCGACCCCCGGGCCGTGGTTCTTAAGAAGATGGCGAAGGAGCTCGCCGCCGAAAAAGACATGATTGACGACTTCATGCTCTGCGACTTCATCGAAAGGCGCGCGCCTGAATTATACAGGGAGGTTAAGGGCGTCAGCGTGTCGATGCCGGCCAATGTCGACCTGTACTCGGGATTTGTCTACAACGCGCTGAACATTCCTCTCGAGATATCGACTCCCCTCTTCGCTATGGCGAGGCTTTCAGGCTGGTGCGCCCACCGACTCGAAGAGATCATAGCCGGAAAAAGGCTCATACGCCCGGCCTACATCTGCGTACAGGACCCCCTTGAATATACCCCTATTGGCAAGAGAAAATGAAATTCTGCGTAATCATGGGTAGCCCCAGGCCGGCGGGAAACACAGCGGAGCTGCTAAAACCGTTTATGGCGATGCTGAAGAGCAATGGCGCCGAAGTAGAATATATCACTCTGCAGGGGAAGGACATAAGGCCCTGTCTCGGGTGTTTTTCCTGCCAGCATGTCGAGGGGGAGTTCGGTTGCGTTCAAAACGACGGCGCCGGTGAAATAATGGACTCGATCATAAAAAGCGACTTCATCGTCCTTGCCACCCCCATCTATTCATGGTACTGCACCGCCCAGATGAAAGCGCTGCTCGACCGCCACTACGGGCTGAACAAGTTTTACGGGACGGCGAGAGGCTCTCTATGGAAAGGCAGAAAGGTGGCCATCATAGCTACCCACGGATATAAAGCCGAGTACGCGGCTGAGCCCTTTGAGACCGGTATCAAACGCCTCTGCAAACATTCGGGCCTCGAATACACGGGTATGTATTCTTACCGAGACAAGGGAAACTTCGCGGATTTCAAAACCGAAGAAGCCGTAAAGGGGGCGGAAGAGTTTGCGCTGCGGCTTTTGAGCATTGGAGGAAAGTGATATGTCGATCGACAAAGTAAAGGAGTACATGAAGCAGTTTGGCATGGAGGGAAGGATACTCGAATTTCCGGTTTCTTCCGCCACCGTCGAGCTGGCCGCGGAAGCGGCGGGCGTTATTCCAGCGAGGATATGCAAAACTCTTTCGTTTCGGTCCCCCGATGGCTGCGTCCTGATCGAAACGGCGGGAGACGCGAGGATAGATAACGGTAAATTCAGGGATTATTTCGGATTCAAGGGGACGATGCTCGGCCCCGACGAGGTCTTTGCGTTCACCGGGCACGAGATCGGAGGCGTCTGCGCTTTTGGGATAGAACGGGGCGACGTGAAGATATACACTGACGTTTCAATGAAGCGCTTCGATACGGTCTTTCCCGCGGCCGGTAGCTCAAACAGCGCCATCGAGCTGACGTGCGACGAGCTTCACAGCCTTTCTAAGGCAGTCGATTGGGTCGACGTGTGCAAAGGCTGGGAATAAAGGCACGTTATTTCATCAACAGTTCAACGGCGCGGTTCAGTTCTTTTAGCGCTTCCATGTCTCCTGTGTCCCTTGCGTCGACTATGCAGTGTTCCAGATGATCTTTTAAGATGACCTCACAAGTCTTGTTTATGGCGGAGCGCACCGCCGCGAGCTGAATCAGCACCTCTGAGCAATCGCGGCCCTGTTCTACCATCGTGCGCACGGAGCTGAGATGTCCGACTGCGCGTGAGATGCGGTTTAAGACCGCTTTTGTATGTGTGTGTCCGTGTCCTCCCATTTGTTGTCTCCCTCAATTTTTTGTTTCATTCACTATATTATATCACATGAAAATGCAAAAAAATATCCCCCCACCGGGCTTGCGGGCTTTTTTTTGGCTTGTATAATTAAATTATATTTATTTGGAGGTGAACTACACATGCATATGGCTGACGCGCTTCTTTCACCGACCGTCGGTTTGGCTATGGGGGGGCTTTCCGCCGCCGCTATCGCTTTTTCGGCGTCTAAAATAAAGAAAGACGAACTGCTCGAGAAAAAAATTCCGGTGATGGGAGTCGCCGGAGCGATGGTCTTCGCAGGCCAGATGATAAACTTTACGATACCCGCGACCGGCTCGTCGGGCCACATAGGAGGCGGCATCCTGCTGGCGGGACTGCTGGGAGGCGCTCCGGCTTTTCTGTCGATCGCGGCGGTGCTAATCATTCAATGCCTCTTCTTTGCGGACGGCGGCCTGTTGGCGTTGGGCTGCAACATTTTCAACCTCGGCGTGATACCGTGCCTTTTGATATACCCGTTGACGTTCAAGCCGCTGCTCTCAAACGGGATCGGCTACAGGAGGCTTTCCGCGGCGTCAGTAATCTCGGTGGTAATCGCGCTGCAGCTTGGCGCGTTCTGCGTTGTCCTGCAGACGTTGCTGTCCGGAGTAACCGCGCTTCCTTTCGCAGTCTTCACGGCGCTCATGCTGCCTATCCACCTCGCGATCGGACTAGTGGAAGGAATCGTCACCGCGGCGGTGCTCTGCTTCGTCTACAAAGCGCGACCGGAACTTATCGACGCGTCAAACTCGGCAAAACGTCTCGCCGGCATTTCGACAAAGAGGGTCTTGGCCGCATTCGCCGTGCTGACAGTCGCGGTCGGCGGCGGTCTTTCGCTGCTCGCTTCCGCCAACCCGGACGGCCTCGAGTGGGCCATAGAAAAAATCACAGATACTCTGGCCGAAGCGGAAACGATGCTCCCAACGGCGTTTCTGCCTGACTACAGTTTCGCCTCGGATCCCGAAAACGCGCTCGGCACTTCGGTGTCAGGCCTAATTGGCGCGGCCGTCACATTCGCGCTTGCCGCGGGGACCGGACTCATAATCTCCAAAGTCAAGCGAGCGCGAAGGGCGAAAACAAATGTCTGACATAAGCGCCCGTATACATGAGCTTCACGCGCTGGAAAATCTCTCGATGGGAAAAACGGTGATACACCGCCTTCACCCACTCACGAAGCTTCTGTCCGCTTTCGTATTCATCGTTTTTGTGGCGTCCTTCGGGCGGTTCGATCTCGTGCGCCTCGTTCCGTATCTGTTCTATCCGTTTGTTATGATGGCACTGGCTGAACTTCCGTACAAACTGCTGCTCTCGCGGGTACTCATAGCGCTGCCTTTCTGTCTGTTCGCAGGCTTGTCAAATGTGTTTTTCGACAAGAGCGTCATATCGCTTTTTACGATTCTGCTGAAAATGTACTTGTGCGTCATGGCGGCGCTGCTTCTCGTCGCCACGACGCAGTTCACGGAGCTGATGGCGCAGCTTCGGCGGCTTCACGTGCCGATGATATTCGTGATGGTGTTCGAGATGATATTCCGCTATATCGGCGTTTTGTTCGAGGAAGTCCGTTCGATGACGATCGCGTATAAACTGCGCTCGGGAAATAAAAAAAATCTTGAAATGCGCCACATGGGTTCCTTTGTGGGGCAGCTTCTCCTGCGCGGGTTTGACAGGGCCGAGCGCGTCCATGCAGCCATGCGGTGCAGGGGATTTTCACTTAAACATACTCCGCCCGCGCGGCGACGCCTCGATAAGGCTGATATGCTCGCGATGACTGTGGTATGTCTGCCGTCTGTATTGCTGCGTTTTTTAGTCGTTTGGTAGGTATCGCTATGCTGAAAGTTTCTGGGCTTACAATCGAATACACCGACGGCACGATCGCCGTCGACGAGGTGAGTTTCCACCTCGAAGCAGGTGAGAATGTCTGCGTAATCGGCGCAAACGGCGCCGGTAAGACCTCGCTTTTACTCGCCCTTGTGGGCGTGCTCCCGTCTAAGAGAGGAGAAATATATATAGGTGAAAAGAAGCTCGCAAAAGAAAATCTGCGTGCGATCCGCTCGCTGATCGGATTGGTTTTTCAAAACCCCGACGACCAGCTTTTCATGCCGAGTATATATGAAGACGTCGCGTTCGGCCCGCGCAGTTACGGCTGCGACGAGGAAGAAACGGCGCGGCGCGTAGACTCCGCTGTATCCGGACTTGGAATAAAGCATCTCGCCGAACGCTCGCCTCTAAAGCTCTCCGGCGGGGAGAAGCGGCTGGCGGCGATCTCCACCGTCCTCTCTATGGCGCCTGATTTCTTGCTGTTTGACGAACCCACCGCATTTTTGGATCCGCGCGCGCGTCGAAATCTTGCTTCCATCCTCCTGAAATTGCCGCAAGGAAAACTGATCGCCACCCACGATCTTGACTTCGCCGAGAAGGTCTGCTCCCGGGTACTCCTTTTACAGAGAGGAAAACTCGTGGCCGACGAGGGGAAGCAGTTGCTTAGAAACACTCAGGCGCTTGAATCTGCAGGATTGTAGCGGTTCGCCCCACGGCATTTCTCATCATCGGGATTTTTTCTCATTATTGGAACAGACCTGTTGCCTTATAATGTGATTTCGCCTTGAAAAGCTTGGATTTCCACGCTATTTTTTTTGGCATAATTCTTGCGATTTGATAATATTCTCAACTTATATAGAAAGGAGTGTTTACGATTAGCAATTTAAAAAAATACCTCTTGACCTACGTCACAATGATCGCTTGTTTTGCACTCGTCGGTTTAATGATGCCGGATGTTTCTGACTTACGAGATGAAGTTGCTGAAGAAACATTGAACGCTGTTCGCGCTGAAATAACAAACGACGTAACCGCTGAGGTCCGCGAAGAGGACCCGGACGCCACGCCTGAAGACGTCGCGTTGGCCGTTATTGAGGCTATTGAAGGAGAAGTAGACCATGCGGTACACGCCGCCGTAGCCAATGAGTTTGGGTTATGGGTGCTGCTTCCTGCATTCTTCCTGATTATTTATATTTTTACAACAAAGCGCATCATTGAAGCGCTGACTTTGGCTACGATCCTTGGACTCATCATAGGTTTCAAGGGAGAATTTTTCGGAGTATTCAACGAAGTCGTGCTCGGTGTGCTGATGGGAGAAGATATGGCCTGGCTTATCATCGTGTGCGGACTCATGGGCGGCGTAGTCGCGGTCATCGAGAAGAGCGGAGGTGGCTTCGCTTTCGGCAATCTTGCTGTAAAGTACGCCAAGACCCGAAGGCCGACGCTGTTTGCGACGATGTTATGCTCGCTGCTGTTGTCTATCGACGACTATCTCAGCGTACTGACCACCGGCGCGGCAATGACTCCGGTCAATGACAAGCACAGGACTCCTCGCGAGCTGACTGCTTACGTGGTCGATTCGGCGGCGGCGCCTGCCTGTGTCCTTAACCCAATATCCACCTGGGCCATCTTTATCGGAGGGTTGCTCGTAGCAAACGGCCTCGGCGAGTCCGGGCAACAGGTTCTGACTTACGTGCAGATAATCCCCTATGTCTTCTACGGAATAGCGACGCTGTTGGTGCTCACGCTCGTGATATCAGGGGTAATCCCGTTTTACGGCCCAATGCGCGGCGCGCTGAGGCGAGCTGCGGAAGGCGGCCCACTGGCGCCTCCGGGATCTGAGCGTATCGACATCCGTTCGGGAGAGGCCGAAATCGAGGTTCCGGAAAATCCGAAGCTGTACAACTTCTTCGCCCCCATACTCGTGCTGATCAGCGCGACAATATTGTTCGGGTTCGATATGCAGATGGGCGTCATGACAGCCATCGGTTTCAGCTTCATCTTCTTCGTATTTCAGGGAATGGATCCCGTGGACTTTGTGGACGAAGTCCTGCGCGGCCTTAAGAACATGCTGATGCCTATCCTTCTCGTCGTTTTGGCGTTTTCTTTCGCGGAAATGAGCGAGCAGATCGGCTTCATCTACTTCATAGTCGACGCGGCTACGAGAAATGTGTCGGCGGCTATGCTGCCAGTCACCATCTTCCTTGTATTCGCGTTTACTGAGTTCATCATGGGGATTAGCTGGGGCATGTACATCATCGCCCTGCCGATAGCGGTTCCTGTGGCGTTCGCCCTCGGCGTGAACCCGTTCATAGTCGCCGGCGCGGTGGTATCCGCAGGGGCATGGGGCAGCCACAGCTGCTTTTACTCAGACTCGACGATTCTGACGTCAGCGGCCACCGGCTGTGAAAACTTCAGACACGCCATAACACAGATACCCTTCGGCCTGGTCGGCGGGATAGTATCTATTATCGGCTATGTCGTCCTCGGCTTTACGCTCTACGGATGATAGTTGAATCGCATCAACAAAAAGGCTGCCTCACGTAATGAAGCAGCCTTTTTATTGCCTTTATATTTTTACTATTTCCCCGCCAGCCTCTTGTAGTTCCCGTATCTTTCCTTGGCGCTTCTCTCAGCCAGGGTGAACAGGTCTTCCGCGATCTCCGGAAATTCATCGCGAAGCGAAGAATACCTCACCTGATCCATTATGAAGTCTCTGAAGCTTTCCGTCGGCTCCTTTGAATCCAGAGTGAACGGATTTTTGCCGTCTTCTTTTAAGCGCGGGTCATACCTGTAGAGGTGCCAGTAACCGCACGCCACCGCGTCCTTTGTGTTTTCCTGCGTCTTGCCCATGCCCTTTCTCATTCCGTGGGCGATGCAGGGAGCATAGCAGATTACTATGGAGGGGCCGTTGTAGCTTTCGGCCTCGAGCACCGCTTTCACAAACTGATTCTTGTCCGCGCCCATTCCGACCTGGGTGACGTAGACATAGCCGTAGCTCATCGCCATCATGCCCAAATCTTTTTTGCTCGTCTTCTTGCCGGACGCCGCAAACTTCGCTATCGCAGCCGCAGGCGTCGCTTTTGATGACTGTCCCCCTGTGTTGGAGTACACTTCGGTGTCGAATACCAGCAGGTTCACGTCTTCGCCGCTGGCTATTACATGGTCAAGCCCTCCGTACCCGATGTCGTACGCCCAGCCGTCTCCGCCTACGCACCATACCGATTTCTTGGCAAGATAGTCTTTTTTGGCGAGTATTTCGTCAGCCAGCGCTTTCGCCTCTCCCGACAGTTTCGAATCAGTCAGTACCGATATGACTCTGTCGCTCGCCTCCCTCGTTTTTTCACCGTTATTGAAATTGTCGAGCCATTCGTTAAACGCCGCTTTCACTTCCTCAGAAGGGCCGCTCTCGATGACGCCGCACATGCAGTCGGCTATCCTTTCCCTTATCTTCCTGACGCCGACGGCCATTCCGAGCCCGTATTCGGCATTGTCCTCGAACAGTGAATTGGCCCAGGACGGGCCCCTGCCGTTATCGTCCTTGCAGTACGGCATGGAAGGCGCCGACGCGCCCCATATAGACGAACATCCTGTTGCGTTTGCGATCATCATCCTGTCGCCGTAAAGCTGTGTGATGAGCTTGATATACGGAGTTTCCCCGCAGCCGGTGCATGCGCCGGAAAATTCGATATAGGGTCTCGCAAATTGGCTGCCCTTGACTGTTTTTTTCGACGTAAGCGTATCCCTTATGGGGAGCTTCATCGCGTAATCCCAGTTCTCCTTTTCCTTCGCGACTTCCGCAAACAACTTCATTTCAAGGGCCGTTTCCTTGGCCGGACAGATGTCCGCGCAGTTGCCGCAGCCCATGCAATCCATGGCCGAAACCTGCATCCTGTACTCGTATTCCTCATAACCCTTACCCCCCTTGATCGTCGTAAACCCACCGGGCGCCGCCGCGCTTTCTTCTTTGCTTAAGAGGGCCGGCCTGATCGCTGCGTGCGGGCAGATGAACGAGCACTGGTTGCACTGTATACATTTGTCGGGTTTCCATTCGGGAAGGTGTATGGCTACGCCTCTCTTTTCGTATCTGGATGTGCCCACGGGGAATGTCCCGTCGGGGGCGTCAGCAAATGCGCTTACAGGCAGCGAGTCGCCCTCCTGTCTGTTCATGGGTATCAGGACTTCCTCTATGAATTCCGGGATGTCCGCCTTGACGCCGTCCGCTTCTTTCGCGTCTTTCCATGCGGCGGGGACCTCGATCTTTATGAGGCCTGCCACTCCCACATCTATCGATTCCTGATTCTTCCTGATCACCTTTTCGCCCTGCTTGCCGTAGCTTTCGACCACGGATTTTTTCAGATATCCGATGGCTTCGTCAACCGGTATGACCTCCGCAAGCTTGAAAAACGCGGCCTGCATTATCATATTTATCCTGTTGCCAAGACCTATCTTCTCCGCTTCATGCGTGGCGTCTATGATGTAGAATTTTATCTCGTTTTCGGCCAGATACCGCTTCATGGCGGCGGGAAGCTCCGTTTCGAGGCCGTCTTTGCCCCAATTGCAGTTGAGTACAAACGTCCCGCCCTTCTTTAGGCCCTTCAGGAGGTCGTACTGGGTCACGTAAGCCTGGTTGTGGCAAGCGATCAAGTCGGCTTCGGATATGAGGTATGGCGATTTTATCTTGTTCTTCCCGAACCTCAGATGTGATATGGTGACTCCGCCCGATTTTTTCGAGTCGTAGGCGAAATACCCCTGCGCGTACAGATTTGTGTTATCACCTATGATCTTGATCGCGCTCTTGTTCGCGCCCACGGTTCCGTCGGAGCCGAATCCCCAGAACTTACATCTCACGGTGCCCGCCGGCTCCGTGATGATCTTGACCGTTTCTAAAGAAGTGTTCCTGACGTCGTCTACGATGCCGATTGTGAATTGATCTTTCGGTTCGGATTTTTTTAGGTTTTCATATACCGCGACGATCTGGCCGGGCGTCGTGTCTTTCGACCCCAGCCCGTATCTCCCGCCGAACACCTGCGGCGCGTCTTTTTCTCCGTAAAACATCGCCTTAACGTCCATGAACAGCGGGTCGCCCAGCGCTCCCGGCTCCTTGGTCCTGTCCAAAACGGCTATCCTCTTGACTGTCGCGGGCATTATCTTCTTGAAGTATTCGGGTGCCCACGGCCTGTAGAGCCTCACCTTGATGAGTCCGATTTTCTCACCTTTTGCCGCCAGCGCGTCGATGGTTTCCTCTATGGTGTCGCATACGGAACCCATAGCCACTATGACATTTTCTGCATCAGGCGCCCCGTAATAGTCGAAAAGGTTGTACTGCCTGCCCGTCAGCTTTGATATCTTTTCCATATATTCCGCCACTATGCCGGGCAGCGCGTCGTAGTATTTGCCCGCCGCCTCTCTGGCCTGAAAGAATATATCCGGATTCTGGGCGGTCCCTCTCACAACTGGGTGCTCCGGATTTAAGGCGTTGTCGCGAAATCTCTGAATGGCTTCCATATCGACGAGGCTCTTTAAATCTTCATAGTCGATGACCTCTACCTTTTGCACTTCATGCGACGTTCTGAATCCGTCAAAGAAATGAAGGAACGGCACCCGGCTTTTTATCGCGCAGAGGTGGGCCAGGCCCCCCATGTCCATTATTTCCTGAACCGAATTCGAACACAGCATGGCAAATCCCGTGTGTCTTGTGGACATGACGTCGGAATGATCGCCGAAAATGCAGAGCGCGTGAGCCGCCAAAGTCCTCGCGGAAACGTGTATAACGCCCGGCAGCAACTCGCCCGCTATCTTGTACATGTTCGGAATCTTGAGAAGCAGACCCTGAGACGCCGTGTATGTCGTCGTCAAAGCTCCCGCGGCGAGAGATCCGTGTACCGCCCCGGCTGCTCCCGCTTCCGATTGCATCTCTACCAGTTTTACTACCTGACCAAAAATATTCTTCTGACCGTGGGCGGCCATCTCGTCTACGACTTCCGCCATCTGTGACGAGGGCGTTATCGGGTATATTGCCGCCACCTCCGTGAAAGCGTATGAAACATATGACGCCGCGTAATTCCCGTCCATCGTTTTCATTTTTTTAGCCATAATTGCCTCCTTATATAAAATATTATAACATTAAGATTTCCGATTCTTCGCGCCCAGAACCTCGGCCCCCTTGATGAGGCCTTCTATGATCGCCTCTGGTTTTGCTGCGCATCCCGTCACACGAACGTCGACCGGCACATCCAGGCCGGCATCGCCGGAACCTGTGCACTCTCCTACCGCCACCACGACTTTTGGCTCGGCCATCTGCTCGTAGATCTGCTTTATTGCGTCTTCATTCCGCTCATTCACGGGTCCCGTCACTAAAAAAACATCCGCATGTTTCGGGTTTTGCGTGCAGGAAAACCCATGCTTTTTTATACCGTACGCCGGTGAGAAGCAAGCCTTCGCCCGATCGTCGCAACCGCCGCAGCCCGAGCCGCCGTAATGTATGACCCATGGTGATTTATTGATATAAGGCATTCTCTTTATCCTCCTCAGCCGATATGGAAAAAAATTGTTTCCAAAATACCGGGTACACAAAGAGCGGCAACATTTACCGATCCAAGCAACGCCGCCGCGGCCCATGACGAACCGAAAGCGAACTGCCATTTTGCTTCTGCAAATGCCCTTCCCGCGATCATTTTAAGGAAGTATACGCCGAAGCAGACACAGACTCCGACGACGGTCCACGTGGCCGCTCCCCAAGCGAAAAAGAGGAAAACTACGCCCAAAAGCAGTATGTTCTCATACCATCGCCCTATTTCAAACAGAGCGAGCGTCTTTCCCGAAAGCTCGGCAACAAGCCCCTCGTCCGTCGTCAATCGTTTCATAGTCAATACGTATACATATCCTAAGAAAAACCCTATCAACGGGACGAATGAGCTGCGCTCAAAAGCGATTATTTCATGAACGCTGAAACTCCCCGTATAAAGGTAAAACCCTACCGCCGTCAGAAGTGCCATCGGTTCGAACGCCATCATCAGCAGAAGCTCCATGTCAGCGCTCTTCTTCACATACTGAGAATTCGAGGAATACACCCCGGCAACGAGCAGCGCCCAAGAAAGGGTGAGCGTGAATATCACCAGAAGGAGATTCTCCCCTGCAAAGAAGAGGCCTCCGGCCGCCACGACAAACAGGAAGAACAGCGATATGTAGAGGTCCTGAAATCTGTTCGTCGTCATGTCTTCCTTTTCCATCAGTTTAAAAACATCGTAAAAGGGTTGAAAAAGCGGCGACTTCCCCCCGCGCTCGATTCCCGAGAGGATTCCGCCCGCAACAGGGGCCAATATCAGGTATGCCGCGACATATATCACCATATCCGTCATAGCAGCACACCCCCCGAAACCGCGATTGCCACGGAGAATACCGCCGCTATCGCGATAGTATTTATCACGCCGCCGATCATGTTCATCCTGTGCTCACCAAAATACCTGCCCAAGTCAGGACTCTCATGTGAAATTCTGCCGTCGAATGCCGGCGCGTATACAGGGACGATCCGCTTCTTTGTTTTTCCGAAAAACAGCATGGGCGCCATTACGATAATCGCGAGTATCGCCCATAGTATCCTCGTTGTCGCGGTTCCCGCAATTATAAAGGGCTCCCCGAAAAAGGACTCTTCCAGATACGGAACTACCCACATCGAGGAAACCGACGGTAAAAAGAGGCATACGACTATGATCGAAAGGCTCAGCGTCCATATGGGCGCCAGCCTCTCCCGACACACCTCCGGCCGCTCTTCTTCTTTGTCCTGCATATCGGCGGCCGCCCGCCCGAGCCACCTTGTTCCGTAGAAGATAGTGGCTGCGCTTCCGAAGCAGACGAGCAGGATCAGCAGTATATTCTTCGCGTCGGCAAATGCGACAAGGGCGGCCCATCTTGAAATGAGCATCCCAAACGGCGCCAGAAACATGCCGGCTATGCCTATCATCATGAACGGGGCTACGTAGCCTCGCGCCGCCTTATTCTCCGAAGCTTCGACGCAGAGGAACAAAAGCGACTTTGTTATTGCATGGAAAATTATAAGCAATATCCCGGCCCATACCGCACTGTACGTGCCCACTCCGCCGCAGGCGACAATGAGGCCGAGGCTTGCGATGGCCGAGTATGCGAGCACATCTTTCTCGTTTTCCCGCGCCGTCGCCGCAAGCGACGCCATCAGGAATGTAACGCCGCCAGCCAGCATGACCATTACGCCGGCCATGTTAAGCCCGAGCGCGGGCGACAACTTGATTATGAGGAATGCTCCTGCCGGCGCCGTCGTCGACGAGGCCAGGAGCGCAAAAGCGGGAGAAGGTGCCGAGGCCGCGCCGAGCAGCCAGCGGCTGAACGGCATCTGCGCCGCCTTTACCAGTCCAGCAAACGCCAGCAGCGCCACGGGGACGCCCGCATTGAAGCTGTACTGCGGTATTTGACGGTACATCAACGTCGCGGAGAGTTCGATGGTAAAGAAGTATGAGCCGATGATTACGATCGCAAACACGAATGCGAGTCCGCCCAATAAGTTTACGGAGAGCGCGCAAAACGAGTTTTTTACCGCTTCCGGCGTCTTATCAAACCCGATGAGGAAGAACGTACACAGAGTCATTATTTCCCAGAACAAGTACAGCCACAGGAGATTATTGGAAACCGTTATCCCGATCATCGCGGTGAGAGAAATCAACATGAAAAGATAGAACGACGGCCGCCTTATGAAGGAAAGCGCATAGACGCATATCAGCATTCCCGTAACGCCGGAGGCCAGGATCATTATCCACGAAAACCCGTCTGCATACAGGTTGTTATCGATATAAATCAAGTCACCTCTGCCGAGCACAAACCAGATCAATAACGAAGTTTGAAGTGCGGAAAGAACTGCGCATATGTATTTTTTGTACTTGACGCCGAGATAAATGATAACGACGGCAACGCACGCTAAAACAGCCAGCATAACATAACTTATCTCATGGCTTACTACGCCCATTCAATCCTCCTGTAGAATCATGCTGGTTAAATTATATAATTTTCAACGGGATATTACAAGGATTAAATCACGCCGCCAAGCCTGAGTTCGACCACATCGGCGCTCGGCATCCTCGCCTCCGTACACGCGCCGGTTTTCTCGATCATCAGCGACGCCGTCGCGTTGCCGTATATCGTCGACTCTTCAACATTTTCATCCTGAATATACTTCACGATGAAGCCTGCAGCAAATGCGTCACCCGCCCCTACAAAGTCGAGCTTATCATCCGGGTATCTCGGCTTGAAGGCGGGAATATACTTCGTTTCGGCGCCCTTTTCGAGAAAATACGAACCCTTCTCCCCCAGAGTAATCAAGACGACGTCGGCGCCCCGCTTGATGAATTCATTCGCAGCCTCCTCTATTGTCAGGTTCGGCGCGAGGTACTTCAAATCTTCTTCGCTGGCCTTGACTATATGCGCGCTTTTACACAGAGAGTCGACTATATGCTCCCCTCTCGGGACGTCTATCGTAAACCTGTTGTACGCTGTCGTCCCTCCAAATCCGCCCAGATCCACCATCAGCATTTTACCGTCGTCTTTCAGCTGTCCGCACAGGTCGAGAGAAACCTCGTAATTCATCGGGCAGATGTAGTAGAGTTTTGCGTTGAGGTAACTCTCAGGCAGGTCTCTATATTCAATAACCGGCGCGACTTTATTGTATTCGACGGATCTCGTTCCGTCCGCCCGGCAGATGAGATGATTCTGAGTTGAATAATGATATTTGATGAAACCTTTTTTGTCGACAAGGCGAAGCTGCCAAATGACGTCCAGTTCCTTTGGGAAATCGTTGCCGTAATAAGTAACCATCCCGACGCGGCATCCTAATTTTGCCATTATGAGGCTGGAATACGCGCAAGGGCTCCCGAGGACCGGGCCGTGTGACGAGTTGTCAGGTGATATTATGGTCTCGTTTATAATATTGCCGATCGATATGATGTCTACTCTCGTGGTACTCATAAATCCTCCCCCTAACACGTTTCCCTTATTATCATTTCCGTATCCATGACTATTCGCTTGTTTTCCAGGAACACGTCGCTGAGCACGTTTCCGTCCAGCTTCCAGTTCATCAGTTCTATGAGAAGCTCCGCCGCCCTGTACCCCAGCCGGAGCTTTGGTATGGCTATCGTCGAAAGCCGGGGCTTGACGAACGATAATATGTCAAGGTCATCCATCCCCATGACCGGGGTATCTCCCGGCGACTGGAAACCTCTCTCCTGCAGAGCGCACAATGCCCCGATCGCGATGTAGTCGCTGTAACAAAAAACCGAAAAAGGCGGCGAGTGTTTGCCGAGTATCCTGTTCATCGTTTCATAGCCGTGCGCCTGATTTAAGCAGTTGTCTATGACGTATTCTGTATTGAACTTGATATTGTTGTCCGCGAGGGCCTTCTTGTATCCCTCCAGCCGCCCTTTTGAGGTTGATACCATAGATAGATAGTTCAGAAAAAATATTTTCTTGTTCCCATATGTTGTCAGATATCTCACCGCGCTGTAGGCGGCGCTCTCGTCATCTATGATGACGTATGAATCGTTGTCCCTGCTGATATAACGATTTATGAGTACGCACGGTATTCCTGCCTTTTTGAGGAATTCGCTGCTCTTGCTGTTGCCCGAAGCCGGACATAGCAATACTCCCGCAACGTTCAGACTCAGCAGCTCTTTGACGAGCACCATCTCCTTTTCGACGCTTTCGCCGTTGTTCATTATGATGGCGTGGTAACCGTTCTCAGACAGGCAGAGTTCGATCCCCTTTATGACGCGCGCGTTGTTGGGGTTTGCGTTGTCGTTTAAAACGATCCCCACGAGTGCGCTGCTCTGCTTCCTCAGGTTCTTCGCGATCGCATTGGGGACGTAATTCGCTTCCTGCGCATAGCTGAGTATCTCCCGTTTTCGCTTCTCGGAAATGTCGGGATGGTTATTTATAGCCTTGGAGACAGTCGTGATGCTGACATTCAGTTCCTTAGCCAAATCCTTCAATGTGACCGGCCTGTCCATACTGTTCCTTCCTTTCAAACAATTCTATTACATCGTTAAGATCGCTTACGATCCACCTCGCTTTTTGCGCAGTTTCGCCCTTCGGATACTTGAAATCCGGCACCGCTACGCAATCAATTCCCGCGGCGAACGCCGCCTCGATGCCCGCCTCAGAATCCTCGAGGACATAAGCTTCGGCAGGGTTGCACCCCGCCTTTCGGCATGCCTTTAAAAATATTTCCGGATCCGGCTTGCCGTTTACGACCTCGTCCCCGCAGATCGAACTGTCAAAATACCCGGCCAAGTCCGACTGGGCCAGAATCGTGTCCACCCTGCTCCTGCTGCTCGAAGTTGCTACTATCATCTTAAAGCCCTTCCCCTTCAAGTATTCCAACAGTTCGCGGAGACCTCGCTTTTCCGGCACGCCTTCCTCTTCAAACCGTCTTGCCATCATTTTATGGACTTCCCCGATCGCGGCCTTCGCGTCAAAGGCGTCGCCGTATTCTTCCGCGAGCATCTTTGCGGTCACACCGTACGTCGTGCCTAAAATTTTTTTATAGAATTCGACCGACATCGACCTGTCCCACACGGCCAGGACCTCCCTGTAGCACTCAAACGTGACGCGTTCGCTGTCGATCATCAGGCCGTCCATATCGAATATCACGGTTTTTTTCATCTTCCCCTCCCCACAAGAGCCACTGCCAAGATCGCCGCCGCGAAAGAGCTTATCGCCGGAATCATCATGCCGAATGTGACGCCAACGGCACTGATGGCGAACCCTATCAACGGGGAAGTAAATACAAAGCCGATATAATGCGCGAACAGTATCATCGAGCTCCCTAAAGCGGTATTTGCGCTTGTCCACGAGCACGACAAATACAATGTCATCGGGAGCACGCTCCCTTCAAAGAAGCCGGCCACACCGCAGCAGGCCATCATGATGATCCCGCTGCCTGAAAAAACACCGACCGCCACGGCAAGCCCGGATAAAATGTGTCCTACTATGACCACCTTCACGGGATCGAAATCAAACCTTGAAACGAGCAGTCTCGACACTGCTATTCCGAGCCAGAACAGCGACAGCGCCAAAGGGCCGTACGCCGGGGACGACAAGTATTCCGATATATATCTCGTCATCCACACCGTTATTCCTATCTGATGCGCTCCGTAAAGCAGGGCGCATAGCAGCAATACTTTTTTCTTTCCCTTCCTGAAGAAATCAAGCACATCGGAGCGTGTTACCCCACTGGCGTTCTCGGTCAGCGTTTCCTTATCCTTATAGCTCGGATACGCCGCTGCGCTATACAGTAGCGCGGCGGCGGCGGACATGGCGCAGAGCACGAAGAGTATCCTGTCCCATTCCAAACCGGCGCCACCGAGATACTTCATAAAAATCGGCCCTAAAAAACCGCCTATGCCGTAAACGCCGTGCAGTACATTCATATACCCAGAGGCCTTTTCCGTGTACAGATCGACCATTATCGACGACGTAAGGGAATCTAAAAAACCAAACGCCACGCCGTATACGCAGTAGCAGATCAGCAATAAAACAAACATCGGCTTCTGCCCAAGAACAAAAAACACGGCCGGAATCAGGAATGCGCTCAGTGTAATCACATTTATTTTTCTTACCTTGCCGATAAAAAACACCACCATGAGCAGCGCCACGATATTGCCGGCGCTTTGAAAAGCGCTCATAAACCCCTGCGTGGAGGATTCCAAACTGTAGTGATCGATAAAATCGGTCAGCAGCATGCCCTGCGTCGTCGTGCAGACCGCACCCATGAACATCAGGAGCATTATACCTAAAGCATATAGATTATGCGTTGCTATCTTTTTCAACTCTTTCCATGTACTCTTTCATCAGAGTCTGTCCGAGCGCGCCTCCGGGATGGCTTAAAGCGAAATCATTTTTTGAAAAACCCTTCTCCTGAGAGATCACCGCCGCAAGCGCGTCGCCGATAGCAAGAGCGGCGGTCGTGCTCGTCGTCGGGGCAAGGCTGTTGAAATCGATCTCGCCTCCCCCGTCGCACAGGATAGCCACGTCTGTCGCTTTCGCCAGAGGCGATTCCCTGTTGTTTGTGATCGATATGGTCTTGGGGCCGATTATTAAAAGTGGCGTCAGCATATTCAATATTTCCGGTGATTTGCCGCTGTTGGATATCATTATTACGACGTCGTCTTTTGTTATCATACCCATATCGCCGTGCAGCGATTCGCAGCTATGTACAAAAAAAGCGGGAATGCCGAGACTGGCAAAAGATGCCGCTATCTTTCCGCCTATGTGGCCCGTCTTACCAAGCCCCGTAACGATCACCCTGCCTCTGCAGGCCATGATCAATTTTACAGCCTCGGCGCACGCGCTGTCAATCTGTTCGGCGACTCTGTTGAGCGCTTCCGCTTCCAGTCTTATCTTCTCCTTGATCGATTCTATGATTTCCTCATCTTTTGATTTAATCATCTTTTCACTCCGTCGTTTATTTTATGACCATATTCGGCGTTCGTTCGAGCGATACATAGACCGCGAGGATGAGAATAACGCCCTTTATCAAGAGCTGGACTTCCGTCGGCATACCCCAGAGTATAAGGCCGTTCGCAAGCATGCCCAGAGTCAGCGCGCCGATCAGAGTCCCCTTGACGCCGCCGATACCGCCCCTGAAGGATGTGCCTCCCAATACGACTGCCGAAATAACGTTCAGTTCGTAACCCTGTCCGATGGACGGCGATCCCGAACCGATCCTGGCCGCCATAACAAGGCCTCCAAGGGCCGTCATGACTCCGGCGAAGAGGAACACCAATATCTTTTGCCTGCTCACGTTGATGCCGCTCAGCCTTGCGACCGTCTCATCGCCGCCGATCAGCCTCGTATAGCGGCCGAAGAGTGTAAACCTCTCGATCAGCCACGCTATTATAAAAGCGACCATGCCGACAATCAGTATCCACGGCCTCATTCCGAGGAATTGCTTAAACGGGCTTTCGAAAGGTATCATAGTGATCGTGCCGCCGCTTATCATCGTTACCGTAGCCCTCGCGATAGAGAGCATGCCGAGCGTTACGATGAACGAGGGGATTTTCATCTGCGTATATGTGACGCCCATCACAAGATACGCCGTCACGCTCACTCCTATGGCTCCTAGAATCGCGGCGGGGAAACTGTTTGTTGAAAAGTAAACTTTCGCCGCGACAACTCCGCAAAGGCTCAGCATCGAACCGGTCGACAGGTCTATGCTCCCCAACATTATTATATACGTGGTGCCCAAAGCGCACATTAAAAGGTCAACGGAAGAACCGCATATCGTAAGCAAATTCGCTTGCGTCAGGAATTTCCCGTCGCACGTAAACGTAAACAGGACGAATAATATCACGAATGCCGCCAAAGATATGTTTTTTTTCAAAAATTGCAGAGTGCTATTCGCTTTGTCTGCCTGACCGATTTTCATACAAATTTTCCTCCCGAATAAATTGTCTTAGACCATTTTTACTATTACGCTTTCCTCTGTAAACCCGTCCACTCTGTCGAATTCCCCCGAGACGGTACCCTTTTTAAGGCAATATATCCTGTCGCTCATGCCTATAAGTTCGGGCAGTTCGTCCGAAATAAGGATTATCGCTTTCCCCCTGTTTTTAAGTTCTTCAAGTATCTTATAGATTTCATATTTTGCGCCCACATCAACGCCTCTTGTAGGGGAGTTGAAAATGAGCAGATCAGATTCATTCGCCAACCATTTGGCGATAGCTACCTTCTGGCGGTTTCCGCCGCTCAAGTTCTCGACCGTCGTCGCTGCCGACGGCGCTTTAATCCTGAGCTGTTCGATGGACTTGTCGGCCGCCGCTTTTTCTTCCGCGCCCTTCATAATTCCGTTCTTGTTCATCTTCGCCAAATTTGCGGAGGAATTGTTAAGAATTATGTTGTATATCAGGAAAAGGCCCTCTAAATCCCTGTCTTTTGGTATATATCCGATCCTGTTCTTCGTCGCTTTCATCGGTGATTCGATCGTTATCCGCACACCCTTGTAATAAATCTCGCCTCCCGTCACCTTCTCGTACCCGAAAAGCGCCCTGCCCAAATTGTCCGACCCGCAGCCGCCTATCCCCGCAATACCTACGATTTCGCCCTGCTTGACCGTTAAATTGACGTCTCTGAAACTGTCGTGGGAGGACAGGTTTCTGACGTCCAATACCACGTCTCCTATAGATGAATTGTCTTCGCTCCTATAATTTTCGCCCGAAATATCTCTTCCGACCATGCTGTTTATGATCATGCTTGGTGAAGTTTCGCTTACCGTCATCTTCGCGACAAGTTTCCCGTCTCTGAGTACGCTCACTTTATCGCACAGAGCATAGACCTCATCAATAAAATGTGAAATATATATGATAGCTGTGCCTTGATTCCTGAGATTTCGCAGAAGTTCGTATAAATTTTCTACCGACTCTCTGGATATGGCTGCTGAGGTTTCGTCTACCAATAATATTCTGGGCCTGATCGACAGCGCCCTTGCTATTTCGACCTGCTTCCTCTCTTCGAAGCTTAGATTGCGCAGTATCTCTGTTGGCTTAATGTGGCCGTAATTGTACTCGCGCAAAATCCCGGACGCAGCCTCGTTTTGCTTTTTCCAGTCGATCAACCGCAATCCGTTTGTGAATTTTTTGTCGTGCCCCATGTATATGTTTTCCGCGACAGTCATATTGTACGCGAAATTGGGCTGCTGCATTATGATGGATATCCCCGCCGCTTCCGCGTCTCTTGTGGTCTTCGGCTTATATTCATTGCCAAAGACGCTGATCTCGCCGTCCGTGCTGTCGTAAATGCCCATCAATATCTGTAACAGCGTCGACTTGCCGGCGCCGTTCTCGCCAACTATTCCGTGGATCTCACCGGGAAACACTTCCATAACGTCTTCCGCATCCCAATCTAAAGCCTTTGTGCCCGTGAAATATTTTTTTATTCCTTTAAAAACTACAGCTGTTTCCAAAATAATTTCCTCACCGAATATTCGCTAAACCAAGCGCATTCCCTTTGAGGAACGCGCTTGGTTTTAA
>Ga0123353_10001249_pt1 | contig 31155 bp, 23 predicted proteins | sample TergutLab28metaG_3_FD_92763 | JGI IMG/M metagenome (GOLD analysis project Ga0123353, IMG submission 92763) | Labiotermes labralis P3 segment gut microbial communities from Petit-Saut dam, French Guiana - Lab288 P3 | ecosystem: Host-associated > Arthropoda: Insects > Digestive system > Gut ...
CTGGGATCGATCTGCGAAACAATGAAGATTTACTTATCTCGCTGTTACCAAAAAATGCACCTGAAAGTTGCAAGGTCTTGATTTAGGCCAATAAACCGGTATACCTTCCTATTGGACGCTTACAGTTTATGCACGAGATTTTGGCGTTTTATGAAACTGAAAAAGACGGCTTTAAAATTTCTTTTATAGGCGATAAATAAGCATAACGGACACCTTGCGAAAAGCGCAAATATCTTGATAAGTCAGATTTGTTGCGCTATGATGTTGTAGTAATAGACTTATCTGGGTAATGTCGCGGACAACTTAAAGGAATTTAAAGATGAGCTCTTACCGTTAAAAATTGAAAACATCTGCTATACGAATACAAACGATTTGCGTATTGATTGCGGCAAGGGGATTCATTTTGAAATCTTCATCAGCAATTCGACAAGACGCGAGTTTTATAGATTTCTTGATGAATGTACAGATGAACATACGGTTATATTTGACGAGGATTGATGATCGAAACTAAAAATATCAAGGAGCATACTTGATGAAGCACGGAGAAATATTGACACCCGAAGACAAAGGATTTACAAGTATAGCCGGACATGGTGTTAAAATACTTGGTATTCTTGTTGGAATTCCTTTAATAGTGATTGCACTTGCTATTTCCGGATGTCTTAGTAGGCAATATACTTTTTTCTATGATTATGATGAATTAATGCAAGGTCTTATAAAGGCAGAAATTATATATATGGAAAATGAAGTGGACTTTTTTATTATCCATGATTATATCGATATTGAGGATACGGATTATGAAATTATAAAAGAATTAACCCCGGATGAAACCGAAAGATTATTAAGAGCGTTATCAAACTTAGAGTTTACATACACAATATTATTTGTTCCCGCTTCCGTTTCTGCTCAGTACTCAATGCAAGGGCATGGAATAATGCTTACTTATGAGCAATCTGACGGATCTAATCCGTTTATTATTATAGCCCAATCGGGAGATTACAGGTATGGGATGCCGCGATTAGGTCAAACATTTGCAGGACGATATGCCACAAACGAAGATTGGAATGCTTTAATTGCAGGATAGGAATGAAGTTATGGAACAGCAATCACAGAAACGCCATTATGAAATCGATGCAACACGAATGGAGATGAAGCATATACTAAAAGCCCTGTGCAAAGGGAGAATGAGGGCATATAGAATACTATTATTTATTACATTCTTTCTTCTTTTTGCAGGTATTATATTAACGGTACTTCTTATGTATGATGGATTTGATGATGCAGCACTCGGTGCTATTGTCATTTTTGGCTTACCCGGCTTTTTGTTGGGCATAATCGCATTTGCCTGTTATCCATGGTATTTAAGAGGCAGCATCAAGTGGCTGATTAAAACAGACTCCTTATATTGTATTAATGATCTGCTTAATGGATATGTTACTTATGACCCTATAACAAAGTTTACATTCGGCGATACGTTTTTGTATACAAATATCGGATTACTTATAAGATATGAAGATATTGTATGGGCATATCACAGCGTCACGAGTCATTCGGTAGAACATATACCGACAGGCAAATCGGAGAGTATTACGGTTTGTCTGATAAATGGCAGAAAATATTCTCTTGTAACAAAAAAACAAGCTCGAATAAAGCTTGTTGATGCTCAGGGCAAACCATTGGATGAAAGAATTTCCGATGAAATTGAAGCAAAAATTCCGAATATCTTAATCGGATATACAGATGAAAATGCAAAGGAATATAAACGTATTATAACTGAGTGGAAGGAAAATGACAGGAACTCGGTTAATTGAGCTATAGTTGGTTTTATATGTGTCATAGCATCAATATCACTATACTATGCAAGAAGAAGATGGTTTCAAGACAGGGGGACGGAAGACAGGGGGACGGTTCATCTGTCTTGTCCTTAAATCATATTACTTAATAACAGCTCCAGCAATTCGCGGTCAACCTTAAAGCCATCGAGCATCTCATATTTGGCTCCCGGTCTGCCATGCTCCACTATTCCGAATGCGCCTTCGAAGTTCCAAAGTGCATACCCCCATTTATATTCACCAAATATCTCAAGCAGTTCGCCGAGCCAACTCAGAGCGACATTGTTCGGGGTTTTATTATAACAGCCGAACTCGCCGATATGTATTTCAACGCCGGACGTTTCGACCTCACGCCACAGTTTGTAATATTCCTTTAATGCCGTCTTATCCCATAGTTCGCCATCCATAATACCGGGGTATACGGGCTTTTGCCATTTATATCCCTTGGGCATCTCTGTCCATTCCGCCTTATAATGGCTGACGGTATAAGGTGCGTAACCACGCCCGCTATGTATGGTGCCTGTATCGGCAAGTTCAGGAATAGCAACTCCACCGCCGCCAATACCGTTGAGTATGATTAATCTATCGGCATCGATTGCTCTAATTGCGTCAATTGTACGGCGCATTACTTTCTCATGCCTTTTACGCGTGAAGCCGTTCTCTCCGATATCAGGGGGTTCATTCAGTAAATCAAAGCTCAATTCATCGGATGAAATCCCTTTGTATCTCCTTGCAAAGCCCTCCCATAAAAAAACGAATGCATCCTGTGCCTGCTTATCCTTCCAGAGATTGTGGCGTTCTATTTCGATGTTGTTGATACAATAGCCCGGCGCACGGTGCAGATTAAGGCTCATGTGCAGTCCGCGTTCACGGCATGCCGTCAGATACGAATCTATCTTTTCAAATACTCTTTCATCCGGGTTTAAGTAATCAAAGTCCTTCGTCCAAAACCGGTAATCCATCGGCACTCTTATGAAATTAAACCCTCTTTTCGCTATAAAATCAAGCTGTTTCATGCTTGGCTTCGCCGCGGCTTTACCTTGCCAATAAAACATCCAGAGCATATTAAATCCATATCGTTTCATAAAAATATTCCTAATCCGCAGCAGGACAGATGAACCGTCCCCCTGTCTTTATCCGCAGCGGGACAGATGAACCGTCCCCCTGTCTTGCCCCTGTCTTCCATATGAAACTATATCACAAATGCAAAGCCATATCACTAAAAATCCGCAGCAGGACAGATGAACCGTCCCCCTGTCTTCCCCCTGTCTTTTTAAAGCGCATAAGATTCTCGTACTTCATTAATATTGAGCAAGAAGAACAATGTCAAATAGTGTGGACATATGTGGTATCGATATGGTACACTATTGGTGTTGTTAAAACTCTATTCAAAGGAGGTATATGAAATGTCCGGTATGAGTTTTGTTTCGTTTCGTGAGTTAAGGACATCAACCGCAAAAATTAACGATATGCTGACAGATAACGGAAAAATAGTAGTTACCAGTAATGGAAAGCCAACAGCTGTGATGATTCAGGTAAATGAGAATGATTTTGAAGAAACACTTGCAGTGTTGAATCAAATCAAGCTTACAAGAGCTATTAATAATTTGAGAACTTCAGCACAGCGAAGCGGAGCGGCAGAAATGACATTGGAAGAAATAAATGCCGAGATAGCATTGTCCCGTAAAGAAAGGCGTGAGCGTACGGCATCGGGTACAACAAATGCTTAATGTCGTAATTGATACTAATGTTCTTGTTTCAGGTCTTATAACCGCTCATGGATTCCCGGCAAAGATTGTTAACGCGCTGAAAGAAAAACAGTTTACTCTCTTTGTAAGCAGTGAAATCTTGATTGAGTATCGCGATGTCCTTTATCGAAAAAGATTTGGACTTGAAACTAAGGATGTTGATGATTTACTTGATGTAATCTGTTTAAATGGTGTATCGGTCACTACCGATGCAAGTACTATTTCTTTACCGGATGAAGATGATCGATGTTTTTATGATATTGCAAAATATGCCGGAGCGTATCTTGCGACCGGAAACACAAAACACTATCCAAACGATTCAGCAATAATCACCCCGGTTGATTTTGTTAGTTTGTTAGAAGATAATCACCGCGGTCTCTCTTGACGACCGGTACTTATCTCACCATGCCACAGGACAGATGAACCGTCCCCCTGTCTTCTTATCTCACCATGTCACAGGACAGATGAACCGTCCCCCTGTCTTCCTTTACCAATAGCGGGTTTCATAACACCATTATCTACAATGGAGCGAGGAGCATAATTCCGGAAAGTATCTCAAGGCTTCGGAATTGAGTTGAATACAATGAGTGATATCAACTTAACAGACTATCGATTCAAAGGCACATTTCGCTACTATCAGCAGGATGTGCTTGATAATGCAGCGGAGTATCTTGAGAACAGGAAAATCCATATTGTTGCAGCTCCCGGCAGTGGTAAAACCATACTTGGATTGGAGTTGATCCGGCGCATAAACGCACCGGCGATTGTACTGTCCCCGAGTGTCACCATCCGTCAGCAATGGGGAGAGCGCTTTGCCGAGGGGTTTATGGATGAACCCGACAAGCTGAGCGATATATTTTCATTCAATCTCAAAACACCAAAAGCAATCACATCGATTACATATCAAGCTCTCCATGCGGCATATAATAAAAAGATAGCTGACGAGGAACTCGATACAGATGATGAAGATGAAGTCGAACACACAGAAGTTGAGGACTACTCGACATTTGACCTTATTGAAGCGGTAAAATCAGCAGGTATCAAAACGATTTGTCTGGATGAAGCGCATCATTTAAGAAGCGAATGGCAAAAGGCACTGGAAGGCTTTGTCGCTTCTTTAAAAGGCATAAACATCATAGCTCTAACAGCGACACCACCATACGACAGCACGCCTGCCGAGTGGAACAGATATATTTCGCTTTGCGGTGAGATAGACGCCGAGATATTTATCCCGGAGCTGGTAAAACAGAAAACACTTTGCCCGCATCAGGATTACATATACTTTTCTTATCCGACAAAAGATGAGCAAGCCATTGTGACCGGATACAAGAAAAAAGCGCATGAATGTGTTGAGGACATTATACTATCACAGAGTTTTAGTGATGCGATCTATAACTCCGGCATATTTTTGCACTACAAAGAAAAAAACAAAATGGAGCAGATACTGGAAAATCCGGACGAAAACGCATCAATACTTACACTTGCGGAAAGGGCACGGATAAAAGTCCCGAGAAGGCTCATTTCCATCATATCACCACAAAAATCTCTTAAGAAGTACTCACTTGAAACCGCTCAAACAGCACTTAACTTTATTACCGGCACACCTGAATTATTTGGCGAAAAGGACGTCGCGGAAATTCGAGAATCCTTGCGTAGCAACGGGTTTGTCAGCGGCAACGTTATAAGCCTGACAGGTGACAGAAAAATCAAGAAAATGTTGAGTAATTCTATAGGCAAGCTCTCGGGGATCAGCAAGGTAGTGCAAGAAGAATGCGAGGATATGGGAAATGCGCTCCGAATGGTGGTACTCACAGACTTCATAAGAAAAGACTCCCTCCCTATCGTCGGCACCAACGAGGTTATAAAGATTATGGGAACGGTCCCGATATTCGAGACTGTTCGCAGAGCGGTTGGAAATATAGCTAACATTGCACTTCTTTCAGGTTCTTTAGTTATAGTTCCTAACAAAACTGTTGATGTGATTAAAGATATTGCTAAACGCAGAAGTATCAGCTTTAAGGAAAAGCCATTAGAAAAAGCTGATTATACAGAGCTTATCTTCTCAGGTTCCAATAAAAACAAAGTGGCAGTCCTTACCGAAGCTTTGGAAAGCGGGATAATAAATATTCTAGTAGGAACAAAAGCCCTGCTTGGCGAGGGCTGGGATTCTCCGTGTATAAACTCGCTTTTACTTGCCAGTTTTGTAGGTAGTTTCATGCTCTCAAACCAAATGAGGGGAAGAGCGATCAGAATTGACAGGAACAACCCTGATAAAACAGCAAACATTTGGCATTTAGCGACGATTGAGCCGCCGTATCTGCTTGAAGAAAAGCTTGATAGGGTAAAAGAAAAAGTGAAGTATACCGTCTCATCCAATACGGACTTTATAAGCGATGATTACTTAATGCTGGTCAGGCGTTTTCAAGGCTTTTTAGCTCCGTCTTACAGCGGCGGCACAATTGAGAGCGGAATCGACAGGATAGATATTATAAGACCGCCTTTTGATGAAACAGGCTTTGAAGTTATAAACACCGAAATGCTGAAAAGAGCATCAGAGCAGGAAAAAATGGCGGCAAGCTGGGATGCGGTACTTGGTCAATTTGACAGACCCACGGTTTCAGACGCCTGCGAAGTACCAAAACGTATCCGTCCTAATGTATTCTTGTTACAAAATTTGACGGCAGTTTTGGCATGGGGTATTGTGGCGACGGTTTTTATCGATGGATTACTAAGAGTGCCATTTTTCACGGATTCCCTGATACTAATGATTCTTTCATTTATCATTGTATTCGTTGCAGTCCACACGATCGGTCATGCACTCGATAAAATCATCAAGTTCATTTCACCGGAAAAAACGGTTAAAACACTTGCAGCCTGCCTTTTAAGCGCAATGAAAGAGTTGGAGCTGATTGAAAGCAACGAAGCGAAGATAGAGCTTCGCAAATGCCGGACCGGATACAGCCACTGCATAATAAAAAACGCCAACGCGCACGATAACGAACGCTTTGGCACAGCAATAGCAGAAATGCTATCAGCAATAGATAACCCGCGTTATGTGATGATAAAAAAGCACAAGTTCCTGCCATGGATGTCCTACACCCACAGCTACGCTTGCCCTTCAATAATAGGTTCAAATAAAGAAAGAGCAGAAGTGCTTGCGAAAAAGTTAAAAAAACAAATAGGCGTTTTCACATTGATCTTCACAAGAAACCCGGAAGGTAGAGCGCACCTGACCAAAGCCAAGCGAAATGCTTACCTGAACAGGAATGAGATCATGATTAAGCGCATGAAACGCGTGAACTAAGGGAGAGCATTACGTGAGAGTATAAAGACAAGGGGACGGTTCATCTGTCTTGAACGCAGTTTACGATAAGCTATAAGCAGGAGTATATGACGTTCCTAAGCCTTGGGGCTACATATTCTTCCTTGCTTGGCATTAGCTGTTGGGCATATACATAAGTAAGCTCTGCTGTTGGATCCATAACTACAACTGTACCCAACATTCCGGACCAGCCGAACTCACCCGGGCTGCTGTTTGAGCCGCCTGCTGCTTTGTCTATCATGGTACGCACACCCAAACCATAACCATAGCCGGAGTGGTGTCCCCATCTATAATCACCCAGTCGGGTGTTGTCCAAATGATTCGTTTTCATTAAATCCACCGTAGCCTTGCCAAGCAACCTATACCCATTCGATGCAGTGCCACCGGAGCAAAGAGTGTTTGCGAACTTAGCATAGTCATCCACGCTTGAAATTAGCCCGCCGCCTCCGGATTCAAATCTCCAGTCGCCTATCATGGGGGTCGGTGCAGCTTTTTTGTGCTTTCGGGTAATCTCGTCGAACTCGTATGCGGTTGCGATTCGTCCGGCTTTATCTTCGGGAATAGAAAGACTAAAGAATGTGTCTTCCATGTCGAGTGGTGCAAAAATGTTATCATGCAAATATTCACCGAAGGTTTTCCCGGAAAGAACTTCGATAAGCGCGCCTAAGACATCATGACTCAAGCCATAATGCCAACGAGTGCCGGGTTCAAAGTATAACGCTTCCTTTGAAAGAGCGGATACTGCTTCCTGTAAGTCTTTGTTTTTTGCTGTTTCAGCGGCAGCTATCAGCTTATTTGAAACATTATAAGTTAGTCCCGAAGACATCGTAAATAAGTCCACGATTTTTATCGGTTGTGTGCACGGCTCTATATCTACTTCCCCATTAGCTCGCGTTTTCCGGAAAGTCATATCCTTAAAGTCGGGAAGGTACTCGTACAGAGGGTCTGTCAGTAAAAACTTACCCTCTTCATAAAACCGCAATGCCGCTGCGCATGTTACCACTTTTGTCATAGACCAGATTGCATAAAGCGTATCCGGCTTAATAGGAGTTTGAGACTCCAAGTCGGCAAAACCGGTTTGATGGCGAAAGACTTCATTGCCTTTAAGGTAAAGACTAAGGTCTGTCCCGGGTATCCCTATGTCGCTAAGCGACTCCAAATAATTAATTACCTTTGTAAAATCCATCACTTACTCCTCCGATATAATTCCATTTACTTGAACTATATAACACGACTAAGTTGAATGCAAGCGAAAACATATATCAAATGTAACAGAGGGACAGATGAACCGTCCCCCTGTCTTGATTCGTCTAATCGATTAGGGCAGATGAACCGTCCCCCTGTCTTGATTCGTCTAATCGATTAGGGCAGATGAACCGTCCCCCTGTCCCCCCGGCTTATCCAAAATTAACATTTGAAATCTTGATTAAACTCCTTTTTCGTGGTATCATTGCTATGTCTTGAGTTAAGACATATTCCCGCTATGAAAGTAGTGTGACAGGTGCGAAAAAGGGTGTGCGTGCTTTTAGCCGCTTTGCTTTTTATTCAAATATTGCTTCCGGGCCGTGCTATTGCCGGTACCGACTTGACGAGGGATGATTTCATCAGTATCGTCAATACACATTCGGTAAATCCTGAGATTCCGACATATAGGGAGTACCGCAGCCGCTTTCCTGAAATCAGACCGGATAATTACGTCATTATCGAGGCTTCCGATTACAGCCGCTTTGAAGATGACGGTATTGCCGCTGTTCCTGAGAAGTTCATTGATTTTGAAGGGATGCCCGGCATATCAGTTCTAACGACCGAGACCGCTATCATTGAATTTGACATAACCGTACCCGAAACCGGGTTTTACGAGATTATGTTTGAATACTTCCCCGTCGAAGGGAAAAGCTCGTCGATACAACGCAGCATTTTCATAGACGGGGCTTTGCCATACCGTGAAATGGCGCTTGTTGAGTTCTATCGCAAATGGCAGAACCGTCAGGCTGCAGAGCAGCCCGGAGTGGAGACAATAGTGTGGGATGCAGACAATCGCGGCAATGATTTAAAGCCGGTTATGGTCGAGTCACCCGAATGGATTTCCGATTATGTGTATGACTCCGGCGGATATATCACACATCCGCTCTCTGTACACCTGACAGCCGGCACACACACTATATCTTTGTACTCACTGCGCGAGCCAATGCTTCTGCGACGTATCATTTTCAGTAACAGCGATGCTACGTTGAATTACGCTCAGGCACTTGCCGCATGGGAAGCTACAGGCGCGACTGACACATCGGGAAGAACCATTTCAATCGGCGCGGAGGATGCTATAAGAACCTCATCCCAGATGCTCTACCCTATTCAAGACCAATCCTCACCCACTGTTATGCCGGCAAGCGCCAAGTATTTTCTCAACAATACAATCGGCGGAAATTCGTGGCGTATACCGGGACAGTGGATCGAGTGGGAATTCACCGTCCCCGAAACAGGTTTTTACGAGTTGACACTGCACAGCAGACAGAATTTCAGGCGCGGTGCTACTGTATCAAGGAAAATCAGTTTAAACGGAGAAGTCCCTTTCACGGAGCTTGAGGATTACGGCTTCGGGTTCTCAAGGCATTGGAGGACCGATAACCTCAGCGATGACGAGGGTACCCCGTTTAAATTTTATCTCGAAGCAGGAGTAACAAACACACTGCGTATAGAAGCTGTATTGGGCGATTTCGGTGAAATCATATCCACTGTAAGAGACTCGGTGTATGAGCTTAACAGTATATACCGCAGGGTGATTTCCCGCACCGGTGTAAGTCCCGACAGATTCGCCGACTACCAGATAAGACGTGTACTGCCGGAGCTGACCTCTCAAATGACAGCTGTGCGCGATGATTTAACATGGGTCATAGAGGAGCTTCGCAGAATAGGCGGCCAAAGCAGTGAAAGAGAACGTATACTAATTACCATGCGCGACCAGCTTAATGTTCTGATTAATAATAATGAATTATTTCCGAGAAACGTCGGTTCCTTCAGGGCTAATGTCCGTGCATGCGGCGCATGGCTTAATGAAGCAATGGAGCAACCGCTTCAATTGGACACGATTTTCTTCCATTCAACCGATACCGAGATAAAAATCCGGAACAATACTATTTTCCATCGAATCTGGCACGAGATAAAGCGCCTGTTTTATTCGTTTATCATAGATTATAATCAAATAGGCAACACTGCTGAAGATGGTGATGTTATCACACTTTGGATTGGTTCGGGGCGTGACCAGGCAAATGTAATTAAAGCACTGATTGACGAGAGCTTTACGCGCGATTACGGGATAAGTGTAAATGTTATGCTTGTGGATATGAGTACCTTGCTGCAGGCATCTCTAGCCGGGCAAGGCCCGGATGTCGCAATTCAAGTAGGGTCGGAGCTGCCGATGAATTTCGGGCTTCGCGGCTCTGTGGTTGATTTAAGCACCTTCGAGGGTTTTGACGAGGTTCGAACCCGTTTTGCCGAAAGTGCCATGACTCCGTACGAATTCGGAGGGCAAGCCTTTGCGCTTCCCGAAACACAAGTATTCCCGATGATGTTTTACCGCAAAGACATTCTGGCAGAACTGAACATGGAGCTTCCCGACACATGGGATGATGTATCCGTTATCATGTCCGAGCTTGCTTTTAACCATATGGAGTTCGGTATGCTGCCGAGTGAGCAGATTTTTACGACACTTCTGTTCCAAAACGGCGGCGATTATTATAATGAGAACAAAACACGCTCGGCACTTGACAGCGAAGAAGCCATCAACGCATTTCGGTTATACACCGAGTTTTACACCGACTACAGACTCGACCGCGGCACCAGTGTCGAGGAACGTTTCCGTACCGGCGAAACCCCTATCATCATCGCTGATTACACGTTTTATAATAATCTCCAAATCTCCGCACCCGACATTAAAGGGGTATGGGGGTTTGCGCCCGTTCCCGGAACACGCAGGGCTGACGGTCGCGTAGACCGCACCGTCAGCAGCAACGGCGGAGGCGCGCCGCTTGCCACGAACATGATTGGCGTGACAGGCGGGAGCGGCACTGCATGTGTCATGATGAGTTCATCAAGGATGCAGGAGCAGGTCTGGCAATTCATGAAGTGGTGGACTTCAGCGGATACGCAAGTCCGCTTCGGCCGTGAAATGGAGAGTCTGATGGGACCTGCTGCACGTGTTCCCACAGCCAATCAGGAAGCCTTCTCAAAGCTGCCGTGGCCCGCCGAGGACTACCGCGCCTTACGTTATCAGTTCCAGTTCGTCAGAGGCATACCGCAAGTACCGGGCGGATACTTCACATACCGCAATATCAATAATGCATTCTACGACGTAACAACATCAGAGGACGACCGCCCGAGTTCAAACAGAAGACCGCCCATGCCAAGAGAGGCTTTGATGGACAAGGTTATTTTAATAAATGATGAAATACGCCATAAGAGGACGGAGTTTGGGTTACCGTTGGATTAGAGTAACATAGGACAACCCCCGGCTCTGCGGAGCCACCCCCTTCCGCGGAAGGGGGCACGGATAACGTAATCACCTAACCCGACCTCGTCATTGCGAATGTATTTAATCCTCCTCAGAGGTTAAAAGGTATATTTAGGAACTTACGAAACCTAAAGGTCCGTACGAAGACGGCGTGGCAATCCACATTTTACGCAAAGGAGGAGATATCAATGGGAAATGAGCGACTTGGTTCACGTATTGGAAAAAACAAAGTTTTTTATCTGATGCTTGCTCCGTATTTCTCCTTGTTTTTCCTCTTCACGATTCTCCCTGTATTGATATCAATTTTCTTCAGTCTCACATACTTTGATATGCACTCCATGCCGCAATTCATCGGCTGGGGTAACTATGCAAGGCTTCTTCTTGAGGACGATTTGTTTATAGTTGCGTTAAGAAATACGCTGATACTTGCCGTGGTGACCGGACCTGTCAGTTATATACTCTGTGTCCTTTTTGCATGGATCATCAACGAGTTCCGCGGCTTCACACGCGCGCTCCTAACGCTGGTTTTCTACGCTCCGTCAATCAGCGGTCAGGCATATCTTATATGGAATATCATACTGACAGGCGACCGCTACGGATTCCTCAACGGCTTATTAATGCAAGGCGGCTTCATTCAGGAAGCCATCCTTTGGCTGCAAACCGAAAAATACATACTCCCCGTGCTAATCGTAGTACAGCTATGGCTGTCACTGGGTACGGGATTTCTTGCCTTTATCGCAGGACTTCAAACAGTTGATAAAACACTTTACGAAGCCGCAGCCATAGACGGAGTCTCAAACCGCTGGCAGGAGCTGTGGTTTATCACATTGCCCGCAATCAGACCTCAACTAATGTTCGGCGCAATAATGCAAATAACCCAATCCTTCGCCATCGCCGACGTCTCCCTCTACCTCGCCGGCAACCCCTCAATAAACAACTCCGGTGCCACAATAGTCACGACCTTGCTTGACTATGGAGGAATCCGCTTTGAAATGGGCTATGCATCAGCAATTGCAACGGTGTTATTTATAATGATGGTAGGAACGAATAAGGTTGTGCAAAGGATGCTAAGAAGAATTGGGGAATAGGAGCCAACTGTATGTCCGCTAGTGATTTGAGTAGCAAAATAAAGCACAATTCAAAACGCAGCAATATGCGCATCTCGCGCGGTAAGAAAATTAATCGGTCGCGAGCGGGAAATATGCTGCTGTTTGTGCTTATGGCGATTTGTGGTCTCTTTATGGTGCTGCCTATTGTTATGATAGTCAACAACTCTCTCAAGCCGCCTGACGAGCTGTTCCAGTTCCCTCCCCGCCTGTTTGTCCGAAACCCTACATTAGAAAACTTCGCGGATTTATTTGTACTCATGGGCGATACATGGGTGCCGTTTTCCCGTTACATACTCAACACAATCATCATCACAGGCGGAGGCACGATCGGTCATGTCTTGTGCGCATCGCTCGCCGCATACCCTCTGGCAAAACGCAAATTCCCCGGCTCTACGCTGCTTTTTAACGTAGTAATACTATCCTTGATGTTTTCGTGGACAGTCACGCAAATTCCAAATTACATGATTATCTCCGCCCTGGGCATTAACAACACCTATCTGGCGCTTATACTGCCCTCATGGTCATTTGGAATAGGTCTGTATTTAATGAAGCAGTTTATGGAACAGATACCCGATTCCATTATCGAATCGGCGAGACTTGACGGTGCAAAAGAGATTAAGGTCTTCTGGCTGATTGTCATGCCGAATGTAAAACCCGCATGGCTGACCCTTGCGATATTCCAGTTCCAGATACTTTGGGGTAATACCGGCGGCATGTTCTTACGAAGCGAGGAGCTGAAACCCATGCAGTTTGCCATGCAGCAGATTATGGCAGGCGGTGCCGCACGTGCGGGAGCATCAGCGGCTGTTGCATTCATAATCGCTGCAATCCCGATAACATTCTTCTTAATCTGCCAATCCAGCATCTTCGAAACAATGACCACCTCGGGAATAAAGGAATAGGAACGTCATTCTGCGCGTAGTCGCAGAATCCATGTCGCAATTATGTTGTATGTCCGAGAGAACACCTGCAAACAGTAATAGATTCTGCGACTAAAGCGCAGAATGACGGGGCTAGGAATACCCACTGTACAGTAATCACGTTCGTGATAATCATAAAAAATTAGGAAAAAAACCATATGAAAGCAAAACGTATAGCGGCTATAATATTGCTTGTTATCATTGTTGCGGCGGTTGCATCCGAAGCAGCATTGGCGACATCTGTTCCGTATGACACCTATACGTATGACTATTGGGGATTCATAGTATACACCCCTGCCGCGTACATTCCCGGCGAAAGTATATCGGGCGTTTCTTTGGGTACCGGGACGTTTAACGACCCTCAGGGAATATTTGCTGCACCGGACGGGGCTGTTTATATCGCAGACACGGGCAATAACCGCATTGTAGTGCTTGAACCCGATTTACACACAGTACGTGACGTTATCTCAACCTTCGATAATAACGGAACGGAAGACAGCTTCAACAGACCACGCGGAGTAACCGTATCACCGGACGGGTTGATATATATTGCCGACACGGAGAACCGGCGTGTCGTTGCGCTTGACGGCACGACACTTGTTAAAACAATCCGCGACCCGGAAGCAGAGCTGCTCGGCGAGAATTTTGACTTTGTACCGCTCAAAGTAGCTGTTGACTTTGCAGGGCGTGTTTTTGTTATCGCACGAAATATGTTTCAAGGAATCATGACATTTAATCAAGATGGCGAGTTTGTAGGCTTTTACGGAACCATCAATGTTAATATCACTCTCTGGCAGCGGTTCTGGCGTGCCCTCTCCACACAGGAGCAGCGCGCCCGTCAGCAGCAGTTCATCCCCACCGAGTTTACGGGTCTTGACGTTGACCCAATGGGTTTCATCTTCGCGTCAAACATTGACATGGCGGGAGAGCAGGCTGTACGCAGACTAAACCCGAACGGTGAGGATGTCATACGAAGAGGCGAAAACGAGCATCTGGGCGGAGATTTATTAATGTTCCCATTTTCTGACAGCCCATATTCGGGTCCGAGTAATATTATTGATGTTGCATACAGGGGTAAGGGCATGTACTCATTGCTCGATTCCAGGCGCGGGCGTATATTCACATATGACCGTGAAGGAAACCTGCTGTACGTCTTCGGAGGAATGGGGCAGCAAGCGGGAACCTTCCGGCAACCTACCGCTATTGCAGTGCAGGAAGGACGTATATTAGCACTCGATGCTATAAGAAACGAGCTGATAATCTTTGAGCAAACGCTGTACGGCGAGCTTATTAACCGCGCAGTCTCCCTGCGGTATGACGGAGATGAAGCGTTGGCTGTCGAAACATGGCGTGAGGTACTTATTCTCAACGAAAACCTTGAGCTTGCAAATGCCGGAATCGGCAAAGCCTACCTCACTGCAGGCGACAACATAAACGCCATGAGATACCTTGAGCTTGGCATGGACAGGCACCATTACTCCATAGCCTTCAGGCGTTATCGCAACGATATCCTCAAGGATAACATCGGATGGATGCTTACTGTTATGGTAGCCGGGATTTTCGGTTTTGTTGTGCTGCGTGCACTCCGCCGCCGTAGGCATAAGGACGTAATCGATGACGGAGGGGGGACTATGGATGCGTAAGTATTTCACACGCGAGCACCTCGGATATATGTTCGGTGTGCTGGTCCGCCCGATAGATTCATTTTACGAGATACGCTACAGAGATAAAGGCAGTGTCCCGCTTGCGGTAATTTGTGTCTTTGTATTATCCGCTCTATTTACGATAAACCGCATCTTCGCAGGGTTTGTAGTCAATGATGTTAACCCCCGCACTATAGACGGTATAGAGGAAATGAGCGCGTTTTTCTTGATACTCGCCTTATTTTGCATCGGGAACTGGGCAGTTACGGTGCTTATGGAAGGCGAGGGACGTATGCGCGATATCATAACCGTCGCAGGTTATGCAATGCTGCCGATAGCCCTGATTCTCGGTCCGGCAACTATACTCAGCCGTTTTATCTCCTTGGAGGAAGCCGCGTTTTATCACATTCTAATCGGAATCGGTATTGCTTGGACAGCGGTGCTGATGCTCATAGGCGTAATGACTGTGCATAATTATACATTATTAAAAACACTGATTACGCTGGTGCTGACTTTTATTACGATTCTGCTACTGGTATTTATAGGACTGCTTGTCTTGGATTTACTAAATCAGATATACAGATTTTTTTACAGTATTTACACAGAGTTGGTATTTAGGTTTTAGAACTTTACCGGTCACGGGGTACTCGCCCCCGTCATTCTGCGCAAAGTCGCAGAATCCATGTCGCAATTATATTATATGTCTGGTAGAACACATACACACAGCAATAGATTCTGCGACTGACGCGCAGAATGACGTGGAGAGTTTCAGCTATGAAGCTAACAACTAAAATTTTCATAATCGTTATAGCTGTTGCGTTATTGGCTATTGGGTCATACCAAGGGTATTTGACAGTGCGCTACAGGCTGCACAACGGACATAGAGATATACTCCTGGATATTATTGATTTCGAGGATGGTCGCCCGTTTGCCGCTATCCAAGGCTTACACGATATCCCCGGTGACGTACCCGGTATGGTTCTTGCGACGGAAAATGATATTCTCAGGCTGTATGTGGATGAATCAAGCGGCAATATTGCGCTTTATGATAAACGAAACGGTGTAACCGTACATGCTGTACCACCCGAAGCGGCGGATGACCCTCTGGCTTCCGGTATTAATAAAAGCCTCCTGCAATCCCAAATTTCCATAGACTATTTCACCGCCGACCGCTTCCCCGCAAGCATGAACAGCTTTGACCATTCGGTTTCCTTAGATCAGATAAAGCTGGAATCTCTGGATAATGGCCTTCGTGTCATATACACTATGGGTGATACATCAAGCCCCACAGGGCGTGTTCCTGTTTTTATAACCCGTGCAAGGCTTGAGCATTTCTTAGCTCCGGTTGAAGGAACCCGTGAATATTCACGAAACATGGCACGTTATACGGAATCCTCTGTAGCTCCCGGATTTCTTGAGCTTCTTGACTCCGTGCGGACAGGTGCTGCAACCATACGCGAAATGGATGAATTATTCGAGCGTGTCGGCTACACCATGGATGATTTTTACGCAGACCTGGAAGCATCCGGTGTTGAAGCCGATATCCCGCTCCACTTTGTTATACCGGTTGATTTCCGGCTAAGTGGCGACAGCTTAATGGTAAGTATAAACACTGCACAGATAAGGGAGTATTCGAACGGACGCATCGGGGCAATCCAACTTCTGCGAGCGTTTGGCGCAGGGTGTACGGATGACGAAGGTTATCTTGTCGTACCGAACGGCTCCGGTTCACTTATCCGCTTTAACAACCAAAAGACTTACGCCAACGAATACATGCAATATATCTACGGGCAAGACCCACTTCTTCGCGAATATGCGACGCTCGGCATTATCGAACCTGCGCGAATTCCGTTCTTCGGCATTGAAAGTAAAAACCACAGCGTTTTAGCCCGCTTGGAATCAGGGGAATCTCAAGCTTACCTGACTGCAGGCGTAGCCGAGAAGTTTAATTCATATAACTACATCTACCCGGGGTATGTCTTAAGGGGGAGCATGTCTCTGGCAATGTTCGGCATGACCGGAAACGAAGCTACATTACCTATAGTAGAGAGGGATTTACCGCTTATTGATATAACCTTGAGGTACACGCTCCTGACAGAGGGCGGATATTCGGGTATGGCTGCACGCGCCCGGGAGCTTCTTATCGAAGATGGAACGCTGAGTGCCGAGCTGTTGGAGCAGGGCGATATACCTTTTTACATGGATTTAATCGGCAGTGTTATGGGTCAGAAGTTTTTTGCGGGTATATCCTACATGGGGCAGATACCTATGACACGATATGATGAAGCCGCTGAGATATCCGCGGAGCTGACCGCTAATGGCATTAAGCGTCAGATGGTTAACTATCAAGGCTGGTTTAACAGGGGTTATTACCATGATGTCGCTGACAGGATAAATCCTGTACGCAGTTTAGGTCGTGTCCGTCAGTTGGAAAATCTGGCACGGACTCTTGAGGTGGAGGGCGGCGGAGTATTTTCGGACACAAATATACTTACTGTACCATGGAGCTCCCGAAGATACCGTTATGAACTGGAATCCTCACGCTACTACAGCGGCGGCATGGTTGCCGGCTTCGGTCTTGTTAATCCGATAACATTCTACAACACCTTTTCCATGGGTTATCTTGAGGTTATGTACAATACGATCAGCCCCCGGTTTATGGAGAGGTATACAGAAAGTTATATTAACGCATTCTCCCGTTACAACCTGACCGGAACATCTCTTCGTGACATGGCGGATGTTTTGGCATCGGATCGGAGGCGTACGGAGGTAATACACCGGGAGCAGGCAAAGGAAGTCGTGCTGCATTGCTTTGATTTGCTTTATGAGCAAGGGCAACCGTTAATGATTTCGGGTGGAAACTTATATTCTCTGCGCTATAGTGAGAACTTGATAAATATGCCGCTTACCCACAATGCATTTTACGTGGTTGATGAGGAGATTCCGTTTTATCAAATGATTATATTCGGACGTGTTAATTATGCCGGCATTCCAATAAATCTTTCAAACATTTTTGATGAAGATCAAATCATTCTTCGTCTGGTGGAATTTGGTGCCTCACCGCATTTTACATTTACTTACGAAAGTGCCAGTGCAATGAAAGATACCGGTTTAAACATGAAATACAGCACACGCTATCAGAACTGGAGCGACATGGCAGTCAGAGTTTACCACACAGTCAATGATGCCCTTGCTCCTGTATCGGGAACGGAAATTCTAGAACACGAGATTCTACCCGACGGCTTACGGATTATCACATATTCAAACGGCATACAAATCATCATCAACCGGACAAACGAAGAACAAACGCTCGACGGCAAAGTGATCGGACCTGTTAGTTTTGTAGTTAGGTGAAACTTACACACCCGGAGGAAGCAGCTTGAAGAAATCCTTGTCACTATCAAGAAAAAAAGCAATCGTCGGATTGCTGTTTGTGCTGCCCTTTACCACGGGGTTTATTGTATTTATCGCCGCCGGAATCGTAAGTACGGTGCGTATGAGCCTTTCCGACGTAGTTATGGCGGGCACCGCATCGGGTGTGGAGCTTGTATGGAATGAATTTCAAAACTATATCATTGCGTTTACACAACATCCGACATTTTCGGAGGTGCTGGGGACATCTCTCTTAAACATGTTAATTGATGTGCCTATGATTATTTTCTTCTCCTTGTTTATGGCATTATTCATCAATCAAAAGTTTCGCGGCAGAACACTTGTCCGTGCGATATTCTTTCTGCCCGTCATACTTGGCGCACCCGCCATCGCCACCGCTCTTTCGTCCGCAAGGGCAATGATGATCGGCGGAGTAAGCCCTGCTTCACCTGAGGTAATGGCTTCGCTGGGTTCGGGTATGGTCGTAAACGTCAGTTACTATCTGTATATGTTGGGCGATCTCGCCATCCCTCCCGCGCTTATTGAATATATAATAGATGCGGTCGCTCGGATTAACAGCATTATCTCGATGTCGGGCGTTCAAATCATTATCTTCCTCGCCGCTCTTCAATCAATCTCCCCTTCCGTATACGAAGCGGCAAAAATCGAGGGCGCAACACCTTACGAAGCGTTTTGGCTTATAACATTCCCGCTTGTATCGCCTTTAATCCTGACTAACGTTGTGTATACAATCATAGATTCGTTCGCAAACAGCCAAGTCGTAACACTTTCATACAATACGATTTTCACGGAGTATAACTACGGACTGGGTTCGGCATTCAGCCTTGTAAGCTCACTGGCTGTGCTGGTTGTCCTCGCAATCGTAACCCTATTACTCAGCAAACGCACGTTTTATCATACATAGGAGAACATATGAAAAATACAATTAACCGCATAACATCAATAACTAAAAGCACGAGCTTCGGCAGTGCGCGCGGGCATATGGAGCGCAAGCTTCGCAGCTTCATATTTGCACTGTTTCGTACCGTTATTATTATCGGTACATCCTATGTTATACTCAGCCCGCTAATAGGGATAATCGCAAGCTCGTTTTTCTCAAACGAGGACAGCTACAGCCCTGTAGTTTATCTCATCCCTCAAGCACCTACGTTTGAGCGTTACAGGCTTGCCATTCTTCGCATGGATTACTTTAATGTTCTCGGTAATATGATGCTTTATGTAATCGGTCTTACAATTATCCAACTGGTTGTTTGCTCTATGGCAGGATATGGTTTTGCGCGTTTTAATTTCCCGTTTAAAAAGATATTATTTGCTTTTGTTATTGTAACGATAGTGCTTCCGTTCCATATGATTATGTATCCTCTTTATACAACCTTCCAGAACTTCACCCCGTTCGGGCTTATGGGGCTTTTCAATGACGGAAACAGTGTCAACCTATTAGGTACGCCATGGCCTGTATTCATAATGACACTGCTGGGTACAGGGCTTCGCTCGGGCTTGTATATATTCATTTTCACTCAGTTTTTCAGGGGTCTCCCCAAGGAGATTGAGGAAGCTGCACTCATCGACGGTGCAGGAAGCTTTCGTACCTTTTCACAAGTCATGCTCCCAAATGCCGCCCCTGCGATTGTTACTGTAACGATTTTCTCTGTGGTCTGGCAGTATAACGATAATTTTTACGGCAGACTCTTTAACGTTGGCGATAATATATTGCTAAGCCGCAGAATAAGTACACTTCAGGCAACAATAGCAAATGTGGACGCAGTCCGCGATCCGTCTATCTCCACACTGTATGTTTACGCAGGTGTGGTCATGATGATTTTGCCATTGCTGATCATATATGTTTTTCTCCAGAAATATCTGATAGAAGGTATTGAACGCAGCGGAATAGTAGGATAGAATGAGATATAAAAAATTCACATAATTATAAAGGAAGGGATATTATGAAAAGAAAGATATTAGTCTGTCTGTTACTGTGCTGCAGCCTTATGCTGTTTATGCTGGCTGCATGCTCAGACGCACCTGATGATCCGACCTCGCCGGATCAAACTCCACCCGCCGAGACTCCCCCGCCTCCGCCTCCGCCGCCACCTCCGCCGCCGCAACCCGGCGAAACTTATGAGGTTGACTTTTCGGACGGGAACATCGGATTTTTGATGCTCAACACCGAAACCTTTGGTGCGGATTCGTCTACACAAATGGAAGTAGCCGCACTTGATGGCGCTAATGCGCTCAAACTGCAAACACCGCGCGGCGGCAATCTGCATCTCGGTATTAATGCGGACGGTTTGCTCGGAGATCGAGTCACGGATGTGCGTACTGTCGTCATGGATGTGTATGCTGAATACCCGGACGGTAATTTCAGTGCGATTTCCGGTAAAATCTCTGCGTTTAGCAATGATACGGTGGAGTTTGCGAGCGATACCTGGACCGTCTACATTGCCAGCCGTAACCCCAATCCGGCGATTTTTGAATTTGCCGGTTTTGATGCCGCGGGAGCGAATATTTTTGAGTTTTCATGCACGACTAACGGTCCTGCGGACAGAGGAGAAACCCCTGCAATAATCTGGATTAAATCGATTATTTTCTTTGATTCTTCCAACACGGCAATTGCAGTCGATACCGATGCAGGATGGGCAGGTCCCGCCGGCTATGGTGAAGCGGCTCCGATGATGCAGTTTGACTTACCATACCCGCCACCGCACGGCAACTCGGGCGGATGGCAGACTTGGTTCACCCCGGGAACAGACGACATTGATGATGATTATATGCCGTGGGAAATCTTAGCGGCTTCTATTGGAATTGTGTTTGAAATGGAACAACCCGACAGCTTTGAAATGGTATACTTCGGTGAGTTTAATAATTGGAACTGGTCGTCGGCAACACAACATCAGGTGAGCCAGTATTGGGAGGACGGTTTGCTTACGGTCATATGGTCTGATATAGACTTTAATCCGCGAACTGTCACGGAAGAAGATAATATGGCAAAAATCGCTATGGGTAACTGGAATGGATTTGCTATAACAAGAGTCTATCTGCTGGTAGATAGTGCCGCAATGCAGCACCGCTTGCCTTACCCTCCGCCGCAAGGTGAATCAGGAGGATGGCAGACATGGTTCACCCCCGGAACGGACGATGACGATGATGATCATATGCCATGGGAAGTTTTGGCTTCTTCTGTCGGCATCGTATTTGAAATGGAGCAGCCTGACAGCTTTGAAATTGTTTACTTCGGCGAGTTTAATAATTGGAACTGGTCGTCAGCGACACAACATCAGGTGAGCCAGTATTGGGAGGACGGTTTGCTTACGGTCATATGGTCTGATATAGGCTTTGACCCTCGATCTGTCACTGAAGAAGACAATCTGGCAAAGATTGCTATGGGCAACTGGAATGGCGCGGTCATAACCGGAGTCTACCTCATTGCCGGTTAGTCGAATTTGCAACCCCCCAACGTCATTCTGCACGTTAGTTGCAGAATCCATGTCGCAATTATATTACATATCAAAAAGAACACCTGCACAAAGTAATAGATTCTGCGACTAACGCGCAGAATGACAGCGTAAGGTTTTAGGACAATTGTTGAGAAGGAGAATATCCAATGAAATTAAAACGTATTTTAGCTTTAGTACTGAGCATGGTATTTACATTGTTTATCGTATCTGCATGTGCTTCCGATACACCTGATGGTAATACCCCCGACGGCGGCACACCTCCCCCTGAAAACGGAGGAGGCGTAGGCGACGGCGGAGGTCTGGAATACGGCGAGGACGGCGAGCCGCCGGTCTTTGTTCCGCCAAATTATGTCTTACCTGATAAGGAAGCGGATGTCATTCGTTTCAAAGACGGAAAAAGGCATATCATCATTGCCGCCGCTTTTGACCGTTTCTACGACTCTACACATACCAGCATAGCGGCAAATCCGAACGTAGCCGACCCCGAAACCGCACAAATGGTACTCGACAGGGTTCGTTATGTTGAAGAAAAGTATGATGTGTTTATCGAGTTTGTCAACATGACATGGGAGGGAATCGGCGAAAATATCCCGATTTCAATCATGAGCGGTATCCCCGATGCCGATGTTTATCTTGTTGACACGCAAATGTCTATACCTGCCGTTCTCAACGGTATGGCTGTAGCTTTGGAGGATATCGGACTCGAGGGTCATGATGTGCTTCAAACAGGTGGAAACATTGTCATGGAAAGCCTTAGAATCCCCGGTCATGAAAAGACTTATCTCTTCAGAGACGCGGGTGTCAATCAAATTATGTATATGATGGGTTACAACAAGGATATGATAGACGCTCACGGTCTTACCGACCCGCAGGAGCTTTGGGAACGCGGTGAATGGACATGGGATACCTTCCGTGAGTATTGCCGCGTTCTGACCGATCCCACGCAGGATATATTCGGTTGGAGCGGTTATTGGACAAACTTCCTGACCGGTTTGCTGTTTTCCAATAATGCCGCATTTGCCGCGGGACCCGTCCAAACTGTGGATTCTCCGGAAACACTGGAGGTCTTGAACTTCATCTCCGATTTATACAATGTAGACAGGACGGCACGCCCGTGGAACGCTGACGGTGGCTGGGAAATAAACAACAACCTCTTTGCCGAAGGGAAATCGGGCTTCTGGATTTCCGCATCATGGCTCAATAATGAGCAGGCTGCCGGTGTGACATTTGAGTTCGGTATGGTACCTTTTCCTGTCGGACCGCGCGGCAACAAGGATACGATGGCTACGGAAAATGCGGAGGGCAATTTCTACTTTATCCCGCGTTATATACAAGACCCGCGTTTCGTCTTTGATGTACTCTATGACCTGACTAACTGGTTTGACTACGATTTGGAGTATCGTGATGATTTAACATGGCTCAAAAACTCGCTTGTAACAGAAGCAAACTTTGATATGTATATGTCAATCGTCGGGCGTCCGGGGTTTGACCTGCTTCACAACCTTCCGCTCAGCCCGTCCGTTGACATGATGCTCAACAGCATCAGCGGACCGCCGACGTATACGCCTGCACAGTATGTCGAAACATTCAAGCAAGTGTTCCAAGATGCTTTGGATAATTATTTTGGATAATTACTTTAGATAATTATCTTTGACAGAAACTTTGGATAGGAGCAACATTTGAAAGCAAAAATTATTTTAGTTATTTTATTATCTCTGACAATAGGTTTATCAGCTTGTTCTTCGCCTTCTGAAGAAGGCGAAGAACACACGACAAACGGCAACGGCTCGGACTTGCACACCCCAACGCCTACACCCGAGCCTCCCCCCGACCCTTCACCCTCACCTGACCCTGAACCACCACCTGCCACACCGGAACCGGAACCGGAGCCTATCGTAACGCAAACTCCTGATGTGATTATGCCTTTTAACGAGGAGATTACAGCTATGGAGTTAGCTCGCGACATGAGAGCAGGTTGGAACTTAGGCAACACATTAGATGCCCGCCTTGCTCCGGCTGCTTCCCCGATTGTTTCGTCACAGGAAACTGCATGGGGTAACCCGATAACTTCCCGCGAAATGATTAATCTGCTTGCTGATACGGGCTTTAGCTCCCTGCGTATTCCGGTAACGTGGGAGAGATTTATCGGTCCCGCGCCTGATTATTTTCTTGACACAGCACTTCTTGACCGTGTGCAGCAGCTTGTGGATTATGCATACGATGCAGGGCTGTCTTATATCATAATCAACACTCACCATGAAACATGGAACTTCCCCTCATCCGACAATACAGAAGCTGTAAAAATACTTGACAGACTTTGGCGACAGGTCGCCGCCAGATTTGCAGGGTATGATGAAAGGCTGGTTTTCGAGTCGATGAACGAGCCACGAATGTTCGGGACAGGTCAGGAATGGACAGGCGGCACCGAAGAAGCACGCAACGTCATCAACAGTTGGAATCACGAGTTCATACGCACAATAAGAGACACCGGTTATAACAACGAAAAGCGGTTTCTGCTGATTCCGACCATCGCCGCAAGTGGTGATCCCATAGCGGTTGAGAGTATGTGGATCCCGAGCGATCCGAGGGTATTAATTTCGATTCATGCTTACACGCCATACGATTTAGTCCTCAACACAAGAAGTGAAAGAAACACCTTCAGCCCCAATGAACCTAACGATACAGACCCCATCGATGCCCTGTTCGACCGCCTTTACAACAGGTTCATATCACAAGGAACCGCCGTTGTCATGGGCGAAATGGGCTTTCTCAACAAAAACGAAAATACGCGTGCACGAGTGGCATGGACCGAGTATTACACCGCAAGAGCAGCCGAAATCGGCATCCCCTGCTTCTGGTGGGACAACGGCATACGCTCAGCAAGCGGCACCACAGAAGCCTTCGGCATAATGAACCGCCTCGATGTAGCCTGGTGGTTCCCCGAAATCGCGGAAGCGATGCTGAAAAATTATAGATAACTCTTTATTTCATCCAACAACGCTTTTAAGTCAGCTATGAAGTTTGCGTTATTTGATTGGATGTAGTTGATGTCACCGGAGTCTCCCGCCACTTCTAAGGCGTTAGCGGCTTCTGACAGTCGCTCGGCACCTATGTTTGCGGCGGCACTTTTTATCGCGTGTACATAGATTGGATAATTATTCATGTCGCCGCTTGCCATACATCCTTCTATCTCGTCTATCTTTTGCAACCCGTCTTCGTAAAAAACAGCAAGTATTTCCTTATACAACTCTTCTTTTCCGCCTGAGTTAGCTATCCCTTTATCAATATCCAACCTGTCAAATAATGATTTTTGAGCATTTTCCTTCTTTTCGCAAATACCGCTTCTTGCTTCCTTTGGAATCCACCTTTCCAGAACTGTGTTCAGTTTTACGGTATCTATAGGCTTTGAAAGAAAATCATTGAACCCTTTAGTAAGCAATATTTCATCTATACCGGAAGTAACATTTGCAGTCAAAGCGATTATAGGCAGGGTTCTGTAATACCGGTCGTCCGCGCCAAGCTCCCTTATGCGTTTTGTTACCTCGAGCCCATCCATCTCCGGCATTTTCTGTTCCATAAACACAAGGTTGTAGCGATTATTCTGTATTAATTGCAAGGCTTCTTTCCCGCTCAGTGCTGTATCAATTTGCATTTGATAAGGTGTAATTAAACCTTTTGCTACGATCAGATTGGTATTAATATCATCAACTACCAGTATTCTTGCGTTAGGAGCGGTAAATCTTCCGATAACCCTGTTTCCGCTGACTTGTGTTGAATGGTGATTATAGTTGAGCACATTCGCAACAGGCAAGGAATAAATCGGTGTGTAAAGCACAGGTAAGCTTTGGTCAGCTACCACATCGCCATATTCCGAGATCAATGTCGTTTTAACATCCAAACCGTGTGTGATAAGTGTTCTGTCAATGGTATTATACAAGTCAGCCGCGACAAAAGAGTGGGTATACTTATTTTGGTTCAATTCATTGACATATTTCGAGGTACTATCAACAATTGTATACCTGACAACTAAATCCTCCATTGTTTTTATGATTGATTCTTCTGTATCTCTGCGCCTTTCATACACAACCACATTTTTATCTTGCGGGTTGTTGACTATGGCAAACTTCTCATTGCCAATGATTGTTTGAGGCAACACAACAGAAAATGTGCTGCCAACACCATACTGTGATTCGACGTTTATTTCTCCGCCCATTTTGCTGACAAGGTTTTTTGTTATAGCAAGACCCAGCCCTATCCCCTCTATGCCTTTATTTTTGTAAGCGTCAACCTGCACAAATTCATCGAACATAACTGCAAGGTTTTCTTTTATTATGCCTATGCCGCTGTCAGCGACATCAATGCAGATAGCGAAGCCGCCGTGATAATTTTCTTTTGAGCTTACGGAAAGTGATACAAATCCTTTTTCGGTGTACTTAACGGCGTTAAGCAAAAGGTTTAGCATAATCTGCCTTATCCGTATTTCATCTCCAACCATTGCCTTCGGGAGGTTGCTGTCAACATTTACTAAAAAACGCAGCCTGGAATCAAACATCCTGGTTCTGACGATGCTTATTACATCGTTTATCAAAGACGTGAGCATATATTCGTCATTTACTACCTCCAGGCTTCCGGATTCGATTTTTGAGAAATCGAGGATATCGCTGATGATAGATAGAAGATTTGCACCTGCTTGTTTTATTGCGAAGTTATACTCACGGGCGGCGGTTGACATTTCTTCGCGCAGTGCAAGCTCAGTCATACCGACGATAGCATTCAACGGGGTACGTATCTCATGACTCATGTTAGCCAAAAATGCGCTTTTCGCACGATTTGCACTCTCGGCTTTACTGTGTTGAAGCTCAAGCTCGCGTGTCCGTTCATTAACAAGAATTTCCAGTTCCACCATCATTACCCGCGCTACCGCGCTTGCCATCATAAGGCTTGTTGTTTGCAAAAAATCAATCTCATCTTGCGAAAAATGCCGCTCTTGCACACAGTCGGAAACGGCTAAAAAGCCCCAAAATCGCCCGCGTAAGGATATGGGTATTATTGCAAACGACTTTGTGCCATAACCCGACAGTGCTTCCCTGTCATGTTGATTTTGTTCTGATAGAGGCCCGCTAATGTGCTCGCCGAGCGTAAACCTGCGTTCCCACGTTGGTCTTTCGTCATAAGAGATGGCTAGTCCGGCATGAACAGATTTTTCAGCCTGTATCGATGTTCTATTACTGTGCCAGATGTATTCTAAAACGAAATGTAAGGTATCGTTTCGTGTTTCGTTACGCCAAAGCATTGTTCTGTCAGCATCAAATAAACGGCACACGAGCTCCAGACTTTGCATGAGAGCTGAGCCGACATCTTCATCAGAACCGATATTAAGCAACAATTCCGCGATCTTACGAGCTTCTTGCCATATCCCGGTAATTCTCTTTTCTTTACTAAAAGGAAATAATTTCATATCACCCTCTACCTTGTAAAGTACCTATTCGTCAAAAACTACTCGAAGCGGTTGAATTGTCGATGTTTTTATCATCCATTTGCCATCAATCTTCTCATAGGTTTCGTGATAATATCCGTAGCAATTTGCTGAGAGAACGCCGGGAATAAACGGACGGTAGGTAGCAGGATGGATTGCGTTAGCGGTATTCGCGGAGGTAATCTCCACTTCGGGTGTATACCCCATATGAATACTTTGCAGGACAGGCGGCATTCCATCGACAATGCCTTTAATAACTGCTTCACGACCGACAAGCGGGCCGGACGGACTTGTACCCGGCATCTGCCCTGATACGGGGTCGCAAAACGCTTTCCCGAAATCAAAAACAGCGTCGGGTGTAAAAATATCAACCAACTGTTCAAACTGCTTTGTATCAATTAGACGAAAGTAACGAGCCTTAAGTTGCTTTATTTCCTCAATAGCAACCAACTTTTCCAGCGTTTCCATACTTGCCCTCCAACTCCTGTTCAATATTTATTTAAATGTAACACATTTCATTAATTGTGTCAACATAAACTCAATATTGTGACAATTTATGGCCTTAGGCAAGAAAAATGCTGTCAAGGGGACGGTTCTCTTGACAAACTATGATGAATTTTCATCATTCAGGACAGGGGGACGGTTCATCTGTCTTTATACCAGGACAGGGGGACGGTTCATCTGTCTTTATACCAGGACAGGGGGACGGTTCATCTGTCTTTATCCCTAGACAGGGGGACGGTTCATCTGTCTTTATCCTTAGGATAAAGGTAGAAGGACCGTCCCCTTAACGTTATCGCCCTTCAGCTTAAACTGCCCGATCAAATCCTCCAGTACTGTTGACTGTGCGCTCATTTCCTCTGATGCCGCCGCACTTTGTTGTGCAGTTGCGCTTGTTTGTTGTATAACCAGTGCAACTTCGTCGATTCCCCTGTTAATTTGAGCGATACCCTCCGTTTGATCGCCTGTTGACTTTGCAATTTCTCCGACAATTTGACTGCTCTCATTAATACCGCTTACAATTTCGGATAAGCTTGAAGCTGTTTCACCAGCGATGCGGGCACCCATCTCTGCTTTTTGGGCGGAGTCCTGTATTAGTGCACCGGTTTCCTTAGCAGCATCAGCACTCTTACTTGCGAGGTTGCGGACTTCTTCGGCAACAACGGCAAAGCCCTTACCGTGCTGTCCTGCCCTCGCCGCTTCCACGGCTGCGTTAAGTGCTAGGATATTTGTTTGAAAAGCTATGTCGTCGATGGTTTTTATCACTTTTGAAATGCTTTGGCTGGCTGTATTTATTTCATTGACAGCAGTCATCATATCATCCATTTGACGGCTGCCTTTTTCTGCATTCCCTTTTATGGAATTTGCCAGTTCCGCGGCTCGCCCTGCCATCTCCGAATTGCTCTTCGTTTTCTGTGATATGTCGGAAATAGAGGCTGATAACTGCTCAATAGTGGCAGCTTGCTCGGTCGAACCTTTTGCCAGAGTTTGCGAACCCTCCGCTATCTGCTTTGCACCGCCTGAAACCTGAGCTGATGATGTGTTGATTTCATCAAACATAACGTTGAGATTATCAATCATTTTCTGCAAGGATTTTGCCATAGTGTCTGATTCTGAAAGTAATCTTATCTCTGTAGATAAATCACCGCTTGCGGTGGTCTCCAAATCACCGGCAATTCCGGCTACATGATCGATAAACGAAGAACAATCGGTTATCAATTGTCCTATTTCATCGTAATCGTTACTGTACTTCATCATCGCTTTTTCTTCTTCGGGGCTGGCAATAATATCTCCTGTGGAACCTGCTTTTCTCATGAACCCCGACAAAAGTGATATCGGCTTACTGATGATACCCGAAATGTAAAGTGCAAGAACCATTGCGGATGCAACTGCAAAAACAAGCACGCAGACGATAACAATAAATAACAGGCTCGACATTGAGGTGGCTTGCTCCGACAGGTCGTTTGCGTGTGCAACCGTTAAGTTAAGAATGTTATCATAGTTTGTCAGAATGTGGTCGCTAAGGTCACGGCATACGACCATACGCCGGCTTATTTCATCAAAGTCCTGTACTTTTGAAGCCTCGTATATAGCTACAACAGTCCCGATTAATTGGTTTTCATAGATATCACGTGCTTCAATAAAAAGTCGTGCGATTTCACTGCCGGGTTCTAATGATTCGTTATATTTATCAAGCTGCAAAGCTTGAAGCTCGACTAGACCGAGGATTGTAGAGAAGCTCTCTTCAACCCCGTCCATGTCATCTGTCAGCGAAGACATTACCATTTCACGCACATGTACTCTCGCGTTTTGAAGAGTCTCCTGGATTCTAGCCAAATAAGGCAGCGGCTCCGCCACATCCACAAACATGTAGTTACTGTAGTTGTCGATTAATGACATCCCCACAATCCCGACAACCCCTACAACCCCCGTGAGCAACACAACAAGTGTGAAGCATACAAGCAACTTTGCTTTTACTTTTAGTCTTTTTAACATTTTGATGATCTTTCCCTTCGTTTATAGATTAATCCGGCATAATTACAGAGCGTACAGGACAGATGAACCGTCCCCCTGTCTTCTGTTCTAAACCCGGTGATAAAACTAAAGACCCGCGACCGGCGAATCTCTTAACAATTTGTTCAATTTTAACATTTGTCAAGAGATTTTTCCATAAAAAACAACGAACCTTAATACATTTTAAGGTTCACAGTTTTGTTACAATTTGATTTGCTCCTTCAGGTCAAGACAGATGAACCGTCCCCCTGTCTTGCCCCTGTTTTGCAGGAAAAAACCTTGCCTCGAAATAGCTTGCTATGTTATTGACAAAAAGAGCATTCCAATTCATTTACCACTTACTTCCTTGACCTAACGCATCGACCTTATAATCGAAATGATTTTTTAGGCATCTATGGCGAATCCATTTTCTACCGTCTACATCTTGAATATAACCCTCCTGTTTATAGTGTACGCACCAAAATGACTTAAAAAGCCCGACACAATAATAGTGAGCATGCTTGTATTGGCTGCATATTTCGGGGTTGTGCCTGTCTGCAAATCCGCCGCCGCATACGCATTCAAGCTCTTCAATACTCAATGTGTGTGTATTTTTCCCGCATGCCGGGCACGATTTTGGTTCTATTGACCTCATTTGCTCGATGTCTTCCTTTGTAAATGCAAAGCCGTTTTCGGCGGCAAGCGCGATTATTTCATCATCATTTACTTTTTTCGCACCGAGTGCATCAAGCTTTGCCATAAGCTCGCTGTCTGTTTTTACCTTTTCCATAAATGCTTTAAGCTGTTCCATTTTGATTTCCCCTTCATAGTTGAATTATTATTGTGCTACCCTGTTTGTCTCCTTGTCTTTCCTAACGCACCCTGTAAGGCGGTACCTGCACAAGCGGATCTTTATTTTCGTTCGACAAAACTCCGACCGGATTCTGAGCATTTGTCTTGCAAGTAATGCATTGCTTGTCAACACCGGTAATGACAGTGTTACAAACAGGGCATATCTGAACAGGTGTAACAAGACTCCCCTCGTCTACCGGAGTAGCTCTGGCCACATCAGCATCTCTTGCTTGCGCTCCGCCTGTAACCTCTTTCAGTTTGTCCTCGGGAATGACTTGTTTTTGTTTAGTTTGTTTCATGGCTATTTCCTCCCTCATGCTTATCGTTACAATTAACGCATTGTAACTATTACATCATATACTTATACACGCAAAACCCGAAAGTACGGCAGAGAAGTTACACAAC